>Ga0126312_10001223_pt1 | contig 16641 bp, 14 predicted proteins | sample Plot104A_FD_92537 | JGI IMG/M metagenome (GOLD analysis project Ga0126312, IMG submission 92537) | Serpentine soil microbial communities from UC McLaughlin Reserve, CA, USA - Plot104A | ecosystem: Environmental > Terrestrial > Soil > Grasslands | place: USA: UC McLaughlin Reserve, Lake County... | reverse complement strand
TCTCGAATGGCTGGATCGGCGAGACCGCGCGGGTCCTCTTCGGCGCCGCGGGGTCCGCGGGCCTGCTGGCGCTCGGCGTCTGGCTCCACGAGCGGAAGGCGCGCACAGATGCCGCTCTGGCGTCCGTCGCTACCGGCATCTCCGGGCTGTTCATCACGATCACGGTCGCGGCGCAGGTGTACGAGCTCCTCCCGCAGCTGATCGCGGTCGTGTTCGCGGTCGGCGTCGGCGCCGTCGCCACGGCGCTCGCACTCCGGTGGGAGTCGCGCGGCATCGCGGTCCTCGGCATCCTCGGGGCGCTCGCCGCGCCCGTGCTCTCAGGCGTCGCCGGTGACGGCGGCACCATGCTCATTCTCTTCGTCGCGCTCGCCTCGGCCGGCGGCGTGCTGCTCTGGCAGCGCTGGGACTGGCTCGCGCTCGCGGCGTTCGCCGTCGCTACCCCCCAGTGGATCGCGTACCTGGTGGACGGCCCGCCGGTCCTCTCGCAGCTTGCCGTGCTCGTCGGATTCGGATCGCTCGGCGTGGCGGTCGCGATCGGCCACGACGTGCGCGTCCACGCGGAGCGGCTGCGCTCGTCGTCGGCGTACCTGCTGGCGCTGAACGCGATCGTCGTGTCGGCCGTGGGGTGGCTCACGCTCGGCGACACAGGCGGCGAGGGCGCGGCCAACGCGTGGCTCGCGGCCGTGTCGCTCGTCCACCTCGGCGTCGGCCTTGGTGGCCGTCGCGCATTCGGCCTCTCGGACGACCTGCGCCTGCTGGCGCTCGTCCTCGGAGCAGTGATCGCCGACGTCGCCTTCGGCCTGATCGCCGGGGGGCCCGCGCTCCCGCTCGGCTGGGCGCTGACCGGCGTCGGGTTCGCGGCGCTCGTACGCCGGGGCCCCGGCTCCGCGGGCTCCATCGAGGGCGTGCTCGCCCATGCCGGGCTCGGCGGCCACCTCGGCCTCTCGCTCCTGAGCGCGTTCGCCGTCGGCGACCCCGTCCAGGTGCTGGGCGGCTCCGAGCCGGCATCGGCCGCGGCCGCCGCGGCGGTGGCGGCGCTCGCCGCCGGCTGCCTCGTGTCGGCGCGGATTGCCGGCGACAGGCACATGCACTGGGGGACGTTGCTCGATGCTGTGGGGCTCGGCGCGGTCGCCGTGCTCACCGCCATGACGCTCGACGGCCTGCCGCTCGTCCTGGCTTGGATGGTCGAGGCGGTCACCCTGGCCGCCATCGCGCGCCGCACCTACGACGACGTGGCGGCGCTGGGAGCGCTCGGCTTCCTCGCGCTGACCACGATCCATGTGATCGCGCTCGAGGCGCAGCCCCTGGCGCTCACGACCGGGCTCGACGAGCCCGCGGTGGCCATTGCCGCGCTGTCGACGCTCGGCGGCTCCTTGCTGCTGACGGGGATCTGGGCCGCCGAGGCGAAGCAGCCCCGACTGGCGAGGGTCCTGAAGGCGCTGGCGGCGCTGACGCTGCTGTACCTGACGGACCTGACGCTCGACGGCCTGCAGCTCGAGCTCGCCGTGACGGCAGAGGTCGTCGCGCTGGCGGCGGTCGGCAGGCGCATGGGAGACGAGGTGGCGCGGCTCGGCGCGCTCGCCTTCCTCGGGTTCGCGGTGCTCCACGCGATCGCGTACGAGGCGCCACCGGAGTCGCTCCAGACCGGCCTCGCGGACCCGATCGCCGCGATCGCCGCGCTGACCGCGATCGGCGGCTGCATGCTGCTGCTCGCGGCCTGGACCGACCCCGAGCCACCGGAGCTCCGCATGGCGCTCAAGGCGATGGCAGCGGTGACGCTGCTGTACCTGACGGCAGTGACGCTCGACGGCCTCCAGCTCGAGCTCGTGCTGACGGCGGAGGTCGTGGCCCTAGCGGCGCTTGCGCGCCGCACCGGAGACGAGGCGGCGCGCGTGAGTGCGCTCTGCTTCGTTGCGCTCGCCGCGATCCACGCGGTCGTGTACGAGGCGCCTCCGCTGTCGCTGGTCACCGGACTGGCCGAGCCGGCCGCCGCGGTTGCCGCGCTGTCCGCCGTCGGCGGCTGCCTGGTGCTGCTCGCGGCGTGGGCCGAGCCCGATCCGCCCCAGGTGCGGACGGCGCTCAGGGCGCTCGCGGGGCTGACGCTCCTCTACCTCGCCTCGACCGGGGTTGTCACCCCGTTCGAGAGCATCTCGGCGGTGGACTCGGCCCTCCTCAGCGCGCACCAGCAGGGCCAGATGGTCCTGAGCGTCTTCTGGGGCCTCGTCGGAGTCGGGACGGTCGTCGTGGGCCTGCGGCGCGATCTGGCGATCGTCCGGATCGCCGGGCTTGGGCTCCTCGGCGTCGCGGTGACGAAGGTGTTCCTCTTCGACCTCGCCACACTCACGTCGGTCTACCGAGTGGTCTCGTTCATCGGGCTCGGCGTGCTGCTCCTGGGCGGGGCGCTCGTGTGGCAGCGCCTGCGGCCCCAGGCGCTTGCCGACCTGCGCCAGACGCCGGCCGGGGTCCGCTAGGGGTGGGTCGCCGCAGGATCGCGTGCAGCGGGAGGGGCGCGGCGCGTAAGCCCGAAATGGCCGGGCATGCGCCGTCCCTCACCCGTTGCCGCGATCCTCATCCTCACCGCCATCGCGCTCTCGCTGCCGTTCACGCTCGCGATCGCGGCGTCCGCCTTCGCGCAGGAGCCCGAGCCGCCGAGCGGCGAGCCGCAGGAGCCGGGCGGCGAGCCCCAGCAGCCCGGCGAGGAGCCGACCACGACGACGCCGACCGGCCAGGCCCCGAGCGGCGGCGGCCAGCTTCCCCGCACCGGCTGGGACGCTCTCCTCTACTTCGCGCTCGGCGCCGCGCTGCTCCTCGCCGGAGCGCGCCTGCGCGTGCTGACGCGGATCAAGGAGGTCGTGCAGCGCGTCGTCCGCCGCCGCAAGCCCGAGGTCGCGCTCCGCGAGGCGCTCGAGCCGATACGCGCCGCGCGCCTGTCCCCGCCGGCCCCCGATCCCGACCGCGGCCCGCTCCACGTGGAGCCGAGCACACCGACCGCGCGCCGGCTGACGGGCGTTGCGGAAGCGAACGACTAGGGCCCGGGGAGTGCCCTACTAGGGATCTCCCAGAAGCGACGGGGAGTGCTCACAGCGCAGGCTGTGGGCATGAAACAAAGCCTCGTCACATCACTCGCAGGAATCGCGCTTGCCCTCGCCGCGGCCACTCCGGCAACCGCGGCCTCGACGATCTCCGTCCTCCTGGTCGGCCAGGGCGGCGGCCGCGTGGCCGACACCAAGGGCATCCTCGACTGCCCCGGCGTGTGCTTGTTCGATTTCGAGAGGTACTTCGCGGTCGCGGACCGGGCTGCGACCCTGACCGCCTCGCCGGACAACGGCTCGGTCTTCACGGGCTGGGAAAACGGCGGCTGCTCGGGAACGAAGCCCACGTGCGAGATTCAGCCGTTCTACAACTCGGTCGAGTGGGTGGACGCGCGGTTCGAACGGCTGCCGATCATCGGGATATCGGGGCTCAACGTCTCGGTCGCCGGAGGCGGCGCCGGCAGCGTTTCCGGGCTGGGCATCGCATGCCCCGGCGATTGCGCGCAGAGCTACCTGAATGGCGCCGCGGTCACCCTGACGGCCGCCGCGAACAAGGGCTCGAGCTTCACCGGTTGGTCCGGAGCATGCGCGGGCACGGCCCCGACCTGCAAGCTGACGATGGGCACGGGCAAGAAGGTCACGGCCACGTTCGGCGCCGATCCCCCCTCGACAGGCGGGACGGGCGGGACGGGCGGGACAGGCGGGACGGGCGGCCAAACGGGACCGGCTCCCGCGCCCGGCAAGTGCACGATCGTCGGCACGGCCGGACACGACGTGCTCACCGGAACGCCGGGCCGCGACGTCATCTGCGGCCGCGGTGGCAACGACACCCTCGCGGGTGCCGGAGGGGCGGACGTCCTAATCGGTGGACGGGGCGCCGACCTGCTCCGCGGCGGGCGCGGACGTGACGTCTTCTACGCGCGCGACGCCCGCAGGGACCGGCTGAACGGCGGCAGGGGCGTGGACCGCGCCCGCGTGGACGGCAAGGACAGGAAGAGGTCGATCGAGAGCGTCTTCTGAGACTCGCTAAGGCGGGGGATCTGCACCAGGAGTGCATGCCTTGACAGCTATATAACCAGCTGGTAATAATACTCCCATGGCATCCACGTTCGAGCTGGTGGCCGAGCCGATGCGGCGCAACATCCTGGACCTGCTGCGCGAGCGGGAACGCTCGGTCGGTGAGCTGGTGGCGCAGATCGGCCTGAGCCAGCCCGGCGTCAGCAAGCACCTGCGAGTCCTGCGCGAGGCTGGGCTCGTCGAGGTCCGCCGCGACGCCCAGCGTCGCTGGTACAGGCTCCACGCCCAGCCGCTTGCAGAGATCGATGGCTGGCTGAGCCCCTACCGCGAGTTCTGGGCCGGCCGCCTCGATGCCCTCGAAGAGCACCTCGATGAGGAGGAATGACATGCAAGCCGATGCCCGACCCAAGACCACCGACGGCACCCTCGAAGTGCGTGCCGACGACAGCTACGTGCTGCGCTTCGAGCGACGCCTCGCCCATCCCCCGGAGAAGGTCTGGCCAGCCCTGACCGAGCCCGACCAGCTGCGGCGGTGGTTCCCCACCGACATCGACGGTGAGCGCAGGCTGGGAGCGACGATCCGCTTCGTGTTCCGTGAGGACGCCCCGACCGCGGCAGAGTTGCCCGAGCTCCTGGAGCACGATCCAGTGGACCTGGAGGGAGAGTTCACCGAGTTCGACCCGCCGCGGGTCCTCGCCTACAGCTGGGGAGAGGAGAAGCTGCGATGGGAGCTGGACCCGATCGAGGAAGGCTGCCGGCTCGTCTTCACCCATACGTTCGACGAGCGCAGCGGCATCCCGCACCCCGGCGGCCCGAGGAAGAAGGCAGCACGCACCGCCTCCGGCTGGGAGATCTGCCTAGCGAACCTCGCCACCATCCTCGATGGCTCCAGAAACGGCGACAGCGCCGAGCCCGACTGGGAGGAGCTGTACCAGGCTTATGTGGGGCGCTTCGACTAGGGAGCGAACTCCGAGCTTCCGCTCGTTCCACCGGCCGGTTGTGGCGGAGCCGAGGCGGGCTGCGGCGACGCTGCGGGAGCGGGTTGCGCCGACGCGGCCGGGGCAGCGGCTGCCGGCGAGCTGCCGCCGGGTGCGAATTCGTTGGCCGGGTCGGGGGGAGGTGGTTCGGGCGGGGATGGCTGCGGCTCAGGAGTGGGGGCCGGGTCCGGCCCGGCCACCGCCGGCTGGTCTTCGGCGTTCGGGGAGACCGGAGGCTGCTGCACCGGTCGTTCCTCGTCCTCCACCGGTTGTGCCTCGGCCTGCGCGGTCTCGGCCCGCGGCGGGCCGTGATGGTTCGAGAACTCGTCGATCGCGGTGCCGCCGCCGGCCAGGGCCGCGGCCGAGGCGGCCACCGCGGCGACCTTCTGGCCGGTCGCGAGCTCGGCCGCGGCCTGGAGGCGGTCCCCCATCGCCGCGGTCCTGTGCTGGGCCGCGGCGATCGCGGACTCGAGCAGGTTCCTCAGAGGCCCGCCGCCGTCCGCCGCAGCCAGCGCCGCGGCCGGCACCACGCTCGCCACCCTGTCGGGCACCGCTCTGAACTCGCGCAGCGCCGCGCGGCAGCTCAGGCAGGTCCGCATATGCGGGCGCAGCCGCGCCAGGTCCTCCGCGCTCGCCTCGCCGTCGGCGAGCGCGGATAGGAGCGGCTCGTAGCGCGCGCACTCGGCGCCGCGCTGGATCCCCGACACCCGCCGCAGGAACGCGCGCCGTCCCTCGGTCAGCAGCCGGTTCACCTTCGTGTACGACCAGCCCGTCATCGCGCAAATCTCGCGGTAGGAGAAGCCCTCGGCCTTGAGCACCAGCGCGCGGATCTCGTGCGGCTTCAGGTGGCCGAGCGCCTCGGCGCCCTGGCGCAGGCGCTCGAGCCGCTCGGCCTGCTCGTGGGTGACGGCGGCGGGCGCCGGCCGGTCGCGCAGCTCGCCGTCGTCGGTCACCGGCGAGTGCCGCTCGCGCTGGCGGCGGAGCGCGAACGCCTCGTGCTTCACCACCGTCTTGAGCCAGGGGATGAGCTCGTCCTCGCTCGTGCTGGGCGCCTTGGTGAGCAGGATCTCGAGCCCGCGCTGGCAGGCGTCCTCGGCGTCCTCCGGCGTCGCGGCGTAGCGGCGCGCCGTCGCAAGGATCTGCGCGCCGTGCCGCGCGAGCAGCTCTAGGGCCGCCGCGTCGATCTCCGCCCGCGCGGGCCGGGTGCCCCGTGTCCTCATCAGCACGACGTTCAGCGAGATCCTGCACAGGCTCGCCCCCGCCCCACGACTTCAGATTCGCAAAGTGCGGGCTTTTTCTTGTCCGGTTGCCGGAACCCGCCTAGTCAGCGTCCAAGGCGGCCACTCCCGCCGGCGCCTCGACGACCGCCGAGAAGGCCGGCCGGGAACGCTCGACCCAGTCCTCGAAGGCGCGGTTCGCCGCGACGTCGTCGACCAGCACCGCCGCCGGCCTGGTCAGGTGCGCCGTCACGGTCCGCAGCTCCCAGGAGACGTTCGGGTAGGTGTGCTGGCTGTCGTGGACGAACAGCGACAGGCCTTCGATGTCCGGCAGCAGCCGCGGCAGCAGGCGGCGGCTCGTCCCGCGGTGGAGCGTCCAGCGCGGGCGGAGCTCCTCGGGGACCAGCGACCCGATGTAGCTCTCGACGTCCGGCCGAACGGGCGCCCGGTCGACGCTGTGAAGCTCGCCCTCGCCGTTCACGGCGAGTGCCTTTGCGATGAACGCGGAGGTCACGCCGTAGGCGACGCCGGTCTCCAGCACGGCGGCGGGGCGGAGCGTGCGGCAGAGCGCGTAGCAGAGCAGGGCGAGGTTGGGCGCGGCGTTGTGCGCGATCGGGAAGGGCACGTCGGGCCCCAGGCGCTCGATCCGCTCGCGCACCTCCGCCTCGATCTCCGCTCGCCCTTCCTCGTGCAGGAACGGCGCCACCTCGCGGCCGAGGGCGGCTTCCAACCCGGCAACGACCTCGTCCAGGGGGCGCTCGCTCCACGAGGGTCGCCTGCGGAGCGGGTCGACCGCCCGCTGCGCCTGGTCGACCACCACCTCGAAGAGCTCGCGCGGATCGCGCGCGAGCAGCCGGGCGGCGCCCGCGAGCTTCGCGCGCCGTCCGCTCCTTGTTGTCCCAATCTGAGCCACCCTCCGCGCTCACCGCTACATTCGCGCGTTGCAACTGTTTCACTACTTGCCGACGCGGAGCACCTTGGCGAACGGACTTCTCAAAGAGCTGCAGGAGGTCGAGCCCCTCGCGTTGCCTGAGCGCGACGTCCGGGCGGGCACCCCCCTGCTCGGAGGCCTGCTCAGGTTCGACTTCGCGCGCGCGGTCGCGCGGGTCGGCATCCTCGCCGCGCTCGACCTGGCCGGGCTCTTCCTGGCGATCTACACGGCGCTGATCGTCAAGACGGCCATCCGCAACCCGGACCTCATGGGCCACATGTGGGACCAGGCGGTCGACTACCTCCCGCTCGGCGGCCTCGTGATGCTCCTGCTGTTCGGCCGCTCTGGCCTCTACCGCGAGCGCGCGCAGCGCCCCGGCCTCCCGCGCGTCATCGCATCGCTCTTCCAGACCACGGTGATCGTGCTGCTCTACGCGCTGCTCGAGGGCGAGAACTTCCAGTCCTACTACGTGTTCTACGCGTCGCTGCTGTTCGCGCTCATCTACGTCTCGGCATTCCGGTGGGGGTTCGAGAAGGTGAGCGGCGTGATCCTGCGCGCCGCCGGCTACCGGCGGCGCGCCGTGCTCGTCGGGTCGGGCGCCAACATCCAGGCGGTCTCGCACGCCCTCCATGACAGCCGCGAGATCGAGCCCTACGGGTTCGTGGCCCGGACGCCCGTGGCGCTGCTGGACGGGCTGCGCGACTTCCGCTCGCTCGAGCAGCTCGAGCGTCACTTCGACGCGATCGACGAGGTGCTGATCGCCGACGCCGACTTCCCAGCCGAGGCCGCGGTCGAGCTGGTGGACCGCTGCCACCGCCAGGGCGTGCGCGTGCGCGTGGCGCCGTCGACGATGGAGATCCTCATGGAGCGCGTCGAGTACGTGCCCGGGCAGGCGCTGCCGCTGTTCGAGCTGAAGCCGCCCGTGTTCGAGGGCGTGGACTTCGCGCTCAAGCGGACCTTCGACCTCGTCGGCGCGGCTCTGCTCGTCCTGGTGCTGTCGCCGCTCATGCTGGCCGCGGCGCTGGCCATCAAGCTCACCTCGCGCGGGCGGGTCTTCTACCGCTCGCACCGCCCCGGGATCGGCGGGAAGTGCTTCCCGTGCCTGAAGTTCAGGACGATGGTCGCTGGCGCGGAGCAGCTGCAGGAGCGCCTCGAGGAGCACAACGAGATGGGCGGCGCGCTCTTCAAGATGCGCGCGGACCCGCGCGTGACCGCGGTCGGCCGCTTCCTGCGCCGCTGGTCGCTCGACGAGCTGCCCCAGCTCTTCAACGTCCTGCGCGGGGAGATGTCGCTCGTCGGGCCGCGGCCGCTCCCGCAGCGCGACTACGACCGCCTCGACGACTGGCACCGCAAGCGCTACCTGGTGCTGCCGGGCATGACCGGTCTGTGGCAGGTCTCGGGCCGCTCCGAGCTCGACTTCGACGAGCTGGTCCGGCTCGACTTCCTCTACCTGGAGCGCTGGTCGGTGTTCCTCGACCTGACGATCCTGCTCAAGACGATCCCGGCGGTCATTCGCGCCCGGGGCGCTTGGTGAGCGAGCCGTACCGGGCCGACAACCTGCTGGACCGCGTCGGCGACGCCGGCACGCGCCAGGTCCACTACGACCAGGAGATGCGCCGCGAGCGGGCGATCCTCGACCGCCGCCTCCCGCTAGCGGAGGGCGACGTGCTGTCCGTCGGCTGCGGCCGGCACCCGGGCCGGCACCTGTTCCCGCGGCCCGCCTTCCACCTGACCGGCGTGGACCTCGACGGCGAGCTGATCGACTCGCTGCGGGCGTCCGGTGAGCTCGACGACGGCGCCGTCGGGCGGGCCGGCGAGCTGAGCTACGAGCCCGGCTCGTTCGACATCGTCCTCTACCGGCTCGTCCTGCACCACGTCGTCTACCAGGGCCCGCTCGCGCCGGTGTTCGCCGAGGCCGCGCGCCTGCTGCGCCCCGGCGGCGCGCTCGTCGCGGTGGAGCCGGGGCTCTGGCACCCCGTGGGCGCGGGGCTCGCGCTGGCGAACCGCGCCCGGCTGGGGCCGGCCGTGCACGGCACACCGGACGACATCCCGCTCTCCCCGCGCGTGCTGGAGCGCGAGGCGCGCGCGGCGGGGCTCGAGCCCGAGCTCCACGCCGTCACGTACGGGTGGCGGCGGCTGCCGGGGGCGGCGCAGCGCGCTCTCCACACGCTCGACGAAGCGGGGTCGCGCCCGCGGCTCGCGCCGTTTGGCCACACGCTCATGCTGATCGCCCGTGCCTAGCCGCTACGACGACGAGCTCTGGGAGCTCGTGCCCGACGAGCCGCGCGTGCCGGCCGACCACCTGCGCGAGTTCGCGGAGCGGCTCGGCCGCGCCGAGCACGCACTTGACCTCGGCTGCGGGGATGGGAGTCTCACTGTCGCGCTCGATGCGTTGAAGCTCACGGCCGCGGACGTCTCGGCGGTCGCGCTTGATCGCGCACGCACGCGGCTGGCGGCGGAGGACCGGCTGGTCGAACTCGAGCCGGACGCTCCGCTGCCGTTCGGCGATGGCGAGTTCGATCTTGTATTCAGTGCCGAGACGATCGAGCACGTGCGCGACGTGCAGCTGCTTCTCTCCGAGGCGCGGCGCGTGCTCGCACCGGGCGGGACGCTCGCGCTCACCACACCCGCGAGCCGCGTGCTGATGCGTCCGCCCGACCCGCTGTCGCCGCACCTGCGCTTCTTCACGCGCCGCTCGCTCGCGCGGCTGCTCGACGAGCTCGGCTTCGATGTGCGCTCGCTCGAGCGCCGCGCCGGGACGCTCCTCGCGCGCGCTACTCGCTGACGTCCGGCCGGGCCGTGCCGGTCTTCTCGCGCAGCCGCGCGCGGGCGTCCAGGAACAGCGCGCTGGCCGGCTTGGAGTGCGGGTCGAGGTAGAGCGCGCCGTGGATCGTCTTGACGGCCTCCTGCGGCAGGTCGAGCGTGCCGAGCTCGAAGGCGGCAAGGCGGTACCAGGTCTGGGGATCGCCGGGGAAGCGGACCACGGCGAGCTCGAGGCTCCTGCGAGCGTCCCTCTCGCGCTTCGCCTTCGTGTCGATCGAGGCGCGCACGAGCAGCGGATCGGGCGTCAGCGAGTTGAGGTCCTGGGCGTCCTCGGTCTTCGCGATCGCCTCGTCGAACTTGTGCTCGTCGGCGAGCGCCAGCGCCTCGTTCGTCGTGCGGTCCGACGCCTCCGGCTGCCAGATCGTCCACGCGAGCAGCGCCGCCGTCGCGACCGTCACGACCGCCGCAACGATCCGCTGGCGCGCGGGCCAGCGACGGAGCTCGGGGCGATACTCGCTCGGCCGCGCGCCGAGCGGCAGCAATCCAGCGAGGAAGCCGCCCGCGATCAGCGCCATGATCGCGGGCGCGGGGATGAACCAGGTCCAGTCGAGGAGCGACTGGACGCCGAAGGCGAGCGGCACGAGCAGGACGGTTACGAGCGCGATCCGGCCGGCGTCCCAGTCGCGCCGCGGGGGCACGTCGCCGTCGTCGGGGCCGCGCACGAGGCGGCGCGGCAGCAGCCCGGTGGCGCTGAGCGCGGCGAGCGCCCAGGTGAGGAAGAGCAGCGTCGTCAGGACGAGCCCGAGCACGCCGAAGTCGGCCATCGTCTGGGGTATCCAGCCGTGGGCGTGGCGGGTCACGGACGTGTCGGTTCGGAAGCGCAGCCGCCCGACCGCGAACGCGCCGGCTCCGACGCCCTTCAGCGGCCGCGCGTCGAACACCTTGAAGGCCTCGCGCCAGTACTTCCCGCGCGAGGAGGACGCCGCGAACACTCGGCCGCCGCTCTCCCCGGGCGACACCCTCGTCTCGCTCGTCAGCTCGTCGAGACGGTCGCCGATCCCCCGGTCCGAGAACGCCACGGAGGTGAACGCCGCGAGCGGCACCAGGCAGGCGACCGCGACGGCCACGATCCCGATGCGGCGGCGGGCGCGCGCCGACGGCACGCGGCGCGCCGAGCCGGCCTCGACCGCGGCGCCGGCCAGCAGCAGCAGCACGATCATCAGCAGGACCAACGCGCCGAAGTCGCCGGCGACGGACTCCTTCGCCGACAGGGGCTGAAGCGTCTTCGTGAAGGGATCCTTCGAGAGCGCCCAGGCGCCGACGGCGACGGAGCCGGCCAGCGGCAGGAGGAGCACCGGGAGGCTCCGCAGGCGGAGCGGCACGAGGACGAACCAGCCGAGCCCGCCGACCGCGGCCGCGAGGGCGGCGCCGCGCGACTGGGTCAGGATGATCGCGAGGATGCTCACCCCCATGACGGGGTAGGCGATCATCCGCAGCATGGGGCTGCCGCCGCGGCGCGAGCCGAGCCAGAGCGTGATCGGAACGGCCATCGCGGCGACGCAGCCGACCGCGTTCCAGTAGTCGAAGGGCTGCCCCAGCCGATTCGAGACCTCGTTCTCCGCGAGCGCGCCGGGCCAGATGCGCGAGGCGAGCGCATACCCGATCGGCACGATCGCGGCGATCAGGAGGCCCTCGAGCAGCTCGGGCGCGGCGCGAGGGGCGAGCCGCGCGCCCGCGACGGCTGCCGCGAACACGGCCAGATAGGCGAACGTGCGCCCGGTCTCGATGTAGGTCAGCTCGGGCGAGATCGACCACAGCACCGAGACCGCCGTGAGCAGCGCCAGCAGGGCGAACATGAGCACGGTCGTGACGCCCTGGATCGTGCCGGCGCGGCTCCAGAGGAAGGCCGCCCCCATCACGGCCGCGCTCACCGCGACCATGGCGACCTCGGTCACGGTCGTGCGCGTGAGCTCGGTGCCCCCCTGGGCCCCGAATGCGACGCCCGCGATGGCGCCGCCAAGTATCAGCGGAAGCGCTCTAGCCGCGACGGCCGAAGAACGGGACACGCCAGCTCGGGATCTTCGACAGGAGCGGGACGCGCGCGAGCGCCGGCACGCGCTCGCGGAGCGCTCCCACGCCGCTCGCGAGGGCGAGCGTGCAGAGGAGGAGCAGCGCGAGGAGGAGCGGGAGCGGCACGTCGTTGGCCGCGCCGCCGAGGTTGAAGAAGCCGCTGCTGTCGGGCTCCAGCTTCTCTCCGCCGACCTCGATGGACGGCTTCTTGGTGTCGCCGCTCGCGATCGCGGCGAGGTCGCCCTGGTCCTCGGCCTGCGCGGCCGCCTCGCCGGCGGGGTCGGTGGCGCCCACGCCGGGGCTGCCGGCGCCGATTCCCCTGTCCGAGCCGCCCTTGATGGCGGCCGCGATCACGTCACGGCAGTCGGAGTACTCGTCGAGATCGGCGGGGAGGTTGTTGCGGGCGCGGCGAAGCTCGGAGTTCGAGTATTTGTGGTCGAGCCGGCCGTCGCGAGCGCAGTCGCGGATCACCTGGTCCGCGCTCGCGAACGCGGGCGCGGGCAGCGCAAGCACGGCAAGCGCGCCGGTGATCACCAGATGTCGGGCTACTCGGCTCAAACGCTCGGGGCTCCCCTCCCGAATCGAAGACATTGTTCCTATTTCGCGGACGCCTAAACGTTTGTGACCCCCGCCATCAGGCAAAGTTGCGGCGTGCCGCCGCGCGTCGCGATCCTGCCTCCGGTCCCGGTCCCCTACCGCGAGCCGCTCTTCCGGGCGCTCGCCGAGCGCGGCCACGTGACTCCCCACGTGATCTACCTCTCCGCGACCCAGCCGGGGTGGGATCAGTCCAGCGGGTGGTTCTCCGAGGCCGAGGGGTACGGTAGCGAGATCCTGTCCGCGTGGCAGCGGCAGCGCCCGGGACGCTCGCCCGTGAGCGTCGCGCGCGGGCTGGGGCGGGCGCTCACGCGCGCGCGTCCGGACTGCGTCGTGAGCTGGGAGTACGGGCCGGCGACGCTGCGGGCGCTGGCCTGGACGCGGCGGCGCCGGCTGCCGCTCGTGGTGTTCAGCGAACTCACGCCGTGGAGCGAGGATGGACTGTCTGCCGTGCAGCGGCGGGCGCACCGGCTGCTGGCGCCCCGCGTGGCCGGGTTCGTGGTGGCGTCGTCGCAGGGCGCCGAGCGGCTGCGCGCTCTCGGGGTCGAGCCCGGCGGGGTGGAGGTGGCGCTGCAGAGCGTCGATTTGGCGGCCGTGCTGCGGGCGGCGGGCTCACTGCCGCGCGAGGTCGGCGACAGCCCGGTCCGCATCCTCGCCGTGGGGCGGCTGGTGCCGGACAAGAACCTCGACGCGCTGATCTCGGCATTCGGCGAGGCGGGGCTGCGCGAGGGCGAGGCCGAGCTCGAGATCCGCGGCACGGGGCCGCTCGAGGCGGTTCTCCGCGAACGGGCGGAGCGGCTGGTGCTGCCGGTGCGGTTCCCCGGGCCGGCCCCGCCCGGCGAGCTGGGGTCCGTGTACGCCGCGGCGGACGCGCTCGCTCTGGTGAGCACGTACGAGCCCTTCGGCGTGACCCTCCGGGAGGGCGCGGCGGCGGGCCTCCCGCTGATCGCGTCGCGCCGCGCGGGCGCCGTGGGCGACGTTGCCGTGGACGGCGAGAACGCGATCGTCGTCGACCCCGACGACCGCGGCCAGATCGCGGCGGCACTGCGCCGGCTGGTGCGCGAGCCGGACCTGCGCGAGCGCCTGGCGGCCGGCAGCCGCGCGGTCACGGAGCGCCACCCGCCGGAGGCCGACGTGGAGGCGTGGGAGCGAGCGGTGCTGCGCGCGGTAGCGGGCGAACGGCGGCGGTGAGGGGGTGCTCCGTCTCTAAGCCGTGTATTACGCGGTCAGGTGACGAAGGACCCCCGTGAACGTCGGGAAACGTTCCCTTCACCGCCCGTCAGTTGAGCAGCGCCGGCAGCAACTCGCGCGCGACTGTCTCCTGCACCGCGTCCGACCGGTACGGACGCAGCAGCTCGGCTGCGCGCTCGCGGTAGGCCCGCGCTTCGTCGTCGGGAAGGTCGAAGGCCGCGCGGATTGCGGGGGCCAGCGCGGTGGCCTCGATGCGGTCGGCTACGAGCGAGGCGTCGAGCAGGCGTGCGAGCCTCAGCCCCTCGTAGGGGCCGCCCGCGGGGACGGTCGTGAGCAGCGCGCCGTCGGCGAGTGCCTCGAGCGGGGCCTGGCCCCAGTCCTCCCAGCGCGCGCCGTGGATGAATGCGCGCGCCCTGCGCAGGCGTCCGCGGAACTCGCCGGCCGGGACCATCCCGCGGAGCTCGACCGAGTCCGGCTCCGCGACGCCGCTCCGGCGTAGGTGCGAGCGGGCCCGGTCCGGGTCGAGTCCGTACACCTCGAGCCGCGCGCCGTCGACGGCCGCGGCCGACCATCCGCCCACGAGGACGTCGAGGCCCTTCGCCTTCGGGTCGGGCACGTAGGCAACGGCCACGCGCTCGCGCTCGTGGGAGAGCTCGGGCGCGGAGGGGTCGATCGGCGGCGACACCACCACCGGCCGGGCCGCCCCCTCGGGCAGCGATTCCCCGCCCGCGACGCTGAACGGGATCGTCAGCCGTGCGCGGCCCATGGCCCTCCGTTCGAGCTTGCGCAGGACCGCGTTGCGAGCGCCGGGCCGGTTGAGGCGGGCGGGGGCGTCGAACCGGATGGCGTACGACACCGGCAGGGAGGGGAGCAGCATGGCCGCGGTGGTCGACGACACGATCAGCGCACGCGGCTCGTGGCGCTCGACCGCGGTCCGAGCCGCCCGCCGCGCGGCGTGCATCTCCACCAGGTCGTTCACCGGGTAGCCACGGCGGAGCCTGTCGGCCGCGCCCCGGCCGACGGCGACCGCCTCCGTCGACGCCCCGGCCCGCTCCAGCTGGGCGAGGAGCACCTCGTCGGCGACGCGCCAGCCGAGCGTCGTGCCGAGCGAGACGAGCAGGACATCAGGCCTGGCCACGGCCGACCGCCCTTTCGAACGCGCTCTCGTAGCCGTCCACCATCCGCTCGCCGCTGAAGCGCTCCCGCTGCAGCCGCCGGCCCGCGGCGCCCATCGCCTCCGCCCTCGAGCGGTCGGCCGCCAGCTCGACGAGCGCGCGCTCGATCGCGCCTCCGTCGCCTGGCGCGACGAGGTAGCCGGTCTCCCCCGGCACCACCTGGTCGCGCGTGCCGCCGACGTCCGTGGCCACGACCGGTCGTGCGAGCGCCATCGCCTCGAGGATGCTGAACGGCATCGCCTCGGCCTCGCTCGGCAGGCAGACGGCGCCCGCCGCGGCCACGAGCTCGAGCACGTCGCGGCGGGCGCCGAGGAGCGTGACCTCGTGGGCGGCGGCGAGCGGCTCGAGCCGCTCCCGCTCGCGTCCATCGCCGGCGACGTAGCCGCGGATCGCCCGGTTTTGCCGCCGCGCGGCGCCCACCGACTCGATGAACAGGTCCACGCGCTTCTCGGGCCGCAGGCTGGACACGCAGAGGACCGTGAAGCCGTCGCCTGCGAGCTCGTCCGAAGGGCTCACCCCCTCGACCTCCCGCGCGAACACGCCGTTCGGCACGACCTCGATCCGTCCGCGCGGATAGCCGAGCGCCTCGAGCGGCGGCACCTGCCGGTCGGTCACCGCGACGACATCGTCGATGGCGCGCGCCACCAACCGGGTGAGCGCGCGCTGATGCGGCCGCGGCGGGACGAGCCGCCCGGTCGGCGTGAGCGGCGTGTGCTCGTTGTAGACGTGCGCCGCGCGGCCGTGGCGCCGCGGGCCGGCAGGTCGCGCGCGGGGCCGCAGCCCAGCGGGTCGCGCGCGGGGCCGCAGCCCGGCGGATCGCGCGCGGCGTGCGATCGCCTCGCCGACGAGCTGTCCGCTCACGCCGCGGGTGACCACGGCGTCGGGGGCGAAGTCCGCCGACACGGCGAGCGTGCGGCGCAGCCCGCCCGGGTCGGTGCGGCGGCGGAGGTCGAGGCACTCCGCGGGCACGCCGCGCGCCGCCACCTCCTCGAAGAACGGGCCCGTTCCGGCGAGCGCGAGGAGCTTCACCTCGAGCCCGCGGTCCGCGAGGGCGGGAATGAGGGTGGCCCAGTGCCGCTCGGCGCCCCCGATGCCCATGTCGGGGCAGACGAACAGGAGGCGCATCGTCAGCTCCTGCGCTCCGCGAGGGCGCCGCCCCGCTCGTCGCGGCCGCGCGCGGTCCGGTGCACCGCGATCACCTCGTTCGCGCGGACGCTCGGGAGGTATGGACGGCCGGCGAGGAAGCCGGCCGCCTCGGACTCGGCGTCCTCGCGCGAGTACGTCGCGGCGACGAGGCCGGACTCGTGGCGAACGGGGAGCGCATCGACGACGCCGAGCCGCCAGCCCCGCTGTCCCGCGATCGCCGCCCAGTGGAGGTCGAGGCCCCAGCCGTAGCGCAGGTCCGGAAACGGGAGGAGCTCGGCGCCAGCCCGGCGGCTGAAGGCCGTGACGGGCCCGATCTCGACGAAGCGAGTCTCGCGCACGAGCGACGCCGGTCGCCTCCGGGTGACCTTCCAGGCAGAGTGGCTGCGAAGCGTCTGCGCCGGTTGTGCCAGGTCAAGCCCAAACGCCTCACAGACCGCAACGAACCGGTCAAGAAACGCGCGCGGAAGCCGCACGTCGTCGTCAACGACGAGGAGCCAGTCAGCGGGGCCGGCCGCGGGCGGAGCCGGG
>Ga0126312_10001222_pt1 | contig 16647 bp, 20 predicted proteins | sample Plot104A_FD_92537 | JGI IMG/M metagenome (GOLD analysis project Ga0126312, IMG submission 92537) | Serpentine soil microbial communities from UC McLaughlin Reserve, CA, USA - Plot104A | ecosystem: Environmental > Terrestrial > Soil > Grasslands | place: USA: UC McLaughlin Reserve, Lake County... | reverse complement strand
CTCCGTCGCGCCCGGGCGGCGATCCAGGAGCGGGTGCCCGACCAGAGCCAGCAGTCCACGCTGCGCGCACTCGGCGACCGGAAGCTGCGGGAGATCGTCGAGCGCTTCGCGGACTCGTTCGAGCGCGGCGACGTCGACGCAATCCTCTCGATGCTGACCGATGACGCGACCTTCGCGATGCCGCCGTACCCGGAGTGGTGTCGCGGTCGCGACGAGGTGCGCGACTCCTGGCTAATGCCAGCGGGCCCGGCCCCCCGTCTCCGGTACGTCCCGACGCGGGCGAACGGCCAGCTCGCCCTCGGCGCCTACGCTATCCGGCCGAAGGGGCACTACGCGCCGATCGCACTCGACGTGCTGACCCTCCGTGGAGACCTCATCTCCGAGGTGTACGCGTTCCGGAAGCCGGAGGCGTTCGCCCGGTTCGATCTGCCGATCCGGTTGCCGCCGCGCTGAGCGTGGCGGACAGAAGGGGGGACGCGGACGAGAACCCCCTGGAACGAGGGGGTGGTGCTTTCAATACCACCCGGGTCGGTGTCCAGAGTCCCATCACAAGGGCGGCGGCTCGTACCCGCCGACGACGTCTGCGATCAGCTCGGCAAAGGTGATCGCGGTGTCGTCCTCGTCAGGCGGCCCGATGATCTGCACGCCGACCGGCAATCCGCCGGCGGTCTGCCCGATCGGTGCCGCGACCGCGGGCAGCCCTGGGAGCGCGGCATGCGTGATCCAGAACGGCTGCTCGTCGTATCGCCGCGGGCCGTCGGGCGTCGGCACCACCCGCTGCTCGAAGGGGCTCGGGTCGTGCGGAAACGCGGGCGTGAAGTTGACCGGACACAGAAATGCGTGGAACTCGCGGAAGTAGCGGCGCCAGGCTTCCCGCACCGCGATCCGCTGCCGCTCGTACTCGATCATCTCGTCGAGCCGATCAAACGATCCATCCGGCTGAGCAAGCGCGACGAAGAGCTGCACGTGGTAGTCGAACGCCTCGGCCACAGCAGCCGGGTCGATTCCATCCGGCCACCCCTCGACCATCTTTACCCCGGCATTGGCGAGCGCGTCGACCGCGTCGCTGAGGACCGCCCGGACCTCGCTTGAGACATCCTCGACCACAACGCCGACCCGGAACTCCCCCAGTTGCCTTCCGCGAGGAGGCGGAAGGGCCCACGAATATGCGGGGCTCTCGGGTCCGCCTGTGGCGATGAGCGCAGTGCGGAGGTCGGAGGCGGAGCGCGCGATCGGTCCGAGGTTCGACATGAAGAGCATCTCGCTCGTGGGAGTGGGCGGGCCCGGCGGTTGCAGGCCGGTGAGCGGCACGACCCCGACGCTCGGTTTGAGGCCGTACACGCCGCAGAAGGCCGCCGGGATCCGGATCGAGCCAACAAGGTCGGACCCGTAGTCGAGAAAGGTGGCGCCGGCCGCGACTGCGGCCGCGCCGCCGCCTGAGGACCCTCCGGGCACGAGCTCGGGATCCCACGGATTGTTCGTACGGCCGTAGACCTCGTTGAACGTCTGCGCGAAGTCGGCCAGCATGAAATGGGCGTTGGTCTTCCCGACGATGATCGCGCCGGCCTGCCTCAGCCGCGCGACGACGATCGCGTCCCAGTCGGCCATGTAGTCCTCGAACGCGGGATTGCCCCAGGTGGTGTGCAGACCGGTGACGTTCAACGCCTCCTTTACGGTGATCGGGACACCGTGCAACTGACCCGCCGCCGCCTCGCCTCGGTCCGCCAGCTCCGCCTCGCTGAGCGCCTCCTCGGCGCGCAGCTCGACGACCGCGTTCAGCAGCGGGTTGATCGCATCGATCCGGCTCAGGACCGCTTCGGTCAGCTCACGCGAAGAGACCTCTCCGGATGCAATCGCTGCCGCCGCGTCGGAAGCCGAACGCAACAAGGCCTCCGGACTCGTGCCGCTCATGGCCCCCGAAAGAGCGCGAACACGGCGCCGTCGGGATCGCGGAGCAATGCGGACTGGCCGGGCGAAGCTCGCCCCAGACGCTGCCCGCCGAGCCGTTTGACCATGCGGGTGGCGGCTCCGACGTCCGCGACGGCGAACGCCGGGATCCAGCCCGGCGGGCGGCTGTCCGAAGCACCGGGCTCGCGCATCGCGCCGATCGCCTGACCCGCGAGCGTGATCGTGGTGCGCCCCGGGCCGCCTGCGTGGTAACGCCAGCTGAACAGCTCGGCGTAGAAGCGGCGGGCACGGGCGAGGTCCTCGGTCATCAGCTCGTGAGAGCAAGCGTCTTGGCTCGCGCCGAGGCGAACGCCGTCGGCGCGCGGCGGGGCCTCCCAGAGAGAGACCGTAGCGCCGGTCGGGTCGCGGATTGGAGCGATGCGGCCCGCCGCGGCATCGAAAGGCTCGCGAAGGGCTAGTGCTCCCAGCGCGACCGCCGACGCGAGGGCGGAATCGGCGTCGGACACCGTGATCAACGGCGTCCAATGCGGTGCCACCCCAGCGGCTCGCGCCCGCCGAGTTTGCGGGTAGACAACCGCAAAGTCCGTCTCTCGGACACCCATCAGCGCGATGCCATCGACCGTCCGCGTGCGCCAGGCGAGAACCGACTCGTAGAAGCGAGTCGCGCGGGCTGGATCCGAACTCGCGAATCCAGCCAAGCACGGATCGCCCAATTCGGGTGGGCGCGCCGGGCTCATTCGCCGAGGCCGTAGCGAGTGCCCTGGTCGTCCTCGAACACCGCCCACCAGCCGAACGGCATCTGCTGAGGCGGGGTCGAGAAGCGCACGCCGCGCTCCGTCAGTTCGCGATGGGTCTGCTCGATGTCGTCACACACGAACATGATCGGCGAGTCAGGGAGCCCGGCCTGCTCCCGCTGTGGGCGCTGGTCCTCTGGGCGGTCGGTAAGGACGAGCAGCGGCGCTCCCTCGGGAGGTGCGAGCTCGATCCAGCGCTCCTTGCCGTAGGGCTCGTCGGTGTGAACCGTGAACCCGATCTTTGTGGCCCAGAACGCCTTCGCGCGGTCCTTGTCATCGACCGGGAGGGTGATCTGGCTGACTCCGGTGATCATCTTGGCTAACTCCTTCGGCCGCTTCTCCGTGGGTACTCATCCTGCGCGAGCTGTACGAAACGCCAACGCCGCGCCAAGCGCGGGCCGGAACTGGCTATCTGTACCTAAGACGCCGCGAGGGCAGGAAATTGACCGACCACTTGGCTTCGAGCTGCGTCCGAGGTGCGCGGGCAGGCCGCTCGCTGGCGCTCTCCATGCCTGACGAAGGCCGCGCTGGGCAGGACCTCGGCTCGGGTGACGGGGCCAGGAGGCGGCGAAAGGCCTCGGAGAACCGCTCGAGGAGCGCGGGGTCACCGTGGAGCCGCACTACCTTGCGCTTGCGCGCTCGGCTGGCTGGAGTCAGGTAGCTCGCCGGGCTCATAACCCGGAGGTCGCGGGTTCAAATCCCGCCCCCGCTACTCACGAAGCCCCCGCAAACGCGGGGGTTTCGCGTTTACGGGTCCTATGCGCTCTCCGCCAAGAGGTACCACCGGGACACCAAACCCGCGACAGAACTGGGTTCGGAATCCGGCCTCGCAGCGCGCGATTTCGTCTTTAGGGAGCTGATAGCCGAACAGGGGCCTAGGCCATCGGCCGCGCCTGTTCGACGGCGAAGATCGCCACCTCGTAGCGATCGACTGAAGCCGTTTCGCCTGAGCTCGTCACCTCGTCGCGCAGGCGGGCGGCCTCCGCCTCGCTCGCGTCCAAGGCCTCGGCGCTCTCCCACATGGACATGACGAGGATCGTGCCGCTGTCGCGATCGACCAAGAACATCGTGCCCTTCATGCCCTCGGTCTGCCCGTACTCGGTCGGCAGCACCTTCTTCTTCGCCTCCAGCGCCTCCTCGATCGCGTCTGGTGAGGCTCCCTCGTAACGGGTTAGCCGAGCGAACATCTGATGCACCTCCGAGTCGCGGGTCCACAACCGTACAGGCCCCGAGGGTGCTCCACCGACCGCTGCATCTCATAGGAGGGGCCTCGAAGCCGCCGGGCTGCATCTCATAGGAGGGGCCTCGAAGCCGCCGGGCTGCAGAAGTAGCGCTTTGAACGAGAAGCGGCTAGCCGCTTTGCATGGAATGCGCCAATCAGATCGGGGCTAGTCCTGGTCTTGGTCCTGGCGGAATCAGGCGCTCCCGAACGCGTTTGCGGCGCCCGCTGCAAGCTCCTCGGGCGTGACGTCGCGTACGCGCTGGGCGATGTTCCAGCGATGCCCGAACGGGTCGACGACCTGGCCGTGGCGCTCGCCCCAGAACTGATCAGTGAGTTCGTGGCGCACCTCGGCGCCCGCTCCGAGACCCCGCGCCCAGAGCGCGTCCGCGTCGTCGGTCTGGATCTGGAGGACAGTGGCCGTTGACCATCGGCGGCACCGCGTACCAGACTGAACCGGCCTCGGCCTCCGCTACGACGATGTGGGGTGATTGGCGACAGACATGTCGCCCTCATAGTGCATCACGAAGTGCAGTCAGCACCGCCTCGCCCGCCACGCAGAGCGAAGTCAACGGCGCCTTCGCCCGGCTCACACGACCCCCGACTACCTCACGCTAGCCGCGGCGTTGGTGGATACTTCCACCGAGCGATGAGCCCGCTTCGCACTTTCCTCCTGCTCGTCCCGCTGAGCCTCGCGCTCGCAGTCCCGGGCGCCACCCTCGCGCAGGAGACGACGGACGAGGACGACCCGATCGTCGTCATCTCCGGGGATGTGACAGTCGCCGAGGACGAGACCGTCGACGACGGGGTCTTCGTCGTCCACGGCGATGTCGTAATCGACGGAATCGTCGATGGTGATGTCTTCGTGATCGATGGCACCGTCGAGGTGAACGGGGAAATCACCGGCGACCTGACCACGATCGATGACGAGCCGGTGATCGGGACCGACGCGACGATCGGCGGCGACGTCAACAGCGAGGACTGGACCGACTGGGAGGGGGCGTGGTGGATTGGCCCCCTCGCGCTTTGGCTCGCCATCAGCTTCTCGACCCTCTTCCTCGGCCTGCTCCTGCTGCTGATCGCCCCGCGCGCCGCCGACGCCGCCTATCTACAGGCGCGGGATGGGCCCTGGGAGTCGGTCGCGATGGGCTTCGGGATCTTCGTCCTGCTCCCGATACTCGCCGTAGTTGCGCTCATCACCCTGGTCGGTCTGCCCTTAGGGATCGCGCTCCTGCTCGCGCTTGTACCGCTGATGGCGATCGCCTACACGACGACCTGTTGGCTGCTCGGGGGTCGCGTCCTCGGGCCGCCACGCAGCCGCTTCGTCTCGTTCCTCGTGGGCTGGGCGATTCTGCGCGCCGTCGCCTTGATCCCTGTACTCGGCCTGCTCGTCTGGCTCGGTGCGACGATCTTCGGCCTCGGCGTGCTCGGCTTGGCGCTGTGGCGGGCGCGCACGAGTGCAGCCCCGCCCTCCGCGCCCCCGCCAGCGGCCACCACGACGCCCGCCTGATCGAGCGCATACGCGGCCGGTATGGCCACTAAGGGGAGAGCGCTAAGAGCGACGCTGCGGGCGGCGAGGACGAGCGCCCGGGTTGGCGTCTCGGAGAAGAGGCCCGCACGAAGTCGAGGATCTCCTGCGACTCGCCGCCAATATCAGAGCGCAAGGGCGATCTCATAACCCGGAGGTCGCGGGTTCAAATCCCGCCCCCGCTATTACGAAAACCGCCTGAAATCAGGCGGTTTTCGTGTTCTCGGGGCCGGACTCACGCCAATCCGCTGTCCCAGCGCGGCCGGATTTCGTGAGCTCGTCGCGGAGCCCGTCGACCGTCCGATTTACCAGGTCGCGAAAGAAGCGCTTCCGTTTGGTGGCGTCGAGTGCACGGTCCCATAGGCCGGGCGAATCTGTGCCGGTTTCGATGTCGATGAAGGTCCCGCCGCGCGCTCGGGTCAGTGAGAAGCGTGTGTACGTATTCGTGTCGAGGCAGCGCAGCCGAATCGAACGAAGCTCCTCACGCTCGTCGATCTGAAAGGTGAGCGTGCGAGTGCCTTCGGGCGTCATACCCACCCGCTGAAAGGTCGCGCCCTCGGCAACGTGCGGCAGGCCGGTGACCTTGGCGACGTCTGCCGTCCACTCGGGATATCGGTTCGGGTCACCGACCAGCTCCCACACGGCTTCAGGCGAGGCCTCGATCAGCGCCTGCTGACGCCACGAGGTCGAGGACCGGTGAGTTTGCATGCGAACCACCTTAACCCGCAGGCTGGGAACGAGACGACGACGCCAGGTACCATCGAACCGGTTCGACGGAGGGAGTCCAGAGTGCCTGCGAGGCGCCTCGCGTGACAGGCAGATCGTGACACGACGCCCGCCAGTGCTTCTGGCGGTCGACGACGATGCGGCCTCGCGTCAGCGCATCCGCGCCGAGCTCGAGCGCCGCTACGGGGAGGACTACCGCGTGACCTGCGCCGATTCGCCTCCGGCGGCCCTCGGAGAGCTCCAGCGCGCGCGGGAAGCTGGCGACGAGGTCGCGCTCGTCCTCGCCGACCAGTGGATGGGCGAACTCACCGGCTCCGAGCTTCTCGGCCGGATTCGCGCCCTTCACCCGGAAGCGAAGCGGGCCCTCCTAGTCGAATGGGGTTCGTGGGGTCACGAGCCGACGAGGGAGGCGATCCTCGAGGCGATGGCGCTGGGAATGATGGACTACTACGTACTGAAGCCGACGCGCCCGAGTGACGAGTACTTCCACCGCGCCGTCACCGAATTCCTTCATGAGTGGTCGCGCGAGCATCTCGCGATAGGGCACGAGCTCGTGCTGATCGCAGAGCCCGCGAGCCCGCGCGGTCACGAAATCGCGGACCTTTTGAAACGCAGCGGCATTCCGTTCGCCTTCCACAGCAGCGACGCGCCGGCCGGAAAGCGCATGCTCGCGGAGACGGCGATCGAGGGAGGGCACGGCCCCGTGCTTCGCCTCCACGATGAGACTGTGCTCGTCGATCCGACGAATGAGGAAATCGCTGTCGCCTACGGCGTCGACACCAGCCCGCCGGAGGGAGGGCGTGTCGACGTCACGATCGTCGGCGCGGGACCGGCCGGTCTCTCGGCCGCCGTCTACGCAGCGTCGGAGGGATTGCGGACGATGGTCATCGAACGGCATGCGATCGGCGGCCAAGCCGGCTCGAGCTCGCTGATCCGCAACTACCTGGGCTTCTCCCGGGGCCTCAGCGGGGGCGAGCTGTCCCAGCGCGCATACCAGCAGGCGTGGGTGTTCGGTGCCCGCTTCGCCATCGCGCGCGAGGCGGTCGCGCTTGAGCTCGGCGATCCCTACCACAGCATCTCTTGCGACGCCGGGTTCACCGGGACGGCGGGCGCTGTGGTCCTCGCGACCGGCGTCACCTACCGACGCATCGGAATTCCGGCGCTCGACGCGCTGACCGGAGCTGGAGTCTTCTACGGGGCGTCCACGGCCGCCGCGCATGGGGTGCGAAGCGAGCACGTCTATGTCGTCGGCGGCGGCAACTCGGCGGGGCAGGCGGCGCTTCACCTTTCTCGCTCAGCTGGCTCCGTCACTCTCCTCGTTCGGCGAGAATCCCTGCCGGAGGACATGTCGCAGTACCTCCGGGAGACGATCGCGGCCGCGCCAAACGTCGAGGTTAGGACGCAAACCGAGGTCGTCGACGGCGGTGGTGACGACCGCGTGGAGTGGCTCGAGCTGCGCGATCGCACCACCGGCGACGCGAGGCGAGTGCCCGCTGCCGCGCTCTTCGTGATGATCGGAGGCCGGCCGCGGACGGAGTGGCTGCCGGCTGCGATCGCACGTGACGATGGTGGTTATGTGCTGACCGGCGCCGACGTGATCGCCGACGAGGTCGGTGGGGAGCTTTGGCCGCTCGAGCGGTTGCCGATGAGCTTCGAGACGAGCGCCCCGGGCGTCTTCGCCGTTGGCGACGTCCGCCACGGCTCGACGCAGCGCGTTGCCTCGGCAGTGGGCGAGGGGGCGGTGGCCGTTCCGGAGGTCCACGAGTGGCTTGCGCAGATGCGCGGCGGCGGGGTGCGTAGACCCCGAGCATCTGCTCAAGCTCCCACCGCTTGAACTGCCGGGAGCGATTGCTCAGGTGGGCTCGTCTCAGAGGTCGGGGACGCAGGACGCGGTGACGGTAAACAGGAAGCTCGAGGGAGCGGCGTTGTCGAGCACGGCCCACCACGTGGTGAAGCCAGCGAAGGGGACCCGATAGTCCTGGACGATGCGGGCAGCGCCGAAGGGCGCCCCGCCGTTGCGCTGACCGCCCCCGACCACGTTCGGTGCAGCAGGCGGGCACTGCGCGCTTCCCACCCCCCGGTCTCGCGCGGGCACGGTGTAATCCCCCGCGACCGCGTACGAGACATCGATGGCGGCGGTGCAGATGGCGAAGCCCGTCACCGTTTGGCTGTCGTCCGCGACGTTGTCGAAGCCCAGTTCGAAGCCGTCCCCGGAGCCGCCGTGGTCGAGCGGGCGGCCGTCGGTCTGCCGGACCGCGACCGGTCCCCGTGACCCGCCGGAGACCACCTCGAGCTGTCCGCCGCAGGGCACCTCGACGTCTGTGAGCGCCGCAGTCGGGTCGACCTCAAAGGACAGCCGCCTGTAGCGGGGAAGAACCGGAGCGCATACGGCCGAGACGGAGATCTGGACGAAGGCATCGAGGGCCGATCCCTTCGCCTTCCAGCCGTCGTCAGGGCGCGAGTCCCTGTCGCGCCCGTCATAGGGATAGGAGTGGGACAGGAGCGCGCTCCCGTAGTTAGCGCCGAGGTTGCCGCCGCCCCCGAGGACGTGGGTGCCCTTCGGACAGGGCACCGCCGCGGTCTTGGTGGAGCCCGGCGCTGCGGCGACCGACCTGGAGGGATACGTGAGCCCGTCTCCCGCGATCGCCCGTGAGGCGAGCAACGAAAGCAAGCATCCGGCCACCACAGCCGCTGTGCCTGCCAGCCTCGCCCTCATCCGCGCCCGCGACCCTACCACCGGCCGGGCGCCGATGGAAGATCCATATTCGTCTCTATGAACGGCCGCCGCGCCTGTCGGGAGTAGCGCTTTGGACTGCCGTGAGAGGGCCCCCTCAGGTGACACGCTCAGTCGTGATCACCAACCAACGCTCACCGAGGAGAGGGACGACATGCGGGAACCCCTACCCAGTCGCGCTCGGAAGTGCTCTAGTGTGAGCGTGGTAGGTGTTCGACGAGGGGGTCATTGTTTCGTGACGCATCTGAGGCGGGGACTGGCAAGCGTAGTCGGGGCGCTGTTGCTCTCGGTATGCGGGTCCGCGTCCGCGGCGACCTACGAGCCGACGCGCAAGGACGATCCCCCGCCCGGCAAGTGCAAGCCCGACGACTGCTCGCTGCGGGAGGCCGTCAAGGCTTCGAACACGTCTGCCGCCGTCGATGACCGGATCCGGTTGCGCTCCGGCACCTACGAGCTGACGCTCACGGGCATGCCCGCGGACGACGAGAGCCTCGACCTCGTCGACGGCATGGTAATCCGGGGACGGGGGGCCGGCGAGACGAGGATCGACGCGAACGACCTCGACCAGGTGATGATCAACCGGGACAACAACGAGGACGACACCTTCCGGCTGCAGGACCTGACGCTCACCGGGGGCGAGGCCCCGGCCTACGGAGGCGCCGTGATCATCGGCGACGGCGATTCGCTCAGTCTCTCGCGGGTCGAGGCGTTCGACAACCGCGCGCCGACCGCGGGCGGCGCAGTCGCGGCGCTCGACGAGTCATCGCTGACCGTCAGGGGGAGCGTCCTGCAGGCCAACATCGCTGACTTCGGGGGCGGGATCGAGTTCTCGGGGAAAAAGCTCGTGGTCAAGCGGTCCACATTCGCCGCCAACCTCGCCGACGAGGGGGGCGGGCTCGACCTCCGCCCGGGCGCGGTGACCCCGCTCACCCGGATCAGCGCGTCGACGATCGTCGACAACGCGGCCGTCAACAAGGCGGCCGGGATCCTCGCCGACGGCCTGCCCTTCACTGGCCCGGACCCGGCGGCGAACCCTGACGTCGAGATCCGAAACTCGACGATCGCACTCAACCGTGCCAACAACGACGCCGGCGGCGTGATGGGTGACAACCTCGCGAAGGTGGACATCGCGAACTCCTCGATCGGCTACAACCGCGCCAACTTCGACAACAACGGGACCGCGGTCGCGGGGGGCGTCTATCAGCACTCGAACGCCGATTTCTCGATCAACGACTCGGTCATCGCCCACAACGACGTGGTGGACGTGACCGGCGACGAGGACTGCTCGGCGACCGAGGTCTTCAGTGGCCTCGGAAACGCGATCAGCAACCAGACGGGCTGCAGCGTGAGCTTCACCGAGCCGTTCAACTCCTACTCCAACAATCCGATCGCCGCGCCGCCTGCCGAGAACGGCGGGCCGACGGCGACCATGAAGCTGCCCGCGGGCAGCATCGCCATCGGGCTCGCCAGCGACTGCCCGAAGCGCGATCAGCGGGGGAAGCTCCGCCCGGCGAACTGCGACTCCGGCTCGTACGAGAAGAACCCGAAGAAGCCCTGAGCAAGCGATTCCGCGCGCAGGTCGGAATTCACTGCTCGGAGATGTCCGCGATAAGCGTCCGTGCGTGGTCGCGAGACTGGCGCCCCTCACGCTTTCAAGCCTGATGGTTGATGACGCGGTCGGAGTTCACCTTCCCGCCTTGAGGCGTACTCGCTCGACTATTCGTGGGTGGGTAGCGAGAAACGAATCGGGCCCCCGCTATTACGTGAAGCCCGCTCTGTGAGCGGGCTTTCACGGTATACGGCGGCCAGGTCAGGCTCCGGGCGGGCATCAATCGCCCTGATGCTGCGTAGCGCCGGCGAAAGCCGAAAGTGCCGCTTTGCATGGAAAGCGGACATTTGGCTCCCTCTCAAAGTCATAATTCGGTCCGTGGGACGACTAACCCTCACGCTGCTGATGGTCGCCACGCTCTCGGTTGCTGCCTGCGGTGGTTCCGACGACGACGCATCGTCGACTACGAAGGCTGCCGCCAGCCCGCACGCCTCGGCCAACAAGCAGGGAAGCGAGCGACAAAACAGGGGCCGATTGCTTCCCGGATACGCCCTTCCGAAGGCGCCGGGGTGTCCGGACATCAAGGGACCGGACTTCGATGATCGCGACTATCCGTACGCCGCGATCGCGATCAGAGCGAGAGGGCTCGACTGCGCGGGGGCGGAGGCCTTCGTGAAGCTCGCCCATGCCGGGCCGTGCAAACTCGGAGACTGTCAGGTGGGCGGCTACGACTGCCCCGAAGCGGACGTAATCGGCGGAGGCCTGGCCGCGATGGTCTGCCATGACGGGGACCGGGTCGTGGCGTGGACCTGGTCCGGGGGCTACTGACCCCTGGGCCAGCAGGCCTTGTCGCTTCGGACGAAAGCGGCCACGGCGTACGGCGACCTAATCTTCCCGGCATGGAGTCGCGCCAGTCGAGGTTTCTTCACCGCTGGCGCATCTCCAGGCTCTGGGAGCTCCCAGCGGAGAAACGCCCGGAGCCCTTGTTTCCGACGGAGCGGCGCGGCTGGCTTTTCGTGGCCGTGATTAGCCTCCCCGCTGTCGTCGTCGCCTCTCTGGTCTATGTCGTCCTCGACCAACCGTGGTACGTAGACGCCGCCATCTGGCTCGCGTGGGTCATCCTCGCGCGACTCACCCTCGGCTGGGTATGGAGTCTCATTTTTCGGGAGAGGCGACCCTGGTCCCTAGATGACCGGTTGCATCACCACGATCGTGATCGTCTTCGCGGTGCTCATTGCGGACGATGAGTGGGACGCCGACCCTTGGGTGAAATGGCCGGTCCTCCTTGCGTTCGCATTCGTCGCTGGCTACGTCGCGCCGGTCGTGGTTGACCGCATCGTGACCGGCCGTTGGCGTTGGCGGCCGGGGGAGCGGCTAGCGGGCACCCAATCCCTCTCGCCGCCGATTAAGCGCTTCGGACGAGTAGCGGCTAGCGAGGCCAGTGGCGCCTGGCGATGTACACGCCGTTGACCAACGACGCGACGGCATAGATCGCGGCGATCACGTAGTGCCCATCCAGGACCAACCAGACGGTGAAGGCGACCGCCGCCAGCATTACTGCCACTAACGCCCAGCGCGGCCACTGAAACGACGTCGACGTTCGCTTCTCGTAGAGCGGGTTCGGCTCCCACCTCATGTCCGCATTATGGCCTGCGTGGGATCGCGATCTCATCCAGTCGCTTTGGAAGAGAAGGGCTTAGGTCGCTGGGCATGGAAAACAGCGCTTTTCGGCGAGATACTGCGTGCAGCAATGTCGGAGGAGAATGTCGAGGTCGTGAAGCGGCGGATTGCGGCGTGGAATGCGGGCGACATGGACACGTGTCGCGAGATGCTCGATCCCGACGTGATCCTGAAGCCCGCGCAAATGGGTTCTTTGAGGTGTAGAGAGGTCGGGCACGGCGAATGAACGGCACCCTTGGGATCGTCATATTCGTGTTGGTGGGTCTGTTCGCCCTCGACGCCGTTGGAAGGGACACCCTCGCGGAACAGCTCCCGGTCTTCGGTGGCCTCGCCCTTGTACTCCTCTGCTGGGAGATCCTCCGACGCCGACGCGATCGGGGGGACCAGGCAAAATAGGAAGGACTGGCCGGAGCCGGGATCTTTTCATCAGTCGTGACGCGGTCATGGGCTTCTACGAGGGAACCCGCGAAGCGCTCACCCCCGGTTCAGCGAGGCTCTGAGCGTTGGTCGCTTCGGACGAGAAGCGACTACGCCGCTCTCCATGGAATGCGTCACATTCCGCGAGATACTGCGCAGGCGATGTCGCAGGAGAACATTGAGATCGTCCGCACGGCCTTAGCCGCACTTGACCAGGGCGATGTGGAGCGCTATCTCCGCGTCGCCTCTTCAGAGATCGAGCTCATCACCCCCGCGTCAGCTCTGGAGGGGCCGACAGTTGGCCATGAGGGGATCCGGCGCTTCTTCGGCGAGATGGAGGCGTTCTCGGAGTCGAGCAGCTTCGAGGTCGAAGAGATCAGAAGCGTGGGATCGCGCGTCTTGGCCCTGTTTACGTTGACCGCCGTTGGCCGGATGAGCGCCGCCGAGACATCCCTCGAGCTCGCTGGCATCTACTCCATCGAAGACGGCAAGCTTCGACGTGTGCACATCTATGCCGACCGCCGAGAGGCCTTGGAAGCCATCGGGCTGTCGGACTAGTGCTTCGGACGAGGGCGATAGCCCTGCACGGAAAGCGCCCTAAGTCGCTTTGGACGAAAAGCGGCTATGTCGCTTTGCATGGAAAGCGACCAGCTGTCGCGGAACACCGAGGCGATATCGCGCCAAGATCGCCCGGCTCGGAGTACGCTGCCATTGCGGGGAAAGGCCCAAGGAGGGAGCTTTCATGAGCAGTCGCATTCGCCACCACCGGCGGGGGAACGTGGTCGCCTACATGGCCCTGTTCTTCGCGTTTGGACTCGGCACCGCTGCACCGCCCGCATGGGCGGGCACAGCGGGACCGACCGAGAGCCTCGGCATGTCCAGGGGTCTGGAGTACCTGACGGCCGACTTCGCCGCGGTCGCAAGCCAGGCGGGTCCGAATGTGCTGTGCGACGGGGGTGACACAGTCACAGGCGGCGGCGGCCGCATAAGCGGCGACCCCGCGACGGCACACCTCAACGCCACCCGTCCGATAAGCACCGCCGGGGAGGGATGGGTGGCGGAGGGAACCGCCGATTCGGGGTCTCGTACCGTGAGCGCCTTTGCGATCTGTGGCGGCCGAGCGGTCAGCTGGGTCCCGCTCGGCCCCGCCCCGGTCCCCTCGGGCAACGTGTATGGGTCGGGCACGGCTTGCCCGCAACAGGAACAGAACGGGGTCGGCGGCGGCGTCGGGGGGACCGGCGGAAACATCCGGATCCTCGCGACGTTCCCGTTCAGGCCCACCTACGACTGGGGGTCATACGTCTACAACGCGGGAGGCACACAGGCGTCGATCAGTGAATACGCTGGCTGTAGCACCGCCTACCCGGTCCGGTACGTGTCGGACTCGGTCGAGGTCGGAGCGGGAAAGCCGGGATCGCTCAGAGTGCGGTGCGGAAAGCGCCAGGCCGTTACCGGCGGTGGATTCGATCTCGGGGAGCCTGGCTTCGAATCGCCGGAGACCAGACTCGTGTCGAGCCGGCCCGTCGATCTCAAGCCGGATGCCAACCACGTGCCTGACGATGCCTGGCTCGCGAAGGCCTACAACGGCAGCGCCGAGACGCAACCGCTCCACGTCTACGCCATTTGCTTCAAGGCGATCTGACGGCAAAGAGCGCGCGCAGGCGTACCGAGTACGCCCAGGCAAAGACAACACACGAGCGCGTATCGCTTTGGACGAAGAGCGCCTAGTTCGCTTCGCATGGAAACTGCGACCCAGGGGCCACTACCGTCCTGGCATGGATGCCCTGTCCATCATCGGCGTCGCCGCGACCTCGACATAAACTGTCGGGTCTCCTCTGCTCCCGAAGGAGGAATAGTAGATCCGGCGGATCAGACCGTAATTCGAACGCAGTGCCGTCTCGGCCCGCCCCTCCTCGGTCGGAGGAACCACCCTCGCGCTGCCCTCCGCGAGCGGCCCCAGCGGCTTGCCGCGCAATGAGCACGGCCCTATCCTCACGTGAGGGTCCCGCCGAATGCGCTTCAACTTGGCGTTGCGCTCACGCGTGTTGATGTACGCGCGGTCACGCTCCAGGCCAAACCAGACTGGCGTTGGGACCGGCTCGCCCGATTGTCGGAAACTGACGAGCAGGCAGTACTTGTGGCCGCGAAGCCCGTTGAGGTCGTTCGCCGAGCCGGGTCTCGCCGCAGCCTCGAACGCTTCCGGCGCCCTAAGACGGTCGAGAAATCTGTTCAACCTCCTGGCGAGGTTCAGGGGAACTCCTGGATCCGACGGCCGCATTCCATTCCTCCGATCACGCAGTACCGCGGAGATAGCGCACTAAGGGCAGTCAATCACTGCTGACCGCGCGGCCGACGCCCTCAAAGCCGCCGGACTGTCGGAATAACTGCTTTGGACGAAGAGCGGCTATCTGCTCCGCATGGAAAACGCATATCGCAGACATCGCGAGATACTGAGGGTCCGATGTCGCAGGAGAACATGGAGCTGGCCCGCCGCGCGATTGACGCCTTCAACCGGCGCGACCTCGATGCCTTCCTGGCGCTCAACGACCCTGACGTGGAGTTTTACTCGCGCCTCGTGGAGGTCGAGGGTGGCGGTCCCTTTCGTGGACATGACGGTGTCCGCGACTGGTGGGAGAGCCTCCTCGCCATCTCCCCTGACTTCATGTCTGAGCTCGACGAGGTGCGAGATGCCGGAGACGTGACCGTTTCCCGGGTGCGCCAACGCGGTCGGGGTCGGGAGAGCGACGCGCCCATGGAGCAGGTGCAGTGGATCGTCACCCGATGGCGCAACAGGAAGGCCGTCTGGTCGCGCATCGTCGTGACCGAGGCCGAAGCCTTCGAAGCCGTCGGGCTTCCGAAGTAGCCCGGACGAGTGCTTTGGACGAGAGCGGCCATGAGCCGCTCTGCATGAAAAGCAGCCAATCCGTCCGGGCGGGACCACCCTGCTAGGAATGCCGATTGCTGTTGGTGCGGAAGAGACCTGCGTATGAGATTGGCCGCAACCTTGGATCAACTGGTGGGCTCGCACGCTGAGCGTCACTCTGTCGAGCCCCGCCTCGCAGAGGTCCGCGGCTGATGGCCCGTATTCGGGACGTTCGGCTTCGGCCAGCGAAGGCCGGCGACGTTCCGAGGATCACCGAGCTCGTCCATGCGTCCTACCGGCCGTTCGCAGAGCGCCTGGGCAGGCTGCCGAGGCCGCTGACCGACGACTACGCCGAGGTGGTCGGCCGCGGGCGCACGACCGTTGCCGAGCGCGGGGACCAAATCGTCGGACTCGTCGTTCTAGGCATCGACGATGAAGGATTCATGGTGGACAACGTCGCCGTCGACCCCGCGCATCGTCGGACAGGGGTCGGCAGAGCTCTACTCGAGCACGCCGAGGCCTCGGCGCGGCAGGCCGGCTTCGACTCGATCTACCTCTACACGGCCGACGCGGCGACCGAGAACTTGGAGCTGTACGAGCGAATCGACTACGTCGAGTACGACCGCCGCGTCCATGACGGCGTCACCCTGGTCTACCTCCGCAAGACGCTCCGCTGAGACCCGGTGCGTGACGGACGAGCCACCTTCTTGAGAGTCTTCCAAGTGAAGGCCGAGGCCTGGAAGCAGTGGGTTGCGGGCATAGGCGAGAGGTACTGCTTTGGACGAAAGCGGTCACGGCGTACGGCGACCTAATCTTCCCGGCATGGAGTCGCGCCAGTCGAGGTTTCTTCACCGCTGGCGCATCTCCAGGCTCTGGGATCGCGTCCATAAGCGTGCTGTTCGCCGTCACGACCTTGGCGGGGTGGACGGCGATGATCGCCCTCTCCGGCTGACCGACTGGTACCGCTTAGGACGGAGGAGCGGCTAAGCCGCTTTGCATGGAATGGCATGACGGCCAGCGCTGAGCCGAACTGAAAAAAGGGCCTCCGCCACGCTCACTAGAACGGCGGTTGGTCACTGCTGTTCGGAGCGAGAGGAGACCCGGCATGAACTATGTCGGAATCGATTGGGCCTACCGGCGCGCCGCCTGATGCTCGATGACGATGGCGGGAGCGATCGAAGGCGAGGGAATGATCCCGGCCGACCAGGATGGACTTGCCTCGCTCGTCT
>Ga0126312_10001221_pt1 | contig 16654 bp, 15 predicted proteins | sample Plot104A_FD_92537 | JGI IMG/M metagenome (GOLD analysis project Ga0126312, IMG submission 92537) | Serpentine soil microbial communities from UC McLaughlin Reserve, CA, USA - Plot104A | ecosystem: Environmental > Terrestrial > Soil > Grasslands | place: USA: UC McLaughlin Reserve, Lake County... | reverse complement strand
TCGCCGCGGGCGGGTCGGCGGCGGCTTCGGCGTCGGTGATGGCCCGCGCCGCGAGGATGAGCGTGAGGTGGCTGAACGCCTGCGGGAAGTTGCCCACCTGCCGCCGGCGCGCGACGTCGTACTCCTCCGCGAGCAGGCCGAGGTCGTTTGCCAGGCCGACGAGGCGCTCGAACAGTGCTCGCGCCTCGTCGATGCGGCCATTGCGCGCGAGCGCGTTCACGAGCCAGAAGGAGCAGGCCAGGAACTGGCCTTCGTCGCCGGGCAGGCCGTCGTCGGTCTCCGCGGTCGAGTAGCGCGAGACGAAGCCGTCGCGACCGAGCTCACGCGAGACCGCGTCGATCGTCCCCGTTACGCGATCGTCGGTTCCCGGCAAGAAGCCGACGAGCGGGATGTTCAGCACGCTGGCGTCGAGCTCGCTCGAGCCGTAGTACTGCGTGAAGGTGCGACGCTCGGGGTCGTATCCGAGCTCGCATACCTCGGCGTGGATCTCGTCGCGAATCTCCTTCCAGCGCTCGAGCGGAGCGTCCAGCTCGAAGCGCTCGGCAAGCCGGACCGCGCGGTCGAAGACGACCCAGGCCATCACCTTCGAGTAGGTGTAGTGACGTTGCGGCCCGCGCGCCTCCCAGATCCCGTCGTCCGGGTCGCGCCAGATCGTCTCGACGTGCTCGATCACGGTCCGCCAGCGCGGCCACAGCCGCTTCTCGATCCTGCCGAGTGCCTCGGCACCGAGAAACATGACGGCCGCAACCTCGCCATACACGTCGAGCTGAAACTGCTCGGAAGCCGCATTGCCTATCCGGACCGGCCCGGAGCCCTCGTAGCCGGGAAGCTGCTCGAGCTCGAACTCCGTCAGTCGCCGTTCACCGCCGATCCCGTACATGATCTGGATCGTCGTCGGGTCGCCCGTGCCGACGCGGAGGAGGAAGTCGCGGAACGCGAGCGCCTCGTCGGTGTATCCGGCTGCCAGCAGCGCTTCGAGCGCCAGCACGGAGTCGCGCAGCCAGCAGTAGCGGTAGTCCCAGTTGCGTACGCCACCGATCTCCTCAGGCAACGAGGTCGTCGGCGCGGCGATCACCGCGCCCGTCGTTTCCGAGGTCATCGCCTTGAGCGCGATCAACGAGGTCAACACCTCGTCGCGATACGCGCCGTCGTAGGCGCAGCGGCCGCTCCATTCGCGCCACCACTCCTCCGTGCGGGCCAGCGCAGAGTCGGCAGCCTCCACAGCCGGGCTCTCCTCGTACGACAGATGCCAGGTGAGCGTCATTCCGGCGCGTGTGCCCTCGACTGCCTCGAACCGCGCGGTCACGCTGCCGTCCTCGATCTGCAGCGCCAGCGCCGTGCTGAGACGAAACGCGTCCGGCCCCGCCGTCGCGATGACCCCGTCCGACACGGGCTCGACCCACGGCCTGATCGAGCCATAGTCAGGACGCAGTGCCAGCTCCATCCGCATAGGGACGCGGCCCCGCAGCCCCTCGACGATCCGCATCACGCGGGGCGCGCCCTGGCCCCGTCGCGGCATGAAATCGATCACCCGCACGGCCCCGTCGGCGCACTCGAACTCGGTTTCGAGCACGAGCGTGCCAGATCGGTAGCGGCGGGACGTGGCGAGCACCTCGGCGTCCGGGGACAGCAGCCAGCGCCCATGGCTCGAATCGCCGAGCAGAGCGGAGAAGCACGAAGCGGAATCGAACCGCGGCAGACACAGCCAGTCGATCCCGCCGTCACGACCGACGAGCGCCGCAGACTGCAAATCCCCGATCAGGGCGTAGTCCTCGATCAGCACGGGGTGCCGTCCAGCAACCGGCTGACAGCGCCCTCGGCGGGTGCTTCCGGCCGGAATGGCTGCTCCTCCAGCACCCCGCCGTCGCGCACGGTGACAGCCGTGGCCTCGGGGATCTCGCGCCACACGCCGGGCAGGTCGGAGAAGGGCTCCGACACGATCAGACGGTCGTCGGGGCCGAGGCGCTCGAGTCGCTCGTTGTCCGGATACAGGCGTTGCACCGTCTCGACGTTGTCCGACGCGAACAGCGACCGCGCGCGGCCATCGCTGGCGTAGCGCACCGCCCACAGGGTCGTGCCGTCCGAGACCCCGAACGTCGCCTGAACCGGGCTGGCCACCCCATGACGGCGCGCCACGTCCTCGATGAGCCCCACCGTTGTCTCGAGCGCCTGGATCGGGTCCTCCTCGAGTCCAAACGTGAGCGCGAGGTGGAACACGACCTCTGTATCGGTGGAACCCTGGATCTCAGCGAACAGGAGTGGATCCACTGCCAGCATGAGATCCCTTCGGAGCACGTGAAAGTCGGCGATGAAGCCGTTGTGGACGAACAGCCAGCGGCCGCGTCGGAACGGGTGGCAGTTGCTCTCCTGCACCGCGGAGCCGATGGCCGCTCGCACGTGCGTCAGGAACAACCCGGATTCGATGTGCGCCGCCAGCTCGCGGAGGTTTGCGTCCGCCCAGGCCGGCGCCATGCTCCGGTAAACAGCGGGCCTGCCGGCGCTGTCGTACCAGCCCATGCCGAACCCGTCCCCGTTGGTCGGCTCGGCGCCCATCCGGGAGTGGAGGCTCTGATCAACGATGCCGTGCTGGCTGTTGAACAGCAGCTCCTCGATCAGCACCGGCTGGCCGTGCCAAGCCATCCAGCGACACATTCCGTACTCCTTTCAAACGTGGCGCCGAGTGTCGCCGCCGGTCGTGCTGTGCACCAGGGCGTAGGCATCCGGATCGCTGGGGGTGTCCGCGCCCGAGAGCGACGCCGCGAGCCCGTCGTTGCATTCCGCCCGCCAGGCGCGCAGCAGACGATGCACAGCCTCCGCCCCCACAGGCGGCCCGGGCGGCGCGGCAAGGTGCGCGGGGTGCAGGACGAAGGGCCGAGTCTGCGGGCCGCCCATGCCGCCGTGGAAAGAGATGAGCTCCTCGAAGGCGCATCCCTCCTCGGTGACCGGGTCGTAGAAGCTGTTCACCATGATGTCGGCGACGTGCGGGAAGCCGTCCGCGCGACGGAGGTGCCGTGCGGCGTTGGGCGAGAACAGGGCGAGCGGGTCCTCGCCGTCGACGACCCCATCCGAGAGTCGATGGGTGCCGTGCGCGCCGAGTGCCACCGCGCCGTCCTCCGCTGAGCGCACCATGACGAACCCGATGTGCGGGTGCTCGCACAGCGCCGGGATCAGCGCGGGGTGACGCTCGCGGATCTCTTCCAGAGTCAGCCGGCTCGGACTGTCTTCGAGATAGATCAGCCCGAGGTTCCCGGATCCGAGCACGACGGTCTCGCTCGGTTGAGGATCCTCACCGCCGGCTCTGGGCGCCCGCCCCGTGGCCTCGTCGAGCGCGCGAGCCACGCCGGCCGCGTTCTCGTCGCCGGCGTCGACCGCGTCCACGCGCCCGCCGGCCAGCGATCGCTCCACGAGCTCGTCGAGTCCATGTCCGTTGCGCTGACGGAAGGTCGCGCCCTGGGTCTGCCCGTGATCGGAGAGCACGACGAGCTCGTACGGACGCGGTGCGTACTCGCGCGCCCGGTCGATCATTCCGAAGCGCTGGTCGAGCTTGCGGAGGGCCTCGAGCGTGTCAGGCCGCTCGAGCCCGGAGTGATGCGCCACCTCGTCGTAGCTCGCGAACGTCGCATACACGGCGGGCACCCCGCGAAACATGTCCTGGAGGACGGAGAAGACGACGAGATCGCGCACCCATACGCACATCCCGGCGCGCAGGAGTGGGTAGGCGCCTCCTCGGTGGCCGCGCGGGTGCACGTCCCGCCGCCGCTGCCGCTTCGCGGCCACGAGCTCCAGCCAGACCTCCCAGAGCACCAGCACGAGCGTGCGAGTGACGTTCGATCCGTTCGCGAGGAAGGCGCGGTAACCGGGATTCGCTCGCTTCTCCTCGGCCAGCCGGCTTACCGTGAGGATCGCGGCGTCCGCGTCCCCGGAGAGCAGGTTGCCCCGGCTCGTGCCGCCGCTGGACAGCAGCCCCGCGCCGGTCGTGCGCAGCTGCTCGATCGCGGCGCAGTCGTCGGGATTGGAGCAGCTGACAAGCCGTCCCGACGCCCTGTCGACCCACCGGAATGCCGGGATGTCGTCGTTGTTTCCCAGCAGGATCCCGGCCTGGCTCGCCCCGGTCTGCGAGGAAAGGTCCGTCTCCCACTCGAGCAGCCGATGCGTGCCGCGCGCGACCCAGCGGGCCATGTTCGGCGTGGTCCCGTCGCGGATCGCCCGCTGGAGCACCGGAAGCGCAAGCCCGTCGATCTCGAGGAACACGATCCCGGCAGCGTCCGTTGCGATCGGCCTCGCGGCACGCCGCGCCACCCGTCGCGCCACACGCAGCGTGTAGATGTCGTCGTCGTCGATCCCGGCGACGACACCGATCCCGGTGCTGACGGCCGAGGCAACGAGCGCCACAGCGAGGGCCGAGCCGAAGCCGTCCACGTGCAGCTCTTCCGGCAAGATGTCGGCGGCCAGCAACAGCATCGCCGCGTCCAGCACCAGGACCAGCAGGAAGCCGATGCCGACGGTGAAGGGCAGCCGAAGCGCGGCGACGAGCGGCGGCAGGACCGCGTTCAACACCGCCACGAGCGCCGCCACCGCCACCGCCCCCGCGAAGCCCCGGATCTCCGCCCCGGGGAGCACTTGGGCGGCCAGCAGCAGGGCTAGCGCGGACGCGAGCCATGCTGCGGCCAGGCGCACTGGCCGAAGCCGAGGTCGCGCGGGGCTCCAGTCCGGCACCTCAATCCTCGACGAGGCCGTCAGCGGTGAGGGCGTGGAACATACCGCCACTGTCCCGCAGCGCGGGCCGGACCACCAACCGGCCCGCCACCATCCCCCGGGGGGGTGCACATCACAGATCAGCTCGTGTCGGTCTCGGTCAGGTAGATGAGCGCCGCCTTGACTCGGCGACTGACGTCCGTCGCGTAGGTGAGGCCGAGCTTGAGGAAGATCGCGTTGATGTGCTTCTCGACCGCCCGCTTGGTGAGCACCAGCTCGTCGGCGATCGCCTGGTTGTCGTGGCCCCTGGCGACGAAGGCCAGGATCTCCAGCTCCCGTCGTGTGAGCTCTGCCAGCGGGGAGCGCTCGGCGCGACGCTGCGCGCTCACGAGGCTCTCCACGACCTTCGCGTCGATCACCGAGCCGCCTTTCGCCACGGCCTCGATCGCGGACACCAGTTGGCCGCCGTGCTGGATGCGCTCCTTGAGCAGGTAGGCGCGCCCGTCCGACCCACCCTCGAGCAGGGCCAGGCCGTATCGCGGCTCGGCGAACTGGCTCAGCACCACGACCCCCATGCCCGGGTGCTTCTCGCGCATTGCCGCCGCCACCTGAAGGCCCTCGTCGGTGTCCGAGGGTGGCATCCGGATGTCGGTTACGACCACATCGGGGAGCTCGGACTCGATCGTTCGAAGCAATGAGTCGCGGTCGGCGCAGAAGGCCACGACGTCGATGCCCTCCGCGGCTACGAGCACGTGCCCCAACGCCTCGCGGACGAGGTAGTTGTCATCGGCGAGCACCACGCGTATCGGGGGCGCCGCGTCAGCATGCCCATTGGCGGCGGAGGCGTGCTCACCCGGAACACTCGTGGCCGCACGGCCCGCATGGGCAGGGCTATCTCCTTGCCGCCCGCTCGCGGGAGAGGGACGGTGTGCCGATGGCGAACCACCAAAGGAGAAGGACGTGAGCAATCTCATCGCAGTGGCGTATGACGACGTCGAAACCGCCAGGAGGGTGCTGCAAACGCTGGAAGACCTTGGGGTCGAGCACGCCATCACCCTGGACGACGCGGTAATCGCCGAGCACCGCACCGACGGGAAGCTGAAGTTGCACCAGACGGCGAGGCCCGGTGCGGTCGGCGCGGCCGGCGGCGCGTTGTGGGGCGGCGTCATAGGGCTGCTGTTCCTTGCACCGTTCCTCGGCATGGCCGTGGGCGCCGCCGCCGGGGGCGCGGCAGGGGCGATGACCGATGCCGGGGTGGACGACGCGTTCATGAAGAACCTCGGTGAGGACCTGACGCCGGGTTCGGCGGCGTTGATCGTGCTCGTGCGGGAATCCACGCCCGACAAGGTCCTGCCGCGCATAAGCCCGTACGGCGGACGGGTGATCCACTCATCGCTGTCCGACGACGCCGAGGAGCGGCTGCGCGAGGCGCTGACCGTGCCCGCGGCGTAGGCCGCGGCCCCATCGCCGATGCGGGACCCCTGATGCCCGAGACCACGGCCCCCATCACCGTGCTCGCCGTCGACGATCAGGCGGTTTTCCGGCGGACGGCGCGGAGCCTGATAGCGGCGGCTCCAGGATTCGAGCAGGTCGGCGAGGCGGCTACGGGGGCCGAGGCCCTGGAGCTCGCCGCCGACCTGCGGCCGGATCTGGTGCTGCTCGACGTGCGGATGCCGGAGATGGACGGCATCGAGACGGCACGCCGACTTCGTGGAGTCCATCCGGACGGCGTCGTGGTGCTCATCTCCGTCGAACGGGTGCCGGAGCTTCCATCGGCCATCGCCTCGGTCGGCGCGGCGGCATACCTGTGCAAGCAGCAACTCTCGACGCGGACGCTTCGGGAGCTCTGGGCGCAGCATCAGCGCTGACATCACGGGGAGATCTGCGCCTGCGTCGGAACGCGGCCCCAAACCGTGGTTCCGACGCCGATCGTGGAACTGACCTCGAGCTCCCCGCCGACGGCCGCGAGCCGGTCACGCATGTTCGTGATGCCGGCGCCGGGGACTATGGCCCCGTCACGCGGGGCGCCGCCGTCGTCGCGCACGCTGAGGGCAAGCTCTGAATTCACCCCGCCGTCGAGGCGCACGACGACACGATGCGCACCGGCGTGCTTCACGACGTTCTGAAGTGCCTCCAGCACACAGAAGTACACGGCGCTCTCGATCTCGGGCGGGTAGCGCTCGACTCCGTGGGACTCGATCTCGACCCGTACCGAGGATCGTCTCGCCACGGCGAGCAGCGCCTCGGCGAGGCCCTGGTCGGCGAGCAGCGGCGGATAGACGCCGTGCGCCAGCTCCCGAAGCTCCTCGAGTGCCCAGTCCACCTCCTGCTCGAGCGCACGAAGGCGATTTGCGCCCTGTTCTGGATCGCGTCGCACCAGTTCCTCGGCGAGCTCGAGCTCGATGCGGAGCGCTACGAGCCGCTGCTGGGCTCCGTCGTGGAGGTCGCGCTCGATGCGACGCCGTTCGCGCTCCGCGGTCGCTGCGATGCGCGCGCGTGATCGCCTTACGGCCCGCGCCGCCGTGGATGCCTCGAGGGCGAGCTGTCGGTTGCGGAGGACGACGCCGACAATCGACATCGCGGCCTCGACCAGCCGTGTATCGCTCCGGAGCGCATCGTCGTGAATGACTGCCGCGAGTACGTTCCCGCGATCACATATCTCCGTGTGGCCGTGGCCGCTCGCCGGCTCGGGGAGCGTCGTCGGATGTCCCAGAGAGTCGACCCACCCGCCGGTTCCGTTGGGCGCGGGAAACGCGATCTCGATCGTCGGGTCGCCGAAGGCCTGCTGCAACGCGGTCCGCAGCGTGGCCGGATCGGAAGTCGCCGAAACCCGCTCAGCCAGGCGCTGCAGCGCGCGGCCGGCGAAGAGCTGCCAGCGAAAGATGCCGACGAGCGACGCGAGCGCAACGGCGGGCATCACGAAGGCGAGCGACCAGGCGGCGGCCTCGGCAGGCCACGTTGTCGGATCAGCCTGCCGCACCGAGAAGCCGACCGCCAGCAGCGCGACCTGAGCGACCCCTACCGCCAGCACCGGGGTCAGGACGTGCCGGGCAAGCGCTGTGGCCTCCCCGAGCCGCTCGCGCAGGCGAAGCAGTACCGCGACCATCACGGCTACGACGAGCAGCGCGCTCGCCGGCTGCATCAGCGCTTCCACGAATGCCGGCTCGTGGTCGAGCAGCAAGAAAGCGTTCTGCGGGCAGTCGGCTGTGCAGCTCGTGAACGGGCTCGGAACCTCGAAGCCCTCCGCCAGCCCCAGCCGAGGCAGGAACAGGGTGGCTACCACGGCTGCCATGGCGCCAACCAGGACGCGATCCGTCCGCTCCTCGAGCCGCCCGGACGGGAAGGCGAGGATCAGGTAGACCACCAGCACCTCGACGAGCCAGCCCGCGGCCCGACCGATCGTGTAGTACAGCTCGCCGCCGGACTCGGCGAGCGTCGTCAGCGACCACGCCGCGCTGGTGGCGACCATCAACATCCCAAAGCGCCGGGTCGGGCCACGAGACCACGCGTAGAGTCCCACCGCGGTCGGCACGGCCACGATCAGCGCTCGGGCCGAGGCGACCAGCTCAGGATGCGTCGTCGCGCCGGAGGCGGCGATCGCCGCGGTGGCCGTCATGGCCGCCAGCACGGCCAGCCCACACCCGAGAAGACGTACGCGGTGCCAGTTTTGATGCACCGCGAACGTGCGCACCGTGGCGACCGCAATCGTCCCCTGCCGGATCACAAGTCCGGCTCGCCCGGGCTGACTCGCGCGAAGCGGCTGCTCCGCTCGCGCCCCGTAGGCCGAAGCCGAAGCCCCGCAGCTCGGATGCAGCGCTCGCGCAGCGCGCGGTACGCCGGAGGCAGGCCGCCGCTGATCGCGGCCGCGCGATCGAGCCACTCGAGTGCGTGCTCGAAATCACCCAGCCGCGCATACGCCGTCGCGCGTTCGAAGCTCGCCTCGATGACCTCTTCGGCCGCATGGGCCACAGCGGCCGCAGGCGGAGGGCCGTTGCGCTGGGCTGACGTCTGTGGCCGAGAGGTCGACATGGTCCGTTCTGTGGACGTTGTGCCGGCCGGAGGGCTTGAGCCGGATGCCCGCCCGCCGTTGTCTGGGGCGAGACGTCATGCGCCGCTGTCCTGATCGGCATGTCGAAGCTTCGCGCGCGGCGAGCCGGACGACAACCAGCGGATGTAGCAGTGGGAACCGCGACATTCGTCGCTCCCGACGTACGTCATTTGGCTCATAGGCGCACTGGCGGTAACCTGATCGAGTAGCTCCCGTGATCCCTCCGAGCCGCGAGGCGGCTGGCCCATAAGCACGCAAACTCAGTTACCTGCCGTACTGCCGAGCCCGCGCTACGGGGCATGGCCGGGCCGGTGGCGGTCGTCGCTCCAGTACGTGGCCGGCGTGCTGCTTCTCGGCGCTGCCTACTATGGCGCCGCGAAGCTCGGCCAGACGCTGCGGTACACCGCCTCGGTGTCCGCCATCTGGCCTCCGGCGGGGCTCGGAATCGCGGTGCTCTACCTGTGGGGCCTTCGCTGGTGGCCCGGCGTGCTGTTGGGCGAGATCGCCGTCAACACGGACCTCCTGCTCGACGACGGCAGATTCCCGATCGGAAGCCTGCTTGGCCAGATGACAGGCAACATGGCGGAGATCGTCGTCGGTGCGCTGTTGCTGCGCCGACTCATCGGACCGAATGCAGCGATGGACCGCGTGGAGCAGGTTGGCGGAATGCTCGTGGCGCTGGCGGTCGCGACCGCGATCAGCGCGACGGCGGGCACGCTCTCGATCGTCGCCGGCGGGATCGTCGATGAGTCCGACGCCACGGAGTTCTGGCGGACCTGGTGGTTGGGCGACACCTCGGGCGGCTTGGTTGTCCTTCCGCTGCTGCTCGCATGGGCTCAGGACCCGCTGGGTGCTTGGCGCCGAATCCGATCGTGGGAGGGCGCCGCCACGATCGCGGCCGTCATCGCGCTCGGCATCGTCGCGGTCTCAACGGAGGAACCGATCACCTACATGGTCTTTCCGGCGCTGATCTGGGCGTCGTTCCGGTTCGGCCCGCCTGGCGCGACGCTGTCCATCGCAATCACCGCCGCGGTCGCGATCGGCGTGACGGCCCACGACGTCGGCGCCTTCTCGAAGCAGCCGATCGACCACAGGACGCTTAGCACTCAGCTCTACATCGCCGTCGCGGCGCTGACGACGCTGTTCCTGAGCGCGGTGGTCAGCGAGCGCCAGCGATCCTCGCGGGAGCTCGCCGAGGCACGCAGCACCGAGGGGGAGCGGGCGGTCCAGGAACGGCGCCGGATAGCGCGAGATCTGCACGACTCGGTCTCGCAGGCCCTCTTTTCGACGGTCTTGCACACGCGCACGGCCCAGAAGGCCCTGGAGCAGGAGGGCGCGACTCCCTCCGGGCGCGTCGGGCGCTCGCTGGACACGATCGCGGAGCTCACCAGGACCGTGCAGGGTGAGATGCGCGCCCTCATCTTCGAACTGCGGAGGGACCCGGTACACGATGGGCTGGTTGCGGCGCTCGCAAGGCACGCATCCGAGGTGCGTGCCTCAGGCGGGCCGGCCATGGACCTCCGGGGGCCCACGCAGCGGCTTGCGCTCTCCCAGCAGGTGGAGACCCAGCTGTTCGCCATCGGGCGGGAGGCGCTTGCCAATGTCCTGCGGCACGCCGGCGCGACCGAGGCGCAGATTCGAGTGGACGTTCACCAGGAGGAAATCGTCGTCAGGGTCCGCGACAACGGGCGCGGCTTCGATCCAGCCGCCCCACATCCCGGTCACTTCGGCCTTGACTCGATGCGCACTCGTGCGGCCGAGATCGGCGGGCACCTCACCCTCTCGAGCGCCCCGGGGCGTGGCACCGTCGTCTCGGTCCGGGTGCCGAAGGAGAACGGGGCCGGTCGACGTGGAGCATGAGCCGGATGACGGGATCGGAGTCCTCATCGTGGACGACCACGAAGTCGTCCGGCGAGGGCTGCTCGCCTTCCTCGACGGCGAACCCGATATCGACGTACTCGGGGAGGCCGCGGGGGGCGCGGAGGCCATCGAGCTGCTCGCGTCGATGGACTCTGACGGCCGCCGGCCTGACGTGGTCGTCATGGATCTGCAAATGGCTCCCATCGACGGGATCGAGTCAACCCGCCAGGTTCGCGCTCTCTACGACGACGTCGAGGTGGTGGCGCTCACCTCGTTCGCCGAGGAGGAGCGCGTGCACGCGGCCCTCGAGGCAGGGGCCTCGGGGTACCTGCTCAAGGACTCTGATGCCGACGAGGTGGCGGCGGCGGTGCGGGCGGCACATCGAGGGGAGCTGCGGCTCGACCCCGCCATCGCGAGGCGGCTGAAGTCCTCGCTGCGGGCGCACCGCCCCGACCCGCTCTCCGAGCTCACCTCCCGGGAGGTCGACGTGCTTCGTCTCGTCGCCGCCGGCGAGCCGAACAAGCAGATCGCCGCAGAGCTCGCGATCAGTGAGCGCACCGCCAGGACACACGTATCCCGGATCCTCCGCAAGCTGCATCTGAGCTCGCGCACCCAGGCCGCGCTGTGGGCGGTTCGGGAGGGGCTTACCGAAGAGCAGCCCGACCCGCTCTAGCCGCGAGCAGTGGCGCGTGCCGGTGTCCCTTCGGGATGCCTGCCCCTGCGGCGGACACTGGCAAGCCCTGTGGCGCGGAGGAGCGCGAGAGGCGACGCTTCCGTCCGTGGCTCTGCGAAGCTTCCGCCGCGACGCGTCTCGCCTCCGAGCATGCCCGCTGTGCGGATCGTCCGCCGTGTGCGCCTCGCGGCGCGAGGAGAGTGACTGGCCGTTATGGCGATTCCTCCTGCTCTGCGGACAATGCGAGACGTGGCGCGACGTCATCGCCAGCCCGCGGGCAGCCCTTTCGCTCGAGCGTAGGCTGCGCCGTGACCGGCGGCGGATGGCCCTCGAGCTTCGCCAGCTCGAGTACGTGGGCCAGGAGGCCGACCTGCGCGTGGCGGCAGGCCCCTGATCGATGTCGGCCCTCCCCCAGGGCCCATCCCAGCTTCGGCGCTACGGGCTGCTTCTCTCGGCGACAGTCCTTTCGCTCGCCGTACAGGGCGCAGTCGCTCCGGGCCCGCTCCAGCAGGTCGCCGTGACTGCGCTCGCCGGCGCGAGCTTGCTGCTTGCGCTTCGCGCGGCCAACCTCTCCCGTCGCCTGATGGCAGTCGCCGCCGGGCTGGCAGTCGCGGTGCTCGTGCTGAGCGTGGTGCGAGCGACCGCGGGCGGAATCGGGGACGGCACCGCGCGGGCGGCGAACGCGCTGCTGATCGCGCTCGGGCCGCCCGCGGTGGCGGTCGGGTTGGTTCGCGACCTGCGCTCGGGCGGCCAGGTGCGCCTCGAGGCCGTGATCGGCGTGCTGTCGCTGTACATGCTGATCGGAATGGCGTTCGGATTCCTCTACGGCGCCGTTGACCGCTTCGGCGGGGATCCGTTCTTTGCCGGTGGTGATCCGGCCACGGTCTCGCACTGCCTCTACTTCAGCTTCACGACGCTGGCGACGGTCGGCTACGGAGATCTCGTCGCACGAAGCGACCTGGGGCACACCCTGGCCGTATCCGAGGCCCTTCTCGGCCAGATCTACCTGGTCACCGTCGTATCGCTGATCGTCAGCAATCTCGGCCGGCCGGCGCGGCAGGGTCGGCCTTCCACCGAGAGCTGACCGCGAGCACGTTCCGGTCGAAAGCGTCGGCGTCGGCTGCCGGGACGAGCTCGTCGGCGAGCTCCCTTCCCCCGCTCCATGCGACTGCGTCGGCCAGCGCGGCCGCCCACGAGTGCTCGACCAGCACGGCCACCATCGCCTCACCCGGCTCGATCAGGGCACCAAGCTCGGCCAGGAACTCCGAGGACACGGCCCCTCGGCGCTCGGGATCCAGGCGGAAGCTCAGGAGGGGCGCCACGATCCCCCCGGCGCCGCCTTTCAGGTCGGTCGCCGCCAGCTCACCGGTATCCGCATCGCGGCCGACGAATATGGCCCTGAGGATTCGCAGTGCGCCGCCACTCTCGGCGCGCTCGAGGGCGCCGCCGAGCCGGCCCTCGAAGCGTCCTTCGGCGGACCCGAAGCCGAACACGAGCAGCTGCGTGGGCCCGGACACGCTCACGTCATCGCCGCTGCACCGGGCTGCGGCTGCGGCGGCGGCTGCGGCGGGGGGTCGGACGCCCGGTCGCGCGAGAGGTCGGCCGCTATACGGGTGGCGGCCGCCGTGAGCGGGGCGGCGAGAATCAGCCCGACCGCGCCGAACAGCCCCCCACCGCCGATCGTCACGATGAGCACCGCGAGCGGATGGATGCCGAGGGTGGCGCCGTACGCGATCGGTTGGATCATCTGCTGGAGGATGCCGTTCGCCAGCAGCTGGATCACGATCATGCCGATCGCCGCATCCGTGCCGGCTCCGCCCAGTGCGATCAGGACGGCGAACGCACCCGCTCCCCAGGCGCCCAGATAGGGCACGTATGCCCCGACGAAGGTGATCGCTGCGATCGTCCCGGCGAGCGGGACTCCCAGGATGAGCGCCCCTACGCCGACGACGACCGCATTGAAGGCGGCCACGAGCGTGACGCCGAGGAAGTAGGCGCGCAGTGACTGGAGCACTCGACCGTTGATCTGGTGGGCGACCGGCCTCGGCGCGCCCATGTGCCCCTCGGCCCAGCGGCGGATCAGCGGGCCATCCTTGAGCAGGAAGAACAGGCTCAACGCGGTCAGACCCAGGAAGAAGACGAGCGACGACAGGCGCTTCACGCCCACAGCCACCCCCTCGAGCAGCGCGGGAACGGCGCCGCTGAGGGCCGCGGACGCGTCGTCCTTCGCGCTCTCTGCCGCCGGCGCATCGATGCCCAGATCGGTCGCCCACCCGGCCAGCGTGTCCTTCGCCGAGGAGAGCTGTGTGCGCAGCTCATCGGCCTGGCTCGTAATGCCGCCGACGACGACGAATACGACCGCCGCGACCAGCACGATCACCGACACGAGAACGAGCGCCGCGCCGAGTCCTCTCGCAAGACCGCGCCGTTCGAGCCATCCGAGCAGCGGGGATGCAACCGCAGCCACGACAGCGGCCGTGATCACCGGCGCAACGATCGTCTGGGTCAGGGCCAGGATCCAGATGACGGCGACGACGAACAGCGTGAGGCCGACGGCCAGCCAGGCCGATGCGCCGAGGTCGCGCAACCAGGGCGGCGCGACAAACAGCCCGGTCAGGTCCTGTGGCTCGAAGCCGCCGGCGGGATCGCCGTTTTCGCTCCGCTTCGGGCGTCGCTCCCTCACGCGGCGGATCGCTCCTTCAGCTCGACGCTGTCGGCATCATGGTTACGCGAGCGCCGTGCGCTTCAGCTGCTCGAACTCCGCCGCGTCGATCGCGCCGGTGTCCAGGAGCTCCTTCGCCTTGGCGATCTGGCCGGTCGCCCCGCCGTTGGCCGCCACGTCGCGGACGTAATCGTCGAACGACGCCCTGCTGGCCTCTATCTCGGCGCCGCGCCGCTCCGCCATCTGCTTGCCCTGCGAAATCAGGTAGACGAACACGCCGAGGTACGGAAGCACGATGACGAAGAGTGACCAGGCGGCCTTTGCCCAGCCCGATGTGTCCTGGCGGCGGAAGAGGTCTGAGAACACGGTGATCAGAAGCCAGAACCAGATCACCCATGCAAAGAACACGAACATCGTCCAGATGATGTCCATGAGCGGATAGTCGGCTGCGAGATACATCGAGAAAATCTCCTAACTCGGTCTTTCGACCAGCGTGAACGGACGGCACAGCGCTGCCAAGGGTGTCCACATCCGGGCCGGGGTGGTGCGCGCGTGCGGGCGTGGTCACAGGGGCGCTCCATTGCCGCGCGGACTCAGTTCGGGGACGATCGTGTCCATGGATGTGGAGCGCGTCCTGGGCGCGGCCATGCGACCCGCCGCCGGCGCCGTCTCGGCCGGGCTGCGGCTGGAGCGCGCGGGGCGCGCCGCCGCTGCGCACCGCGTCAGCGAGGCCGCTCTGTCCGCTCTCGACGCGACCCTCGCATCCCCGTTCGCGGAGGAGGCCGTTGACAAGGCGCTTGCGAGCGGGCTTGCCCGGCGAGCTGTAGGCCGTGTCTTCGAGGGACCGCTGATTGACGTGATCGCGGAGGACATCGTGCGCTACGCGGTCGTCGAGCGGATCGTGGACCGGCTCCTGGCCGAGGGCATCGTCGAACACACGGTGAGCCGCATCCTTGACGGGCCGGAGTTCGAGCGAGTGATCGGCGCCGTGCTCGAGAGCGAGGAGGTCTGGCTGCTCGTCGAGGAGATCGCGGAGAGCCCGGCCGTCACGGACGCCGTCACGCAGCAGACCGCCGGGTTCGCGGACCAGGTCGCCGGAGGCATGCGCGCGCGCAGCCGCAACGCGGATGCCTGGCTCGAGCGCAGCGCGCGCAGGGCGCTGCGGAAGAGCCCGCGGTGAGTCACGTCGAGCGCGCACCCGTCGAGCCGACGCTGGCTCGCCGTGCCAGGCCGGTGGCGGCTCGCGTCCATGAGGAGTCGCGGGATGACACGACCGAGTCACGCTACGAGGGCCTGGTCACGCGCGCGATCGGCTTCGCGATCGATGCGGCCGTGATCAACGCGGTTGCGATTGCAGTGGCCGGCGCCGTCGCCCTGGCACTCTCCGTGCTGTCGGTGCCCGACTCGCTCGATCCGGTCCTGATCGCGCTCGGGAGCGGGCTCTTCCTCGCGTGGTCGGTCGGCTACTTCGTGGTCTTCTGGTCGACGACCGGGCAGACGCCGGGGTCTCGGCTGATGCGGATCAGGGTCTGCAGGGCCGACGACGGAGGGATCCTCGGACCACGCCGCGCGGCATTGCGCGTCGCCTGGCTCGCACTCGCGGCACTTCCACTCCTGGCCGGGTTCGTTCCGATTCTGTTCGACGAGCGGCGGCGCGGCCTCCACGACATGCTGGCCGGCACGGTCGTCGTCGAAGCCCCGGCGCTCGCGCGTCGCGTTCCTAACCCCTGAGGTCGGCGCGTGCCTGCTGTGCCTGCTTGATCTCCGCTTGCGTCGGTTTCCGGAACAGGAAGTACGTGATCGTGCCGACCACCGGAAGCAGCACGACGACGAGGATCCAACCTGCCTTGAGGCCCGGAGGAAGGTCGCGCCGGAAGATGTCCACGAGCCCGATGATCCAGATCGCGACCACCGGTATGAGGATCAACGGCCACACCATGTCAGAGGCCGCGAGCGGTGTCACAGCACCAGCTCCTCTCCGTTCGAAACGCGCTCAGGCGGGACGAGCGCCGCCTTCTCGCGCTCGAACTCGGACTCGTTGAGCACGCCGGCTTCGCGCAGACGCCCGAGCCGCTCGAGCTGGTCCAGCCGCGCCACCGCGACCGCTCCGTTCCCGTGCCCGTTCGACCCGTTCGTTGCCGGCCGGCGCACCCACCGTCCCATGTCCACGACGCGCCCGCGCACCCGCTCGAGCGATTCCTCGCGGCTCGCATCCGGAAACTCGCGCGCGGTCTGGCGCCTCAGCGCCTCGACGCCCACTGCGAGCAGGCCCACGAGCGCCAGAGCAGGGATCGCGCGGCGCATGGCCGGAGTGGGCCCCCATGCGAGTAGGAGCAGCACGATCGCACCCAGGGCGCCATAGGCCAGTCGCGGTTCCCGTAGGTAGGGAGCCAACGTCCGACGCGTGGCGACCGCCCAGGAGGTCGGTCCGGCAAGCCATGCGGCGCCGACCAGAACGATGCCGTACATGATCGTGGCCGAGGCTGCCTCGACGAGAAGCGAGGTCGAGATCGACCACGTGGCCTCGGCGGCGGGGCGCACCGCCTCCGTCGAGGCGAGCGCGCCCACAACCGCATCGCCCGCGAACGAGCGCGCCACGAGCGCGGCGATACCCGCAGCGAGGAGGCCGAAGCCTGCCGCCCGCAGCGCCCTTCGCCGCCAGCCTGATGCGAGATAGATCGCCAGGGCGAGAAGGCCGAGCGCCAGGATCACGAGG
>Ga0126312_10001220_pt1 | contig 16656 bp, 14 predicted proteins | sample Plot104A_FD_92537 | JGI IMG/M metagenome (GOLD analysis project Ga0126312, IMG submission 92537) | Serpentine soil microbial communities from UC McLaughlin Reserve, CA, USA - Plot104A | ecosystem: Environmental > Terrestrial > Soil > Grasslands | place: USA: UC McLaughlin Reserve, Lake County... | reverse complement strand
TGCGCGAAGCCCGAGCAAGACGATGACGAGGCGAACCTGATCGTCCACCGTGGCGAGCGGTGCTTCGTGATCCTCAACCTGTTCCCGTACACGAACGGGCATCTGATGGTCTCGCCCTACGAGCACGTGGCCACGCTGCCCAGCTCGACGCGGAGACCCTTGCCGAGATGATGGCCCTCGCGCAGCAGGCCATGCGCCTTCTGGAGGACCGCTACTCGCCGCACGGCTACAACGTCGGCTTCAACCAGGGCCGGATCGCCGGCGCCGGCGTCGAGCACCACATCCACATGCACGTCGTGCCCAGGTGGGGCGGCGACACCAACTTCATGCCCGTCCTCGCCGACACGCGCGTGATGCCGCAGACGCTCGAGCAGACCTACGAGACGCTGCGAGGCGGCTTTGGCTGACACCGCGACCGTCCCCGCGGGGATCTTCAAGGCCTACGACGTCCGCGGCATCTACGGCGAGGAGATGGACGGCGAGACCGCCTACCTGCTGGGGCGGGCATTCGCGCGCGTGCTCTCGGACCTCCGCGACAAGCCCACCTCCGAGCTGCGGGTGGGCCTCGGCCGCGACATGCGCCTCGAGGCCCCTGAGATGAGCGGCCGCGTGCGGGACGGCCTCGTCGACGAGGGCTGCACCGTGCTCGACGCCGGCCTGATCGCGACCGAGATGTTGTATTTCCTCGTCGGCTCGCAGGCTCTGGACGGCGGCGCCATGGTCACCGCGTCGCACAACCCGAAGGCCTACACCGGCGTCAAGCTGGTCCGCGAGGGCGCCCTCGCGCTCTCCGGCGACGCCGGCATCGGCGAGCTGCGGGCGACGATCGAGGCCGGCATGCCGGACCCGCCCGGCGGCGGCTCGGTCGAAGCGCTGGACGTCTACGAGGAGTTTCAGCACCACGCGCGGTCGTTCATCGACGCCGAGGCGATCAAGCCGCTGAGGGTCGTCGTCGACGGCGGAAACGGGATGGCCGGCCCGATGATGGGTCCTCTCCTGGAGGGCCTCGGGATCGACCTGGTCACCACCTACTGGGTTCCCGACGGCGAGTTCCCCGACCACGAGCCGAACCCGCTGCTGCCCGAGAACCGCCAGTTTTTGATCGACCGGGTGCTCGAGGAGGGCGCCGACCTGGGGATCGCCTGGGACGGCGACGCCGACCGCTGCTTCTTCATCGACGGCGACGGCGTATTCGTCGAAGGCGACTTCCTCACCGCGCTCCTCGCCCGGAGGGTGCTGGAGAACGAGGCCGACGCCGCGATCGTCTACGACGTGCGCGCCAGCCGGGCCGTCCCCGACACCGTCGGCGCACTGGGCGGCACGGCCCACCTCAACCGCGTCGGCCACGCGTTCTTCAAGATCGGGCTGCGCGAGCACGACGCCGCGTTCGGGGGCGAGGTCTCGGGCCACTACTACTTCCGCGACTTCTGGTGCGCCGACTCAGGCGCGATCCCGGCCCTGCTGGTGCTCGAGCTGCTCTCGATCCAGCGGCGCACTCTCGCCGAGCTGGTCGGCTCGCTGCGCGAGCGCTATTTCATCTCGGGCGAGATCAACTCCGAGGTCGACGACCAGGAGGCGAAGATGCGCGAGATCGCCGAGCTGCACGCCGACGCCGAGGTCACCTGGCTCGACGGCGTCTCGGTGGACTACGAGGACTGGCACTTCAATGTCCGCCCGTCCAACACCGAGCCGCTGCTGCGGCTGAACCTCGAGTCGCTCGTGTCGCGGGAGGACATGGAGGCAAAGCGCGACCGGATCCTGGGGCTGATCCGCTCGTGACGCCCGACGAGGGGCTGGCCGCCGCCGCCGAGGCCGGCCTCCACCGCCTCGAGATCCCCACGCCGTTCGCCGTCGGACGCGTGAACTGCTGGCTAATCGAGGACGACCCCCTCACCCTCGTCGACACGGGGCCCAACTCCGGCAAGGCCCTCGACGAGCTGGAGCGCCAGCTGGCCGAGCACGACCGCCGGATCGAGGACCTCGAGCTGGTGATCCTCACCCACCAGCACATCGACCACCTCGGCCTGATCGAGATCATCGCCAACCGCTCGGGCGCGCAGGTCGCCGCGATCGACGTAGCGGTCGAGCGGATGCGCAACTTCAGCGACGACGCCGAGCTCGACGACGAGTTCGCCGGCTCGCTGATGCGCCGGTACGGCATCCCCGAGGACGTGGTCACCGCTCTGCGAACCGTCTCCCGGAGCTTCCGCGGCTGGGGCGCGCACGCCGAGGTCAGCCGCCCCCTGCGCGACGGCGAGCTGCTGGAGCTGCGGGATCGCTCGCTGGAGGTCCAGCACCGGCCGGGACACAGCCCCTCCGACACCCTCTTCTGGGACGCCGAGCGCCGCATCCTGATCGCCGCCGACCACCTGCTCGGCCACATCTCGTCGAACCCGCTGCTGGCGAGGCCCCTCGACGACAGCCCCCAGCGCCCGCGCGCGCTCGTCAACTACCTGGCCTCGCTGCGGCGAACGCGCGAGCTTCCAGCGCAGATCGTCCTTCCCGGCCACGGCGAGGTGGTCACCGATCACCGCACGCTCATCGACGAGCGCCTGGCGATGCACCGCCGGCGCGCCAACAAGCTGCGCGGGCTGATCGCCGAGCGCCCGCGGTCCGCATACGAGCTGGCCCAGGAGCTGTGGGGCAACGTCGCGGTCACCCAGGCGTTCCTGACGATCTCCGAAGTCGTGGGCCACGTCGACCTGCTGATCGGCGCCGGCCTCGTACGCGAGGTGGAGGGCGACGACGGGACCGCCAGGTTCGAGTCGGCGCGCGGCGACGGGGTCGTCGAGCTGCCCATCGCGAGCGGTCCGCGGGAGGTCCCGAGCGCGTGATTCCGGGTACAACACGTCGATGAGCGCGACCGCCACGAGGATGCCTCCGCACGCCGAGGCCGAGTCACCCGAGCGCCCTCGCGCCGCACGCAAGAAGCGGATGCTGATCATCGTCAACCCGTACGCGACGACGGTCTCGGATCGGCTGAAGAACCTGGTCGTCTACGCGCTCCAGGGCCGCTACGAGGTCGAGGCCGTCTCCACCCAGGCCCAGCACCACGCGACGCAGATCTGCCGCGAGGCCCGCGAGGAGGGCTATGACCTGGTCGTCGCCTTCGGCGGCGACGGCACGCTGAACGAGGTCGCCAACGGCCTCGCCGGCACCGACGTCCCCGTCTCGGTGTTGCCGGGCGGCTCGACCAACGTCGTGTGCCGAACCCTGGGAATCCCCAACGACGTGGTCGACGCCACCGAGCACCTGCTGGGGCTCGCCGACGACTTCCGCCCGAGGCCCATCGACCTCGGACGCGCCAACGGGCGGCGGTTCGTGTTCTCCTGCGGGGCCGGGATCGACGCCACGGCCGCACGCCGGGTGGACGCCAACCCGCGGCTCAAGACGCAGGCGGGCCGCTGGTACTACACGTGGGCCGCCGTCTCGGGCTTCTACACGCGCTACCTCCGCAACCCGGTGCGGCTGCGCGTCTCGGTCGGCGACCAGACGACCGAGGGCGTCACTGCCCTGGCGCAGAACTCCGATCCGTTCACTTACTTCGGTGCGCAGCCGGTGCGCGTCTGCGAGGGCGCGGCGCTCGACAACGGGACGCTGTCGCTGGCCGTGCTGCGCCGCGCGACCCAGCGAGACGTGCCGACGATCGCGGCCAGGGTCCTCACCGACCGGCTGCGGCTGCCCCACCATCGCCACATCGATCACTACGAGGGCGTGACCACCGCGCGGATCGAGTCGGTCTCGCGCGACGACTCCGGGCAGATCCGCGGCATCCCCGTCCAGGTCGACGGCGACTACATCGGCGACCACGGCGAGCTCGACCTCGGGATCGAGCCCGGCGCCCTCACCGTCGTTGCCTAGCGACTGCGCGTTCTGCGCGATCGCGGGCGGCGGCTCCGGAGCGCACGTCGTCTTCGAGGACGAGGTCTCGCTGGCGTTCCTGGACAACCGGCCGCTGTTCCCCGGGCACTCGCTGTTGATCCCGCGCGCCCACCACGAGGCGATCTGGGACCTGCCGGGCGAGCTGGTGGAGCCGTACTTCGCGAACGCCCGGATGCTGGCGTCGGCCGTGCGGGAGGCGATGGGCGCGCAGGGCGCGTTCGTGGCCCTCAACAACATCGTCAGCCAGTCGGTCCCGCACCTCCACACTCACGTCGTGCCCCGCAATCGCAAGGACGGGCTGCGCGGCTTCTTCTGGCCGCGCTCGAAGTACGAGGACGACACGGCGGCGAAGGCGGCCGCCGACGCCGTGCGCCAGGCGGTCGCGCGCGTCGCCTGAGCGCGCCTATCGCGCCCGGTTGCTCGAGCGGTAGCCGACGTTGTGGGCGACCAGCCCGGCGCCGTCGATGAGCCTGAAGGCCGCCTGCTCGCGGTTGCCGGCGAAGGTGAGGCGGACCGCGTCCGTTCCAACCCGCGCCATCTCGCGCATAGACAGCGGCCAGCGGCCCGATAGGCCTGGGTAGCGCCCGTTGAGCCAGCGCGAGCCGGCGCCGTAGCGGGCGAAGGTTGCGAGCAGGGCCGGCACGCTCTCGCGATGGCGATGGCGGACCAGGGCCCGCGGGCGGAAGTCGAGCGCCCACCCCGCCTCCTGGAGGCGCAGGCAGAAGTCGACGTCGCCGCCCGAGCGGATGCCCTCGACGAAGCCGCCGAGCTCCTCGAACGCCTCGCGGCAGACCATGAGATTGCCGGTCGCGGCGACCGTGCGGCCCCGCCCGTACAGGCCGTCTGTCTGGCTGAGCACCTTGCGGTCCCGGGCGTAGCGCGCCGCGATCGCGTCCTGACCGGGATCGCCCACGATCTCCCCGGCGACCGCGCCGGTTCGCGCGGCCGGCGCCGGGTCGAAGTACAGGTCCAGAAGGCCCGGCTCGGGCGTGCAGTCTGCGTCGACGAAGAGAATCCACTCGCATCCCGCCGCCTCGGCGCCGGCGTTGCGTGCGTGGTAGGAACTGCGCTCGCCGGCGGCCGCGATCACGCGAGCCCGTTCGATCGCGAGCTCGGCGGCCCCGCCGGAGTTGTCGGCGACTATCAGCTCGTCGCCCGGTCCGAGGTCGAGGCGGCCCAGGGCGGGTCCGATCGACGCCTCTTCCCCGCCGCCGAACGGCACGACGACGCTCACCGGCGGCCGACTCACCGTCACGCGTTTACTCGGCCGGGGTGACCCGGTAGGCGTCGAAGACCGATTCGACGTTTCGCAGCCGCCCGATGCACTGGCGCAGATGCTCGGTGTCGCCGACCTCGACCACGAAGCGGTTCTTGACCATCGGGTGCTTGGTCGTGCACTTCGCCTCGAGGATGTTGATCCCGGCCTCGGCGAACGCCCGCGAGAGGTCCTCGAGCAGGCGGGTGCGGTCCCAGGCGTCGACCTGGAGCTCGACGCGGTACGAGGTGGAGTTGTCGCCGGCCCAGGAGACGTCGGTGAAGCGCTCGGGCGCGCGCTTCAGCGCCTCCACGTTCTTGCAGTCCTCGCGGTGGATGGTGATCCCGCGTCCGAGCGAGATGTAGCCGACGATCTCGTCGCCGGGCACCGGCCGGCAGCACTTCGCCAGGCGGACCATCACGTCCTCGACTCCCTTGACCTCGATCCCGTAGTCGGCGGCGTCCTGGGTGCGCCGCTGCCGCTCGTCGCGGCCCTCCAGCACGCCTTCGAGCCGCGCCTCGTTCTCGTCGCCCGCGACGGCCTCGCCCTGCTTCAGGCGCTGGAAGATCTTGGTCGTGACCGTCTTCGACGAGATCTTGCTCTGGCCCAGCCCGACGTAGAAGTCATCGGCCTTCCGGAACCCCATCTCGCGGATCACGTCGGCGAGCAGGGGCGAGCCGGCGATCCGCTGCATCGGCAGCCCGCGCTTTCGCAGGGCGTCCTGCAGCTCGTCGCGGCCGCGGCGCTCGGCGTCCTCGCGGCGCTCTCGCGTGAGGAAGGCGCGGATCTTCGACCGCGCCCGGTTGGTCCGCACCAGGGCCAGCCAGTCGCGCGAGGGGCCGCGCTCCTGCTTGGCGGTCAGGATCTCGACGATGTCGCCGGACTTCAGCTGGTAGTGCAGCGGCACGATCTTGCCGTTGACCTTGGCGCCGACGCAGCGGTGGCCGACGTCGGTGTGAACCGCGTAGGCGAAGTCGAGCGGCGTCGAGCCGGCTGAGAGGTTCTTCACCTCGCCTCGCGGCGTGAACACGAACACCTCGTCCTCGAAGAGGTCCACCTTCAGCGCCTCGAGGAACTCCTGAGGCTCCTGCTCGCCCTCGGCCTCGAGCAGCTGACGGAGCCAGGTCATCTTGTCGCGCTGGGGATCGCCCGAGGCGCGCTTGCCCGACGGGTGCTCCTTGTAGATCACATGGGCGGCGATCCCGTACTCGGCCAGCTCGTGCATCTCGGGCGTACGCAACTGGATCTCCAGCGGCCGCCCCTCGGGCCCGATCACGGTGGTGTGCAGCGCCGAGTAGAGGTTGAGCTTGGGTGTGGCGACGAAGTCCTTGAAGCGCCCCGGCAGCGGCTTCCACAGCGAGTGGATGATCCCGATCGCCCCGTAGCAATCCTTGACCGAGCCGACGATCACCCGCATCGCGGTGAGGTCGTAGATCTCGTTGAACTCCCGGCCCTTCTTGGTCATCTTCGAGTAGATCGAGTAAAAGTGCTTGGCGCGGCCCGAGATCTCGGCGTCGATGCCCACCTCCTTCAGCTCCTTGCGCAGGAACTCGCCGGCGTCGGTGACGTAGCGCTCGCGCTCGTTCCGCTGCTGGGCGACGAGCTTCTTGATCTCCTCGTACTTGCGCGGGTGCAGGCGCGCGAAGGCGAGATCCTCCAGCTCCCACTTGATCGCGTGGATTCCCAGCCGGTGCGCCAGTGGCGCGTAGATCTCAAGCGTCTCGCGCGCCTTGTCGAGCTGCTTCTGCTTCGGCAGCGCGTCCAGCGTGCGCATGTTGTGAAGGCGATCGGCGAGCTTGATGAGGATGACCCGGACGTCCGTGGCCATCGCGACCATCATCTTCCGGTAGTTCTCGGCCTGGTGCTCGTCGCGGCTCTGGAAGGTGATCTCGGTGAGCTTGGTGACGCCGTCGACGAGCCCGGCGATCGCCTCCCCGAACAGCTCGCGGACCTCCTCGATGCTGGCGCTGGTGTCCTCGACCGTGTCGTGCAGCAGCGCCGCGCACAGCGTCTCGGTGTCGAGCCGCAGGCCGGCGCAGATCTTCGCCACCTCGACCGGGTGGGTGATGAAGTCCTCGCCGGATCGCCGGCGCTGGTCGGCGTGGCGCTCGCACGCGAAGGCGAACGCCCCCTCCACCGCCTCGCGGTCGAGCGGACCCGCCCCGTCGTGCGCGTGTTCCGCAACCACCGCGAGCAGGTCGCCCAGCAGCGCCCGCTCGTCCTCGGTGAGCTCCTTGGTGATCTCGTCCACCGGCGCCGCCGCCGCGGCCGGGGCATCGGTCGCGCCCACGCGCGTGTGGCCCCCGCGGCCGTCCAGCGCCTCGCGGGCGACCTCCTCCTTGGCCCCGTTAGAGGTACGTGCCGAGCTCTTCTCGGCCTCCTCTACTCCGTCTGTCTTCGCCCGCTCAGGTATCGCCGACCCTCCTCGTGACGCTCACGATAGGCGACGAACGCCGCCGATCGCGTCAACTCGGTGCCCTCCGAGGATACGACCCCGAGCGTGCGTTCCGTGAGCGCGCGCTCCCCATCCTCGGGCGACCACGTGGCGACGCCCAGCTCCAGCAGCACGCGCAGCGCGCGCCCGGCGACCTCCGGCGAGCGCGGCCGGCCGGGCGCGCCGCGCAGGACCTCGGCCAGGCGCGGGGCCGAGACGGGCGCGCCGTCGCCGGCGGTCTCGCGGAGGTCGCGGTAGAGCGCCGCAAGCGACGGCCGCGAGGGCCATTGCGATTCCCACACCCGCAGCGAGAGCTCGACCTCGGGCGGGCCCCACGCCAGGTGAAGAAAGCCGGCGCCTGCCCGATCCACCCCCTCGGCCAGGCCCGCCAGCGGCGGTGGGTCGATCAGGAGCACGTGCTCGAAGCGCTCGGCCAGCGAGGGGTCTCGGGCCAGGCGGGGCCAATCGGCCAGCACCACCCCGCCGCCACCGGCGACGAGCGCGTCGATCTCGCGGGCGGCCGCGTCGTCACACAGGCAGCCCGCCGCCAGCGCCACCCGCCCGCCGCCGAAGCGCGCGGGGACCGCGGCGTTCTCGACCAGCGCGCGCCGCCGTAGGGCGTCGGCACAGACGATCAGGACCGGCGCGCCGCTCGAGGCGAGACCGGCGACCGCGGCGACGCCCGAGCGCCCGCGACGATCCACGACCGCGCGCCGGCGGCCGCCTCCGGCCGCGTCGCGTGCAGGTGGCCCCAGGTCGCCGGCCAGCTCGGCATCCAGGCGCCGGCACCACTGCTCGGCGTCGGGAAGCGGGTTGGTCTCGTCGTCGGTGTCGTCGCCGGCCGGGTAGAGCTCGCCCAACACGACGCGCGGCTCGATCGCGCCGTTCCAGTGATTGAGCTCGAGCGAGACCGAGACGTCGAGCGCATCTCGATCGGCCGCGACGCCGAGCGCGCCGTTGACGCCGAACGCGACGCCCCGCGCCCGGCCCGTCGCCCCCTCGAGGCTGAAGCGGGCGTGGCGCTCGCCCTCGCCCATCGGCCGGACGTCGCGGATCCGGGCGCCGGGGACCACCAGGCGCACGGGCGGGTTGCCCTTGCCGAAGGGCGCCAGCCTCGCCAGTCCCTCGGCGACCTCGCGGCCGAGCTCGTCGGGCCCGACCACGGCGTCGATCTCCTCGAGCTGGGCGGGCGGGCCGTCGCCCAGGACCTCGGCCGCGTGGCTTGCGAACGCCTCCCGAAACGCCGGGATCCGATCGGCCCGCAGCTCCACTCCTGCGGCGGCGCGATGCCCGCCGAAGCGATCGAGGTGCTCGCCGCAGGTCTCCAGCGCCCCGAGGAGGTCGAACCCCGGGATGCTGCGCCCCGAGCCGCGGCCGCGGCCGGAGTCGTCGGTCGCGATCAGCACCACCGGGCGACCGGTGCGCTCGACCATCCGCGAGGCGACGATCCCGACGACGCCCGGGTGCCAGCCCTCGGCGGCGATCACCAGCCCGGGCGCGTCGGCAAGCTCGTGCGGGAGCTCGCGCAGGGCCGCCTCGGCGCCGCGCAGGACCTCGGTCTGGGTCTCGCGGCGCTCGCGGTTGACGCGATCGAGCTCGCCGGCGATCTCGGCGGCCCGGCCGTGGTCGTCGGTGAGCATCAGCTCGACGCCCGCGTCGGCCCGGTACAGGCGCCCGGCGGCGTTTATCCGCGGAGCGAGGCGGAAGGCGAAGTCGCCCTCGTCGAGCTGCTCGGCCTCGATTCCGGCGGCGGCGATCAGGGCTCGCAGGCCCGGGCGGCGCGCGAGGCGCGCGACCTCGATGCCCCGGCGCACCAGCGCCCGGTTCTCCCCGCCCAGGGGGACGAGGTCGGCGACCGTCGCCAGCGCGACCAGGTCGAGGTCGGCGTCGGCCTCGTCGCCGCGCAGGGCCGCCGAGAGCTTGTAGGCGACGCCCGTCGCGCACAGCTCGGCGCACGGATAGCCGCTTACGACGGGGTGCAGCACCGGGCAGTCGGGCAGGCGCTCGGATGGCTGGTGGTGGTCGGTGATGATCACCTCGATGCCGGCAGCCGCCGCCGCCTGGACCTCCTCGGCGCAGGTGATCCCGCAGTCGGTGGTGATCAGCAGCTCGGTGCCGCGCTCGCGCAGGCGGCCCACCCCCTCGACCGTGAGGCCGTAGCCGTCCCCGAGGCGGTCGGGGATGAACCAGTCGCACGACGCCCCGGCGGCGCGGAGGGCGCCTACCAGGACCGCGGTCGAGCACACGCCGTCGGCGTCGTAGTCGCCATGGACGGTGATCCGCCTGCCCACCGCCACCGCCCCGCGGATGCGATCGACCACTTCGGCCATCCCCTCGAACGCCAGCGGGTCGTGCCACTCGTCCGCCTCGAGGAAGGCGCGGGCGGCGGCCACGGTGCGATAGCCGCGGCGAACGAGCGTCACGGCCACCGGCTCGGGCAGCCCAAGGGCCCGGCTCAGGTCACGGGCCTCCGCGTAGGCGAAGGGCTCCAGGCGGAACCCGGTTTCGGGCACGTCGGGTTTCGGCGCAATCGCGGCCACCGCCCCAAGCTAGGGACGGCACCCGACGGAATCGCCCCCTTGCTAGAGCGCTGCCTCGCGCTCGCGCTCGGCGCGGTCGCCGACCACGTACACGATCGCGAGGCCGATCAGCGCCCCGGGGACCGAGACGAGCGCGGTCGTGAGGTCGGTCTCGCCGATGCCCTGGCCGGAGGCGAGCTGGTAGGCCGCTCCCGTGACGATCGCCCCGAGGCTCGAGCCGAGGAACGCGCCCACGATGCCCGCCCAGAAGCGATCGGGCACGAACACGGTGAAGTGCCAGATCGCGACGCCCGCCGTGAACCACACGAGGCAGGCCATTACCTGTTCCTCCCGTGCTTACGGCGGCGGCGGCTGCGCTTTCTCTCGCGAGCGGCGCGCTTGGCCTGCCGCTCGGCGGGCGTGGGCCCGACCTCCGGCATCGCCGGCTCGGGCTCGGGTGGGGCGCCGTCGCCGCTGGGCGGTGACGCCCGGCCGACGGGCTCGGTCTCCTGAGCCACGGGCCCCTCGCTCACCGGAGGCGGCGGCGCCGGCCGTGCGGGCTGCGCCGCCTGGCCCGCGGCTGCGGCCGTCGGGACGTGGCGCTCGACCTCGTCGATGCGGGCGACGACGTTGTCCTCGGGGAAGGTGGGCACGAGGCCCATCGCCTCGATGATGCGCGCGCGGCGGCTGCGATACGCGGGCTCACGCTCCTTCCAATGCGTCAGCACCGGCGACGCTATGAAGATCGAGGAATAGGTTCCGGAGGCGACTCCGACCATCATCGCGAAGGCGAAGTCCTGCAGCGTCTCGCCTCCGAACGCCAGCAGGACCCCGATCAGGAACACCGTGGAGAGGCCCGTGATCAGCGATCGCGTGAGTACCTCGCTCATCGAGCGGTTGACGATCTGCGAGAACGCCGCCCGCGGCATCCGCGGCACGTTCTCGCGGATCCGGTCCAGGACGATCACCGTGTCGTACATCGAGTAACCGAGGATCGTCAGGAACGCGGCGACCGTCCCGCTCGTCACCTCCCGGCCGAGCAGGGCGTAGACGCCGCCGGTGATGAGGATGTCGTGGACGAGGGCGATCAGCACCGGCACGGCGTACTTCGCCTCGAACCGGATCGCCACGTAGGCGGCGATCACCAGCAGCGAGAAGATGATCGCGATCATTGCGCTGCGCGCGATCTGCTGGCCGAAAGTCGGCCCGATGCTCGTGGAGTCGAACCCCTGGCCCTCGCCGGCCAGGCCGAACTCCTTGTCGAGCGCGTCCTGTACGTCGCCGGTCTGGTCGGGCGGGATCTTCGCCTGGATCTGGACGACGTTGGCCCCGAACTCGGCGCCCTCCGTCGAGGTCGACTCCTGGACCTCGGCGGCGTCGGCGCCGTCGATGCCGGCGTCCACGAGCGCCTGGCGCACGTCCTCGGCCTCGGTCGGCTCCTCCAGGCTGGCCGTGATGCGCGTCCCCGACTCGAAGTCGATGCCGAGGTGGAGCTGCTGGGTCGCGAACGCGATCGCGCCCACCGCCAGGATCACGCCCGACAGCGAGAAGAACCAGCGGCTGGCGCCCGTGAAGTCGAAGTTCCAGCGCACCCGCTGCTCGCCGGCGCCCAGGGCCCGCGGCGAGCGCAGGAAGCGCGCGCGGCCGAACACCCCGAGCACGGCCTGCGTGAACAGCACGGCGGTGAACAGCGAGACGATGGTGCCGATGCCGAGCGTGAAAGCGAACCCCTTCACCCCGGCCGTGGCCAGCACGAACAGGATGAACGCCGTGATCAGGGTGATGACGTTCGCGTCGACGATCGTCGCGATTCCCTTGCGGTAGCCGGTCGCGATCGCCGAGGCCAGCGATTTGCCCGCCCTCGCCTCCTCCTTTATTCGCTCGAAGATGACGACGTTGGCGTCCGCCGCCACGCCGATGGTGAGCACCAGCCCGGCGATGCCCGGCAGCGTCAGGGTGATCGGGATCACCTTGATCATGGCGTAGAAGAAGACCGCGTAGACCAGGAGGCCCAGGGCGGCGACCACCCCGAGGATCCGGTAGTAGGCGATCAGGAAGAGGACGACGAGGATCAGCCCCCCGAGCCCCGCCTTCAGGCCCTGGTCGAGCGCCTGCTGGCCCAGCGTCGCCGACACCGTGCTCTGGCTGATCAGCGTCAGGTTGACCGGCAGCGCGCCGATCTGAAGGAACTTGGCGAGGTCCTGGGCCTCGGTGAGGGTGAAGCTCCCGGAGATCTGAGCGCCGTTGCGGCCGTCGATCCCCTCCGGGTTCTCGCAGAAGTTGATGATCGGCCGCGAGACGACCTCGTTGTCGAGGATGATCGCGAAGTGCTGTGAGTAGGGGTCGCCGCCGTTGGGGCTCGCGCACGCGTTCGGGGGCGCCGACTCGGCGCCGCGCAGCGCGATCCGGCGGGTGACGTCTTGGAACGCCTGCTGGCCGTCGTCGGTGAAGTCGAAGGTGACGTTCGGCTGGCTCGAGGTGGGGTCGAAGTTCTGCTCGGGGTTCTGGATCTCGTCGCCGGTCAGCTCCGGCCGGTCCTTGAGCACGAAGTACTCGGCCGGCGCCCCCGCGCTCTCGTCGATGTCGGTCGCCGGGTCGTCACCCGGGGGCTCGGCCTGGACGACGACCACGCCCTGAGGCACGGTGACCACCTCGGTGCCGTCCGGCTGTTTGCCGTCGGGCGAGTCGATGAAGAGGTCCTCCTCCTTCTCCGCCGGGCCCGCGAGCAGCTCAAGCGAGCCCTCGTCGAACAGGTAGTAGGTGGGGCCGTTGGTGGAGCAGAGGTCGCCGCAGTCGACCTTCTGCTTCTCGGCGAACTTGATCGCGTCGTACAGGCGGCTGAAGGTCCGCTCGTTGGCGTTCTGGACCTTCGGGTCCGGCGGGATGACGTTCTTCTCGAAGTCGTAGAGATAGAGCTGCGCCGTCGTCCCGACCTGCTCGATCGCGCGGTCGGCGTTCTGGACGTCGGGCAAGCCGATCTCGATCTGGTCCTCGCCGATCTTGGCGATCTCGGGCTCCGAGACGCCAAGCTGGTCGGTGCGCTCGCGCATGATCTCGATGGCGCGGTCGATGTCCTGCGGCGACGGGTTGGGGACCTGCGCGGTCGGGCGCGCCTGGTAGACGAGCTCGGTGCCGCCGCGGAGGTCGAGGCCCAGCACCGTTCGCTTCTGCGAGATCGCGTACGCCGACGCCACGGTCAGGACCAGGACGAACGCGAGGATCAGGAGGTTTCGGCGCCGGCTACCCATCGCTTAGTGCGTCGCGGCCCGCGCCGGAGACGCGGCGCGGACGGCTCAGGCTATCGGTCGTCACTCAGGCGTGAGGACGAGCAGCAGCCCGCCGTCGTCGTCGTAGGCGGGGAAGAGGTCGGCGACGGCCTCGGCCGGCTGGTCGCCCTCGGCGCGGACGGCCACCCTCTTGCCCAGCGAGCGAACACCCCACTCAAGCGTCGTCTCGATCGGATCGGTGGTCCCGTCGCGGTCGGTGTCGGCCTCCTTCCCACCGTCGCCGATGTCCAGCCACTGCAGGCCGAGCACCTCCTGGACGGGACGCCCGATGACCTGCTCGTCGGTGAGCCCGGTGAGCTCGTATCCGCCCTTGCCCACGTCGATCAGCCGCCCGTTCGAATCGCAGGTGAAGAACGCGGCCCCGGGCGCCGGGTAGTAGTCGTCCAGCAGCTCGAACAGGAAGCTGAACCCGCACTTCGAGCAGCCCTTGGGCCGGCCCGAGAGCCCGGCGGTGCGCTCGGCGCTGAGCTCGCGGTTGCCGCAGTTGGGGCAGATGAAGAAGGGCACGCGCTGTAAGGCTAGCGATGCTCCGGCGCCCGCCGACGGTCTCAGAACAGGCTCGTGGCGTGGTCGGGCGCCGGGACGCCGAGGTGAGCCGCCCCGCGCTCGGTGATGACGCGGCCGCGGGGGGTGCGCTTGATGAGGCCCTGCTGGAGCAGGTAGGGCTCGTAGACGTCCTCGATCGTGTCCTGCTCCTCGTCGACCGCGGCGGCAAGCGTCGAGAGGCCCACCGGCCCGCCCGAGAACTTCACCGCGATGGCGTCGAGGATGGCGCGGTCGTGACGGTCGAGGCCGGCTTCGTCGACCTCCAGCAGGCCCAGCGCTTCGGTCGCGATCTCCTGCGAGATCACCCCGGAGCCGCGGACCTCGGCGAAGTCGCGGACGCGCTTGAGCAGGCGGTTGGCGACGCGTGGCGTGCCGCGGGAGCGCTCGGCGATCGCCACCTCGCCCTCCGGCTCGATCTCGATCCCGAGGATGCCGGCCGAGCGGCGGACGATCAGGGCGAGGTCGGCGGGCTCGTAGTGCTCGAGACGGTGCGAGACCCCGAAGCGGTCGCGAAGCGGCGTCGTCAGCAGGCCTGTGCGCGTGGTCGCGCCGATCAGGGTGAACTGCGGCAGGTCCAGCGTGACGGTCCGGGCGCCCGCGCCCTGTCCGAGGACGACTGGCAGCCGCCTGTCCTCCATGGCCGGGTAGAGCGTCTCCTCGATCGCCCGGTTGAGGCGGTGGATCTCGTCGATGAAGAACACCGATCCCGGCTCGAGCGCGGTGAGGAAGGCCGCTATGTCGGCCTTGCGCTCGAGCGCCGGGCCTGCTGTCTGCACCATCGGCACCTCCAGCTCGGCGGCGACGATGTGGGCCAGCGAGGTCTTCCCCAGCCCGGGCGGACCGGCCAGCAGCACGTGGTCGAGGGCCTCGCCGCGGCGCTTGGCCGCCTCGATGAAGACCTCGAGCTGGGCGGTGACCTGCTGCTGGTTGACGAAGTCGCAAAGCGTCTGCGGTCGCAGCGAGCGGTCGAGCTCGTCCTCGGGCCCGGCGACGCGGATGTCGGCCATGGACGCCGGGGCGGGCGGGCTCGAGCCCGGGTCCTCGAAGTTCGGGTCGCGAGAGATGCTCACAGGCTCATGCCCCCTGCCCGGCCTTGCGCAGGGCCGAGCTGATCAGGATCTCGGCCGAATCGCCGTCGACCCCGTCGAGGAGCTTGTCGGCCTCGGTGAGCGTGTAGCCGAGGTGCATCAGGCCATCGCGCGCGAGGGAGTGCTGGCTCTCCTCGCCCTCCGCTCCTTCCGACATCGCCTCCTCGAGCTCTCCCGCGACCTTCTCGCGCAGCTCGACGATGACCCTCTCGGCCGTGCGCTTGCCGATGCCGGGAACCGCCTGGAAGCGCTTGGCGTCGCCTGCGGCGATCGCCCGGAGGAGCTCGCGCGGCGTCCCGCCCGAGAGGATCGCGATCGCGACCTTCGGGCCCACGCCCGAGACGGACGTGAGGCTGAGGAACAGGTCGCGCTCCTCCTCGGAGGCGAAGCCATACAGCGAGATCGAGTCGTCGCGCAGGACGAGGTGCGAGTGCAGGGTCGCCTGCTTGCCCCGGGCCGGGACGGCCTTCAGGGTCTCGGCGGACACGGCGAGCCGGTAGCCGACGCCGGCGGCGTCGATGACCACGTGGTCGGGACGGCGCACCAGCACCTCTCCTGTGACCGCGGCGATCAAGTCGCGGCCCCGCCCGCGAGGTGCCCGAGCGGCGCCGCGCGCTCGCGGGAGACCGGGGCGAAGGCGTCGGCTGGGCGGGTGTGACCGGCGTGGCAGATGGCGACCGCGAGGGCGTCGGCGGCGTGATCGGAGCTGGGCGGGCTCGGCAGGCTCAGCAGCGCGCCGACCATCTGCTGGACCTGGCCCTTGTCGGCTGCGCCCGAGCCGCAGACCGCCTTCTTCACGGCCTGCGGGGTGTAGTCGTGGCAGGGCACTCGGGCCTGGGCGGCCGCGAGCATCGCCACGCCCCGCGCCTGGCCGACGGCCATCGCGGAGCGCACGTTCTTGCCGAAGTAGAGGTCCTCGAGCGCCACCGCGGCGGGCTTGTGCCAGCCGAGCAGCTCGCTGAGCGCCGTGTGGATGCGCGTCAGGCGCTCACCGGCGGGGCGGTCGGGCGGCGCCTCGATGACGCCCCCGTCCACCGCGCTCATCCGGCCGCCGGCGACGCGGATCACCCCGAACCCAGTGTTGGCCACGCCGGGGTCGATGCCCATGACCACGATCATGGGTAGTGATTCTGGAAGGAGGCCCGGATGCCTCTTTCAGGCCGCGGGCGCGCGCGAGCTCAGTTTGGCGTGCCGTAGAGGCTGAGCACGAAGCAGTGGAGGTTGCCCTTGTTGCCCGCCTTCAAGTCCTTGATCGTGAGCTTCCAGTCGCCCAGGGTCGACTCGCCGTCGAAGATGCTCAGTGGCTCGGCGGCGAGATACGAGCCCGTGTATGGCGCGGAGCCATCGGACAGCTCATTCGGCGCGTTCTTCGCGAGGTACGTCAGGTTGCCGCCACACTCGGTGGCGGAGTCGGCGAAGTTCGCCCCCTGGGTGTCCCGGTCGCTGAGGACCGCTTTCGTCCCCGCGGGGTCCTTAAGCCACAACTTCAGGTCCTTCGTCTGCGGGTGCTCGACGCGGAGCCCGACGAACATGTTGTTGATGACCCTGTCCTCGTCCACCGGGACGGTCATGGTGAGCTTGCCGCGCCCCTTGTCGGGGATCTTGTGGGTCTCGGCGACCGGGATGTAGATGTCCCCGCCGGCGA
>Ga0126312_10001219_pt1 | contig 16660 bp, 16 predicted proteins | sample Plot104A_FD_92537 | JGI IMG/M metagenome (GOLD analysis project Ga0126312, IMG submission 92537) | Serpentine soil microbial communities from UC McLaughlin Reserve, CA, USA - Plot104A | ecosystem: Environmental > Terrestrial > Soil > Grasslands | place: USA: UC McLaughlin Reserve, Lake County... | reverse complement strand
GGGTCGCTTCGCGTACTTCTACGTGCAGGGCGACGGGAGCGGGCACGTCCAGTCGCTGATCCTCGGGGCCGTGCTGTTCAACGCCGCCATGGTGCTCGCGGCGCTCGGCGTGCTCGGCGATCTGATCAGCGGCCAGCGGATCACGCTGCAGCGCATCTTCGAGCGCGTGCGCCGGGTCGAGCTGGAGCTCGGCGTGCCGCCGTCGCACTACGAGCCGGGCAAGCCCGAGAGCGGGCGCGAGCCGACCACGGGCGCCCACGCCGGCGGCCACGGCAAGGCCGAGGACCGCGAGGCCGTCCAGCTGTGAGCGCGACGGTCACGCGCGACGCCGAGGGCACCGTCACCGGCAACACCTACGACAAATACGGCTCGACCAACCCGGTCGTGCGCCGGCTGATGGCGACGTTCCAGCGCACGCTGGGCGACCTGTTCGAGCGGGTCGATCCCGCGTCGGTCCTCGACGTCGGCTGCGGCGAGGCGATCCTCACGCACCAGTGGGCTGTCGCGCGGCCGGCGACGCGCGTGGTCGGCTTCGACCTCGAGGATCCGGAGATCCAGCGCCACTGGCAGCAGCGCACGGCGCCCAACCTCGAGTACCGGATCCTGCGCGCGCAGGAGCCGTTCCCGTTCGCGGACGGCGAGTTCGCGCTGGCGACCGCTATCGAGGTGCTCGAGCACGTCCCCGACCCCGACCGCGCGCTCGCGGAGATGGCGCGCTGCGCGCGCGACGGCCACCTGCTGGTATCGGTCCCGCGCGAGCCGCTCTGGCGCGTCCTGAACATGGCGCGCGGGGCGTACGTGAACGACCTCGGGAACACGCCCGGCCACCTCAACCACTGGTCGCGGCGCCGCTTCGAGGCGCTGCTCTCGCGCCACGGGGAGGTCGTCGAGACGCGCTCGCCGTTCCCCTGGACGATGGTCCTGACGAAGGTTTGAGCTCGGGCTACGGGCGCGGCGCCCGGATCTTGTCGGTCGGCATCGCCACGACTGGCGTCGTCACGTTCGCGTACTTCTCGGTCGCGTCGCATGTGCTCGACGACGCGGACTACAAGGCCGTCTCGCTGCTGTGGTCGGTCCTGTTCGTCACGGTCTCGGTGATCTACCGGCCGATCGAGCAACTCCTCTCGCGCACGATCGCCGACCGCCGCGCGCGCGGGCTCGAGCACGACCACCCGCTGCGCGCGCCGCTGCTGATCCAGGGCGGCTTCGCGCTCGCGTTCGCCGCCGCCGCGCTGGCGCTGCGCGGGCCGGTGCAGGACGGCCTGTTCGACGGCTCGGCCGCGCTGTACCGGATACTCGTCGTCGCGGTGCTCGCGTACGCCGCGAGCTACTTCGCGCGCGGCTGGCTCGCCGGCCACCAGTGGTTCGGCCTCTACGGCGGGCTGGTGTTCCTCGAGGCGACGTCGCGGCTGCTGTTCGCGCTCGCGGTCGCGGTCGGCATCGCCGAGGGCCAGACTGCCGTCGCGCTCGGGATGGCGGCGGCGCCGTTCGTCTCGCTGGTGGTCGTGCCGCTCGCGTTCTCGCGCCGGCCGGCCGCCGGGGAGCGCCGCGAGCGCGCCGCCGGCGAGCTGAACGTCGCGCGCGGCGGACGCTTCGCCGTCGCGGTGCTCGCGATCATGCTCGCGGAGCAGACGCTCGTCAACGGCGCCGTGCTGACCACCGACCTGACCGCGGACGACGCCGTCGTCGCGGGCTTCGTGTTCAACGTGCTGCTGATCGCGCGCGCGCCGCTCCAGCTCTTCCAGGCGGTGCAGGGATCGCTGCTGCCGCACCTCGCGGGGCTCGAGGCGCGGGCGGGCCGGGCCGAGGCCGATCGCGCGGTGCGCGTCACGGTGCTCGCGATCGCCGGCTTCGCGCTTGCCGTCGCCACCGGCCTGCTCGCGCTGGGCCCGTGGGCGATGGACGTCCTGTTCGACGACGCCGCGACCTACGGCCGCTGGGGCCTCGCGCTCGTCGCGCTCGGAGTGGGCTTCCACCTGATGGCCGGCACGCTCAACCAGGCGGCGCTCGCGCGCGACCATGCCGGCCGCGCGGCAGCCGCCTGGGTGCTCGCGGCGGCGGCGTTCGTCGCCTGGCTCGTGGTGCCGGTCGTCGACGACGAGCTGCTGCGCGCCGAGGTCGGCTACATGGGCGCCGCCGCCTTGCTTTGCGCCAGTCTGTCCTACGTCTACCGCCGCGTCGGGTAAGGTCGCTTCATGGCCTACACGCTCGAGCACGACCCGATCGACGCGGGTCACCTGATCTCGATAACAGGCGAGCTCGACATCTCCGCCACCCCCGAGCTCTCGACCGTGCTGCTGATGGCCTCGCGCTCCCCCGGTTCGCTGGTGGTGCTCGACCTCTCCGAGGTCGCGTTCCTCGACTCGACCGCGCTCGGGACGCTGCTCAAGGCGGGCGACGAGATCGAGGCCGGCGGGAAGCGGTTGCGGATCGTCTGCGCCGGCGGCCCCGTGCGGAGCCTGCTCGAGATGACGAATCTCACGAACCGCTTCCAGCTCTGCCCGACGCGCAACGACGCGCTCGCCGCAGCCTGACCGCGCTCAGCAGAAGCGCGGCAGGTGGTGCGCGAGCTGCGCGCGCCAGGACGGCCAGTCGTGCGGCACGTCGTGGCCCCAGAGGTCGAGCTCGTGGCGCAGGCCCTTCTCCCCGAGCAGCGCAGCGAAGCGCTTGGAGCTCTCGAGCGCGCCGGTCGTGTCCTCCCACTGGCCCTGCCCGCAGATGATCAGCATGCTCAGGCGGCCGCGCAGCCAGTCGAGATGGTCGCCGTGCAGGTGCCGGACGTAGTCGGCCGGATTGTTGAAGTAGACCGCGTCGCCGCGCTCGCCCCAGCCGACCGCCGAGACATCGTAGATGCCGCTCTGGCAGATCGCCAGCGGGAACAGGTCGGCGCGCTTGAGCGCGAAGTTCGCTGCGTGGTAGGCGCCGAAGCTCGGTCCCGTGACGGCGATCTCCTGACCGCCGCCGACGTCGTCGTGGATGAAAGGGACGACCGCGCCGAGGATCCACTCCTCGAAGACGCCGTGGCGCCGCGCGCGCTCCTCCAGCGGAAGCGAGCTGTCGTGCCACGTCTGCCCGTCCATCGCGTCGACGCAGTAGAGCTTGACCCGCCCTGCGTCGATCAGGCCGGCGATCGCGTCGACCATCCCGTTGCCCTCGTAGTCGTGGCAATGGCCCTGCTCCGAGGGGAACGCGAGCAGCGGGCGTCCGTAGTGGCCATACGCGATCAGGCCGAGGCCCTCGGGGTGCAGCGGGACGTGACGGCGGTCCATCGCGGCCCCGACGATAATCGACACGCCCTTCAGCCCTGCTGAAGGCCGAAGACCGAATCGAGCCCGGTCGCCTGGAGCAGGTGCCGCGCCGGCCCCGCCGTCGCGGTCAGCTGGAGGTCGGCGCCATGGCGGTGGACGAGGCGGCGGCAGTGGATCAGCGCGCCGAGCCCCCGCGAGTCGATGAACTCGACGCCGTCGAGGTCGATGCTCAGCTCGCGCAGCCCGCCGGCGCAGAGCATCCGCACGCGTTCTATCAGCAACGGCCCCGTCGCGGAATCGAGCCCGCCCATAACCTCGATCGAGGCCCGAACGGTCAGCTCGACCGAATCGCGCGCCATATCCAAGTGGTACCCGCGGCGTGCGCGGCTAGCCTATTCCGTCGTCACCGCCCGCAGCACGTCGACCTTGGAGGCGCGGAGCGCCGGTGGGATCGACGCCAGGACCCCGGCGATCGCCGCCAGCACGGCCATCACGATCAGCGTCCCGATCGGAAACGTGAGGATGAAGCCCTCGTCGGCCAGCGGCCGCGAGATGACGACCGCGAAGACGCAGCCAAGCACGAGGCCGAGCGTCGCGCCGATCAGCGCGGTGACGACGGACTCCCCGGTGACCATCCTGCGCACCTGCCACTTGCTCATGCCGACCGCGCGCAGCAGGCCGAGCTCGCGCGTGCGCTCGTGCACGGACAGCGCGAGCGTGTTGACGATCCCGAGCACGGCCACGATCACCGAGAGCAGCAGCAGCGCGTACACCAGGCCGAGCAGCTGGTTGACCTGATCGGCGGACTCGTCCTTGTACTCGGCCAGCGTCTGCGCCTTCGCGACGGGGTAGTCGGCGAGCGCCTTCTCCGCCGCGTTCGCGAGCGTGTCCGGGCTGCCCTCGCCGCCGACGAGGATGAACGCGTCGTCGGGCTGGTTCCAGTCCTTCGTCATCGTCGCGTTCGTGACGACGAACTGGCCGAGCATGCCGACCTTGTTCTCGTAGGTGCCGGCTATCTCGTAACTCATGTGCTTGCCGGACGGCGTCGTGACCCGCAGCTCGTCGCCGACTGCGAAGCCGTGGCTCTTCGCCCACGAGTCGGAGGCGAGCGCCTGGTCGTCGCGCAGCGCGGCCAGTGTCCGCACGTCGCCGGTGGCGAACTCAGGCTGGAACAGCTGCGTCACGGTGGCCGGGTCGACGCCCGTGGCCGGCACCGAGTCGCCGCCGCCCTGGACGTTGGCCTGGTCGAAGCGCATCGGCGACACGACGGTGACGCCATCGGTCCGGGCGAGCGCCTCCGCGACGCCCGGGGGGACGGGCGAGAAGCCGTCGTCGTGGGTGACGATCAGGGCCGAGCTCGAGAGCTGCTCGTCGATCACCTTGTCGATCGAGCCGCGCAGGCCGGCCGCGAAGATCGTCGTGAAGACCACCAGCGCCAACCCGATCATGAGCGCCGAGGCGGTGATCGCGGTGCGCTGCGGCTGGCGCTCGGTGTTCTCGCGCGCGAGCCGACCGGTGAGGCGGGAGAAGCGCACGAGCGGGGCGCCGATGAAGCGCGCGAGCGGGCGCACCAGCACGGGCGCGAGCAGCGCGACGCCGAAGATCATCACGATCACGCCGAGCCCGAGCAGCGCCGCAGCCTCCGATCCGCCGGCGCCGCCGAACAGGCCGGCGAGCAGCAGGGCGAGCCCGAGGGCGATGACCGTGGTGGACGCGATCAGACGCCTGTGGCTCACGGGCTTGGCGCCCGGCGTGTCCGCGTCGCGCATCGCCTCGACGGGCTCGACGTGCGTCGCGCGGCGCGCCGGAACGAGCCCCGAGACGAGCGTCGAGACGATCCCGACCAGCAGCCCGACGATCACGGTGCGCGGCGCGATCACGGTCCCCGTCGACGGCAGGTCGATGCCGAACGAGGCGAGCAGCGAGCGCAGGCCGGGCGCCAGCAGCAGCCCGGCGAGGATGCCGACCACCGACGCGACGAAGCCGATCACGAGCGTCTCCAGCACCACGGCGTTGAGCACCTGCCGGCGCGACGCGCCGAGCGTGCGCAGCAGCGCGAACTCGCGCGAGCGCTGCGCAACCGTGACCGCGAACGTGTTGAAGATCAGGAAGCCGCCGACGAGCACCGCCACGCCGGCGAAGACGAGCAGCGCGATCGTGAGGAAGCCGAGCGAGTCGGTGATGTCGGACGCCGACTCGTCGGCCTGCTCTTTGCCGGTGCGCACGACGGCGGTGTCGCCGATCGCTCGCGATATCGAGGCCTTCAGCTGCTCCGGGCTCGTGCCGTCCTCGGCGGCCGCGACGACCTCCGTGACCGCGCCCGGCTCCTGGGCGATCCGCTGGACCTCCGAGAGCGGCATCGTCAGGCTCTGGATGCCGATCGACTCCTGGTCGCCGACGTTCGTGATGCCGGAGATCTCGAACTCCTGCGCCGGCGCGCGGCCTCCGATCAGGATCCGGTCGCCGACCTCGAAGCCCTCGCGGTCGGCGGTGGCCTCGTCGAGCGTCACCTGGCCGGGCTCGCGCGCCGGCCCGCCCTCGACGTAGGTCTGAGGGTCGAAGCGCTCCTCGTTGGCCGAGAAGACGATCGACGGCGGCCCGTTGCCGCCGAGCCGCTCGCGCTGCTCGTCGAAGAGCGAGACCTGGGTCTCGAAGCGCGGCTCCGCCGCCTCAACGCCGGGCGCCGCCTCGACCTTCTCGAGCGTGCCCTCCGGCAGCGGCTGGATGCGCCCGCCGAAGTCGCCCTCGACCGGCTGCTTCGCCGTGACGTTGACGTCGACGCCCTTCGAGACGCGCTCGAACAGGTCGGTGAACGACTCGTTGATCGTGTCGGTGAAGATGAACGTGCCGGCGACGAACGCGACGCCGATCACGACCGCGAAGGCCGTCAGCGCGCTGCGCAGCTTGCGGGCGAAGAGCCCGCGGATCGCCATCCGCAGCACTAGCGGTCGCTCCCGCGGGTCCGAACCACTACGCCACCTGCTTCATCAGGTCCAGCAGGCCCTCCGCGGAGTCCGAGGCGCCGTCGTGCACGACGCCGCCGTCGCGCAGCATCACGACGCGGTCGGCCGTCGCCGCGGCGCCCGGGTCGTGGGTGACCATGATGACCGTCTGACCGAACTCGTCGACCGCGCGGCGCAGCAGCTCGAGCACCTCGTGGGCCGACTTGGAGTCGAGGTTGCCGGTCGGCTCGTCGGCGAACACGACCGCGGGCCGCGAGATCAGCGCGCGGGCGATCGCGACCCGCTGTTGCTGGCCGCCGGACAGCTCCGCGGGGCGGTGGGTGAGGCGGTCGCCGAGGCCGACGGCGTCGACGAGCTTCTCGAACCACGCGGCCTCGACCTTCTTGCCGGCCAGCATCAGCGGCAGCGTGATGTTCTCGCGCGCCGTCAGGACCGGGATGAGGTTGAACGCCTGGAAGACGAAGCCGAGCTTGTCCCGCCGCAGCGCCGTGAGCCGCTTGTCGTCGAGGTTCGCGAGCTCCTGCCCGCCGACGACGACCGAGCCCGACGTGGGCCGGTCGAGCCCCGCGAGCAGGTGCATCAGCGTCGACTTGCCCGAGCCCGACGGGCCCATGATGGCCGTGAACTCGCCGGCCGGGAACGCGAGCGACACCCCGCGCAAGGCGTGGACGGCCGCCTCCCCTTCCCCGTATTGCCGATGCAGCTCGGCCGTCGACACGATCGGGGCAGGGGAAGTCGCCGTCATGGGGGCAGCATGTTGACGGGCGCTCGACGCCAACAAGGGAGAAGACCGCCCTACCGGAGGTACGGACAGCCGCACCACGCAGCCGGCTTCGCCGGCGGGCACAGGGTCCGCTAAGCCGCGCGGAGGTACGCCAGCACCGCGAGCACGCGGCGGTGGTCCTCGACGGTCGGGGAAAGGTCGAGCTTGGAGAAGATCGAGGTGACGTGCTTCTCGACCGCGCGCTCGGTGACGACGAGCGCCTCGGCGATCGCGGCGTTCGAGCGCCCCTCGGCCATCAGCCCGAGCACCTCGCGCTCGCGCGGAGTGATCGACTGGAGCGGGTCCTCGCGGCGGCGCCGGCCGAGCAGCAGGGCGACGACCTCGGGGTCGAGCGCCGACCCGCCGCTGGCGACGCGCCGCACCGCGTCGGTGAACGAGTCGATGTCGGCGACGCGGTCCTTGAGCAGGTAGCCGGTGCTCTCCGTCGACTGCGACAGCAGCTCGAGCGCGTAGGCCTCCTCGACGTACTGCGAGAGCACGAGCACGCCCGTGCCGGGGTGCTCCTTGCGAATCTGGTGCGCCGCGCGCAGGCCCTCGTCGGTGTGCGTGGGCGGCATCCGCACGTCGACGACCGCGACGTCGGGCTTGTGCGCGCCCACCTTGCGCAGCAGGTCCTCGGCGTCGCCGGCCTGGCCGGCGACCTCGAAGCCGGAGTCCTCGAGCAGCCGCACGAGCCCCTCGCGCAGGAGCACGGAATCGTCTGCGATCACTACGCGGATCGGCGCGTTCATACGGGGATCTCAGCACGAAGCAGGGTGCCTGCGCCCTCCGGTGACGTCAAGACCATCGTCCCGTCGAGCGCGGAGATGCGATCGGCGAGCCCGCGGAGGCCCGATCCGCGGCCCGGATCTGCGCCTCCGACGCCGTCGTCGGCGACCTCGACGACCGCGTGACCGTTGCTTCGCGTCACGCTGATGCGCGCCTGCGAGGCGTTCGCGTACTTGACCACGTTGGTGAGCGCCTCGGCGACGACGAAGTACGCGGCGGCCTCGACCGGCGCGGGCAGCCGCTCGGGCGGCGTGCGCTCGAGCTCGACCGGCACCGGCGAGCGGCCCGCGAGCGCCTCGAGCGCGGCCTTGAGCCCGCGGTCGGAGAGGACCGCCGGATGGATGCCGCGCGCCAGCTCGCGCAGCTCCTCGAGCGCGCGCCCGAGCTCGTCTTGCGCGCCCCCGAGCAGGTTCTCGGCGCCGTCGGGGTCCTTTCGCAGGCGTCCCTGGGCCAGCCGCAGCGTGAGCGAGAGCGCCACCAGGCGCTGCTGGGCGCCGTCGTGCAGGTTGCGCTCGAGCCGACGGCGCTCGGCCGTCCCGGCCTCGACGATCCGCGCACGAGAGCGGCGCAGCTCCTCGACGCGCGCGCGCAGCTGCGCCTGCAGCCGCTCGTTCTCGATCGACAGCCCGGCGGCGGCCGCGACGGAGCGGATCAGCTCCTCGTCCTCGCAGAGCGTGCGGTCGTGCACGATCGCACCGACGCGCCGCCCGTCGCGCTCGACCGCGGTCCAGGCGCGCGCGGGATCGTCCTCGGCGGGCAGCGAAGCCGGGCGGCCGGACGCGTCGACCCACTTGCGCGCCTCCTCGAGCCAGTAGACGACCTGGAGCGACCGGTCGCCGAGCGCCTTGGAGAGCAGCTCGCGCAGCGTCGTGCCGTCGGAGGCGTCGCCCATCCGCCGCAGCAGCTCCGAGACGGCGCTCGCCTGGACGACGCGCGAGCGCAGCAGCCCGAAGAGGAAGCCGTACGGAGTGAGCGCGAAGAAGATCAGCCCCAGCAGGCTGGTCGCGTTCTCGAGCGCGTCCGGCCCGTTGACCGCCATCGTGGTGAGCTGGCCGACCAGCACGACGAGCAGGCAGATGCCCGACCACGTCACCGGCGCCATCGCGCGGCGCTGCGGCTGGCTGGCGGCCTGCCAGCGCTGGACGAGCATGTAGAGGATGTAGCCCACGATCACGACCGCGACGGCGGACGTGAGCACGTCGAGGATCGTGTACAGGACGCCGTGGTCGCCGAGCGAGATCGCCGAGTCGGGACAGTTCGTGCAGCCCTCATCCTGGAGGTCGGCCAGCATCAGCGTCGGGAGCGGGCCGACGATCGCCAGCCCGTAGCCGGCCGCGAGCACCTTGCGCACGCGCGGCGAGTCGATCCGGCCGTCCGGATAGGCGAGCAGCATGTGCGCGAAGACCGCGAGGTAGAGGTTCGAGAGCAGCACGCCGATCGTGAACAGCCACGAGGCGTCGGCCGCGGTGAGGCTGCCGAGGAAGAAGGCGAACCCGACGGCGGTCATCAGGACGCCGAAGCGGTTGTCCGGGCGGCGCCACCAGGCGTAGAGCCCCGTGCCGACGAACGACCAGCCGAGGAACAGCCCGATCGCGGCGTTCGCGCCGCGCGCGTCGACGTGATCGGACGACAGGACGATCGCGAGGGCGACGAGCCCCACGACGATGGCTTCGATCGCGACGAGCGCTAGCGCGCGCCGCAGTCCGCTCACGGTCCGAGCAGCTCCTGCACGCGCTCCCCCGAGAGCTCGGCCTTGGGCACGAACCCGCATGCCCCGGAAGTGGTGATCAGCGGGCCGAAGTCGGACCCGTCGCGGCTCGAGGTCATGATCACGGTCGGATGCTCCGCGTAGGCGGTGATCCGCTCGCAGACGTTGAAGCCGTCGATGTCGGGAAGCTGAACGTCCAGCAGCACCACCTCGGGCCGCAGGCGGCAGCACTCGTGCAGAGCGGAGGCGCCGTCGACCGCCTCGCCGACGACGTCGAAGCCCTCGGACTCGAGCACGACTCGGGCGCTCGCGCGAAACGAGGGGTGGTCGTCGACGATCAAGATCCTATGCGCCATGAGGATGTGAACGATTGTGGCCGCACCTACTTGTGGCGCCCATACGGTTGACCACACTCAGTTCCGTGAGGCGGCCGCCACAGCCGCGTAGGCTGCCCCCGGGTCTTCTGCGCCGAAAATCGCCGAACCTGCGACGAAGACCGTCGCGCCCGCGGCCGCGCACGAGCCTGCGGTCTCGGCGTCGATGCCGCCGTCCACCTCGAGCGCGGGCTCGGCGCCGACGAGCGCGCGCAGGCGCTCGATCTTGGCGAGCGAGCCGGGCAGGAAGCGCTGCCCGCCCCAGCCGGGATTGACGGTCATGCAGAGGACGACGTCGAAGTCGCCGAGCAGCTCCGAGACCGCCTGCACCGGAGTGCTCGGGCAGAGCGCCACGCCCGCGCGGCAGCCCGCGTCGTGCACCGCCGCCAGCGCGTAGTTGACGTGCGGCGTCGCCTCCACGTGGATCGTGATGCCGTCGGCGCCGGCCTCGGCGAAGGCGGCGACATGTCGCTCCGGGCGTTCGACCATCAGATGCACGTCCACATACCCGCCGGCGTCGTGGATTTGACCCGCGAGCGCCTCCACCACCGGCGTGCCCATGCTGAGCGCCGGGACGAAGTGGCCGTCCATCACGTCGACGTGGACGGTGCGCGCCCCGGCGGCCAGGACGGCGCCGACCTGCTCGCCCAGCCGCGCGAAGTCCGCCGCGAGGATGGAGGGCGCCACGCCCCCGGGAGGGCCCACTAGATCGGTTGGAGCATCGAGCTCCGGCAGTGGTTGCACGTGTAGAGCGCGGTGCTCGACATGCGCACGATCGTCGAATGCTCGCCGCAGTTCGGGCAGACCGACGCCAGTTCGAACCGGCGCAGGCAGTTCACGCAGCGGTAGCGGCCGGGCAGGTTCGTGGCCCGCAGCCAGGGCTCGTGGCAGGCCGGGCAGACGTCGCCGAGCTCTACCTCGTTCACCGCGGCTCCTCGCGGCGCAGCCTGGCGATGAAGAAACCCTCGGTGCCGTCGCGATGCGGGAGCGTCTGCGCGAAGCCGGCCACGCACCCATGGTTCCACAGCGGGACGTCGCTGCGCAGGTCTTCGACGCGGAAGTCCGGCCGCTCGCTCAGGAACGCGGCGACGAGATCCTCGTTCTCGGCGGGCGAGATCGTGCAGGTCGAGTAGACGAGCGTGCCGCCCGGGCGCAGCGCGTCGGCGCCGGCCCGCAGGATCGCGGCCTGCTCGCGCGCGAGCCGCCGCGGCAGGTCGGGCGGCTTGCGCCAGCGTGCATCCGGCCGCGAGGCGAGCGTACCGAGGTCCGAGCACGGCGGGTCGACGAGCACGCGGTCGTAGCGCCCCGGCTCGTGCGGTTGCGCGGCGTCGGCCGTGCGCACCTCGACGCGCGCGCCCATGCGCGCGGCGGTTCGCCGCAGGGCGTCGGCGCGGCCCGGGTGGCGCTCGACGGCGACCAGCTCGCCCTCGTTGCGCATAAGCGCCGCCAGATGCGTCGTCTTGCCGCCCGGCGCCGCGCACAGGTCGAGCACGCGCTCGCCGGGGCGCGGCCCCAGCAGCCGCGCGACGGTCATCGCCGCGCGCGACTGCGGCATGAAGCTGCCGGCCTCCCACTCCGGCGAGCCGAACGCGTCGAACGGAGCGTCGACCACGAGGCCCTCCGGCAGCCCGGGCGCGGGATGGGTGGGGACCGGCAGCCGCGCGGCCAGCTCGGCGCGGTCGGCACGGAGCGTGTTGACGCGCAGCGCGGCCTCGGCCGGCTCGTTGCCGGCCGCGAGCAGCGCGCACGCCGTCTCGGCGCCGAGCGACTCCCACCACAGCTGCGCGATCCACTCCGGATGCGAATGGCGCAGCGCGGCCTCGGCCGGCGTCGCGTCGCCGAGCGCCGCCACGAGCGCTCTGGCCTCGCGCGCGCCGCGCCGCAGCACGGCGTTGACGAGCTTCGCGCCGCCGGGCGACCGGCGCTTGACGAGCTCGACCGTCTCCGCGACGGCGGCGTGGGCCGGCACGCGATCGGCATAGAGGAGCTGGTAGAGGCCGAGCCGCAGGGCGGCGAGCACGAGCGGCTCGAGGCGTTCGAGCGGGCGGCCGGACAGCGTCACGATCGCGTGGTCGAGCGTAGCGCGGCGCTGGACGGCGCCGTAGGCGAGGCGCGTGGCGAGCGCCCGCTCGCGCGCGTCGAGCGCCATCCTGCCGGCTTCCGCATGGAGCGCGCGGTCCGCCCAGGCGCCGTCCTCGAAGACGCGCCGCAAGACCGCAAGCGCACATGCACGAGCAGACTCGCTTGACCGACCGATTTCCGGTTTGACTTCCTGCACGTGATTTACCGCTTTAGCGCTGACGGGCGCGCGTACAAAGGTCGTCCAGCGGCGTCGAACAATCGTCCAGTGGGGCTCATGCACACCTCGTCCCGAGCCTAGAACTTGCCGATACGGCAGGTGGATCAGGGGATGAGCCAGACATGACGGACCGAGACAGAGCCGGGAACACGCAGGCCTCGCGTGCCCGCGCGTCCCACGACCTCCGGTTCGCGGGCGCCGTCTCGGCCGGTCTCGTCTCGGTGATCCTCGCCGGCGGCGCGCTGCTCGCGCCCGTGACGGAGTTCACCGGCAGCCGGTCCACGCGCGAACGCGTCGACACCGTGACCGTGCGGCTCCCCGACGTGCCGCGTCCCGCGGCCCCGAGTCCCTCTCCCGCCCCTGTTCCAGGTGGTCCGGCTCCGGTGCTGGGCGGGCCGATCGCGGTCGCGCCGATCGAGCTCCCGGGCGTCCCCGTCGCCGCCTCGCTGCCGACCGCCGGCGCGCCTCGGACGGATGGCCGGCCGCTGACGGATCGCGGCGCTCCCGCTCCCGCGAGCCGATCCGGCGGCGCAGGCGGCGAAGCGGGCGGCGTCGGCGAGGTGGCGCTCGCGGAGAACTTCCGCAGGGACAGCGACGGCGACGGCATCCCAGACCAGAGCTTCGTGGCCTACGGGCTGCCCGTGAATCAGCCCGGGCGCGACGACGACCACGACGGCATCACGAACGGTGATGAGATCAGGATCCACACCGCGCCGACCACGAGCGAGACGAGCCCCGGCGTGGCCGACGGCAGCCTCGACTCCGATGGCGACGGGCTGCGCAACGGCGTCGAGTCCAAGGCCGGCACGAAGCCGTACAGCACCGACTCGAACCACGACGGCGTCGGCGACGGCGCCGACGACGCCGACGGCGACGGGCTCACCAACCAGACCGAGCAGAACGCGGGCACCGACGTCGCGAACGCCGACAGCGACGGCGACGGCGTGGACGACGGCCAGCAGGACAGCGACGGCGACGGGCTGACCAACCAGACGGAGCAGGAGACCGGGAGCAACCCGGCGGCCGGCGACACCAACGGCGACGGCGTCGCGGACGGCGACGACGACACCGACGGCGACGGCATCCCGAACCGCCAGGAGCAGGAACTCGGGACGAGCCCCGTCTCCGGCGACAGCAACGGCGACGGCGTGACCGACGACCAGGACGACACGGACGGCGACGGCCACTCCAACGCCGCCGAGGTCGCGGCGGGCAGCGATCCGAACTCCGCCGCTTCGACGCCCGCGTCCGGCGGCGGCGGCAACGCGACCGGCGACGGCGGCGGCGGCGGCCGGGAGGACGGCCCGCTCCCGAGCGACGAGCAGGCGCCGGACGGCCAGCCCGGGCGCCCGCCGGACGAGGACGGCTCGTCCACCGACGTGGCCGGCACGCTGCCAACGGGCCCGCCCGAGCCGGACCAGCCCGAGGACGGGCCGGTCGAGTCGGGCACGGCGCCGGCGCCGGAGCCGCAGTCCGCGCCCGCCCCGCCGGTCGAGGCGCAGGTCGCTCCGGAGCCGCCTGCGCCGCCCGCGCCGGCTGCCGAGCCGCCCGCGCCGGCCGCCGAGCCGCCCGCGCCACCTGCGCCGGCTGCCGAGCCGCCCGCGCCGGCCGCGCCGGCCGCCGAGCCCGCGCCGCCGGCGGCCGAGCCCGCGCCGGCCGCGGCTGCGCCTCCGCCGCCGCCGCCGCCTCCGCCGCCGCCGCCACCACCGCCGCCTCCGCCGCCGCCGCCTCCGCCACCACCGCCGCCTCCCCCGCCGCCGCCTCCGCCCGCGCCCGCGGCGGACGCCGCCCCGGCCGCTCCCGCGGCACCGCCGTCGGCTCCGTAGCTCGCACCGCCGTCAACGGCGGGCATTTACCGAGCGGGTCCGGCGCGGCTGGTGCGTCGCGGGTTTACGGCGCATGTCGCGGTCAACCCGCGACGAGTTGACGTCGCTATGCGACGTGAGGTCGTCACGCGTGCCGTGCTCAGGTCGCGCAGCGCTCGAGCGCGCGCGCCAGCTCGCGCTCGAGCGTCGTTCCGCGCCAGCCGTCCTCCATCGCCGGCAGGTGCGGCGCGAAGCGCTTGTCGCCGCTGAGCGCGGCCAGGCGGATCGTCGCCTCGCGGAGGGCGTGCCGGGTCCAGACGGTCGCGCCCTGCCGGCCGCCGGCGAGCAGCTCGAGGGCGGGCTCGATCGCGCGTGCGTCCTCGCGCAGCGCCAGTCCGTGGACGGCCTCGATCCGCGTCTCCGCGTCGGCGTCGCCAAGCCGGGCGACCAGCGCGTCGCGGAGTTCGTGCGAGTCCTGCGCGGCGAGCGTGCCCAGGGCGAACGTCGCCCAGTCGCGGATCGCGGGATCGGAGTCTGCCGAGAGCTCGATCAGCGCGTCGACGGCGAGCTGATCCGACCGCCCGGCGAGCGCAGCGGCGACGCCGTCGCGCACGCCGGCGTCCGGGTGGCCGCGCAGCCGCAGCAGCCACGCGAGACCCCACGGCTCGCCGAGGTGTCCGAACGCCTCGGCGATCACCGCGAGCACGCGCGGGTCGCTCTCGCGCTCGCCCATCCGCTCGAGCAGCGCCGCGGACTCCTCCGGAAGCGTGCGCACGGGCGCGCCGAGCTGTCCTGCGACGTATGCCGCGACGCTGCGGGCGCGCGGGTCGGGGTCGTCCGCCAGCGGCGCGATCGCGTCGAGCACCTCGCGCGAGCCGCGCCAGGCCAGCGCCGACAGGTAGGGCGCCCACTCCTCGCCGGAGTCCCACTCGGCGACCGCGAGGCGGACGAGCTCCGCGGTGTCGCGGGCCGGCATCGCGGGGTCGAGCCAGAAGTTGGTCAGCGCTGGATCGGGCCGCCCGCGCAGCCACGCCTGCGCCGGCATCGGGCGGCCGCCGGCCGGCTGGATCTCGGTCAGCTCGAGCGCGCCGCCGTTGCAGTCGAGCAGCAGCCGCTCGCCGTCGGTGCGTACCCGCCCGCCGGCGGGCGCCAGCGTCGGGCCGTCAGGCGTCGCGGCGATCACACCGAGGAACCCGCCGTCCGGGAGCGGGAGCCGGGCGCCTATGTGCGGGCGCAGCGCTCGCACGACCCGCTCCAGCTCATCGGGCGTGCGCGTCGGGTCCAGCGCGCGGTCGGACGCCTCGATCTTGCGGGCGTACGTGACGCCCGACTCTTCCTGCTCGACCCACGGCGGGCGCTCGTCGAGCGCTTGCACGAGCAGCCCCCCACCGAGCTGCTGGAGGCGTGCGGAGAGGGTGCCGTAGTCGTCGTCCGGCCGGATCGGCTCGGCGGCTTGCAGGCAGACCGGGCCGGAGTCGAGCCCCTCGGTGAGGAGCATTATCGAGACGCCGGTCTCGGCGTCGCCGGCCATGATCGCGCGCTCGACCGGGGCCGCGCCGCGCCAGCGCGGCAGCAGCGAGGGGTGCACGTTGAAGATCTCGTAGCGGCTGAGCAGCGGCTCGGAGACGAGCACGCCATAGGCGCAGAGCACCAGAGCGTCGGGCTCCGCCGCGGCGATCCGGTCCAGCACCTCGGGCGCGTACAGGCGCTCGGGCTGGATCAGCTCGAGCCGGAGCTCGCGCGCCTTGGAGGCGACCGCCGGGGGCTGGAGCGCGCGGCCGCGGCCCTTCGGCCGGTCGGGGCGGGTGATGACGAGCTGCGGGCGGTGCGGACCGGACGCGAGCCGCGCTAGGACGGCGGCGGCGAACGGGGAGGTGCCCAGGTAGACGGTGCGCAATCAGGCGGATGCGCCGAGCGGCGCGGGAGCGGTCTCGCGCAGCGTGCGCATGGCTTCCTTGCGCTGCTCTCGGGAAGTGCGATCCAGGATCAGGACGCCGTCCAGATGGTCCATCTCGTGCTGAATGACGCGCGCCTCGAGTCCAGACGCCTCGATCAGCAGCTCCTCGCCCCGCTCGTCGCGGGCGCGCACGCGGACGTGGATCGGGCGTTCCACCTCGACGAGCACGCCGGGCAGACTCAGGCAGCCCTCCTCCATCGTCTCGGTCTCGTCGCCGGCCCACTCCAGCACCGGGTTGACGAGCGCCGCGATCGGGCCATCCGCGTCGACGCGATAGACCAGGACGCGGTTCATCAGGCCGACCTGCGTCGCGGCGAGCCCGATCCCGAGCGCGTCGTGCATCAGCCGGCCCATGCGCGCGACCTGCTCGCGCAGACCGTCGTCGAAGCTGTCGACCGCGAGCGCGCGGCTGCGCAGCACCGGGTCGCCGTGCTTGCGGACATGCCGCAGCGCGGCGTCCCGCCGCGCCCGGGTCTCCGGATCGAGCGGAGAGTGCTCGCGCTCCGCGACCTCGGTCGGCTCGTCGGGGTCGTGCGCCATCGGCGCCGATTCTAACGGCGGCCCGGGCGCCTTCCGGGGCGGGCGCGTCAACGCGGCACGGCAACGCCGCGTCACCGCGGCTTGCAGCGTCGACGGCGCCATCCGCCGTCAACGCCGCACGGCACGCCGCGTCACCGCGGCTTGCAGCGTTGACCGCGCGATCCGCACGGCACGCCGCACCCCGCCCCGCCCCACGGCTTGCAGCGTCGACCGC
>Ga0126312_10001218_pt1 | contig 16688 bp, 16 predicted proteins | sample Plot104A_FD_92537 | JGI IMG/M metagenome (GOLD analysis project Ga0126312, IMG submission 92537) | Serpentine soil microbial communities from UC McLaughlin Reserve, CA, USA - Plot104A | ecosystem: Environmental > Terrestrial > Soil > Grasslands | place: USA: UC McLaughlin Reserve, Lake County... | reverse complement strand
GGACACGAGCGACGATTGGTCCGGCACCTGTAGGCGATTGCTGCTAAAACTGAACGATGGCACCCAATACTTGGCAGACTTCAGGTTCACTAGGTAAGCACTTCGATTCAATAGACTGAGTCGGGCCTCGCTCAGATCGGCATCACTCAGGTCGGCCGCACCCAGGTAGGCCTTTATGAGATCGGCATCGCTAAGGTCGGCTCTGTGAAAGTTGGCTGCGCCCAGGTCGGCTTCTCTTAGGTCGGCTTGCCTGAGTGCAACAACCACATGACCCTTCTCGATAAGTCGGGATTCGTACAAGAATTGCAGAACGCTCCTTTTACCTTTGGCATCTAGCCTAGTTAACATCGTTAACGTTTGCGCCCGTGCTAAGATGCTTACCTCACTATCCGTTCCCGACTGGCGCAGCGGCCTGTTTTTATCGAGCAGCAGTTGTCCCATCTTATCGAGGTACGCCTGTAAAGCGTCGGCTTGGGCACGTCGGTCGGCGACCTCTAGCTCACGTTGCCTGCTGGCTTCTTCAGCCACACGGTCGCGTTCCTGCTGCGCATCTTCGGCCTTGCGTGCGCGCTCGCTCTGCATCCAGTTAATGGCGGTTGCACCGATAGCAATCGCCACCGGTACGACGAGTAATTGTAGGTATGCCCAGAATGCTTTGTCGTGGGTGCCTTCCCACCATGGCGTGGTCTTTGCGCCCTGGTAGAGGATCGCCCCAAGTCCTTCAATTAGCACAACAAATGGAGCGATCACTAAGACCCACCATACAATGCTATTTGATCTCGTAGACTCCTGGGATTGGGTTCTTGGAGGGGGCCCCTGACTGCATGCGTCGCTCCTCTATCTGTCACGTTCTGGTCGACATCATAGGTATCAGTGATGAATCCACGATGAATCCATTCTCCATTCCTGACGTTTCAAGGTCCCGCATACTTATTCGTATCTCAAGCAACACAACCGACAGTGTAAGGTTAGCGCCGTGTAGTCATACGATTCACGCTGGCAGGGGCGACGACTTCAGCCTCCCGGCAGAGTAGGTTAACTCCTTGGCGCAAGATATCTAGCCGAAAGGTCCTAAAATCATTCTACATTCATCGCCGTTTCATTTCGAATTCATTATTGTTTGCTCTACTTCTAATGCGGGTGTGTTTCGGCGCTATAGAGAAGGGCAACCCATCGGAACATCACGCAAAGTTAAGGACCTCGACTTTGGAGTCTGCCAGATTGGCGAATAGCAGAGAGCTTAAGACTACGCGTAAAGTAGGGAGGATGCGAAGGTGAATAATCGTCAACACTACACCGTAGTGGTAATCGGCACCGGCTTTGGCGGCACGATGACGGCGCTCACGCTGGCGCGCGATCTCAAGAAAAGGAAAGGGCAGAAGCTAGACGAAGGTAAGAATATCCTGATGCTTGAACGGGGGACGTGGTGGACGACTCCTGTCGGAACCGTTCAAGATAAGGAAGTGAAGACATATGACTTCCTCGCTAACAAGAACAATCAGCCGGTACAATATTGGCCATCCCAAAATACCTTCAAGGGGGTCATCGACATTGTTACTCGCTGCTTCCGGCGAGGTAGGAACAAAGATGGCCTGTACAATCTGACCGCTTTAGGGTGGAAATGGCCCATGAGCTTGTTGCGCGGAGGCGACGGAGTCACCATCCTCCAGGCGAACGGTGTGGGCGGAGGCTCGCTCATCTACGCCAACATCACTATCCGCCCGCCCGACTTGATCTTCAACGACGCGCGTTGGCCACTAAAATGGGACGAGCAAGAACGTCACGATTACTACAATCTGGCGCGTGATGCGATTGGTTATGGGGTGATCTCTGCCCAGGAAGCGCGCGATGCGAAAAACGTCCCTTATGTGGGTGAGAGCCTTCCCCTTTACAACGTTAATGCGGGCCTTAGCAACATCGTCACCCGATCTGCCCGGCTGGACCCACACTGGAAGGTCAAAGATGACCCTCTCAATTCCCGAGGCATCAAGCAGATCGATCCGCAGAGTCAGGCAAACGCGCTCTGGATCGACAGAGCCCGCGTCTTCCAAACCGCCATCGGAGAGCTCACCGATGAGTTTGGAGCTGTCGACTTAGCAATCAACGACCTTACTGCCGAGAGCACTCCACTCGGTCCCGATCAGCCTCCTGCTAATTATCCTCTGGAGAGGCCTATCAACTATTGCGAGCGGCGGGGACGCTGCAACGTTGGTTGCCTTCCAGGCGCGCGACACACTCTCAACAAGCAATTGATGCTGGCGGTCTTTGGTAGGCTCGATGGCGCGCCCGCGTTGTTCGACAACTTGAAGATCAAACCCCTGGCGGAGGTGGACTTCATCGAGGAGCTTGACGAGGGTGGTTACGAAATACACTACGATCAATACGAGCACCAGAACATGCGCGAGCCGGGACGAAAGACGCGTATGACGGTATCCGCAGACAAAGTGATCGTCGCGGCGGGCTGCACGGGTACGAACGAGATCATGTTGCGGTCGAAGAAAGTAGGTGGACTGCCCGGCCTCAGCGACGCGGTGGGAAATGGCTTCTCGACAAATGGTGATTACATCGCCTTCATGGAAGAAACCAAGGAACGTGTGAGCCTCACGCGCGGTCCCGTCACCTCATCGTTTGGCCACTTCAATACTGATGATTCGGGTGAGGACTCCGCTCCCGAAAAGCCGAAATTCCACACGCTCGAAGACCAGGGAATACCTCCAGCCTTCGCCTCACTGGTCGGCGTTGGCCTTCCGCTAATCCGCTCGTTGACCAAGGGTCGTAACAGGCATCTCTTTCTGCTCTGGACGATATTCCTGTGGGCACTAAAGCAGGCGCGGCTTTACATCCGGGCACCCTTCGTAAATTCTCGTGAGCGGCAAGAGATGTTCAAATCGGAAGACGAAATCTCGGCAAAAATGATGTGCGTCGTCGCGATGGGACGCGAAGCGGCGCTCGGGCAGTTCCGGCTTGGGGGTCTGGGACAAACTGCCTTACGGGTAAAGAGGACGGATAACAGAGAATTTTACGAAGACCCGGTCTACAAGGATATCGAAAAGTCCTTGAGTAACCTGGAGCCACATCTTAGGGCCGACGATGGCGACAACGAGAAAGGCAAGTTCCGCAACCCGTTCCTGAGCGACGTTTTTCGCAGGTTCAAGGTTGATTCAATCACACTCAGCCATCCACTGGGTGGGTGCCGAATGGCCGAGGACGTGGAACATGGGATAGTTGACGAGTACGGGCGCGTGTTCGATAAGAGAAAGCAGGACAACGAAGATCGAGAGCGGCGGTTTTATGAAGGGCTCTATATTGCAGATGGAGCGATCATTCCGACGGCGCTAGGCGTTAATCCTTCGTTGACCATCTCAGCGCTCACTTTGCGTATCGCCGACAAAATCGTTGAGGAAATATAGATCAAATGATCCCCTTTGACGCGTGGGTACTGTAACAATCCTTATCCCAAAGGAATCGGGAGGTGGCTGCTCGACCATCCCGAAAAGGTAAAAGGTTCCTAGCCGACCGAACTGCCACAGTTCAACTTAGAGCGAATTTTATTGAGCCTACAGCGGAAGTCAGTACAGTTGACCCACTCCTCCGAGCGCCAGCCCCGTGGGTGAATCGGCTACGTCGCGGTGTACACTGGGGCAGTGTCCAACTCCGGCAAGAAGATCGGTCCCTACCATTGCACACCGCTCCAGAGGGGCTCGATTCGGGGCTCCCCACGTCTTCGGAACAACGTTTCTGGCTTGGGCTTTGTCGCAGCAGAGTGGTGATGTTAATTCAGTGCTTGCCCTAATGCCACACTCGCTTTTGGCCTTTCCGAGAGCTCTAGACAGCACGATATTTAACCATCGCACAACCTCACCATACTTTGCAAACACAAAACACTGAGCTTGTCATCCGTACTTTGCGCGACAGCGATGGTAACAGAGAGGTGCGCTTCGAGTGGGCGACCGCGAGATAGCGGCTTGTGAGAGCATCCGAGGCCCAGGAGAAGGCGGAGAGCCTTAGCCTGACTGCTTGCCCTTCCGGTCGCGATCCAGGCGCAGCCACAGAGAGACGTGGGCCGGTTGCATCGTTTCCCGGACGACTCCTACAAGATCGTCAGACAAGGTGTCCAGGTTGGTTTCGTCCCGCACCTTCGCAGAGAAAGACTCTAAGGTCTTCCTCGCATCGTACTTCCTGCGATAGAAGCGACGATCTATAAATCCGTGGATGTGGCCCCTCAGGGGGTTGAACAGCGCAGCGATTGCGAGGGTGGAGACCACAATGGCTAGTTGCGGCTGCTTCTCTTGGCCTGTGAGTGCGCGAAAGATCGCCTGGGTCGTTGCCACCCCACCGAAGTAGATCAGCGCCAGAGCTGCCGTCAGAGCACCGTAGACGAGGGTGCGGTTGATGATGAAATCTATGTCGTAGAGTCTATAGCGTAGGATAGCTACGCCCACGGCGATCGGAATGCCTACGAAACCTACCGCCAAGAGGCTTTGTCCGACCCACCAGGCCCACGGTGCTCCCGTTGCCCTGTACACGCCGTACGCGAGGATGGCACCGAGGAAGATCACTGCGGCGGCGTAAGCGAACCACTTGATCTGCTGACGCTCTACCCCGCCGGCGCGGCGATACCGCAAGAACAGTGAAGCCACTGCCACGAGGCCAAGAACGCCGTACCAGAACGCCTCAATCAGAGAGTCGACCAGCTCGCTGACGCTCTCTAAGCCCTCGATGCCAAGAGGGTTCTCTATTGAGCAGACATTGCAGATCGGTACGGGCAACAACGCTGCCACGGTGGCTCCCACCACGGCTGCTATCCCAACGAGCCAAGCTACGGGCCGCCAGCGCCTAGAAGGTAGCCGACCGTCGGGGAACAGCAGCGTCACGTACACTAGCAGGGCACCTGACGGCACATACAGCCAGGTGGAGCCCCACGCCGCCGCTTGGCCAGCCGGAAGAGAGCCGGATTGTGCCAGCAGCGCGTAGATAGCGTACTCGCCGCAAAAGTGGTCCAGTCCCCCAAGGAGACCCGCCGCGCAGAACAGCCAGCCGATGGGATGGCTGGGGCGGCGTGAAGCGATGAGAAGCCCAAGTGCCGGGAAGGTCGCCGCAACCACAGTGTCCTGGACCCAGAGACCGTAAACCTCCACGTCCGGCTGGAGAAGATTCAAAGCGAAGAGGAGAAGAGTTAACGCCAAGAGCATTGCGCAGAATATCCCGAGCGACCAACTTAATAGTATGGCAGCACGGAAGCTGATCCTGCCTACCCCACGCCCCTGGTCCGGCTCTCGGTTGTTGGTGGTCGCGGCCAAATGCGTCCTGCCTCCAATCGCATCCTACACCGCTATTGTCTCCTAATCGTTACGCAGAAGATCCCAAGGAATCTCGCACAAATCCTGTCCTTCCTGGCTCCAAGCATCTCAACCCCAAAATAAACCAGAGGTCAATGAATTGGCGATGAATCGAGACCGTCTACAGCAGCAAACCACCGTATTTCTGCACTGACGCATCTTCTAGAATTTGAGGAGATTTTCTCGGGTTGCTGCACGGTTGCTGCACAAGGGTACCGCTAGCACTCAGGACGATTGTCGTTGTTTCGAATTTTACCTGCAAAACAGCAAGTTTTTGGAGTGGAGCCGAGGGGATTCGAACCCCTGACCTCCGCCGTGCAAAGGCGGCGCGAAGGTTTCGCGATTGTTCGCTACCGTTCGAAAAACCGCTTAAATAAGCCAGATTCGCAGTTTGCCCTACCGTGAATGACCGCCATTGTTCGTGTCGGTTGTCGTCAAACTGTCGTCAGGATAAGTCCGTGCCTTTTTGCGTCTCTTCTTCCAATCCTCGCAGTAGGCTAGATATGGTGTTTTCTTTGGGGCACCATAGTTAGGCAATTGGTAGGTCCGGTACACAACGCCCTCCATGAACCTCTCGAAGGTTTGCTGAAAGGTGTCTTTACTCTGGTAACGCCAATCCTCCGGGCGTGTCTTGTTCCATATACTCCATCGTGTGCCCCAGTCTTCTTCTCCGCATTCGCGCATCCGTCGGGCTACGAACCTGACTACCTCCAGGGTGCGCTCAGGTGTGGGTCCGGCGGCGTCGCTCCCAGCTAAGATCTGCTGCTGGGTGTCCCTGAAGGCGCGTGCCACCTCTTTAGCGTTGACCCAGGCATCGGCGGTGACGGTGATTCGGGCCGTGTTGGGATGATACTCACTTGGTATACGCCCGATGGCCTCGTCCTGGGGCGGTGTTACGACCGCTCGTACCTCAATTGGCCTCACGGACGGAGCATGTCCTGTCAACACGAACCACACAGCATCGTCCTCTCGCCAGAGATAGGTCCTGCTCAACTTCTCGGCAAGCTTCCACAGTTTTCTCGCAACGGCGTTAGTGCCGTGCTTGACAGGTAGCGGGCCATTACACCGCTCATCCAAGAAGATACGGGCTTCCTCGTCCGTACACAAGCGGTCATTTAGGTGCATCCGCCGAAACCCACTTACCTTTGGATTTTTATCCGCTAGAACCGCTGCGACCTCCGCAAACGCCTCTGCTCTTCGCTGTGCATTCTTGGGAGGCTTCACGGCTATCTCAGTCGGTGTCACACTCGCTCGACGCCGACCTTGTTCTAAACCATCCGCACTGCCTCGCGGGTTCTGATCGTAGCTTCTTGCTGCTGCGACGAGTTGTTGCCGAGACTCGTCGTCGTCGTGAAGGATTACGTCGAATGGCAACCCACCCTTGATCAGGTGGCCCCACACGTCGTCGGCTACGTCCTCTTCTTCCCTCTGTTCTGCAAGCCACCTCCGGCATTCCAATAACGAGCGTTCCAACTCTCCAACGTCCAAATCGCCTCCTCTACCGAAGCCAAAAATTCACTATTGGCTCTAATTCTGACCGAGTATAAAGCAGACAGCGGCGCACGACTACATAGAAAGGCAGTCATGAAGACGGAGAACGAGAAAGCACCTGTAGCGGCCTGGCTTACGTACAAGGAGGCTCAACAGTACGCATCGCTGGGTAGGACTACGCTAACGATCCTCGTAACATCCGGTACTATTCCGGCAGCGAAGATTGGGAAAGCGGTCAGGATCAGCAAGGCCGGACTGGACGAATTCATGCAGCGCAACGCCTACACCGGAACTGCCAACGGTTAGAGACGAGTAAAGCCGCCGGAGTCACGGCGGCTGAAAGGGATGCAATGGGATTATACGAGCCACCACCGGAAAACACCTACGGATTCCGCAAGTGTTGCAAGACCGTCAAGGCCGTCGTGCCCATAGAGGACGTCGCCCGCCGGTACACGGAGCTCAGACCACTCGGCGGTAAAGCCTGGTTCGACGGTCGCTGCCCGCTGCCGGATCACGACGACCATAATCCGTCCTTCTACATCTACCCGCCGAGACGGTGGCGGTGCTATGGCTGCGATCGGGGCGGCGACGTGATCGACCTCGAGTTTTACTGCGGCGGCCACGCAGAGTTATGGGAGGCGATGATCACCCTGAAGGAGCAATTCAACGTGGTGCTTCCGGAACCTCCTCAATCGAGACGCCGCAAGCAAGCGCGCCAAAGGCCCATAAGAGACGCGATCGACGAGGCGATGATCTACGCGGCCAGGCGGCGGCTATACCGAAGGTATTTCGAGCCGATAATCCTTGCCACCGAAGATGTAGAGGACAGGAAGCACGACGCTCAACTTTTCTGGGAGGCTACCGCTGCGCCCGCTGAGCACCTCGTAGCCAACTTGATGGGTAGGCAGCAATGAAAGGTCGCCACGATCCCCTGCCCCACGACATTCTAGAGCGTGCCAATATCGCCGGGTTCTACCCTGGACGCACCGGTAGGCTTGACCTAACTACTACACAGACGACGCCGTCTACACCGATCTCTGGGGAACTGCCAGCCGCGACTGCCTTCCCAGTTGACGCGCTTCCCGCCGAGCCTAAGAGATTCGTTGGAGAGGCTGCGGCAGCGATCGGTTGCCCACCGGATCTAGTGGCCGTGCCCGTCCTTGCGACCCTAAGCGCCGGAATCGGTGCGAGCCGCGTGTTGCAATTGAAGCCAGGATGGCAAGAAAGCGCAACGGTCTTCATGGCCACGGTATCCCCACCGGGATCGAAGAAGACACCCGCTGCCAAAGCTGCGACTGCTCCCGCATGGAGGATGCAAGCTGCACTGAAGAAGAAGTATAGGGAAAAATACGCAGAGTATGAGGCCGAGTACAGGCGGTGGGAGGCCGCAAAGCGGGAATCCAGGCAGGGTGGAGTTCCCCTCCCAGACCCTCCTGATGAACCTACGATGGGACGTACGGTCGTGGAAGATGCGACCGTCGAGGCTCTCGCAACCATACTCGAACCTAATCCGCGCGGCGTGCTAAATGCTAAGGACGAGCTATCCGGGTGGGCACGGGCGATGAACCAGTACAAGAGTGGCAAAGGCGCTGATAGGCAGTTCTGGTTGAGTGCGTGGAGTAATAGCTCCACATCAGTGGACCGCAAGAGCCGCGCGGAACCTATCATCATCCCCATGCCGTTTGTCAGCGTGGTGGGAGCGATACAGCCCAACATTTTGCCCGAGCTTGCCGACGGGCGCGAGGACGGCTTGCTCGATCGCTTTCTGTTCGCCTACCCCGAAACGCATCGATCAAGGCTCACCGATGACGAGATTAGTACCGAAGCCACCACCGGATACAACAACCTCTACGACCAACTGGCGGGGTTGGAAATGCAAGAGGGCGAGAGTGGGGAGCCGGAACCTGGAGTCGTCACCCTGTCCCAGGACGCATGGGAGGTCTTCAAAGAGTTGTCCGACAGGTTGCAGGACGAGATGCACGCTCCCGGCTTCCCCACCCTCCTTGAGGGCGTATGGAGCAAGATGCAAGCGTACCTCGCCCGCCTGTCCTTGATCCTGGCCCTATGCAGGGTGGTGAAGCAAGAAGGCAGCGAGGAGCGGGTGGAGGCTAAGGACGTTCTGCAGGCCTCGGTACTGGTTGACTACTTCAAGGCACATGCCCGCCGGGTACATGTGGGTCTGCACGGCAGAAACCCAGAGGACCTTCTAGCGGTGGATCTGGCTCGATTCCTGAAGAAGCGCGAGGGAGAGTGGAAAGGCGAACCCAGCGTGCTGCACGAAGAGCTAGAGAAGCTCAAGAGCGAAGCCTTGCCGGAGAGGCCAGACGAATTGAGCAAGATGGTGCTCGCGATGTCGGAACGGGGAACGTGGCTGATAGCAGAGCGGAAGTGGGGCAAGAAGGGCGGCGTATCCTGTAGGATATTGCACCTACGCCTTAGAAACGGCGTAGACGGTGTTGTCGGTGTAGACCAAGAGGCTGAGTAGACAACACCGACAACGCCAGCAACACCGTTCTTCGCTAGTAAAACCTTGACTCAGGTTTGGGCACCGAATGCGAGCTACGTTTCTTCGTCTTCGCTTTCCTCGGAGTCGTCTTCACCCGAACCTTCCTCGGAACCTTCCCCTTCTTCTGGGTGTTCTAGATCAGGCAAGGCGTCTACCTCTTTGACGATCCGTTCCACCTCTGCTTCGTCCTCTTCTGTCCAACCGACTTCGGCTCTAGGCTCTTTGACGCCGAAAGCCTTCTCGGCGTCCATGTACAGCCTGATGATCTGAATCACGTCCTGCGCCCGAATGTCTGAGCGCTCGGCGTTCTCTAGCCACTCCGCCGCCCGCACGTAGGCAGTCGTCATAAGCTCGTTGTAGCGACCTCGCGCCTCCTCGACCTCGCGAGCTTGGCGCTCCGCCTCTTCCTCAATCGCCTTCTCGTATGCCTCTCGCCGCAGCCTCGCAAGGTGATCGTCGTAGGCCGCTGCCCTCTCGCGCCAGGCGAAGTCGCTGCACCATCCGCTCCACGTGTCGGAGGGCTTCACCGCCTCGGGATTGCCTACGTGCTGCCTGTAAGCCGCGAGTAGCGTCCTTCCACCGCTGGGAAGGGCTAGGAAGGACTCGAAGGCACGGTAGGCCCTCTCGGGTTCGTTTTCCAATCTCTCCCAGAGCTCTCTCTTCTCAGTGTCCATACCTGAATCGTACCTGTTTCGGAAGAAATACGTCGCCCCCTGAAATCACCCACCACGACGCCACTCCCCCACCACCTAACCCACACCTCAGACGAGCATAAGCGATGTATGCTTGCATTCTTGAAATTGGCGGCGGATTTTTCGAAGGGGGTGTGTTAGTTGGGAGAAGTGGCATCTATTTCTCAAGACCCATCCCTACCCTCGCTACGCCGTTCGCGAACTGCTTTATTCCGATATCACGTCAATTTAGCGAACGTCGGTGGAGACAGGATCGACCTGCGCTTGGTGCCGTTCTTGACCGCTCCATAGAGCTTATTTCTTACGATGCCTCATGAATTGTTGTTGCATCCGCTGCGCTCTCCGAAAATATTCACACCTTCGACCACCTTGGCCGGGAGGTGTTTCTCCCATCATTAAACAAGCAGAGGAGAAAGATTCTTTGAGTAGATTTGTTTTGACCCCGGAGCTCTACGTACAATGGTCGTAAGGCGCTGCGCTTGAGAGTACAGCTTCGAGGACGGACGGTGCAACGACACAACGAACCTCAGCGAATTGATGACGGAAATTGGTATATCTTGATAGCAGGATTACCTCGTCCTGATCAACCCATATACCTCGCTTCTGGTCTTTCGCTTCGACCATTAAGGTCACCGCTTTCAGTTTTCGATTTAGCCGCGGCTGGTGCTGCAGGGTTCCGAGAATGGGCGATCTTAGAGCCGTTTGCTCCCATTTGTTCCTGCGAAATCGAAACAGCGGCGGATGCGGCTACTCTGCCCGGCTACGATACGCTCAATCGGGCGTGGCTAGTCTCGGCACTGCTCGTGCTGCGTGGTTTTTCCAGGCACCTAGCTGTGGCTTGCAGTTCCTACTCTTGGGACATGGTAGCTGGGCATCAGGAAAGGACATCGAGCGTATTCCATCAGCAGGTGAGCGAGGAAGGTGTGGAGTCGGCTGTGTACAGGTCCAAACGGGACCTCCCGCCTTTCCGAGGCGATATCTTAGACTTCCATCGTCAACTGCTTGCGAATGACAAACCTAGGCAGCAGAAACTCAGCAAAGAGGACATGCGCTGGATTCAGCGCCATTTCGACACTTTCAACCAATTGGCAAACGAGAGTGATTCCTTTCGTTTCGCATTAGAAGCTGCAGTTAGTTGGCGATACTCTAAGGAGCCCCGGTCAGCCGTGGCTGAGCTTTGGAGTGGCATAGAAGCTATTTATGGCATCAATCAAGAGCTTGTTTATCGCATTTCTCTTCTCAGCGCGAGCCTTCTTGAACCACGAGGCGAGTCAAGAAAGCGCCGCTTCTTGGCAATCAAACGGTTGTACGGACTACGGAGCAAAGTAGTTCATGGAGAGCCACTTCCAGAAGAACGGATCAACGCCGCAATGAGAGATTCTTATAATCTTCTTCGAAGCCTATTGTTATTGTCTGTCGAAAGAGGTCATGCTCTTGGAAGTAACGACTTCGACCAGGCTATGTTCGAGTGATTAAGCTTAGCGAAGGCACAATGCCGCGTTACTTCACACATTACTGGCGAAACGATACCTGGGAGGATCACAGAGATATCTGGGAAAGGGGTCTTTCAGAAGATCTCTTGCGTCACGTCGCCGACAACAAATTCGCCGATCGAGGCGTCAAACCTGGGGATTACATTTATCCAGTTACGGTAATGGATGGCACCCTTTACCTGCTAGGTAAGCTGAAAGTCGGCAAGGTGTGCGATTTCGAGGAAGCGGCAAGGACTCTGGGTACCACGGACTTGTGGGAGGCACGCGACCATATCATTGCTTCTGAACCGACTCCCACACACTTCGATCTCGCAGTACCGCAGGAATTGACCGAGCGCCTGGCTTTCATCAGCGGCGATGAGACCGTGCGGTTGAAGTTTAAATCTCATGGGCACCTAGACCAACAAACGCTACGTGGAGTGCGCGAACTCGATCCCTCATCTGCCGCCAAACTAGATCGGCTCCTCTACTCTATCCGATCGATGACCTATCCGCGCATCAAGATACAAACGGAAATACGGCTGAAGCTCTACGAAGATTACTCTAGAGAAGAAGTGCACGACATATTCGCGCCTGATGTTCGGTTCACACCGCAAGCCGGTACGTGGGGCCTGCAGGGGATAGTAGCCATCCCCGACCGTCCGGGTGATTACGTCTTCTTCGTCACACTAGGGCGACGGCAGGGGGAGCATGTTTTCGACGAAGGCATCACCGAAGATGGGGTTCTCTCGTGGCAGTCACAACCACAGCAAAACCTGCATAATCGGCAAATCAGGCAGTTCATTGCGCATGACGAGCTCAAGAACTCTATCTACCTGTTCTTTAGGACGAACAGCCGTACCAGATATTCCTACCTAGGTAGGCTGAAGTACCTTTCCCACGATACAGAACGTCAGAACCCCGTGTACTTCCAATGGCAACTCCTTGACTGGCCAATACCACACGAGACAGTGGACCGGATGCGTCTAACGCAGCAGCCTTCAATCAGTGAAAAGGGGGGAACGGTTCCCATCGCCGAGAACCGACTACAAGAAACCTCACCACCTTCCCCTCGTACAGAGAGGAAGGCCACTTCTACCTTCAGGGCACGAAAGACTCCTGATCACTCCGCCATCGAACTGAGGAACCGGGAACTCGGCTTCAAGGGTGAGCGGCTCGTGGTTGAGTACGAGAAGCAATCATTGAGAGCCAGTGAGAGTCCCGAGTTGGCAGAGGTGGTGCGCCATATCTCCCTAATAGAGGGTGATGGGGCTGGTTACGACATAGAATCCTTCACACCTGAAGGAGAAGTCAAGTACATAGAGGTTAAGACGACCGGGGGACCTGCAGAGAACCCCTTTTTCATGAGTACCAATGAGGTTGCATTCGCTAGGCAACACCCGGGCAATTACTACCTCTACCGAGTGTTCAGATACGACGAAGATCGTGATTCTGGGATGCTCTACATTCAGGCAGGGAATGTCGAAGAAAACTTCAGCCTTACCCCGACTCAGTACCGAGTCGTTCGTCCGATGGCGTGAGTCGCCAGTGATAGTCATGAGCCGAACACAAATGACAACGTTAGCGGCCCATCCCCACCGCCTGTCGATTCGCTAACTGCTCTGTTCCAGCGCTGCGGCAAGTCGAACACGGAAGTTTGCATCCGAGCGTTCCACTTCTTAGTGTCTCACCAACCAATCAGTTAATGAGGCTTGGATTGAGAGATATCCAAAAGATTGACCGTGTGGCATATAAAACATAGTCATGTGGCAGATGTATCAACACTCGCCGCGCATTAGCCTTCGCGCATTAGCCTTCGGACACATAGCCGCCCACCGGGCGCAAGGTGACGTAACAGGGAGATCTGAATGGACGAAGCGAAAAGGTTCATACGGAACTAGCTTAGAGCGCTTGGGGTAAGTCGAGCCAAAGGTAATGCAATGAAGAAGCTGACCTCTATATCGTCCAATGCCGACTCCATAATCTGTCCTTGTTGCGGAATCGATGAGCTTGAGCGCAGCGCTGAAGGTGCGGCCCGCTGCAGCAGGTGCGACCGTCCCATAAGCACAGAGGTGCTCAAGACCCTTGAGCAGATAGCCTCCTTGCCGGACGCTATCGGGAGTCACGCCTGTGAATGTGGCCACCCCGAGATGCGGCCTCTAGCCGACGGCATTATGTGGTGTCCTGGGTGTGGATCGGAGGTACTTCCCCTTTCGGCTTCTGCGATGCGCTCAGAATCGGGGTCAACGAGCGAGGCATACAGGTGTGGTTTGGCTGAAGGACTGTTTGGAAGCGCGAAGAGTCTCACCCACAACGCGGGGCTTGCTAGATGGGAAGATGCCCACGACAGGCTCGATTACTACCGAGGACATCGGGCAGGCCGCGCAGTTCGCTTTTAGTGTGGTGCTAGGTCACCCGACTCCATGTCGCAATGTGTATTTGCGGTCCGACACCTACCTGATAACTAGAGATACTTTCGCACCAAAGTGCGAGAGAGACGCAGCTACTTACTTGTCAAGACTCGCCCCTACCCCTCAATTCGCAATGGTGCCTGGCAGCTATAACCACACCCCTAGCACGTAGACGGCCACCACAAAGCCTATCGCAAGCCCGATCAAGCTCCCAGCAAATGCTGTAATTAGCTGGACGGGGAGCGCCCTCGCGAAGGTGTTGGCCACCGTAAGTGAGCCGGTAGCGAACAGGATCGAAGGCCCCACAAACGTCAGAGAATAGTATAGGACTCGCCAGGTACTGGGAACGGAATACACGGCGGAGAGCACGAGCGCCGCAAGAAGACTGCCCAAGAGCGCGAGAGCGCACAGCAGCCACATCCGCCGCAGGCCGCCAGCCCTCAGCGCCCACACTGCGACCGGGGCGAAAGATAGGATCAGCGGGAGAACAAACAGAGTGATCATCGCCTCCACCCTGCAACCTCGGCTCCGCAGGCCACGCTCAGCGACACGCAGACCAGGAACACCCGCAGAACGCACTCCTTCTCGATACGTCGGGAAATAAGGGCTGCTAGTCGGATTCCTTACTCTTCTGGAGCGTGGCTGGGCGTAACCACAGCGAGACGTGGGCGGGCTGCATCGTCTCCCTCACGACTCCTATGAGGTCGCCGCTCAAGGCGTCGAGGTCCGTCTCGTCTCTGAGCTTGCCAGAGAAGTCTTCTAGGGTCTTTCTGGCGTCGTATTTCCTGCGGTAGAAGCGCCGATCGATGAACGACTGGATGCGATGCCTCAAGGGATTGAACAGGGCAGCAATGAGGAGGGTGGAAGCCACTACGACCAGTTGCGGTAGCTCCTCCTGGCTGGTAATGGTGCGGAAGAGGGCCTGGGTCGCCGTCACGCACCCGAAGTAGATGAGCGCCAGCAACACCGTGAGCGAGCCGTAGACAAGGGTGCGGTTGATGATCCGGTCTATGTCGTAGAGGCGGTACCTGAATATGGCGATGGCCGTGGCGAGGGGCAGCAACGCGAAACCCAGAATTCCAACGAAGGTGCCTAGATTCCACATCAGCTCTGATGAGCCGAACGAGAAGGCTGCCAGGAAACCCCCTATCATGATGGCCGCTGCGTAGGCGAACCACTTGATCTGCTGGCGTTCCTGCCCTCTGGCCTGTCTCAGACGAACGAACCCGAGCGAGAACATCGAAGCGCAACAACTAAGGATTAGTGCTGCGAATCCAAAACCGCCCAGCGTTTGCAGGAAGCGGCCCATTCCGCCCCCGACCGCAACCGGGTTGGCCATGTAACCGGAGTCCGTGCCTAGATCGACACGACCGAATGCTTCCCCTAGAACAGCCGCCACGCTCCCCACGATTGCGGCCCATGCGACGGGGAGCCATCGACGGGACGGTAGCTCGCCATCGGGGAAAAGCAAGAACAACATCGTCGCGGCCAGAAACAAGGCTGGATATGGTGCCCACGTCGCAACCCACGCCGCGTATGGCACGCCAGGCAGCGACCCAGAACTAACGTGGAGCGCGTAGTAAAGGTAATTGTTCGCGGAGGACGCGACACCAAATATCAGGCCCCCGATGCAGAAGATCCACCCTATGGGGTTTTCCGAGCGGCGCGAGGCGATGACGGCACCGACGGTGGTGAACATCAGGGCTAGGAAGGCGGTAAGAAGTAGCAGGATGGAGTCGGTCTGGTTGGTCGCGGCGCTCAAGAACCCAAGCACCCCACCGAACGCCACGAGCGGCAAGGAGAGCGCCCACAAAGACCATGCGAGCCGTGCGGCAGTGCGACGACTCATCCCGCCGAGATCACCTCCCCATCGTTGCTGCGCCTTCCGTCACAAGCACACTCTACATCACCCCCGTCCGTAAAGCGTTACGGCAACCGTTACGAAGATCTTTTTCAGCCGGGGTGCGCAGAACCTTCTAATGGGTTCTCACATCGATATGGTAAGCGATGTATGCTTGCATCCTTGAAACTGGTGGCGGATTTTTCGAGGTGGTGTGCGGATGGTAAGACCGGCCACTCGATTCTCAAGACCCACCCCCGCCGATTCGCAAATTGACACCCGCCAACCCCGATCGTGTCAAAGGCGAACGGGGCGGACAACATACCATCCGCCCCGTTCGCTCGATCGGACATCTATGGGGCCTTAGGCCATAAGCTCGTCGATGTCGTGGTCTAAGCGGTCGTCGATGGCGTGAATGTCGCCAAGCCGCCCGTTCCTACGTGCCCACTCCCTATAGCCTATCCGACCCTCAGCGAAGCAGATCACCCTCTTGCCATCAGCGTAGACGCCGTAGCTGAAGTCGAAGTCATCTACCTCCACCTGATGCTTGCCCGCCACGACAGCAGCAACGATATCCTCGTGCTCGCTGATGGGGGTGAGGGAGGCATCGTCCTCGATCCTGCACAACACGTACGCTACACTGGTGGTGTCCATAAGATCACTCCTTATGGGCCGGGCTCCGGGGTGTGCTACCACCGCCGGGGCCATCTCTATTATGACACCCATATTCTCTCATATTCTGGTTGATATGTCAACAAAAAGTAGGTAAAATGTTGGTTATGGTTGAGAGATTCGTAGAGGTAGACGGGGTGAAGCTGAGGGAGCTTCGGCGGCGCAGGATGCTCAGTCTGCGTGAGTTGGGCGAGCGAAGCGGTGTGGCATTCGACAACATCAACAAACTCGAAAATGAGAAACATCGTGCCCAACCTCGCACGCT
>Ga0126312_10001216_pt1 | contig 16691 bp, 19 predicted proteins | sample Plot104A_FD_92537 | JGI IMG/M metagenome (GOLD analysis project Ga0126312, IMG submission 92537) | Serpentine soil microbial communities from UC McLaughlin Reserve, CA, USA - Plot104A | ecosystem: Environmental > Terrestrial > Soil > Grasslands | place: USA: UC McLaughlin Reserve, Lake County... | reverse complement strand
CTCGAAGACGCAGGCCGTGACCTCGCTGATGGACCAGAAGCTGCCGGCCGACGACGTCTACATCGGACCGTCGGACTACGTTCCGTGGCTGACCGACCGCAAGTGGGCGCACATCCGCCTCGAGGGCGAGTCCTTCGGCGACGTGCCGCTGACGATCGAGGCGAAGCTCGAGGTCTGGGACTCACCCAACTCGGCGGGCATCGTGATCGACGCAGTGCGCTGCTGCAAGCTGGCGCTGAACCACGGTCAGGGCGGTCCTCTGATCGCCCCGAGTTCCTACCTCATGAAGTCACCCCCCGAGCAGTACCCCGACCCGGTGGCGCGCGACATGACCGAGAGCTTCATCGAGGAGCACGGCAGCGCACCCAAGCTGCCGGGCAAGGCCAAGGTGAAGACGCCGGCCGCCGAGCTCTAGCGGAGGCCGGCTTCCGCCAGGCACGGGCCCCGGCTAGAGGGGGGCGGAACGTATGCTGGCCCCGTGGCGGCCGAACGGTTCTCGATAGCACAGGTCAGCCCCTGGCCGTGGGAGCATCACCACGAGATCAACCGCTTCGTGGAGCGAGTGTCCGACGAGCTCTGCCGCCGCGGCCACCGGGTGGTCGTAATCGCTCCCTCCGACTCCCGCGAGCTCGTGCGCGAGGGCCGCGCCACCGTCAAGGCGATGCGCGAAGACCCCGACGCGCTCTTCGCCCACCCCGCCTGCGCGAACCTGCTCGCGGTCGGGCAGAGCCTGCCGTTCAAGCGCGGCGGCTCGGTGTCGCTGCCGCTCGACGTCTCGAGGACGCTCGAGGAGCTGCTCGACCTGGCGGAGCTCGACTTCGTACACGTGCACGAGCCGTTCGCTCCGAGCGCCTCGTCGGCCGCCTTACGCCACTCGCGCGCGCTCAACGTGGGCAGCTTCCACTCCACCACCGCGCGCTTCGTCTCGACCCAGGTCGCCCGGCCGCTGGTGGAGCTGCTGTTCGGGCGCCTGGACGGCCGCACCGCGTGCTTTGCGGCCACGCGGGACATCGTGGAGCGCTACTTCCCGGGCCACTACCGCATCGTGGCCCCGGGCGCCGACCTGGCCCCACGGCCGGATGCAAACCGTGGCGGCCCGCTACGGATCGTGTTCTCGGCCGAGGAGGAGCGGGGAGCGCTGCGGCTCTTCCTGCGCGCGCTGCGGCGGCTGCCGGTGGAGGAGGACTGGCAAGCCACGCTGTGGCTGCGCGATCCCGCCGCGGCGCCGGCGGTGAGCCTGCCGCGGCGCCTACGCGACCGCGTCACGCTGGCCGGACCGGCCGACGGCTCGGAGGCACAGCACCTGGCGCGCGCGCACATCGCGGTGGCCGCCTCCAATGGGGCCGCGCCTGCGCCACAGCTCGTGTTGCGGGCGCTGGCGGGGGGAGCGGTGCCGGTTGCCGCCCGGCTGCCGGAGTACGAGGAAGCGCTGCGCGACGGCGAGCTCGGCCTGCTGTTCGAGCCGCGCGACGCCGACACGCTGGCGGCTCAACTCGAGCGGCTCGTGTGCGACCGGGAGCTGCTCCAGCGCTACGAGGGCCGCGTCGCCGCCATCCATCCCGAGCTCGAGTGGTCACGTGTGGCCGACGAGTTCGAGCAGCTGTATCGCGAGCTGGCCGCCCGCCGCCACGATCAGGATGCAAAGCCCGCGCTTCGAACGCGGCTGGCCGAGCGCGACTTCATCCACGTCGACCTGCACATGCACACGGACCACTCGCCCGACTGCGCGACTTCGGTCCAAACGCTGCTGGAGACCGCGGCGGAAGTGGGCTTGGGCGCGATCGCGATCACCGACCACAACGAGATCTCCGGGGCGCTCGACGCACGCGCCAGGGCCAACGGCCGGCTGAAGGTGATCGTGGCGGAGGAGGTGAAGACCGCCGACCAGGGCGAGGTGATCGGCCTCTTCATCGAGGAGAAGATCCCGCGCGGGATGACCCTGCAGGAGACGATCGCCGAGATCCGCCGCCAGGGCGGCCTGGTGTATGTGCCCCACCCCTTCGACCGCATGCACTCGGTGCCCGACTACGAGCACCTGCTGGACGTGGTCGAGGACATCGATGCGATGGAGGTGTTCAACCCCCGCGTCGCGATCTCGGCGTTCAACGAGGAGGCGGCACGCTTCGCCGCCAAGTACCGGATCGTGGCCGGCGCCGGCTCCGACAGCCACGTGGCCCAGGGGCTGGGCTCGGTGAAGATCCGCATGCGCGACTTCGGCGGGCCCGAGGAGTTCCTCGAGTCGCTGCGCGACGCCGACATCGTGCGCAAGCGCCAGAGCCTGCTGTACGTGCAGGCGCTCAAGTTCATCCAGACCCGGAGCAAGAAGTGATGCGGGCAAGAGGAGCCGAACCAGTGCCGTCTAATCCAATCGTCAGCCGTATGCCCGCCACTGACGACGAGATCAAGGAGAAGTACCTGGAGCGGGCGATACGCGAGCTCAATTCGCTGACCCGCGAGGTTCAGGGCTGCGACCACTGCCCGCGCGGCAACCTGATGCCGGTGCTCGGCTCCGGCCACCCGCAGGCCGACATCTTCCTCCTCAAGTTCGCGCCCACCGCCGCCGAGATCGAGGAGGGGGTGGCCTTCTATGGGCGTGCCGGCGGCGCGCTCATGAAGAGCTTCAAGCGACTCGGCATCGACCCGCTCGCGGTCTACGGCACCGTGTTCGTGAAGTGCCCGGTGGCCGACACGGAGCTCTCGGCCCCGGACTGCCGGGCCCGCGTCGGTCACGAGCTGGCGATCGTGCAGCCGCGCATGGTCGTCGTGATGGGCGAGGAGGCCCTCGAGGAGCTGAACGGGCTCGGGCTGCCGCTGGCGTCCGAGCTGGCTGCGAAGCCGGGCGAGGTTCAGAAGCTCACCCCGTCCTGCGACGCCATCTACGTGCCCGACATCGACCGCTCACTCGACGACGAGTCGGCCAAGCGCGAGTTCTGGCGCGCCTTCAAGTCGCTCGGCGACTGGTACGAGGACTTCCCTCCGTACTAGCCGCCCGGTAGGCTCGGGGTCGTGAGCGCCAGCGTGTTGGTGGTCGCAAACCGGACGGCGGAGTCGCCGGAGCTGCTCGAGGCCCTCAAGCAGCGAGCAGCCGGCGATGACTGCGAGTTCACGCTGCTCGTGCCTTCGACCCCCCACGGCCTGGCATGGGCCGCCGACATGCACTCCGGCGAGGACGAGGCCGAGGCCCACCGCAAGGGCTTCCTCGACGAGCTGCGCCAGGAGGGCCTGAACGTCAGGGATGCGAAGGTGGGCGACTCCGATCCGCTGGCCGCCGTCTGCGACGAGTGCAACACCGGCAGCTACGACGAGCTGATCGTGTCCACGCTCCCCCTGCACGTGTCGAAGTGGCTGAAGCTGGATCTGCCGCACAAGGCCGGCCACGCCACCGGCCTTCCGGTCAGCCACGTGGTGGCCACGAGCTCGTGATCGAGCAGCAATGCGCCGAGTGCGGCGCAAAGCTGACCGACGCCGAGATCCAGGAGTCGCTCGAGGCGGGCGGTCCCTACCTCTGCTCCGTGCATGCCGCCGAGCGCGTGCCGATCGCCGAGGAGGACGAGCCGGCGCCCTAGGCGTCGTCGCGCTCGAGCAGGGCCACGCACTCGATGTGCGGTGTCTGCGGAAACATGTCCAGGGGCCGCACCGTGCTCAGCCGATAGCCCGCGTCCGCCAGCTGGCGCGCGTTCGGAGCAAGCGTCGTCGGGTTGCACGACACGTAGACGATCTTCTTCGCCTGGGCCTCCAGCACCCGTCTGACGACCTTCTGCGACAACCCGGCGCGCGGCGGGTCCACCACCACCACGTCCGGCCGACCCGAGTGATCGAGCAGCGGGCGCATGGCCGTGCGGACGTCACCGGCGAAGAAGCTGGCGTTGTCGACGCCGTTCAGCCGGGCGTTGTCGATCGCATCGGCCACCGCGCGCTCCACGATCTCCACGCCGTAGACCTCGCCCGCGTCGAGCGCCAGCGCCAGAGCGATCGTGCCGATGCCGCAGTAGAGGTCGAGCACCCGCTCGCGGCCGCTGAGGCCGGCCAGCTCCGAGGCCGAGCGGTAGAGGCGCTCGGCCATCTCGGTGTTGGTCTGGAAGAAGGCGTCGGGCGAGATGCAAAAGCGCAGGCCCAGCAGCTCCTCCTCCAGCCGCTGCGGGCCTCTGAGCACGTCCGTCTGCCCGTCGCGGGTGGTCTCGGCCACGCTGGCGGCGCGCGTCCATAGCACGGACTCGGCGGGCAGCACGGCGGCGAGCTGCGGCGCCCGGAAGTCGCCGGGGCTGGTGACGATGCGCGCCTGCAGCCGGCCCGTGCGCCGGCCCTCTCGCACCACAAGGTTGCGCAGCATCCCCGTCTGATCGCGGCGGTCATAGGCCGCCAGGCCTTCCGCGCGGCACCAGGCGCGCGCCGCGTCGCGCAGTTCGTCGACGCGCTCGGAGGCGAGAATGTCCTGGCGCACGTCCTCGATCAGGTCCCAGCGGCCCGGGCGGTGGAAGCCGAGCTCCAGCTCGCCGTGCTCGCCGGTGCCGAAGGAGTACTCGACCTTGTTGCGATAGCCCAGCCGCGCGACAGCCGGAGCGATCGGCTCGACCGGCGGCGACGGGAAGCGGCCGATGCGCTCGAGCGCGTCGCGGACCTGCGCCTCCTTCTCCTGCAGCTGGCGTTCGTAGGGCAGCACCTGCCACGGGGCCCCGGGATGCGGCACGGCCGGCTCGATGCGCTCGGGGCTTGGCTCCAAAAGCTCCGCGATGTCGGCCTCGGCGAACGAGCGCTTGGACTTGGTAACCCGCGCGCGGACCCGGTCCCCGGGCACTGCGCCGCGCACGAACAGCACCAGGCCGCCCTCGGCTCGCGCCACGCCGGCACCGCCGTAGGCGAGCCTGTCCACCGACAGCTCGAGCTCGTCGCCCGGCCGCGGGCGCGGGCGCTGTGTTGCCTGGGGTTGGGCCATGGCGGATCTATGCTGGCAGGCCCATGGACCTGGACGCCTACCGGACGGAGGCTGAGCAGTTCGTCTCGTCGCTCGACCGCGAGTACTACATGCACTTCTCGGGCCGGCAGGACGCCTACGAGGTCGAAGCGATCTACGAGCGCCACGCCGGCCTGTTCTCGCGCGAGGCGGTCGAGGAGCTTCGCTTCGAAGGGTCGCCGCGGCCGCTGCTCGAGTTCACCGTCCAGGGGTTGATCGGGCGCCGGACCAGCGCCGAGCAGGCGGAGCTGGCGCGGCGCGAGGCGGAGCTCGAGATCGAGGTGGATGGCGAGCGCATCCCCTTCCGGTCAGCGGCCGTGGCACAGGCCAACGAGCGCGACCCGGAACGGCGCATGCGGATTGAGGCGGCGCGCAACTCCGCGACCGAGGAACAGCTCAATCCGACGCTGCAGGAGCTACTCGAGCGCTCGCATGCGATCGCAGGCGAACTGGGCTGGCCGAGCATGCTGGCGATGTGCGAGGAGCTGTCCGGGATCGACCTTCACGCCCTGGTCGTGCAGACCGAGGACTTCACCCGCGGCACGAACGAGAGCTACGAGCCGCTCCTCCAACCGCGGCTCGAGGATCAACTGGGCTTCGGGTTCGAACGGCTGCGGCGCGCGGACCTGCCCGCCTTCTTTCGCGCTCCGTCGCTGGACGCCCGCTTTCCGGCCGATCGCCTGCTGCCCAGCCTCGTGGAGACATTGGCCGGCATGGGCATCGACATCCGGGCGCAGGACGGCGTGTCGCTCGACACCGAGCGGCGGCCGAAGAAGTCGCCGCGGGCTTTCTGCGCGCCGGTGCGCGCGCCCGGAGAGGTCTACCTCGTGATCTCGCCCATCGGCGGCCGCGACGATTTCGCCGCTCTCTTCCACGAGGCCGGCCATACCGAGCACTACGCGCACGTCGACGCCGGGCTGTCGGTGGAGGAGCGGCTGTTCGGCGACAACTCGGTCACCGAGGGCTTCGCTTTCCTGTTCGAGCATCTCGTCTCGCAGCGGGCTTGGCTGGAGGGCCTGCTCGGGGTGGACGACCCAGACGACGTGCTGCGCCACGCCGAGGCGGTCAAGCTGCTGTTCCTGCGCCGCTACTGCGCGAAGCTCGCGTACGAGCTCGAGCTGCACGACGCTCCCCGCTCGCTCGACGGCATGCGCGAGGTCTACTCGCGCCGCCTTTCCGACGCGGTACACGTGGAGTGGCCATCCAGCGGGTGGCTCAGCGACGTCGACCCGTTCTTCTACGCCGCGCGCTACCTGCGCGCATGGGCGCTCGAGACCCACCTGCGGCGCTTGCTCGTGGAGCGCTTCGGGGAAGCCTGGTTCGGGGAGCGGGGCGCGGGCGAGCTGCTGCGCGCCCTATGGCGCCGCGGGCAGGCGGTCGATGCCGGAGAGCTGCTTTCGCAACTCTCCGGGGCCTCCCTCGACTTCTCAGGGCTGCAGGACGAGTTGGCCCGCTAGCCCAGCTTCGCCTCGATCGTGCTGAGCACGCTCTTGCGGTTGGCGTTCCGGCGCTCGTAGTCGCGCACCTTGCGCAGCTCGGCCGGCGTCAGGTTGGCCAGCCGGCTCTGGATCTGGGCCGCGGTCAGGTCGTCATAGCCGGTCACCGGGAAGCTCGGCCCGATGCCGGCCACGCGCCGGACCCTGTCGGCCCGTGACAGCACCGGGTCGCCGGTCTTGACGGCCCGCGTGCGGGCGCCGCGCACGGCGCCCTCCACCTGCGCGCGCGCTCCGCGCGCGGCCTCGCCACCCGCGCGGCGCGGGCCCTTCGTGCGGTCCCCCAGCTCGCCGCGGCCGCGACCCATCAGCTGCTCGAGATCCTTGAGCACGTCGTTGGTCTGCTTGCGCCCGCGCTGGAGCAGCCCGTTGGCCAGCGCCTGGGCGTCGTCGGCGGTCATGCGGCCGCGCTCCACGGCCTCCTCGAGCGCCTCCTCGATGCGGTCGCGCGTGAGCATCACCAGGTCGAGCGGGCGAATCAGATTCCTGCGCAGCGACTCGCGGAACTCGGCGACGGTCTTCGCATCGGCCCCGGCGCCGCCGGCCGCACGCCCCGCACGGCGCGCGGTGGTGCTGGCGCCCTTGCGGGCCTTCTGCTGGCGTGCGCGCGCCTGGCCGCCCTTCTTGGCGGCCGCCTTGCGCGCCGACGAGCCGCGCGAGGAGCCCGAGCGACTGGACGACGAGCTCGAGCGCGAACGGCTTGAAGCGCTCGACCGCGATCCGCTCGACCGGGACGACCCGCTGCCGCGCGACGAACGACCGCTGCTCGACGAGCTGCCGCTCGAGGACCGCCCGCCTCCACTGCTGCCTGAAGACCGGCCGCCTGAAGACCGGCCGCCTGACGACCTGCCGGAGCCTCCACTTCCCCGTCCGCTGCTTCCACCGCTCCCCTGTGCCATCTCTCTTCCCCCTCTTGACCGTTTTCCGGTTCGGCGGGCATTTCATGCCCCATTGCGGACTATTTCATGCCGAACGCCGCGAGAACAGGTGCGTGGTCGGAAAGTCGAATCGACAAGCCCTGCTCGGCGCCGATCTCACGCTGCTGCGGCTCGAGCCGCACGGGCGCGCGCACCACGTCGAGCCCGCGGACCAGGAGATGGTCGATGGCCCGCCCGTCGGTGGGCGCAACCAGACCGTGACACTCGCGCAACTGCTCGAAGAGGCCGGGCACGCTGCTCGGCTTGAGGTTCAGGTCGCCGCCGAAGAGCAGCGGGCCGTCTTGCGACCACTCGACGGCCAGCGCGGCGGCGCGCTCCACCTCGGGGGCGGCCGCGCGGTCGCCGACGCTTGCGGTCGCGTGCAGGTTGGCCACGCACAGGCTGCGGCCACCCGGCAGCCCGATGCGCGCGAACAACATCCGCCGCCGCTCCGGCCGCAGAGTCAGCGTGACCCGCGTCACCTCCTCCACCCGCAGCGGCTGCCGGGCCAGCAGCTGGTTCGAGCCGCCCTCACCCGAGGCGATCAGGTCGGGGTTCCGCTCGGCCACCAGTGCGCGCGCACAGGCGCCGGTGTTGCGAGCGGTCAGGGCCAGGGCGCCGCTCGCCCGGCAGCGCCGCGCAAGCGGTCGAAACCAGCGCGGCGGAGTCTCCTGGAGCAGCGCGAGGTCCCAGTCGGCGCCGGCGATCCAGCCGGCGAACTCGCCGAACAGCGAGCGGTTCACCTGCACGTGCGTGCGGTTTCGCTCGCTCACGCCGAGCAGCCGCGAGCGCCACGTGAACAGCCCCGGGTCGGGCGGGAAGTCCCGTCCGTGGAAGAGGTTCCAGCTCAGGACCCCGAGTACGATGCTCGCTTGACCAGGCACTTCCTGACCGGCGAGGAGCTTACGGGCGACGAGCTGCGCTCGCTGGTGGAGCGGGCGCTCGAGCTGAAGGCAGACCGGTTGGGCTCCCGGACGCTCGAAGGCAAGAGCGTGGCGCTGGTGTTCGAACGACCCTCCACGCGCACGCGCGTGTCGTTCGAGGTCGGGGTCGCCGAGCTGGGCGGCCACCCCGTCGTGCTGCGTGAGGGCGAGCTGCAGCTCACCCGCGGCGAGTCGATCCGCGACACGGCGCTCGTGCTGTCGCGCTACGTGCACGCGATCGGCGTGCGCACGGGACCCCACGAGACAGTCGAGGAGCTGGCCGTGCATGCCACCGTGCCGGTGCTGAACATGCTCACCCACGAGCACCACCCCTGCCAGGCGCTCGCCGACCTGGTGACCCTCCAGGAGCTTTTCGGCCGCCTCGAGGGCGTGAAGCTGGCCTACGTCGGCGACGGCAACAACATGGCCCGCTCGCTGCTCCTGCTCGGCGGCGCCGCCGGCGTGGAGGTCGCCGTGGCCTCCCCTCCGGAGCTCGCGCTGGACGACGCGCCCAACTCGGAGCTGGGCGAGGCGATCGCCGGCGCCGACGCGCTCTACACCGACGTGTGGGTGAGCATGGGCGACGAGCACGAGGAGGCCGGCCGGCGGCGCGAGCTGCTGGAGCCGTACCGCATCGACCAGGCGCTGCTGGCGCGCGCGGGCAACGGCGCCGTGGCCCTGCATTGCCTGCCCGCGCACGCCGGCGAGGAGATCAGCCAGGACGTCCTCTACGGGGAGCGCTCCGCCGTGTGGGACCAGGCCGAGAACCGCCTCCACGCGCAGAAGGCGCTGCTCGAGCTGATGGCCGGCGGCTAGCTACTCTTCCGCCTCATGAAGAAGCCCCTCCTGATCCTCTTCTGCACAGTCGCCCTGTTCGCCGGCGGCTGCGGCAGTGACAAGGACAGCTCAGGCTCCGGCCAGAGCACGGGGTCCGGGGCCGGGCAGCAGACGTCACCCTCTGCGAGCGACGGGGGCGGCTCGACGGTTTCGGTGGCGATGAAGAACATTGCGTTCCAGCCGAAGGCGGTGACCGTCAAGAAGGGCGGCACCGTGAAATGGACCAACGACGAATCGGTCGGCCACGACGTGACCAAGGAGAGCGGTCCCGGGCCGAAGTTCAAGTCAGGCCCGGCCGGCGGCATGCAGAGCGGCGACACCTTCCAGCAGAGGTTCCCAACCGCCGGCACGATCAAGTACGAGTGCACAGTGCACCCGAACATGCGCGCCACCGTCACGGTCAAGTAGGAGCCCGGCTCGACCGTCAGCGGCGGCGCAGGCCGAACCCGCGCGCCAGCAACAGGGCGGTCTCTCCCAGGCCGCCCCGGGCGGGCAGCAGGCCCAGTTGCACCGCCGCGTCATAGAGGTCGAAGAAGCCGCGCGCACGGCGCACCAGTCCATCGCTGAGCTCGACGTAGTGCAGCCCGTGCAGGGTCACGAAGCGCCCTGTGGCGGGCAGCAGCGAGCCGGGCTCGCCGCGGTGCGTGCCGAGCGCCCGCCATGGAAGGCAGGCGTGATCGCCGTGGGCGAGCGGCGGCGAAGTGGCTTCGAGCCTCAGGTCGGGAAAGGCCTCGCGCAGCCAGGCCGCGTGGTGCTCGAGCGCCTCGACGCCGCGCAGCGGCTGCACGGCCAGCGGGTCCTCGTAGGCCACGTCGGAGGTGCAGGAGCCGTCAAAGCCGCCGCTCGCCCAGGCCTCGCGCCAGCGCTCGGCGAGCGGCCCGAGCCGGCCACGCTCGAGCTTCCCGGTCACGTGAGCTCTGGCACGCCCTCTTCGGGAGACGACGCCCGCGCCAATGTGCGCCTGGGGATGCGCCCCGCCCGGCGGGCCTCGTAGCCTGCCTCGACCGCCAGCCTCATCGCGCGCGCCATCGCGGGCGGGTCCTCGGCGCGCGAGACCGAGCTGGCCAGCAGCACGCCGTCGCAACCGGTCTCCATCGCGAGGGTGGCGTCGGAGGCGGTGCCGACGCCGGCGTCAAGAATCACCGGCACGCGTGCGGCGTCCACGATCAGCCGCAGGTTGTAGAGATTGTTGATGCCCATGCCGCTGCCGATGGGGGAGCCGAGCGGCATCACGGCGGCGCAGCCCGCGTCCTCCAGGCGGCGCGCCAGGACGGGCTCGTCGCTGGTGTACGGCAGGACTGTGAAGCCGTCGGCCACGAGCGCCTCGGCGGCTTCCAGCAGCTCCGCGGGGTCCGGCAGCAACGTGCGGTCGTCGCCGATCACCTCGAGCTTGACCCAGTCGGTCTCGAGCGCCTCGCGGGCCAGCCGGGCGGCGGTGACGGCGTCGCGCGCGGTGAAGCAGCCGGCGGTGTTGGGCAGCACGTCGCAGCCGGCCCGCTCGACCAGCTCGAGGACCGACCCGCGCGCGCGCGCGTCGACCCGGCGCATCGCAACGGTGGCCAGCTCCGCGCCGGACGCGGTCAGGGCCTCGGCCATCACCTCCAGGTTGCGAAAACCCCCGGTGCCCATGATCAGGCGCGAATCGAAGCGGCGACCGCCTATCTCGAAGCCCGAGCTCACCCGCCCTGCACCGCCTGCAACACCTCGACCCGCTGGCCGTCGGCCAGCGGCGTCAGCGACCAGGCGCCGCGCGGCACGATCTCGCCGTCCACCGCCACGGCCACGCCGCGGCCGCCCTCGGGCGCACCCGCCGCGCGCACGGCCAGCTCCAGGGTGGCGCCCGGCGGCAGCTCACGCTGCTCCCCGTTGATCCGCACGCTCGTCACGCCGCCACCCGTTCGAAGCGGCTCGGCGAGAACGGCAGCAGCTCCGCGGGAAGCGGCTCGCCGGCGAGCAGCGCGGCCACCGCCCGCGCGGTCACGGGGGCCAGCAGCACGCCGTTGCGGTAGTGGCCGGTGGCCCAGATCAGGCCCTCGACGGCTCCCGGCCCGACGAGCGGGGAATTGTCCGGCGTGCCCGGACGGAGGCCCGCGCGCGCGCGAACGAGCTGCAACTCCTCGACCTCGGGCACGAGCTCCCACGCGGCCTCGAGCAGGCGGCGCACGCCGCCGGCGGTCAGAGCGGTGTCGAAGCCCTGCTCCTCCACGGTCGCGCCCAGCACCACGCGGCCGTCACCGCGCGCGAGCAGATAGCAGCGCGCGCCGCGCACGATCCGCTCGATTGGCCCGGCCATGCCCCGGCGGGAGCGGAGCTCGAGGATCTGGCCCTTCACCGGCCGCACCGGCGGGCCATCGCCGGCCGGGTCGAGCCCGGAGCTCCACGGACCGGCGGCCACGACCACCTGCTCGCCGCGAACCACGGTCCCTTCCAGCGTCCGCACGCCTGCCACCCGCTCACCGGCCAGTTCGACGGCTGCTACCTCAGCATCGCTGACAAGCTCTCCGCCGGCGCGCTCTATGGCCGCCACGAGCCCGCGGCTGACCGCCTCCGGGTCCACTTGAGCATCGGAGTGGGCCAGCACGCCGCCGGCCACGCGAGGCGACAGCCCGGGCTCCAGGCCACGGCAATCGCGCGGCGAGAGCCATTCGGATCGGAGGCCCAGCCGGCGCTGAAGCTCGTGCAGGCGCTGCAACTCGCCGGCGTCGTCGCGGTCGGCGGCCACCAGCAGGGCGCCGCTCTCGCGGAAGTGGGTCGGGCGGCCGCCGCGCTCCTCGAGCTCGGCGGCGAAGCCCCGCCAGAGCTCGCGTGAGGCCAGCCCGAGCCGCAGCAGCGGTTGCTCGCCGAAGTCGGCCTCCGTGACCGGTGCCAGCATTCCGGCCGCGACGCCGGAGGCGCCCGCCGCCGGTCGCGAGCGCTCGAGCACGATCACCGAGAGCCCGCGCTCGGCGGCGCGCCAGGCCGAGGCCAGCCCGATCACGCCGCCTCCTATGACGACGGCGTCGTAGCTCTCTCTTCGTGGCGGCTGCATGGTGCTCCCTCCGCCGGCATTACCCGGATCAGGTTTCACGGTCGGCGGCGCCGCAGCCGCCCTCTCAGCCCGGTGCCTCCGAGCTCCCGTATCGCCCCACTGATGGTACTCCGGCTAGTAGCGCCTGGTGGGACGCGTGTCGTAGTCGTCGACCGCGTCCCGCCGCTGGAAGAGCAGGAACACCGTGATGATCAGGCCGATGATGCCCACGATCATCAGGATTAGCCCCACTGTCTGCAGCTCGACGCCGGAGATCGTTACCGTGACCGCGTAGCGCAGGATCGCGCCCAGGGCGATCAGGAAGATGGACATTCCGATTCCCACAGGGCGCGAACTGTATCCGTACCGCAACTCGGCGGTGCGGAACTGGTTCTAGTTGCTCACGACGCCCGGCCCTCCCGGCGGGAAGGACTCATGAAGCGGACGCCCATCACGATCGCCCTGCTGTGTGCTGCCGCGCTGGCGGCCGGCCTCGCCCTGCCCGGCGGCGCCGCGGCCTCGAGCCGCCAGGTCACGGTCATGCAGGACGACGGCCTGCTCTACCGCTCCGGCGCCGGCACCCGGGCGGCCACGCTCGACGAGTTCCGGGCCCTTGGCGTCGACGTCGTGAAGGTGCAGGTCTACTGGAACGAAATCGCCCCCGGAGGCTCCAAGAAGCCCGCCGGCTTCGACGCCACGGACCCTGCGGGCTACAACTGGGACGCCTACGACGACATCGTGCGGGGAACGGCCGCGCGAGGCATGCGCCCCTATCTCGTGCTCGGTAACCGGGCCCCCGACTGGGCTCGCAAGAAGCGCACGAGCCACAACGGCACCTACCGGCCGAGCGCCAGGGAGCTCGCACTGTTCGCCCAGGCTGCGGGCAGGCGCTACTCCGGCAGCTACGGCGGCCTGCCGCGCGTCTCGCTATGGGCGATCTGGAACGAACCGAACCTCTCGAGCTGGCTGGCGCCCCAGCGCGCCAAGGGCGGCACGCCGCTCTCGCCCTCGATCTACCGCAACCTGTACCTGGCGGGCCACCGAGGCCTCGTGGCAAGCGGGCACGGCGGCGACACGATCCTGCTGGGCGAGCTGGCGCCGCGCGGACGGGGCGGCTCGAAGGTGCCCCCGCTCACCTTCCTTCGCGAGATGGCCTGCCTGAGCAAGAGCTACCGACCCTACAGGGGCCGCGCCGCCAGGGCACGCGGCTGTCCGAGCAGGCTCGGCCGCATCTCCACCAGCGGCATCGCCTACCACCCATACACGCCGAATCAGGGCGGTCCGCGGGCCAGGATCCGCTCCGACGAGGCGTCGATCGCCACCCTCAGCCGCATCTCACGCGTGGCCGACCGGGTCGCGCGGCGCGGCCGCCTCTCCAGGCGGACCCGCATCTGGGTCAGCGAGTTCGGCTTCCAGACCAACCCGCCGGACATCTTCCAGAACCCGATCAGGAAGGTGCCGGGCTACATGGACGAGAGCGAGTGGCGCGCCTTCCGGAACGGCCGCGTCGCCAGCTATTCGCAGTACACGCTGAATGACGACGCGCTCAACGCAGGCAACATCTTCCGCCGCTACGCGGGCTTCCAGATGGGCCTGCGCTTCTCGAACGGCAAGGCCAAGCCCGGCGTCTACAGCGCGTTCCGCGAGCCGGCGTTCGTGCGGCTGCTGTCGCGCAACCGCGTCGAGCTGTTCGGCGGACTGCGCGCATCAGCGGGCGGGGAGGCCGTCATCTCCTCGCGGCGGCCGGGCGGCAAGTACAGCGTGCTGGCGCGCGCGACGCTCAACTCCGCCGGCTACTTCCACTTCCTGAAGGGCGTATCCGCCGCAGGTCGAAGGACGTACAAGATCGACATCGGCGGCTTCTCGAGGACCAAGCGTCCCGGGCGCCGGTAACAAGTCCCCGATTACCATCACCCAGGAGCGACAACACGTGAGATTCGCACCACCCATGCAAGCCGCGTTTGCGCGCCTCGGCCTGGTCACTGTGATCTGCGCGGCAGTGCTGAGCGCCTGCGCCATCCTCCCGAGCCGGGGCCAGGCCGCCCGCGGCATGGAGATCGCGCTCCAGGACGATCCGGTGTTCGTCGGGCAGAGCTACTTCAATCGCGAGCGCGGCTACGCCCACGCCCGTGCGCTCGGTGTCACGCGGCTGCGGGTGAACGTCAACTGGGCCTTCGCGCTGCCGCGCAGCCAGCACCGCTCGAAGGCCAAGCCCGCCGGCGTGAACTACAACTTCTCGACGATCGACTCCGCAATCAACTCCGCGGCCGCGCACGGCATCCGCGTGCACGTGTCGCTGACCGGGCCGGCGCCCGCCTGGGCCGCCGGAAACAGGAGGGTCGGCGGCTACAAGCCGAACCAGGTGGAGTTCGTGAACTTCGTGACCGCAGCGGCCCAGCACTTCCGGGGCCGAGTCGACCGCTACAGCATCTGGAACGAGCCCAACTGGCGCACCTGGCTCAGTCCGCTGAAGAGCGCCGCGGCGCAGTACCGCGGACTCTACGCGCGCGGCTACGCGGCCATCAAGGCCGCCGACCCGGGCGCCAAGGTGCTGATCGGCGAGACCGCGCCGTACGCCCGCAGGGGCCTCTCGACCGCGCCGCTGGCGTTCATGCGCTCGGTCGCCTGCCTCAACCGGAAATACCGGCGCGTGCGCAAGTGCGCCAAGCTCCGCGCCGACGGCTACGCGCACCACCCGTACGACTTCACGCACAGCCCGCGGTTCAAGTTCCCCGGGGCCGACAACGTGACCATGGGCGCGCTCAGCCGGCTCACGAGGGCGCTGGCCCGCATCTCACGCTCGGGCCAGGTCCGAAAGAACGGCGCCGGCCAGCTGCCGATCCACCTCACGGAGTTCGGCTACTTCGCCTCGGGGCATCGCGCCCTCTCACGCAGCAAGCGCAGCAGATACCTGGCCGACGGCTTTGGCCTGGCGCTACGCAACGGGCGCGTCAAGTCGCAGCTCCAGTACCTGCTCGTGCAGCCGCCGAGGAAATACCCCTGGAGCTTCTTCGACCTCGGGTTGATCTCCACTAGTGGCAAGAAGCAGCCGCAGTACGGCGCGCTGCAGCGCTGGTACAAGCGAAACCGCGGCAGGGTCAAACGGCCCGGCGGGCCGATCGGCCTGCCGCCACCCGGCAGCCCAAACCCTAATTCAGCCCTCGGAAGCGGCGGTGGCTCCGGGGGCGGAGGCGGCGGCGGTCTGATACCGCTGCCGATACCGCAGATTTGATCGAGCCTCACTCGGTCGGAATCGCAAGGCGCGAGCGGCTACGGGCCGCTCGCGTCTATTTCGTGGTGGAGTCCGAGCCGCCGGGCCGGCCGCTGGCGAAGCTGCTGGAGGCGGCGTTGGTGGGCGGTGTGGACATGCTCCAGCTGCGCGACAAGCAGGCCGGCGACGAGCGGCTGCTCGAGGCGGCCGGGGTGTTTCGCCGCGCCTGCGACGCCCACGGCGCGCTCTTCTGGCTCAACGACCGGCCCGACCTGGCGCTGGCCGCAGGCGCCGACGGCGTGCACGTGGGACAGGACGACGTACCCGTCGAGCGGGTGCGCCGCCAGGTGGGCGAGGACCTGCTTGTGGGCCTGTCCACCCACACGCAGGACCAGCTCGAGGCCGGGCTGCGCTCCGGGGCGGACCAGCTGAGCGTGGGCCCCGTGTACGAAACGCCCACCAAGGAGGGTCGGCCGGCCGCCGGACTCGACTACGTGCGCTATGCGGCGCGCACGGCCGGAGCCGAGCGGCCCTGGTTTGCAATCGGCGGCATCGACCGCCACAACGTCCGCGACGTGCTGGGCGCCGGCGCCAGGCGGATCGCGGTGGTGCGCGCGATCCGCGACGCCGGGGACCCACGCGCCGCCGCGGCCGGGCTGCGCGCCGCGCTCGAAAGGGGGCCGGTTGGCGCAGGGCGGTAGCCGCCAGCGTCGCAAGAAGCGCCGCGCCCGGCGTCAGTCCGCCGGCCAGGCGGCCGTGGAGCGCGGCTACGCGCGGGGGCGCGAGAAGGACGAGGCCGCGCGCGCGTCCCTCGAGCCGCTGCGCCCCGGCGAGCGGCCGGCCGCCGTCACCGTGGGCGCCATCGTCGCGCTGCTTGCCGCCCTCGCCAACATCGTCGCGCTGATCGCCCGCTTCGACCCAGACGCGCCGCGCAAGGCGCTTGCCACAGCTCTGCCCGCCGCACTGCTCCTGCTGGTCGCCTGGGGCATGTGGAAAGCCAAGTACTGGGCCGTGCTGGGCATGCAGACGCTGCTGGCGCTGACCATCGTCGGCACGGCGCTCGCCGGCATCCAGGCCCAAAACCTCCGGGCCCTGCTGGTGGTGGTGCTGGTGATCGCCGTCTGCGGGCCGCTGTTCTGGTTCCTCGTCAAGGCCATGGCCCGCATCCAGATGCCGGCGCCGCCGTCGGCACGCCGGCGGTGAAGGCCGCGCCGAACGCGTCGATACTCCTCCATCCACCCGTGGCGATGCCGCGGTACGGGTGCGTGCGGCGACGCTGAGTAGTCTCACCGCCGTGCCGCCTCAGAAGTTCGACATCGTCGTGGTGGGCTCCGGTCCGGGGGGCTACGTGG
>Ga0126312_10001215_pt1 | contig 16692 bp, 22 predicted proteins | sample Plot104A_FD_92537 | JGI IMG/M metagenome (GOLD analysis project Ga0126312, IMG submission 92537) | Serpentine soil microbial communities from UC McLaughlin Reserve, CA, USA - Plot104A | ecosystem: Environmental > Terrestrial > Soil > Grasslands | place: USA: UC McLaughlin Reserve, Lake County... | reverse complement strand
TATCTACTTTATTTTGTAACAGTGAATCGCTCCAAAACCTGGCCATTATTTGATTTTGCATACACATCGACTTGCTTACCTTTAACTACAAAAACATGATATCCATATCCCTTATCATAAGCAAAGGCAGTCCATCTATTTTTGTCTTCATCAAATTCATATAGCACTCTTCCACCAGCACCAGACACAATATAGATCTGTCCATGATCCCGACTAAAGTCCAAATCAGATTCCGTTACAATAAGGTATAATTTCAGTCTCAAAAATCAGGATTTCTTAATAAAAAGGTGTCTCTATTCAGATGAACATTAGACAACTTCTTAAGAATATTCTTAATAATTAATTCTTAATCAAGTATTGCATTGTGGTTGTTTTCTTAACATTCAAAAAGGTTTCTTAAGGCAAAGAACAGAAAGACCCTTTAGATAGCTCATTTCAGCTTGGAAGTGCAGGTACTCCAAAAGTAACAATTAATGGAAATGGTACGGCCACAGTTAATGGTTCAAGTCCAAGAATGTTTGTATTTGGAAAGTGGACAAATGTGGAGATTACTGTGTATTTTAAGTACTCTTCTCCGGAAGATTTAAAATCAGTGTCCATTCATGGTAGAAGTAACCACCATAAAGACTGCGGATTTGGTGGGTATACTGTAAGATTTGGTGGAGTTAAAGATGAGGATGGTGGAATATCATGGATAAAAAAGGAACCTTTACATGGAATATACTCTGACAGAATAGGATTCCCGTAGGGCTCTTCACCGCGTGGGTACGATTGTAGCCTAGGACATTCGATGAATCCTATGCCACATTCTCTTTACTTCTTGGCTATCATACTCGAGAAGCAGCTCTCTTAGAATGGTCTCAATACCTTCCAGCTGTGGTGGTGCTTCACAAATTGCCACAACATGCGTTTTAGATGCTAAGCTTCAAGGTAAACCCTTCTGGATATTTGACAGAGAGCAGCACGAACAGCAGGACATTCACACAAAAGGACAATGTTGCTTTTGGCACATCATAGGCCTACCACAGAAAGACGGCCATGATATGCCTTTGTTACCATATCAAAAGATATTGTACGATCTACTGCAAGACCATAAACACATCTGGATAAAGAAGTCTAGAGGTGTTGGTATTACAGAGTTTCTGCTTAGGTATATCGATTACTATTGTTATAATAGATACCCTACTAGCTCAGTTTACCTTATAGTTCTATTCTAGCGCCACTTTTCCATATGTTCTTTGTGGGTAGTCAAATATGCTACTTCAGGTTTAAAGTAGTGATCATAAAAGTCTAAGTCTAAATGCTGAGCCTGTACATACATAAAGCAAAAAATGCTTTGAATAGTTCCTGGAAACTTGCCATATGTATCATATATGTACTGTGCTTGTAATGCTACACATTCTTTGAATTCTTCAGTGTAGGGAGCTGCACTTCCTCTTACCTTAGGACTATCATTCCGTGCTCCTGGAGTATTAGGATTGTATACCCCACCTTCACCAAATTTTCTCTTTGTAAGAGCCTCTGTTGCATCTCTCATATTTTTATAATGAGGAGGACAATATCCTTCAAAATCTCCCTGCAATCCTCTTGGGTTAGGTAGTGACCATCTCTCATCTGTGTCATATCTGAATCCTAAACCTGGAACAGCAGGATCTCCACTAGCTCCTAGTATTGTATGTCTATCTATTCCATCATACATCCATCCTCCAAGACCCATAGCCTGAAGCATCAAAACTCCTGCATAACATGATGTGGAAAGCTCTGTTGTTATTTCAGCTAACGAAGCCTGTTCCAGAGCCGTAAGTGGCAAAGGTTTACTTGCATCTACTATATTCCCAAATTTTTCTATTCCAGGTACCGGCTTTCTTGCAATATCGTCATACAGAGGGTAACCATTTTGTGTATAGTGGCGTGTAATCGCTTGTTAGATAATTTCCTTATTCTTTTTTTGTGTACTGAGAGAAATTCTTCTAGGTCTACCTTGCCATCTTGAATTTCTATTTCAGGATGGAAGTCACGTGTAGGAAAAATGTATGTACCATTATCATCAGTAAAGAATAACTCTGAAGTAATAAAGCCAGCAGCTGAAGGAAAAGTACGGCCTACAGGACTAGCAGAATAGTTAGAAAGTTTAGGAGCATATCTTGCATGACGCATGATAGCAAAGTGCCAACCTGTTACTCCTCCCATATACGATAATACAAGTAATTGTTCTATTTCACTAAGAGGTAGTGGCTTGTGCTCTGATTTAAATGCCAACACACCATCAGGGATTTCAGCACCCATACAAAATCTTCTAGCACGTCTCCCTGCAATTGCTTCTGCTAATGGAAACTTTAGTAGATCATTTAATGTTTCTGTAAGCTTTGGATTTGTACTGATATGCATCTTTTCAATTGAAGATTCTTTGATTTTTGCCTGATCTATACTAGCTGAAGAAGAATATGATTTCTGAATGTCTGAGTTTGAGCTCATATAGTGGATTTTCAAGAGAAAGAGAACATTATACTTTATGCAGATGTGGTGCTTCTAACAATAAACCGTTCTGTGATGGCATACATAGAACGATTAATTTCAAGGATGACAAAAACTGACTACGTGAATCTTTTAATGAATAATATCGTGATATAGACAGAGATATGTCAGAAATAGAAAACGGATCTCGGTTGGGCGTGTCATTCAGATCACCAGCAATGACAATGTACTCAAATCCTTCATTCAAACGTTGTTCATAAATTTCTCTCACTTTTTTAGCTTGACGTTTACGCTTTGCATCATTACTTATCTGTGAACCATAACCCTTACTTTTGAAATGATTGACGAGCACCAGCAACGTATTACCTGAAGGGGTTTTGATAGCATATTCAGCACAATCACGACTAAAGATTTGTCCATCGGCATCAGTATCATCCACATGACTCACTATCGATTTGATATCAAATGACTGCCCCGTCATTACGCCTACATCTATACCCCGATCATCGTTACCATCTATAAGCATGACATGGCCATACTTTTGACCCCCCACCTTTGGAATTACCGACTCATTGAAGCGGTTTGCTGCAATTCGGGTTTCTACTTCTACCATACAAAGAATGTCGCTATTAAGTTCACGAATTACAAGCGCGGTATTTTCGATCGCTGCTTCCTTTATGGTTTCGCGTTTGAGTTCAAACCAACCTATCCATTCATCACGACCATTCACCCCGACTTCTACAGGTCCATTCCGTGGCTTTCTAAGCAATCTTCCTCGGATCTCGTTTAGACGAATATGCTTAGTTTCACCTTTGGTAAGCAGACCCCTGTGCCGCTTCTTCATTATTTCCAGCATCTTATCCTTGTCATCTTGTGAATACTGTACAACCTGCCTGTCAAAGGACAATGGTTCAAAGAGATACTTGGAAAAAATTGGACCCTACGGAACACAGATCCTTCTGGCAGCGCACAAGAGTTTTATGGTAATGAACAATATAGTCCCAGAGCAAGAATAGGATTTAAAATTAATGAAAATGGAGAATTTGTAAGCTATGGTAGAGATCGAAATGATGTGCCTACTAAGGAGAGTGGCTGTTGGTATATCAAGAAAGGAGATTTAAATATAATAATGGCAGTAATGTTGCCAAGAAATGAATATGATGTGGAGTTTTTAGAGTATTATAACAATAACACGCTTATAGTGAAGATATTAAGCAAACTAAGCAAATAAATAACTCAAAGAGTATCTAGTAAATCTTGTTATTATATTAAGGCTTTCTATAAGCAGATTAATTACCATAATTGAAGAATGCCAAGAGAAATGTAAGCTAAGAGAATCAATTTTGTTCCTCTCTTCTCATATTTTTTTGGTAACGTTCTCTGCTTTGGACGTCACTATGATTTCCGTCGGTTGCATAGACGACTGGCCGTACTAATCCTGTTTCTTAATATGTCAAAGTTACAGCATGAGGCCTGACACACATTATTAACAAGTTTAAATTCATTCTTGTTTCCAGCAATAATTAAATGTAAACCAGATTATGAGTTTTAATACAATAAATTTGTAGTTTTACATTATTATATTAAAGTGCAAGATATCGCTATCACCATATTGTATTACAAACTATGCAGCTATTTGCATATGCTATGGATCGCATTACCTGACACGGCCTTCAGTTAATGCAAATGCTAACATCATTCTAGTAGTAGAGGTAAGCAAATTCATATCTAGATTAGAAGATATATCAGTATCACTGTGATAATATACGGTATCATTACCGTCATCATCATATCCAAATTCCTTTAGTTTGTTTGTAATCCATTCTGCGACACTATTGATATATTGAGACTTTGTATGTCTATTGTGGAAAGATGTAAGTTCGTTTATCATCTCAATAATATTGCTCTTTGATACCAAGTCGACTTGTGAACTTATGAATTTATTAATTACTGTAGATTTTCTCATAATCTGTTTCCCTTTTCTTTTGAGAAAATCAGAGGAAATTCTCGGCGACTTCCTTCTATCTGGAGGAGGATAAGACTCCAGGGGCTGGTTGCAAGGCATGTATCCGATTTGGGTGTATCTAAATAATATAAATGGTTTCATAATGCACTGCATGGGCTCTGTATTCACTTTTTGAGTCTGCAGACGGTTCGTTTTCAAGTCTGGGCCGAATATCCATTCGCGCAAAGGAGATCAAGCAGTAGCAGTAGACAATTAAAGGCATATGCAAGGTGCCACTTAGTAGGTTTGTGTATCATGATTACGAGTCCTCGGCCTACAAAGATGACATCTTATCTAGGCGGATCAGATTAGACTACCAATTTTCTTTGTAGTCTTAATTACCTCATTTGAACCATTCTGCTTGATCTGTAATATTGCCTTCGGCTTTCTTCTTGATCTGTAATATTGTGAAGTCATAGATATCCAGGTCCTGAATGATACCTAACATCAGGTTAGAAGTAGACGAACCATATTACCACAATTCTATGATCTTGTGTTTATTGACATAAGGATGCCCAGCCTAAATGGTTTTGACCTCTTTAAGCGACTAAGAAAGAAAGATCGTGAAGTGAGGGTATGTTTTATAACAGCCTTTGAATCGTATTATAATTCACTCAAAGAAGAGCATCCAGGGCTTAATGTCAAGTGTTTTATAGAAAGACCCATTGACACTGAGGATCTATTAGCTGTAGTGAGAAGAGAACTTAAAGTACGCTGAATAAATCTAAGGTTGCTGTGTTAACCCACTTAAAGCTGTTTTTGAAATTACGCTAAAAACATATTGCGGATGTTATTTGAAAGAGAAATTCCACTTACTATTGATATAAATAGATACGGAAAGTAGATCCGTAAAGTATACGGGTTCAAACAATCTTGCCAAGAAAATAAACCATAAGAGATAGGTCTGTATTAGAACACAAATATTGAATGTGGCAGTGGGCCAAGGAAGGTATTTAATATAAAGTCGAGTCAGGTCTACCTTCTATATAAAGATACCAAAAATTCTTTAGAAGTATAAACGGATCTTGTTCAGATAGCATTAAAAACAGTAGCAATATCTTCAAGGTCTATTTAGATGAAAGGTTTGATTATATCGTACCAGTTATTTACCAACCTGTAATTGGTTCACTGAATTTTGTAAGGGAAATTCATTGCGCTAAGTATAGAAATTTGGAGACTAATGATGAGTAGAAATACTATACTTAAGTATCAACAAATTATAAAGGATTATTAACAAAGTAAAAGTAGCAATCTTGGCTTTACAAATATTATGGATAAAAAGAACCATTCAGCAATAGCGACTATTGCTATCTCATTACTGTTATCATTAACCGCAATAATAGCTGCTATCCCCTTGTCCCTTGCTTCTCCTCCTCTTGTTGCTAATGGTCAACCAGAAAGACCACTCCCTGTTCTTTTGATACATGGCTATAGGTCTACTCATAATGTATGGGATGAATGGGAAGATAGGCTGAGAGATGAAGGCATTTATACAAAAGCAATAACCTTCCCCAGAAATGATGAATGTGGAAGTGCTGCAGATCATGCAATACAATTAAACCAAATAGTTAGAGACTTCAAAGAAGAAGCAAGAGCAGAGAAAATAAACATAGTTACTCACAGCAAGGGAGGATTAGATGCTAGAGTATATCTGGCTAATAATCTTTCCAATGATGATGTTGTAAATCTAATAATGATAGGAACACCAAATGAAGGATCATCGTTAGCAGATCGCTATTATCGCAGCGATGGTTGCAAACCAGCTGTATATGATTTGATGACTACCTCGCCAGTTCTCAGAGTAGAAAAGAATGAACATACCAGATATCATACTATTGCTGGCAACTGGATTAGTGTATATCAGTATAGGCCGCCTTTTTGGACACTTGATGATATAAATTGTCCATCTCCATCGAATTGGTTTGACTTGGAAGGCTGGAACTTTCTTACTTTTCAATATAAAGGAAGATATGAAATTACAGGACCTGATGATGGAATAGTGCCACTCAAAAGTGTTGAAGAACCAGGAGAATTTAGATCTCTGGGCCGTACCGATAATTGTCATACAAATATGTTTACATATGAAGAATATAACAAGGCAATTGGGGTGTTGCTAGACTAGAGTGGTAGAATTCTACATCCTCTAGATTACAATCAGTAGTAGAGAGATTTGGCGGAAATAAGAGTATATATGGTCATTCAAGCAAATTTCGTACTTCTTTGTATGCCTCCTTACTCCCATTTAAAACCTATAGCATTAACCTTATCTTCTATAGCTACCGCGTAGCCCAATATATAAGTTATCAGGTATTGTTTGACCATAATTACCCTCTTGATATGATATGCTATTACACCATCACAGTCACCATGAGTTAGAGCTTGAGCAAACTCACAAGCACATGGTATACTGCATTTGCAAACATCAAACCAGTCTCCAGAAGCCTTCTAATGTGGGATAGTGTCAGTAGCCATGACAGTTGGTGCAGACAGTACTATCTAACCGTAAAGTATATGGCGCTAATATTAAATTAAAGGTCTCATAATCTTGCTGCTAATTCTTCTCATGAGTGTAGCACTTGGTCACATTGCGGATAGAGATCCCTGCATTTCTGATTCGTTCAGCAGTAGCATTTGTAAATAGGCTTTGCAGCTTTAGCAGATGTACGTCATTTTACTCTCCTGTATCTTAGTAGATAAGATTGTCAGAATTTTATGGTCTCCACATTCCGTCAAACCATTTGCGTATTATAGCATTATTTTGATCGCGTAGTAATTTGACCACCTAAAGACTCCCAATCATGCCATACTCCATCAAACCACTTACGCAATAGAGTATTGTCAATACCTCGTGCAAAGATATCTATTCTACCTGCAGCCCATGAAGACACATCAGGACCTGAAGCTAAAGCGCCACCTAAAGACTCCCAGCCAGAAGGAATTGGACCCTGTATTACCTGTGCACCGTACGCTATATGCTGTTTAGAGCTGCATCAAAACAATTCGAAAGAAGTAGTTTTAATGACATAGTGCAGGAAGTATGGAATATTCATAATCTGGTAGGTTCACTTGATAATGTGTATGTTGACCAAGCAAACGTCGAATTCGTAGAAGCAATAAAGCAAGACTTAGATAATGCTGATTGGCATTATATTCATGAAACAATAGCACGTTATAAAAAAATGAATTCAAGATTTGAAAACATAATGAGAGTCATACCTGTTTCATTCGGACAGGAAGGTGCGTCTATGCTCATCCATGTAAAAAATATACTAGATCATGAAGATAATCTCGTAGCAATTAATCCAAAGTATACTCAGTTAGTGACGGCGTTGAAAGGAGCCGTATCTGTGGAATATAAACTCGATAGTCTGAATCACCTTTCAATGATTTAACCGATGCTTTCAGACTTGCAGCTAAACACTTTCGGCTAGAGAAGTGAGTGAATAACAGATGACTATCTATCTATCATAATAAAAATACCAAAGGAAGGATAAATGAAGACCAAGATACTCCAATTAGTTTGCGAAATTATGAACATATAGATTCTCAGGAAGAATTCTTTTGCAACTTCTGTCAACACCGCCTTTCGTAATTGCAAGGTAGACGTGGAGAGAACGTCTCATATTACTGTGTTACGTATTCCATAGAGATAAATCCTGAAGAAACAGAAGTGAGATCTAAGTCACGTTTAACAACACCAGAAGGAATCAACCAAACACCTTATGTTGCATACCCACCAGAACCGGACTTAAGAAGGAAGAAGACAGAAATCAAAGGCGGCTTGGCTGAATTGCAGAAGCGTGGTATTAAAGTCACTAGCTATACCGAGAGCAAAGGATAGGATGGATAAATGCTTAACAATAATATCAGGAGAATATATCTTTGCCCGTACTGTCCTGAAGAAAATTCAGGAATAATATGGGATCCTTCAGACACACAAACAATGCCAGACGGTAGTCTGAAATGTTTTACTTGTATTAATATGGAAATTCGAAAAATGATTCAAGTCCAAATGAATCGCATGCTCATATCTTTTTATAATAGTTTCTGGTGACTAATGAAATGTCGACAAATCAGTATAAGACAATACAGCTGCACTGTGCTTTTGTAATTGCTACTTTCATCCTTGCTACAATAGCAATAGCCATGGCAGCAACGTTAAACAGCTCATTTGCTCAAACCACCAATATGACAGAGATAAAAGAATACCAGTTTGTTACAAGGTGGGGTTCACTAGGTACTGAGCCAGGTCAGTTTGATGGACAAAACAACGTTGCAGGAACAGGCGAGTTCATCTATGTTCCAGATTATCAGAATCAAAGAATACAAAAGTTCACCAATGATGGGCAGTTCATCAAGATGTGGGGTGGAACATATGGCGAAGGTGATGGCGAGTTCAAGAATCCGCATGGCGCAGCCCTTGATTCCGAAGGCAATGTGTATGTATCTGAAAGAAGTGGGTTACGAATACAAAAGTTTGATCCAGATGGAAATTTCATCACAAAATGGGGCTCTGAAGGTACAGGAGATGGACAGTTCCTACATTTGCATGATATAGCAGTGGGACCTGGTAGTATTAGCCAAGACGCTAGTAATATTACTCAGTCGTCATCGAGTAGTAGAAACGCAAGTCAAAGCGGTAATAATGAGTTTGTATATGGAACGGACACTGAAAATTTCAATGTTCAAAAGTTTACAACAGATGGTACCTTTGTTACAAAATGGGGTTCTGAAGGCGAGGGTGACGGTGAATTTGCAAGTCTTGAAAGTCTTGACGTAGACTCAAATGGAAATGTGTATGTAGCTGATTTCGGAAATGACCGCATACAAAAGTTTACAGATGGTGGACAGTTTGTATCTACCTGGGGATCAAGCGGTTCTGGACAGGGACAATTTGACGGACCATCTGGATTAGCTGTTGATAATGAGGATAATATATATGTCACAGAAAATGATAATCATCGTATACAAAAGTTCACAAGCGATGGAGAATTCTTAGTCTCGTGGGGCTCTGAAGGCACAGGCGATGGACAGTTTAATCGACCTGAAGGTATTGACGTCGATCCAGCAGGTAGAGTAATTGTTGCAGATACTGGCAATAATCGCATTCAGATCTTTAATTAAATAAAGGAGGATTCAATTAAAGCTAAGATCCATTCTACGGATATCTCAGTGGAGAGTGAAAGTGTAAAGTAGAATCAGGACACGCAATACTCATACCTTTATCTTTTAACATAGCAAAGATTTCTGTTCTATCATTGTCTGAATGGTCTAGCATCCAGGCAACATGATTGCCGCATATACCACATGAGACACCCATAATTCTCCTTCATTAATATCATTCAAAGAATGTGCCTCCACCAAAGAATCCTCCATCATTATCATTGGAATCTCAATCATCTCCGTCTCCATTTCAGTTTGATCCATCTTCTGGCCAGTACTTTTTCTAGTCTAAATATTATAGTTCTAATCTCTTCTGTGCATATTTACTAAAATATAAGGGAAGGACATACTATGCAATGAATCACCTTACTTGATATAGCAGTTTGCTTCTCAACCGAGATATAATCTGATAAGTTAGGTATGGTACACCTGAATCAAAAGATGTTAGCGATTGCAGCTATCATAACTGTAGCCGCATTGACAGGGATATTCTCAACCACACCAATGGCAGCATATGCTGACGAAAGTGAAACCAACACAGATCAATCAATAAAGCAAAAGAACGTGGGAAGTGGCGACCCACTCAACTTCAACTGTGGCCAGAACCTAATCAAAGCCAGCGTGGGCGAGCAAGAGTGTGGAAACGGCGAAGAGGTAATTATAGGTCCCGGATAACAAGCCACTGCGCCCACTCCTTTTTTCTTATCATTAATGACGCCATAAGTAGTATAGTGTGCTAAGTCAGTAACAGCTCTAGGGCTTTTTTAAAGTAGGCAATAGAGGAGTCAAATGACATGCAGCAATCATTGTAACTGCGTATGCTTTTGTCTTTCTCCTTTGAGCCAGACTTAGTGAACTAATATGGAGGGCAATTACAGATCCAAAAGAGTTAGTTAGTTGGATGAATGCTAAAGCAGTAATAGATGGACGTAATGAAGGCACCATTGATTTTGTCAACACCTTTTCAGGATTTCACACAACAGGACGCATTTTAGTCTGGGATCCGCTACGTGTTTTTGAGCATGAGTGGCATATATCCCCCAATCCAAGTTTACCTAATGGTGAGCCTGAGTCTGTTATTCGTTGGGAGCTCAAACAGGATGGATACTCAAATACAAAAACACTTCTTACTATGACCCACAGCCGTCTCACTAAATTAACCTCTTCGTGGTTCGCCCCTGGATGGCATGCATATTTAGATCGCCTTGAAGCTAGTCTATACAACGAAGTGCCACCAGATTGGATGAAGCGATTCGCAGAGGTCAAAGAACTATATCCATCATAAGCCCATTCATATACATAGTAAATATTGTTGGGAGGGGGTCTTGAACAGCCTCTTCAACCATTCTGTTCCTATTGATTATTTATTGTGCCAAACCCCTCCAAAGGGTCCAAATCCTCCACCATTGTGAAACAGTCCAAAACCATGACCAAATGGTCCGAACCAACCGCCACCACCAAATCCTTCATGTCCTCTTTCTTGTCCAAATGGTTCAAACATTGACTTTCCTAAAGATCCTATTTGTTTGCCTTCAGATGTATGTAGAACCTGACCATTTCCAGCATCAATAATCACTTTATGTGCCGTATCATTTGTTGGATTCACTACAATGTATGTGTACGTTAAATATCCTTGGGTCACACCTATATGTCCTCCCAATACTGTTCCATTTGCAATTTGGCCTTGTGCGGTTTGAGCACCAGTTATAAATGGCGTCTTTGCATTTTCTGCAAAGAAATTCTTTATTCCATCCCTAACATTTACCGAACCGTTGATTTTAGGTATCTCACCATACTGAGATGCATTTGTAGTCTCATTCATTCCTCTTTGTTGCAGTGACTGTTGTGCCCATGAATTCTCTAAAGGTGATGCTGCTATGAAGACGGCTGAAAACAATATTCCAACTCCTATTATTATTGGAATCATCACCTTTTTTTGTACAATTTTTTTTGAAAATGTTGTAGTATTCATTGTAAATTGTTACGGGTTGATTTTTAGTTATAACCATTGTTTACCCATATGACGTAACTTTGTTACCCGATGATGAGGTACTATTCAGGAGTCTATTCAATTAAATAGGACATATTGACATACATTCGGATTAATTATGTATATTATTCAGTAATATAATTAATCATTATCTTTTTACCACGAACGGTAGAGTATCGTGGGTGCTGTCACCCTGAATTTCTATCGTCAATGTTATCATCGTTCAATTTCTCATCAATTTTCTTCTGTAATTCCTTATAGCGTTCATATTTCTTGGTCCATTTTGAGAGCACAAACCACTGCCATATTCCAATTCCTAGCCATATGATGGAGATTAGAAATGGAACAATTCGTGCAATACCAAAAGCTGGATTGAAGCCCGGTCCAAATCTGTCAAATCTGTCAGCCGGCCCTCCACCATGGAATGGAAAAGGAGGCCCGAGTAATGCAAAGCTAATTGCAAAAGCTATGGGTGGAATTATCATAATAGTGAGAATCATAATGATAAACATCTTTTTAGTTCTGTTTAATTGAGCAATAATTCCATCCATTATCTGAAAGATATTCCCTTTGGATCTGTTATTGTCATCTTTGTCCCTGTGGGTATCTGTCATAAACTAATTGTTCTCCACCGTATTAGAAGAAATGTAGTAACTTTGTTACCTGTAGTCATCGTTAGCATTAAAGTTTACCTGTTTCACTCCTTGGAAAAAATTCTTCATATGGCATTAGAATTTCTCTTAGAATTTCTCTTACTTTTTCTGAAGCCTTATATTTAATTACCATTTTATTTCCCCAAGCTTCTTCCATCCTGTCTATCATTCCCTTCTTGACCATGTCATCTAAAATTTCCTTATGTTTCACATTGTTTAACCCGCAATAACTCATAAGTTTGCTTTGATTGAGTTCTCCGTAGTCGTAAAGTTTCAGCTCCATTAACTATACTTTTGTATATATATATTGGACAGTTAATGTGAGTTAGTAAGTTACCATTACGAAAACTCCAATGCTATTTTTTCATTCCAAGAAAATATGATAAAGAATAGTTGAGCAGATTTATATCGACTTTAGATTAAATGATAGCTAGCGAAAGTTTTGACTCAATAATTATTAATGTCCTTTATCGTATTTGATTGATATAATTTTCAAATCATAATTCGTCTCCCTTTAAAACACTTACTGCTATCTGCTGTTTTCTCTATTTCACTGAGAATCACCAAAGAAGGATGAAAGTTGTTCAATGAGAAACTCAGGTTACTCCTCAGCAATCCAATGGCCAGAAAAAGGAACGATACCGCCCCGCACATCCGTAGCAAGAGACTTCATTGAATCTAGAGCCGCTGAGCCAAAACTATACTCTCCGCCAAGAGCTAAAACAGGCATCGGAAGCTTGACATTAGCATGTTCCCTATTTTGTTCTAGAGTTATTGGGAACGCTCTATAGTATTCAAAGCCAGCACGCATTCCCCCAGGTGCAGAATAGCTGGCAACATATTTGTCTATATCATCTTCAGTGATTGCCTCTGGGTTATATGCAAATCTATAAAACCATGAAAGATATTCTCGCTCTTTTCCAGCAGTAAGCATTTCAGGTATATCGGGTGTCTGATGAAATCTAAACCACCAACAGCAGTCTTCAAAACCAGGAGGAGGCAAAGGCGGGACATCCAATATTACTAGCTTACTTACGTTATTAGGATGGGAAGCAGCATAAGAATAAGCTGTCAGAACCCCTACGTCATGTCCTACTAGGTAAATTTTTTGATCAAGCCCTAACTTGGATAACAATTGGTAGATATCTTCTGCGGTAGTATTACCGTCATAGCCTGATAGAGGCTTCGAAGAATCTCCAAGTCCCCGAAGGTTACAGCAACTTAAACATATATCAAGGACGTTAACACCGGCGATACACATAATTTTATACAGGCCTAATCTCTTGCATCTTCTCTAATAGGATATTAATAGTAGTGCTGTCCCGATCCTCCTGGGATATTTGCTGGTTCCTTTCATATCTTAACGATCGTAACATTGAACCCTGATTCGTTCTTAATCAACTCGGTAAAAAGGGATATCTCTAATAGGGTCTTATCTTCATTTTCAGATAAGTGATTCATTTCCAAATACCAATATGACATGGAATGTTATGAAATGGGCTTGCCGTTAGAACCATATTGAACTTTTCTTTCCTTGTCCACCTTTTTCCTACGAGTTCGTACCACAAACAGTAATACGCCTAACCCCACTATGAAACCGATAGTAGTTGCATAATTGCTTATACTATCTGCCATAATCAAGGTCTCAAACATATGCTAATAATACTAAACCGCCTAACATAATTTGATGCAATTGTTTAAGGATCTAGTTCAGTACTGATTTAGCTTTAAGGCATTGTGTAATTTACTTCATCCTACTGCAGGTTTCAGAAAGAATAATGAAGCCACAAATAGTTAGGTGACCTACATCATTTGAGCATATATTGCTATTTTGACGTATTTGACTGGCTATTTGACGAGATATTTGACGTATTTGACGAAGATTTTTATAGTTGTTAGTTCTATAATTAGACTATTATAATGCCTGCTAAACTTCCTGACAATATCAAGTCGCTAGTGATACAACAGTGGTTAAAAGGCGAGCAAAGAGATAAGATTGCAGCCGATAACGGTCTAAGTGCTGGGGCTGTAACAAATATAGTCAATAATTGGAGACAGGCCCTGGGCTTTTCTGGTGCTGACGAATTAAGAGATCTAGCAGTTACTCTAAATAAAATTGGTATAACTCCAGCCCATTGTGCAGTTGGTTTTAGAGTTGCAATGATTATGAATAGAGTAGGAGTAAAAGAAGACAGCTTTGAATCATTTATGTTAGATGTTTACAATCGATGTAAAAATCTCGGGTTAACGTCAGAAAATATTGCCTCCTATTTGACTGATTTGCTTGAGTTTTCAAAGTCTCTTCCAATTTCAAAGATCCCACATTATATTGAGCAGAAAATACAAGAAAAAAAGAAATTAGAAGAGGAGATAGAAAGGCTAAAAGAGCAAAAAGAAGATCTTGAAGCGCAAAAGTCTGCTGCCGAGGATCTTCGAGATGCTGCTTTACAGAATGAAAAGGCAACTACTGCCAAATTAAAATGGTATACAGACCTTAAAGCAGAACTGGGAAAATCGGGAATACCTGTTGATGATATTTCACAACTTGCAAAAGTAGTTAATGGAATACGGCAGTATGATTATGATACTGAAAAGGTCCTGAAGGAGTTTTCAAACTTGGAATCGCTCAAATTTCAATGTCAAGCTTATCAAGGCAGAATCGAAAGGTTAAAAAATCAATATGATACTCTAAACCAAAACCGTTCTTTTCTTCTACAGATGGTATCTTCATACAATCAAAGTGTCTCTACATATAATGAACTTGAGGGCATGGGATTTGGTCTCAAAGAATTAAAATTTTTATGGCATACTGTTAGGGAAATTACAGCTGCTAACAATATACCTCAAGAAGAGGCTGTTCAGAAGTTCCTTAAAGATATTGATGAGCAATATAACGACAAGCTTGGGCTAGAATCCAAAGTAGACAAGCTACAAGCTGAAGTTAATAGACTGATTCAAGAAGAGGCTAGGTTACGTACGCAACTGTCGATACTCCCATTGATTGGCCCTTTACTTGTAAGACTTAGCCAGAGTGGAGTAAGAGAACAAGATATAGTAGATATAGCAGAATTATTAAAAAATGATGCTGGCGTAAGTAATAGTAGTAGTAATAGTAGCAATGGTAAGGGAAGTGTTGGAATAAAAGAAATACAATCGTTAATTGCTGAGCTCCGCACGTACGGCAGTATTAAATCTACTATAGAACAGCTCAGTCAAAAAGTAGATAAGCTAAGAAATCAAGTAACCTCATTACGCGCTGAGAAACAGGATTTGATTAATCAGAACCAAAGAATGTTCTACATACTACAGTATTCAAAACAGCTAGTAGGTTTTTTTAGCGGATCTTCTGTATCGTTGAGAAATGAAATTACAGGCCTAGTATCAATTATGGCCTGCACTATATACTTGCTAAATATAGAGGTAGAAAGACTACAAAAACTGCAAGACAGTAGTAGTCATCCTCCTCCCTCGGACAATGAATTTGTACCACTAACAATGGCTGCCAGAGGTGAGGTTGTAGACTTGCCAAAACTAAAGGTTGCAGTAATAAAAGCCATAGAACTTATTTTAGAAAAACTTAAAGGCGGAGATCAAATAATGACAACTGAAATATTGTCCAAGGCGCGGCTTGCTCTGGTAAATGAGCAGTTTTAAATTTGAAAAAAGCCAAGAAATGTACTTACTACTAGTATGGCATTTCTGCCTGTATTTTAGTAGTTTATACAGCGCTACAGAAGAATTTGTTATATACTTTATGCATGGTATAGTAGGCTGGGGCAATATGCATCCACTATTACCTGCATTAACCTTATTCCCTACTTGTAGAACGAAATTTTCGAACAATAAAAATTTGTGCCAGTATGTATCGGTTTTTTAAGCTCCGGCCGGGTAGATCCGCCAGAGGAGTTTCTTAAACCACAGCTGGTAAAGAAAAACGTTACCACATTCTTACCAGCCTCCGTCCGACCTTCAGAAAATATCTTTACACAATGCTCTTTACTTATAACACTAAACGAACCCCTAACATGGTAGATGAACTGGGTGATCTCTGGAGTAAAGTAGGCGGTCCTCTTTCATTTGTTGTTGGTCTACTTACTGGACATATTGGGCCACGGATATTCAGTAGGATAAGAAATCGAGGATTCTATATCATAAAAAATTATACTTATAGACGTTTATGAATATGCAGATATAAAAGCAATCCAACCTTTGAGCAATTGCCTCCCTTTGACAGTAATCGAGTATAGACTCTTGTTTTTCAATTCAGTACTCTCAACATAGCCATCACGCTTGAGTCTATATTCTAATGAATCCTTCAAAGTAGACGAAAGTTTAAAGATTTCTCCTTTACTTTTCTTTGTGACTATTTCTGATATTTGAGTAGTACTCAATGGTTCTGTTGACTT
>Ga0126312_10001214_pt1 | contig 16693 bp, 12 predicted proteins | sample Plot104A_FD_92537 | JGI IMG/M metagenome (GOLD analysis project Ga0126312, IMG submission 92537) | Serpentine soil microbial communities from UC McLaughlin Reserve, CA, USA - Plot104A | ecosystem: Environmental > Terrestrial > Soil > Grasslands | place: USA: UC McLaughlin Reserve, Lake County... | reverse complement strand
GTCGTGAGATGCCACTGCTGCGGGAAAACGGCGCGTCGACCCAGGGGGCGCACCAGTTCGGGGTGGCAGAACTCGATGTCGTCACGCCGCAACAACTCGTCTGCGATATCGAAGACTCTCTGGCCGGTTCCTTCCGGCGCAGCGACGAAGTACGCGTTGGAGGCATACGGAAGTTCGCGCTTGACGGTCAAGCCCGCTTCACGCAGGACCGCCAGACATTGATCCCGATCTTTGCCGTCGCTGAACTTCACGAAGAGGTTCTCCGTGTAGAGCACCGGCTCACCGGACTGCTCGTCCACCAGCACGCGACCAGCAAAACGGGTGGCTGGGGACTCGTCCAATTCCTTGCGCATCTCTTCCATGGAGCGTCCAGACCGTTCCCGGCGTCGGTAGACTTCGACGCTGACTTCGGGGTAGCTGAGTACGGGCTCCATCTCGTTTAGCAGTCCTGCCTCCGGGCCAGGAACGGGCCCTTCCCCGAGTGAGTCGCCACGACGCGCGCGCACCGCCACCAACTCAGGGTCAACCTTCAACTGGATCGTCTCGCCGTTCTGGCCGCCGTACGTGACCTCGGGCATGTGTACCAGCACCTCGCTTTCCAGCCAGCGTCCCATGACGGAACGGGTGTCCGAACCGAGGCAATACTAACAGAGGCCGATGAATCTTCGATGAATCCATGCCGAATCCCGAACAAGTTAGCACGCAAACGAGTGATGGCGCATTCGTAACCACAAATCGCGCATCCGGCAACGAGCGAAACCAATAAGCTGAAACGCTGAAGTGCTGGCAGGGTGCCTGATCGCATCGCAGGTTGTAACATGGTCTGGTTCCGACGAACCCTACGGTGAAAGATAAGATAATCAAGGAGGACGAGGGTCCGTGTCGGTAGAAGAGAACAAGGCGCTGGTTCGTCGCTTCTTGGAGGAGCAGGCCAGGGGGAACCTGGAGGTGGTCGACGAGTTGCTAAGCCCGGATTTCGTCGATCGCAGCCTGGTTCCTGGGCAAGGTCCGACCCGCGAGGACTTCAAGCGGACTTTGACGGAGATCCTCGACGCTTTTTCTATCAAGAGCTTCACCATCGAGGAGCAGGTCGCCGAAGGCGACACGGTCATCACCAAGTACACGGAGAGAAGCATCATCAGGGGCGAGTATGCCGGCCAACCCCCCACCGGGACGGAGGAGAACTTCGAAGGCATCTACATCCACCGCATCGCTGATGGCAAGATCACCGAGGAGTGGAGCCAGGCGAACACGCTACACACAACCTTGGAGCGTCTGGAGCAAGAAGTGCGCGAGCGCGAGCGTGTCAAGCAGGAGCTCAGGGTGGCGCAGCGTATTCAGCACACCTTGCTCCCGAGGGACGTACCCCAGCTCGAGGGTTGGAGGATAGCCCATGACTACCGGCCTGCGCGGGAGGTAGGCGGAGACTTCTACGACTTCCTGAACCTAGGCGATGGCAGTGTAGCCCTCATCATAGGTGACGTCTCCGGCAAGGGGATACCCGCGGCGCTGGTGATGGCCTGCACCCAAAGCGTACTTCGCGCCGTCGCCCAAAGGGCAGGAACCACCCCGGGCCAAGCGTTGGAGGAGGCCAACGATGTCCTCTTTACATACGTTCCGCCAAACATGTTCATCACCTGCTTCTACGCCGTCCTCGACCCTACTGATGGCCGGTTGCGATACGCTAACGCAGGCCACAATCTCCCGTCCTGCTGGCACGAAGGTGCGGCTACCGAACTCAGGGCGAGGGGTATGCCCTTGGGGCTCATGCCGGAGATGAACTACGAGGAGAAGGAGAGGATCCTCGCGCCGGGAGATGGAGTGCTCCTCTACAGCGATGGGCTGATCGAGGCTCACGACCCGCACCGTGAGATGTTTGGTACCCCACGGATGGAGAAGCTGGTTGGCGCGCACTCTGGCGGTGAGACGTTGATCGATACTCTGTTGGCCGAGCTGGACGAGTTCACCGGAGAGGAGTGGGAGCAGGAAGATGACATTACCATTTTGACGCTCCAGAGATTTCGACCTTCGTACTAGAAGGAGATGGTACGGGTCGGGTCATAGACAGGGTGGAGAAGTAGATCGGGATGCGGGTCTTGCTCGGACGGCTAAGCACTTTGGCAATGCACTGTTGAGCAGGGATCTTATGGCTGTGGTGGGGGAGACGTTGTAACCGGCACACGTCTCCTTATGGCTGCGCCCCCTGACGGCTACTGAGCGTGAGCGGACAGATTAGTAACCGTCGTGTTCGCCTGCGAACAGAGGATGGCCAAACTTCGTAACGCTTTTCGTAACGAACCGGAGACGCCAACGGTGTAGGATGGAGGAAAGGAATAGGCAAGGATGAAACTACCGCTCACAGACAGAGGGTGGATCAGCGGTGAACCTAGCAGAGCACCTCTCCGAGAGAGTGTGCCAAACAGAATTACATAACCTCCTAACCAGGGTCTGAGGTGAGTAAACTCGATATTGGCCCGGCAGCATGGCGGTCGCGGCTCATCCGCTTCGGGCGCTACCTGCACCGCAGAACCGCAGCCTTCGGTGTGCTGTTCATAGCACTGCTCCTGACGGTCCTCGCCTGGTACTACGTACGCCAGACCGTCGAGGTGCAGAACCGCGCCCGATTCGAGGAGAGCGCCCAGGCCACCCAGGATGCCATAGAGCGTCGCACCAAAGCGTACCTCGACGCGATGTTCGGCGCCCGCGGACTGTTCTACGCCTCCAATGAGGTTACCCGAGAGGAGTGGAACGCCTACGTCAAGGGCATAAAGCCGGCCAGCCGCTTCGAGGGTCTGCAAGCGCTCGGGTTCGCCCAGCGGGTCGATCCCGAGGACAGAGAGTCTTTCATGCGCAGGGTCCGGGATGAGGGCCTGCCCGAGATGCGGCCTGACCTGAACCCCGGTGGGGAGCGTTCCGCATATTTCCCCCTAACCTACATCGGCCCCCTTGACGAGGCCAACCAGCGCATGCTCAACCACGACTTCTATGCTGAAGGGGTGCACAAGGAGGCCATGGACCTGGCGCGTGATAGCGGGCAGCCTCAGGCGACAGAGATAGTCTACGTTCTTGGCGATGCCCCACCTGACTCCGCAGCGGACCTCGCCTTACAGAGGGGGTTCGCTGTCTACCTCCCGATCTACCAGGAGGACGAGCCGCTTGAGAGTGTCGATGAGCGTAGGCGTGCGCTCAGAGGGTTCATCGTTGGATCGTTCGTTAGCGATGACCTGTTGGAGGGGATCTTCAAGGGATCCTTCGACCCTGCGATAGATTTTGAGGCCTACGACGGCGCGAGCACGGCTTCGAGCCCGCTGCTCTACGACCGTGACGGCATAAAGCGCGCCGATAAGAAGGGGAACGAGTCTCTCTTCTCCAAAGAGAGCCGGATTGAGGTGGCCGGACACGAGTGGAGCCTGTACTTTGCCACGCAGCCGGCCTTCGAGAAGGGGGCCGAGAGCAGGCTACCCGCCTTCGTGCTTGCGAGCGGTCTGCTGATGAGCCTCCTTATCTTTTCGATCACCTTGCTTGTGGTGCGCAGCCGCACTCGGGCCGAGCGCACCAGCAAGGACCTGGCGGTGGCCAACAGGGAGCTGGGAAGCTTCTACCACTCGGTCGAACAGGAACTAGGGAAGGCCCAGAGCATCCAGCACGCCCTTCTCCCGAAGAACTTGCCCAAGCTGGAGGGATGGAAGATAACCTACCACTACCAACCCGCACGAGAGGTCGGCGGTGACTTCTACGACTTCCTCCTGCTGGAGGACGGCCGTCTGGGCCTCGTTATTGGCGATGTCTCCGGCAAAGGTATCGCGGCTGCCCTGGTAATGGCCAACACCCAGAGCGTCCTTCGTACCGTCGCCCGAAGAGGCAACATCCCTCCAGGGCAGGTGCTTGCAGAGGCCAACGAGGTCCTGTACGCATACATCCCGCGAGGCACGTTCGTCACCTGCTTCTTCGGTGTCCTCGACCCAGACAGCGGCCGGCTCGTCTATGCCAATGCTGGACACGATCCTCCGTGCGAGCGACATGACGGCCGAATCGAGAACTTGCGGGCGAGAGGGATGCCGCTCGGCCTGATGCCGGACATGGCCTACGAGGAAGAAGAGGCCATTCTCGGCGGTGGAGACACCATCCTTTTCTATAGCGATGGGTTGGTGGAGGCCCACGACCCCGAAGGCGAAATGTTCGGCTTCCCGCGGCTCAGGAAGCTGGCGCTGGCCTACGACCCCGGGGGCGGTGAGGAGCTTGTCGACGTTATGCTAACCGAGCTGATCCGCTTCACGGGCGAGGACAGGGAGCAGGAGGATGACATCACCCTGGTCGCCCTGGAGAGATCGAAGGTCGGCGTGAGGGATCGCAAGAGCCCGTTGCGGCCGGACGGAGATCGGCGGCTTCTCAGCGAGTTTAGCCTCTCTAGCGAGCCAGGCAGCGAACGTCTGGCCGTGAAGAAGGTCGCCGAGGCAGTGGAGGAACTTGGCCTTGCGGGGGATCGCCTGGAGAGGCTCAAGACCGCCGTGGGAGAGGCGACGATGAACGCCATGGAGCACGGCAATAGGTATGATCCCGAAGTTCCCGTCGCGATCCAGGTTTGGCTCCTGAAGCAGCGCCTGTTGGTGCGCATCAGTGACCGGGGTAGCGGTCCTCCACCGACACCGACGGAGAAAGCGCCGGACCTGCAGGCCAAGGTGGGTGGTACGCAGACGCAGCGGGGCTGGGGGCTGTTCCTGATCGATAGAATGGTCGACGAGGTGCGTGTTTCGGGAAACCCGAACCAGCACACCATCGAACTGGTAACGCGCCTGGAAGCGGGCAAAGATGAAAGCTAAGCACCTGAGCCTAATGCACGACGAGCCATCAGCTGTCAGCCGAGAACCAAAAGCTGAAGGCTGATCGCTGACAGCGTGGTTCGCAAGAGGATTTACCATTTGCGAACCGCTTTAGAAGGGCCGCGGGGAGGATGGGGAGAACGCGGCCCTTCTTTGCCATTGTAAGGGGTAACGGCACGCTTCCCCACGTCCGATCCACGGGGTGGGAAGCGTGATAGTGTCTCTGCTCATGGGTAGCGAAAGTAGCAGAGTTCGCGCACGCCCGTCAGATGCATCCTCCCTTGTCCCAAGAGCGGCCGGCTTGAGAGGTCTTATGTTGCTGGCGGCCCTGACGAGCGTCCTGATCGCCTGCTCCCCGGGGGAGGAGAAAGAGACGCAGCACGCGGGCGAAGATGTCGGGCAGGTGACGGCGCATGAGGGGACCATGACCCCAGGCGAACGTACCGAAGCCGCACCTGCCTTAGAAGACGAAACCACAACGACCGATTCCCGTGCCAGGTGGGACTACGTGGCCCTAGGCGATTCCCTGGCTGCCGGGGTGGGCGCACGCCGGGGCTACGTGGCCCGCTATGCGCAGCACCTACAGGGCGACACGGGCACCAGGGTCAGAGTCATCAACCTGGGCGTGAGTGGCCAGACAAGCACCCAACTGCTCCACGCAATCCGGCACGACCCGGCGATGCAAAAGGCGCTGGGTAGGGCCGAGGTAGTCACGCTCAACATCGGCCTCAACGACCTGGGGCAGGCGACCGCATCCTACGAGAGCGGCACCTGCGGAGGTCAGCAGAACGAGGCATGCCTGCGCGAGGCCGTAGCGAGGGTCGAAGGGAACTGGGATGCCATAATGCAAGAAATCCTGAGCTTACGTTCAACTGAGGACACCATCATTCGCTCGGCGGGCCTCGGCTACACCCCCCGGGTTGGGAAGGTCTTCGAGCCTTACGTAAGCGAAGTGTCCCGCCATATCGCCTCGGCTGCAGCCGAGGGAGACATACCCTACGTTGAGATCCACCTCCCTAGCGAAGGCATGAGTGAGGACGGGCTGCACCCCAACGACAAAGGCTACCGGTTGATCGCCGATCGACTGTCGGAGCTCGGGTATGAGCCATTGGACGCTCGCTAAAGGAAGCCCTGTTCAGCCGCCCAAAAAGCCGTTTACTCTGTTCCCGGAGAAAACCTGAAGCCTAGTAGATTCCGGTCGTCTGAGCCGGAGGTCCGATGCTGGTCGTAAGGTATACGTAAGAACCGGGATCCAGCGCACTCCCTGCCTGCGGATCCTGGCTCACGATCACGCCCGCAGGCACTGTCTCGCTAGAGACTTCCTCCACACCGCCTAGTGGGAGACCCGCCCTCTCCAACTTACCCTCCGCCTCTGCGTAAGTGAGGCCGACGAGGTCAGGCACCCTAGCTACTTGCGGCCCTTCACCGACCGTAAGCAAGATCTTCGATCCCTTTCTTGCCTCATTTCTGCCGGGTACCGACTGGTCCAGAACCCTACCGACGTCCTCCTCGGGACTCTCTCGAGTCCTGACGCCGACCTTGAAACCAGCTTGGTCGAGGCGCTCTCGTGCCTCTTGCTTGCCGAGGTCTTTCACCGAGGGGACTTCGACTTTCTCGGGGCCTGTCCTCGCTCCTTCGGCCGCGTGCGGCGATTTGCCGACCTTGCCTCCCGGAAAGCCGGGGACGCCGTCCCGTAGCAGGCTATAGCCGCCAATCCCGAGTGCGGCGACCAGCACTGCGAAGGCCGTAAGGACCCACAACACCCTCCTTCGGCGCGATTCCGTGTGGCTAGCGGCGGTAACACCAGCCGCAGGCAGTTTGAGCGTCTGCGCTGCCGCATCCTCGGGGGCGGTAGTGGTCCGTTCGTTCGGGAGTGGGGCTAGCGGGGGTAGCCCGGTCCGCACGCGCTCGATGTCCTCGATGGGCTTACCCGCGCTCCCGTAGCGGTCTTCCGGGTCAGTGGCCAGGAGCCTCATGACGATGGTCTCCATGCCTTCCGGTATCTGGGGGTCTAGCTCCCTCAAACGAGGCGGCGGGCCACCGGCGTGTTCGGTAGCCACGTCCTCCGGGGTAGTGACGTCGAACGGCACCCTACCTGTCAGCATCTCGTAGAGAACTACGCCCAAAGAGTAGAGATCGCTCTCGGGCCCAACCCGCTCGCCCGCCGCCTGCTCGGGGGACATGTATTTCACGCTGCCGAGGATGTCGTCGGCGTGGGAGATCGTGGTCGACTCGACGGCCCGCGCTATGCCAAAGTCCGCGACCTTAACGTGTCCCGAACCGGCGATGAGGATGTTGCGTGGTTTGACGTCGCGGTGGATGATGCCGCGTTCGTGAGCAGCCTGCAAAGCCTCAGCGACCTGCACCGCAACCTCCGCCGCCGTTCCCGGCGAAAGTCTCCCCTCGTCCTTGATCCGGTCCTTGAGATCCCCGTCGGGTACGTATTCCATCACGATGTAATAAGTACCGTCCTCTGCCTCTCCCCAGTCGAAAATGGGCACGATGTACCGGTTGACGAGGGCCGCGGCGCTCCTGGCCTCGCGCCTGAAGCGCTCGACGAACTCCTCATCTTGGGCGTAGCGGACCTTCAGCAGCTTGATCGCGACGTGCCGATCGAGGACCTTGTCGTATGCCAGGTAGACATCGGCCATGCCTCCGCTGCCCGCCAGAGCTTGTAGCTCGTACCGATCGTCGATGAGGGTTCTCTCCACACAACAGATTGTATCCGTCGGAGCCTGCCCTGTAACACCCGATCCCCGAACCTCCAATGACGAGCTGAAGTGCTGACTGGCTACTCTAGCGAAACCTCCTGTGGACTACGATCCCGTCCGCGACCAGCATGACGAGCCACGACCAGATGGCCAGGCTTACGCTCAAGAAGGAGATGACGATAGCGAAGACGCCATCGCTCAGGTTGACGATGCGGTCCCTGTCCTTTCCAGTCTCGCGCTCTCTGGGCCTGAGCATCGACTTACCTCCATCCGAGAGTGTTGTGTCCGCGTCGGACTTACTCGCCTCCGAAGCGTAGCCCCGAGGGGCCGTAGAGGGTCCAGAAGTAGTACGCCGCCAACCCGAACCCGATACTCATGACGACCGCGCGAAGGACGGTGCTGTTTATCCGGCCCGTGAGCGCGCCCCCAAGGTAACCGCCGATCAGGCCGCCAACGGCCATCGGCACCCCGTATCCCCAGTTGATCTCGCCGTAGATCACGAGCACCACCACGGCTACGCCCCGCAGACACCCGGCGAGTAGGTTCTTGAACGGCACAACACGGTGGACATCCCCCATCCGCAGCAGGCTGAGGGCACTGATCATCAAGATGCCGATGCCAGCCCCGAAGTAGCCGCCGTAAATGGCAACGACGAACACGACAGCCACCGCGAGCGGCCACAGCCTTGTCGCGAGCCCGCGGTTCTCCCGGGAGCCGCGGCGGGAGAGCCACGGTTCCAAAGCGAAGAGGACCGTGCCGCCAAACACAAGCCACGGCACGAGAAACAAGAAGTTGCGATCGCTCGTCCAGACCAGCAACAGCGCCCCCACCAGCCCACCCAAGGCGCTTGTGACGAGGAGCAACCACAGCCATAGTCGGGGTACGTCGCGCAACTTGCGGCGAGTACGCCATACGGCGCCAGGGTAGGCTGGAAGCAGGGCGAGAGCGCTGGTTGCGTCGGCGACCACGGGTGGTACGACCAGCGCCAAAAGCGGGAACGTTATCAGCCCGCCGCCGCCCGCAAGCGAGTTGATCAAGCCTGCAGCCACCGCGGCCACGAAGAACAAAATGTGAGTCCCCAACTTGCCCTAACTCCTCCCGTCCCTCGCTTTTTACAACGCACCGATGATCTCACCTCGAGATGTTCTGCGCAGCGGTTCGCCATGGGATACTGCGACGGGAAGGGCTATATGCAACCCCTCTTGGTCGCCCCGTCGCCAGTCACGATCGCGAATCACCGCTTTTCCAGCGCTTTTGGTACTTGTCATAGCGCCCCAGGGACCGTAGGCTTCATATACGTTTCCAGAGGGTTTCGAGGACGGAGTGTGGCGATGTCTACGACGTTGAAGATCCGGGACGAAACGACGGTTGGCCTCGGGGGTGATGAGGACAGAGATTTCACGCTCGATGTTATGGGAGGCAGGATCACGGTGCGGGAGTTGATCCGCACCCGCGTCGCAAACGAGGTGCGCGACTACAACCTCAGCCAGCCCGAGTACTTCCGCGGGCTCGTCCAGCCGACCGACGCGGAGAGATCCCTCAACGGCTTCAGGATGCGCAAGAGGCGGAGGATAGACCCCGAGAAACAGTTCGAGCTGGCCATAAAGGCCTTCTTCGCCAACGGCTTCATCGTACTGGTCAACGACAGGCAGGTCGACGAACTCGAAGAGGAGATCGAGATCAGGCCGGACACCACGGTCACTTTCTTGAAGCTCGTCCCGCTCGTCGGAGGATAAACGTGTTCCGCCGCAGGCCGCGCATACCGCAACCTTACAGGACCTGGATCGAGGACCTCGTGGCCGAGCAGCGGGGAGAGGGATACTGGTGGTACGCCTTCGAGCCAAAGGATTCCGCGACCGGCCGTCGAATCCTGGAAGCGAGCAAGGAAGATCAGCGCAACTTCGCGCTGGCCGCGGCGACGTGGTTGGATCTCTTGTATCGGAAACGGACCGCAGCCTTTTACGAGTCCTGGGCAGTCCGTCAAACCATGCAGACCGTGCTCAGACGCAGGCTCCCGTTCGACCATGACGACGTTTGTAGCCTTTTGGACTGGTCCATCCGCCAACCGCACACGTCCGTGCGCGGAGCACCACAGATGATCAAAGTGCTCCAGGATTACCTCAAGGAGCACGAGCTCACACCGGGGCTCCGCAAGAGGATCGGCAAACTCACCAGATGTCTCGAAGAGGGCTACACCACGGCGGAGACGCGCCGCTGGGCGGCGAGGCTGAAAGAACTTGGGGGGCTCTCGACCTCCGCCCTGCCGCTTATACCCGGCGAGGCCTGGTCGGATGCAGCGATCCGCGACATCGAGGCAATGGAAGCCGAGGAGCGTGCGGCATGGGTCGCGCTCTTGCAACACTGCACCAGGGCCAGAGGCGCGAAGCCTACCAAGAAGTGGTCCGGTGAGGCGGAAGCGGCGCTCGAGAAGATCGGACGCCCCGCTTTTGAGCGGGCCGTGCTGCGCTGGTTTCCCCTGGCGGACAGACCGCGCACCCGGCCCGTCGAGCGGGGATCCCAGTACCAGCCCGACCCCAATCAGCTCTTGCAAGACAGTAACGCCGACATCCTCAAGGCGCTTGCCTGGCTGTGTGCAGAGAGCGTAGACGCCGAGATCGCGCGTGCGTTGGGGGCATTGGCGCTCTCGGCGTATCGTAAGGTGCCGCAGATGGGGCCGAGGTGTGTCAGGGTCGGCAACGCGTGCGTGTGGGCGCTGGGCGCCATGCCGAACGCAAGGGGAGTCGGGCAGCTCGCGATGCTACGGGCCAGGGTGAAGTTCGGCACCGCGCAGAAGGGCATCGAAAAAGCGCTGGAGGCCGCAGCAGGGCACGCCGGAATGCCGCTTCAGGAGGTCGAGGAGATCTCAGTCCCGGCTTACGGCTTGCAGGAGGTGGGGGTGATGCGCGCGCAGTTCGGCGAGTTCACCGTCGAGCTGGTAATCACAGGTACGAGCACGACGGAGCTACGTTGGATCAGGCCGGACGGCAAGAGGCAGAAATCCGTGCCCAAGGCCGTCAAAGAGCGCCATGCCGAGGATCTGAAAGAGGTCAAAGCGGCCGCCACCGACCTGCGGAAGATGCTTCCGGCCCAGCGCGACAGGATCGAGAACCTTTACCTGGAGCAGAAGAGCTGGATGTATTCGGTTTGGCGCGAACGCTATCTCGACCATCCTCTCGTCGGCACGCTCGCGCGGCGCCTGATCTGGAAGTTCACAGACGGCGAACGCACAGCGGCCGGCGTTTTCCACGAAGGCCGGATCGTGGGCCGCAGTGGCCACGATCTGGACTGGGTCGACGCCTCGACCCGCGTAGAGTTGTGGCACCCTATGCATGAGGACCCGGGCGAGGTACTGGCCTGGAGAGACTGGCTCGCCGAGCTTGAGATACGCCAGCCCTTCAAGCAGGCCCACAGGGAGGTGTACCTCCTTACCGACGCTGAGCGCGCCACGAGGACCTACTCCAATCGCTTCGCCGCCCACGTCCTAAAGCAGCATCAGTTCAACGCCCTGTGCGCAGCGCGAGGGTGGAAGAACAAGCTCAGGCTGATGGTCGACGACGTATACCCGCCTGCGACCCGTGAGCTGCCCACGTGGGGCTTGAGGGCCGAGTTCTGGATCGAAGGCATCGGCGACAACTACGGGACCGACACCACAGAGGCGGGGACCTACCTCTACCTGGCCACGGATCAGGTCCGCTTCTACGGCATCGGCGCCAGCCAGAACTACGCCCATGCGGGTGGTGGCGGATATACTGCCGAATTTCGCGGCCAGGACGCTCCCTCAGGTCCCATCGCCCTCGAAGACCTCCCACCGCTCGTCTTCTCCGAGGTGATGCGTGACGTGGACATGTTCGTGGGCGTGGCCAGCGTCGGCAACGACCCGAACTGGTCTGATAGCGGCCCAGAAGGACGCTACAGAGATTACTGGACGAGCTACTCCTTCGGCGCCCTCTCCCAGACGGCGAAGACGCGCAAACAGGTGCTGCAACGCCTGATCCCCCGCCTCAAAATAGCGGAGTGCTGTCGCCTGGAAGGCAGATTTCTAATCGTCGAAGGCGACGTACGCACATACAAAATTCACCTCGGAAGCGGCAACATCCTGATGGAGCCAAACGACCAGTACCTCTGCATCGTCCCAACCCGAGGACCCGCGACAGCGGGCCCCGGCAACAAGCTGTTCCTACCCTTCGAAGGCGACCGCACCCTCGCAATAATACTGAGCAAAGCTTTCCTCCTCGCAGAAGACGCCGAAATACAAGACCCCACAATCCTGCATCAAATCTCAGGCCGACCGCAGCACTTCAACTAGAATGCTGACTAGCTGACAAGCGGAAGCCGAAGGCTGGAGCGTGCTGATTAAATGACCTTCGAAAGACTGCGATTCGGGATATTGGGATGCGGCGTCATCGGTCCCCACCACGCACGTGCCATCGCCGGCCTCGAGGGCGCAGAGCTCGTGGCAGTAGCCGATCACGGCCTCGATCTGGCCGAGGAGCTGGCCGGTGTGTACCGGTGCGGCTCATACGCCAGTCTCGCAGAGATGCTATCGAATGAGGATCTCGACGCCGTTTGCATCTGCACCCCCAGCGGCATGCACGCAGACGATGCCATAGCGGCTCTGGAGGCGGGCAAGCACGTCGTCATCGAGAAGCCCGTCGATGTCACGCTGAAGGCCGTTGACCGCCTGATCGAGGTACATCGCGCCACGGGTGGGAGGGTTGCCGTCATAAGCCAGCACCGCTTCGACGCGTCCACACGTGCCGTTTACGAGGCGGTCACGAGCGGGGAGTTCGGCCGCCTGACCTCGGGGTCGGCTGAACTGAGGTGGTGGAGGTCGCAGTCTTACTACGACTCGGGTGGGTGGCGCGGAACCTGGGAGTTGGATGGTGGGGGAGTCTTGATCAACCAGGCCATTCATAGCATCGACCTGCTGCAATGGTTGATGGGCCCGGTGCTCGAGGTCACCGCCTACACGGGCCTGCTAGCCCACGAGAGGATCGAGGTTGAAGATACGGCGGTTGCCATCCTGAAGTTCGCCTGTGGCGCCCTCGGCACCATCGTCGCGACCACGGCATCATATCCGGGACTTACTGCCAGGATAGCCGTGCATGGGGATAGAGGATCAGCCATCATCGACGACGAGCTAGTGTACTTTCACGCCGCAGCCGATGATCAGGAGGGGGACGCCTACGGCGCAGATGGGAGTGAGAATCAGGCTGCGCAGATCATAAAGAAGTATGGCGAGGGGAGTGCCGGACCCGGCGCCGGCGCAGACCCGGCCAGCCTCTCTATGGCGCACCGTGACCAGATCCGGGACTTCGTCGAGGCCGTAAGAGAGGATCGCGAGCCGTCCGCGAACCTCGAAGAAGGACGCAAGCCCCTCACGATAATCCAGGGCATCTACGAGTCGGCCCGTACCGGTGGTCCCGTACGTCTCGAGGAATGGAACCGGCATGGATGATCCTCTCTCAGCGAGCGGGGTGCAGCCCCCTGGAAAGGGATAACAACACGTGTGGACCTTGACTGGTTTTGCCGATGAGATCTCACCGGAACTGGACGAGCAAGTAAACACGCTCGCAGAGGAGTCCATAAGCTACATGGAGCTTCGAAGCGTCTGGAACACCAACGTGCTCGACCTTACGGATAAGGAACTGCGGAAGGTCAAGTCAGCGGCCGCGGAGCGCGGCATCGGGATATCGTCAATAGGCTCGCCGATAGGCAAAGTACCCGTAACAGACCCGTTCGGGCCGCATCTGGAACGCTTCCGCCGCGCTCTGCACACTGCCCATCTCATGGAGGCGCCATACATCCGGGTCTTCTCGTTCTTCATTCCTGAAGGACAGGAGCCGGGCCACTACCGGGAAGAGGTGATCGAGCGTATCGGCATCCTTGCGGGCGAGGCGGAGGATTCAGGTGTCACGCTCCTGCATGAGAACGAGAAGGAGATCTACGGCGACGTCCCGAGCCGCTGCGTCGACATACTCGCCGGTGTCGGCTCGCAGGCCCTGCGGGCGGCGTGGGACGCTGCCAATTTCCTCCAGTGCGGCGTCGGACATCCCCATGAAGAGGGATACGAATCGTTGCGGCCCTATATAGAGTACGTGCACGTGAAGGACGCCCTCTCAGGCTCGGGCAAGGTCGTTCCGGCGGGCGAGGGAGACGGGCAGTTACCGGAGACCCTCTCCGCACTACGTGCCTCGGGGTTCGACGACTTCTTCTCGCTGGAACCGCACCTCGCATCTACGGGAACATACTCGGGCTTCAGCGGCCCCGAGTTGTTCCGCAAGGCCGCGGGGACCTTCAAAGAGCTACTCCGCAAGCTGGAGATCGAATGGGCCTGACCTGACTGATTTCAACGAGAGCCCGCAGGCCTGGCACATAACGGTTTGCAGAGTTATCGACCTATTATGAATCGCACCTCCGGCCACAAGCAATCGGATATAAGCGAAAACAACAAGCTGTGATGCTGAGGTACTGATAGCTCGCAAGGAGTAGAACAGTGGAACAGAACACGCTGCAGGACCTCTTCTCCCTGAGGGGCAAGGTCGCCGTCGTCACAGGCGCAACCGGGGTGCTCGGCGGTGCGATGGCCCGCTCCCTCGCGCGCAGCGGTGCCAGGGTGGCGGTGCTAGGCCGTCGCGAGGAGAGAGCCCGCCGGGTCGCCGAAGATATAGAGGGAGCAGGCGGAGAGGCACTCGCGCTCCCTACAAACGTGCTCGACAGGGCCAGGCTGGAAAACGCCAGAGATGCTTTACTCGAGCGCTGGGACAAGGTGGATATCCTCGTAAACGCGGCCGGTGGGAACGTACCGGCGGCGACCCTAACCGATGACGTCGGCGTCTTCAGGCTGCCGGAGAATGCCCTGAGGCAGGTCATCGATCTCAATTTTCTAGGGACGCTGCTCCCTTGCCAGGTCTTTGGTGCGGCCATGGTCGAGGGCAGCGACGAGCCTGATGGTTGCATCGTGAACGTCTCTTCCATGGCCGCTTCGAGGCCCCTGACCAACGTGATCGGCTACTCGGCCGCCAAGGCCGCCGTCGAGAACTTCACCCGCTGGCTCGCAGTCGAGCTCGTGCGCACGTACGGCCCAGGTCTCAGGGTCAACGCCATAGCGCCGGGTTTCTTTATAGGGGAGCAGAACAGGGACCTACTGCTCGAGGAGGACGGCAGCCTCTCGCAGAGAGGACAGACCATAATCGAGCATACCCCGGCGGGGCGCTTCGGAGAACCAGCCGAGTTGGGAGGGACCCTGATCTGGCTCTGCAGCAAGGCCGCCGCCTTCGTCAACGGGATCGTGGTGCCTGTGGACGGCGGCTTCAGCGCCTTCAGCGGCGTGTGAGTTAGCACTTCAGCATTTCAGCATGCCGCTTCGCGGCTTGTCAGCAAGTCAGCCAGATCCTGCTGACGCAAGATCTGAAATGCTGACAAGCGGAGGCCGCAGGCCGAAGCGTGCTGACTTGCTGAAATGCTGACTTGCTGCAATGTTGCTTTGTATGTTGGCACGGATTAGACTTCCTGCGGATGAGGGACTTCCAGGGTTACACCAGGGAACGCAAAGGTACGCGCCGCATCCGCTGGTGGATGTGGACGTTACCTGTCGTGCTGGTCGGTCTCTTCCTCGGTACGGAGCTCTCGGGTGGCCTGGTCTCGCTTCAAACGCTAACCCATGCGGCGCAACCCGACCCTGGCAAGGTCGATGCTTCTCCGAGCGACTGGGTCCAGAAGATGTTCGGGGAGGACGAGATCACGGACGGGCCGCTAAACGTGCTCGTGCTTGGCGTGGACACGAGGCCAGACGACGAGGAGATGGGGAGCCGCACGGACACCATTATGCTCGTGCAGGCCGACCCCAAGTCAGGAGACATCAAGCTGCTCTCGGTGCCCCGCGATCTCTACGTCAAGGTAGAGCCAGGAGACAAGGACCGCATAAACGCAGCCTACAACTACGGCGGCATAGATCAGACGATCGACGCCCTGGAGAACTACTCGGACGTACCCGTAGACCATTACGCCACCATCGATTTCGAAGGCTTCGAGAAGGTCATCGACGCGATGGGCGGCGTCAGGGTAGAAGTAGGAGAAGGCCAGTTCCCAGAGAAGTTCCGCATGGGCGAAGGCGTGCAGAAGCTAAACGGCCACAAGGCCCTGATCTTCGCCAGGTACCGTGGCACCCCGGGCGCCGACCTCGACCGCATGCAGCGCCAGCGGGAGCTCGTGGCCGCCCTCCGCAGCGAAGCCCTGAGGTGGAACACCGTAAAGACGCTCCCCCAGATCATGGAAGTCATGGACGAGAACGTCAAGACCGATCTCGACGTAAACGGGGCCATCACCCTGGGCCAGGTCCTCATCCGCAGAGGAAGGCACGCCGAGATGACCTCCCAACAACTCAAAGGCACACCGGAGACCCTCCCCAACGGAGACGAAGTTCTGATCCCAGATGACGAGGCAAACGAGGCGATCCTCGACGATTTCCGCTATTAGAGCATTTCAGCTGGTCAGCACGCCGCTTCGCAGCTCTCAGCATTTCAGCTTGTCAGGTTGCACGTGCGCGAGCCCTTGCTGACAAGCTGACAAGGGAGGTCGCAGGCCGAAGCGTGCTGAAATGCTGACATGCGCGCTTTGCTTTCAGCAAAGCGCTTACGCCCATAGCGTAAAGGGTCGTGGGCCACGCGGGTAGCGATCGGGCTGCTGGTATAATTTGGCGCAGATCCTACGGTGAGCGAGAGTGGTGGAATGGTAGACACGCTAGATTTAGGATCTAGTGCCTCACGGCGTGCGGGTTCAAATCCCGCCTCTCGCACATCGCCACCCCGCGTGGGGCCGGTCAAGAGGAACTGGAGGGCATGACGGCTAACGTAACGAAACTCGAGGAGAACAAGGTAAGGCTCGACATCGAGGTGACCCCCGAGACGGTCAGGCAGGGTGTCGAGACCAAGATCAAGGAACTCGGCCGGCAGGTCAGGGTCCCTGGTTTCCGTCCCGGCAAGGCGCCGCGGCGCGTGATCGAGAACCGCCTCGGGCGCGACTACATCTACATGGAGACCCTCCAGGAGCAGCTCCCGGGTTGGTACTCCCAGGCCGTCGTCGAGACCGACGTCCGCCCGATAGACCAGCCGGAGATCCACTTCGACGACCCGCTCGATGAAGAGGAGGGCTTCAAGTTCT
>Ga0126312_10001213_pt1 | contig 16697 bp, 18 predicted proteins | sample Plot104A_FD_92537 | JGI IMG/M metagenome (GOLD analysis project Ga0126312, IMG submission 92537) | Serpentine soil microbial communities from UC McLaughlin Reserve, CA, USA - Plot104A | ecosystem: Environmental > Terrestrial > Soil > Grasslands | place: USA: UC McLaughlin Reserve, Lake County... | reverse complement strand
GGCGCACGCGCACCGCTCCGGCGGCCGCGGACACGCCCGCGCGGCTGCGGTTCGGGGTCGCCTCGTGCCAGCACTTCGAGCACGGCTACTACGGCGCTCACCGCCATCTGGCCGCCGAGGATCTCGACCTGATGGTGTTCGTCGGCGACTACATCTACGAGGGCGCGGCCCGTACGGGTGACGTGCGGCGTCACCGCGGGGGAGAGGCGCGGACGCTCACCGACTATCGCAATCGGCACGCCCAGTACAAGACGGATCGCGACCTCCAGCGCCTCCACGCGACCGTGCCCTGGCTGGTCACCTGGGACGACCACGAGGTCGACAACAACTACGCGGGCGCGCGATCCGAGTCGCTCGACCCGAGCTTCCGGCGCCGCCGGGCCGCCGCCTATCAGGCGTACTTCGAGCACATGCCGCTGCGCGCGAGCGCGCGCCCGACGCCGGCTCGGATGGTGCTGCGGGCGCGCCACGACTGGGGGCGGCTGGCGCGCTTCCACGTGCTCGACGGGCGCCAGCGCCGCAGCCCACAGGCGTGCCCGCCGGCCGGACGGGGGGGAGGCAACATGGTCGACGATCGCTGCCGCGAGCTGCGCGCTCCCGGCCGGACGATGCTCGGCGAGCACCAGGAGCGCTGGCTGGCCAACGGCCTGCGCGCGACTCCCGAGGGCTGGAACCTGATCGCCCAGCAGACGCTCGTGGCGCGCGCCGCGGTCACGGTCGGCCGCCGCCGGCGTTTCTCCTCGGACGCCTGGGACGGGTACCCAGCGGCTCGCGACCGCCTGTTCGCGGCGATCGCGGACAGCGGCCTGGGCAGCTGCGTCGTGCTCAGCGGCGACGCGCACTGCGCGTTCGTTGCCGACCTCAAGCGCGACTTCGACGACGAGCGGGCGGCGCCGATCGCCACCGAGCTGTGCGGCACCTCGACCACGACCCGCGGGCGCCCGCAGAGCAGGACCGACGCCATCGTGCGCGAGAATCCGCACATCCTCTACGGCGAGAGCGCACGCCGCGGATACCTCGTGCTCGATGTCACGAGCGAGCGCTGCACCGCGCGGCTGCGAGCGATCGCGGATGCCGCCGATCGCGACACCGAGGTGGTCACCGCGGCGACCTTCGCGGTCGACGCAGGCCGCCCTGGCGCGCAGCGCCTGTAGCCCTCCTGACGTGGCGCGAATCGGCCCGGCCTACGTCGGATATGTCGATTTCGAGCAACCGAGAGGAGTCGCATGCCCACGATCACCGAGAAGAAGGTCATCGATCACGACGTCCACACCGTCTACAACCAGTGGACCCAGTTCGAGGAGTTCCCGCGCTTCATGCAGGGCGTCGAGCGCGTCGAGCAGCTCGACGACCGGCGCCTGCACTGGGTGGCCAACATCGGCGGCAGCACCCACGAGTGGGACGCGGAGATCATCGAGCAGGTGCCGGATCAGCGCGTTGCGTGGCGTTCGATCGACGGCAAGACGAACAGCGGCGAGGTCACGTTCCGGCCCGAGGACGGCAAGACCGAGATCACCGTCGAGATGGAGTGGGAGCCGGAGGGCGTCAAGGAGAAGGCCGGCGGCGCGATCGGCTTCGACGACCGCACCGTCAAGAAGGACCTCGAGCGGCTCGAGTCGCTCCTGGACGAGCGCGGCGGGCGCGAGACGGGCGCCTGGCGCGGCGAGCAGCACTAGCACTGACTCTCGCCTGACGCCTGCGAGCGGCCCCGGCCTAGCCGGGGCCCGCCGCGGGCGTCGAGGTCGAAGTACCGGCGCTGGACAGCACGCCGCGCGGGTGCGACCGTGCGCGCACGGTGATCGACAGCACACACGCGCTGCTGGTGTGGGACTCGCGCAGGTGACGCGTCGCGCGCGCATCGCCTGGGTGGTGGCGGTCATCGGACTCGTCGCGGCAGGCGCGCTCTGCGCGCTGCTGCTGGACGGAGACGTCGCGACCTTCCTCACGATCCTGCTCGTGTCGGTCGCGGTCGTCGTGGCCGTTGCGCTGGTGTTCTACGAGGTGGGCCTGAGCGAGGATCACGAGCGCGCGCGGGACGCCGAGCGCCGCCGGCGATCGCAGTGACGCGAACGGCTAGGCGCCGGTGACGGGGCGCTCGACACGCGATCGCGTGGCCGAGCCCGCGCCCACGCCGGTCAGGCTGCCAGGTCGCGGGCCCTGTGCAACTCAACGACGTCGGCCTCGATCACCGGCCAGCCGTGGTCGCGCGCCACCGAGACACGGTGATGGCCGTCGCGCAGGATGTGGCGGCCGTCGACGCGGTAGACCGAGATTGGCGGCAGGATCACGCCGTCGAGCTGCGCGAGCCACATCCGCTGCCAGCGCCCGCTGCATGCGGCGCTCGGCCGGAAGCGGCGGTCGAATTCGGCCGCCTTCGCGTGCTCGACCGTTCCCGTGATCGATTCGAGCGCGATCGACTCGACCCCGAGCGCCCGCCGCGCCGCGGTCGAGGCCCAGCCGGCGCGGTCGTCGAGCACCTCGAGCCGCTCGGGCGCGAGACCGCGCAGCCTGCGCACACGGCGGGCGTTGCGGCGGCCGCGGACCAGCTGCTTGAAGCGCTCGTCGGCCTGCACCCACTTCTGGCCACCCACGGGGATGAGGGCGTCGATGAGAACCAGCAGCGCCATGATCGCGAGCAGCACGCTGAGCGAGTCGTGCAGCACGACCGCGCCGGCGAGCAGCGCCGCGAGGAGCCAGCCGCGGCTTCCGCGCAGCCGGAGCCGCGCGCGTCGAGTGAGCGCTGGGGTGCGCCGGCCGAGCAGTTGGGATGTCATGGTGTCGAGCCTGGGCAGGGAGACCGGCACGAATTGCATCATTCGCGGCGGCGGCCGTCGAGTGTGCTGGCCGTCCGCATGGGTGCGGCCATCCCCACTGCTCAGTCTCGGTCAGACTCAGCGGACGAGGCAGGCGGCGCTCCAGTACGCGGCGGGCTCGAGGTGTCGCTCGGCCACGGCCGCGCCGACGAGGAACGTCCCGCGGCGCGGCCGGCGCACCGTCAGGTCGCCCTTGCGCACGTCGACGAGCACGCTGTGCGGCACGGGGCAGCGGAGATGGCCGCCGCGCGGCAGCCCCCGGCGCGCCCGGAACGGCGGGAGCTCCCGCCGCGAGCGCTGCGCGGCGTCGCAGTCGCGGTTGATCAGCGCGCGGCCGGAGAACGCCGACGCCAGGAGGCGGCCGTCGAGACTGAGGGTCGCGAGGCCCTCCTCGCTGACGCGCAACTCGACGACGCCGGCCGTATCGCAGAGCCAGAGCCCGTCGGCGCGCTTGAGCGGCGTGCGCGCGTCAGGCGAGCGGATCTCTCCCCTGACGATCCTGTTCGACGCCGGATTCGCGCCCGGTGCGGCCGCGGGCTGCGGGGCGGAACCGTCGCGGCGCACGCCGCGCGCGGCGGCGAGCAGCCCGCCCGCGAGCATGAGTGCGACCAGCGCGGCGACTGCGGCACGACCCGCCGTCATCTTGCGGCGACGGTACCCGACGCCGCGCTGGGGTTCGAGGGTCTACTTCTTGGTTGTAAGCCAGGAGCCGTCGTCGTAGAGCGCGGGAGAAGCGTCGACGCTCTTGAACGCGGGGCGGTCCTCGACACCGAGGGAGGCGACGGCACGGCGGAAGCGGCGGAGCATGTCGGTCATCTTGGGTCCGATCTGTGAGGGACAGGGCGACAACGGAAAGGTGCCAGCAGGGGGTCGCGCATAACACGGGGGCACCCGGCGAAAGCGCCGGTGGAAGCTCCCCGGGCTGGGTGTGGCAAACCGCACGATGTCGCAGAGACTTGCCGCGCGCATGTAGAGGGGGCTACGGTCGGCTGCGAGGTGGCCGTCAACGCTCCCATCGCGCCGCGTCGCGGCTCCGGCGATCGCGACGATCGCGGGCTCGCCGCGCGCGCCGCCGCCGGCGACGAGCAGGCGTTCACCGCCCTCTACGACCGCCACGCTCCCGCGCTGCTCGCCTTCGCCTGCCAGTACGTCGGCGACCGTGCGACCGCCGAGGACGTCGTGCAGCAGACGTTTCTCGCGGCCCACCGCGTGCTGCGCGAGGGCACGCAGCTCGAGCACCCGCGGGCATGGCTTTTCCACGTCGCCCGCAACAACGCCCTGAGCGCGGTGCGCGACCGCCCGCCGGCCGGAGTGGCGGCCGACCTCTCGGACGAGCTGCTCGACCGCGCCGCCGCGGTGCCCGCGCAGGTCGAACGGCGCGAGGCGCTCGAGGAGGTGGTGCGCGACATCGTGGCGTTGCCCGCCGAGCAGCGCGCCGCGCTGGCGCTCTTCGAGCTCGGCGACATGTCACAGACGGAGATCGCCGAAGCGCTCGCGTGCAAGCCGGAGAAGGTCAAGGCGCTCGTGTTCCAGGCGCGCACGTCGCTCACCAGCCAGCGCGAGGCGCGTTCCGCGTCGTGCGCGTCGGTGCGCGAGAAGCTGGCGACGTTCCACGGCGGCGCGCTCAACCAGCGCATGATCCGGCTCCACCTGCGCCATTGCCGGCCGTGCACCGCCTACCGCGACGAGCTCCGAGACCGGCGCCGCAAGCTGGCGCTGCTGCTACCCGTGCTGCCGCTGCCGGGAATGCGCGAGGCGGTGCTCGGCGCGTTCGGTGGCGGGGCCGGCGCGGCCGCGCACGCGCCGGGCCTGGGCGCGGTCAGGCGCGCCCACTGGGCCGCCGCCGGCACGGCCGCGACGGTCGTCGTCGCCGGCGTCGCGCTCGCCGGCTGGCCGAGCGGTCACGATCGCCGCGAAGCGGCGGTTCGGCGGCCGCCGCCCGCCGCGGTGCCGATGTCATCTGCCCCGGTCGCCGCGCCCCGGCGCGCGAAGCGCCCGGCGCGCGACCCCGCGCCGCGGCGCCGGCGCGCCCACGCCGCGGAGCTCGCGCCGCGCGTTGCCGCGCGGGCGGCGCACCCGCGACCTGTCGTCGAGCGGACCGCGGGGCCGGTCGCGCCCGAAGCTCTGCGGCCGCGCCCGTCGCCGGCCCCTCCGCCGAAGGCGACTCCGGAGCCGGCCGCCTCGCCGGAGCCGACGGTCCCGCTGCCGCCGGCGGCGACAGCGGAGCCGGTCGTCGCCGCGCCGCCGCCGCCGCCGCCGTGCAGCGATCACAGCAACGCCTCCGACCAGGGCCTGGCGAACGGCCAAGGGCACTCCAAGTGCAACGACAGCGGCAGGCCCGCGTCAGCCGGCTGAGCCGGTCTTCACCGATTCCGCGGCAGCCACGCACCATCGGCGCATCCAGGCTCAGCGGACGTCGCGCAGCGCCGCTACGCAGCCCGGGTCGAGCTGGGATCCCGCCGAGCGCTCGATCTCCGCGAGCGCCGCCGCACGGGGGATCGCCGCACGGTAGGCACGGTCCGAGGTCATGGCGTCGAACGTGTCCGCGACCAGGATGATGCGCGACTCGAGCGGGATCGCGTCTCCGTGCAGCCGGTCCGGGTAGCCGGCGCCGTCCCAGCGCTCGTGGTGGTGGCGCACGATCGACGCCTCTGAGAGCAGCCCCGCCGCCACCAGCATGCTCGCGCCGACGCGGGCGTGCGCCTCGACGAGCTGGCGCTCGTGGGCGAGCAGCGCGCCCGGCTTGTCGAGCACCTCCGGTGCCACGAAGCGCTTGCCGATGTCGTGCAGCAGCGCGGAACGGCACAGGGTCTCGAGCCGCTCGCCGGCGACCCCGAGCCGCGGCGCCATCAGGAGCGCCAGCTCCGCGACGCCCACGCCGTGCGTGAGCAGGCACGGGTCGGCGCGCTCGAGCTCGCGCACGGCTCGGCCGTGCGGTCGCGCGTGGCGAGCACCATGACCAGCAGTTCGTGTCGATCGGAGAGCGTCGGTACATCGGCAAGGGAGGTCATCGCGCCTGAGACACGGCGCGCCGGCGAAGGTTGGACGCACCCGGCGCAGGTCGCCCGGGCCGCCGAACATCGCGACCTCCCCGTTCGACCCCTCCTCCCCGGCGGTCAGATCGGTGCGGACTACGCGGCGTGCCGCGGGATCAGCCCATGCTCGATCGTGCGGACGAGCAACTCGGCGGCCTGTGCCGCCGGTATCGCGTCCGTGCGCAGCCACCAGCGCGCCAGCGCCTCGGCGGCGCCGAGCATCGCCGCGGAGATCGCCTCGACCTCGACGCGGGCCGCCTCGCGCCGCTCCTCGGGCAGCCGCTCGAGCTGCGCGTTCGCGACGAGGCTCGTCAGCCGCTCGCGCTGCTCGGCGGCGCGCCGCGCCGGCTCCGCGCCGGCGGGCAGCGTCTCGTCGAACAGCACGCGCCACGCGTCGCGGTCGGCGTCGACGAAGATGAAGAACGCGTGGACCCCGGCGCGCAGCGTCTCGGCGCGCGTCTCGGTCGCCTCTACGGCGGCGGCGACGGTGTCGACCAGCGCGGCCGCGGCCGGTTCCATGCAGGCGAGGTAGAGCCCCTCCTTGTTGCCGAAGTACGTGTAGAGAAGCGGCTTGGTGACGCCGACCGCGGCCGCGATGTCGTCCATCGTGACCGCGGCGAAGCCGCGCTCCGCGAACAGGATCCGCGCGGCCTCGAGCGTCTGCTCCTTACGCCGTTCCGACGTCGAGTTGCGGCGAGGCACAGCGTGGGTCGTAGCACACCGCCGGGGTCGACTCCGGCCCCTGGTGGAAGTGGGGCTCGGGCTCCGTGTACGGCTCGCGTATGACGTTGGCGATCCAATGGATCACTCGACGCGCCATTGCGTGTCCTTTCGTTGGGGAGCGAAACGGGACGGTGGGTGGCCGTCCGGCGCAGAGGATAACCGCATGACCCGCAGCTTGTGACAAGTTTGTGACAACGGGCGACCCGGCTTCGACAGCCGGGCCGGGGCTAGAGCTCGGCGAGGCGGGGAGGGTCGGCCCCGGCGCGGGAGCACGTGATGGCCGCCGCACGGCACGCGAACGCCGCCGCCTCCTCGAGCTCGTCGAGCCGCCGCAGGTCCGAGCGGCCGAGTCCGCGGGCGCGCCAGCGGGCGAGGAACGCGCCCATGAACGCGTCGCCGGCGCCGATCGTGTCGACGACGTCGACCTTCGGCGCGGGCACCGCGAGCGTCTCCTCCGCCGTGACCACGAGCGCCCCTTCGCCGCCGAGCGTGACGAGCGCGACGGAATCCTCGCCGGCGAGCAGCGTTCGCGCCGCGGCGACCGGCTCGGCGTCAGGGTCTATCCACGCGAGATCCTCCTCGCTGGCCTTGAGCACGTCGGTGCGGGCGAGCAGGCGCGAGAGCCGGCCGCGGAATGCGGCGGCGTCGTCGATCATCGTCGGCCGGCAATTCGGGTCCAGCGCGACGAGGGTCTCGTCGCCGACGCGCCCGACCAGCGCCTCGAGCGTGGTGGCCAGCGGCTCGAACACGAGTCCCAGCGTTCCCACGTAGAACGTGTCCACGTGCCCGGGGAACGCGGCGGAGGCCGCCTCCAGGGTCAGCCCGGGCGCCGACGTGCCGCTCTCGTAGAACTGGTAGCGAGCGGCTCCCGCGGCGTCGAGCTCGGCAAGCGCCAAGGTCGTCGGAGCATCCGTCGCGACGACGCTCTCGAGGCTCACGCCGTCGCCCTCGAGCTCGTCGAGCAGGCGCCGGCCGAAGCCGTCCGACGACACCCGACCGAGGTAGGCCACGGGCTGCTCCAGCCGGCCGATCGTCCTGGCGACGTTGTACGGGCCACCGCCGGGGTGACCGTCGAGGCTGCCGTCGCGCGCGAGCACGAGGTCGATGAGCGCCTCGCCCGTGACGACGACGCGGCCGTCGGGCGCCCTCATGCCGGCTCGCCGATCGGCGCGATCTCGCCGGAGCCCCGCACCACGAGCTCGGTTGGCAGGACATCGAGCCGCGAGTCTCCGTTGAACCCGTCCAGGCGCGAGAACAGCAGCTCGGCCGCGCGCCGCCCGAGCGCGTAGGGATCCTGCATGACGACGGTGATGCCCGGCTCGACCATGTCCGCGAGGGTTACGTCGTCGAAGCCGACGACCGCGACCCGGTGCTGCGCCGCGCGCTTGCGCAGCGCCCGGATGGCGCCGATCGTGATCAGGTTCTGCGCCGTGAACAGCGCCGTGGGCGGGTCCGCCGCCAACAGCAGCTCGGCGACGGCCGACTCCGCGCTGTCGCTGTCGACGAGCCCATGGCGCTCGAGCGCCGGGTCTTCCTCGATGCCGGCGAGCGCGAGCGCCTCGCGATAGCCGCGGCGGCGCTCGACGGCCGTGAACAGCGTCGGACGGTCGCCGAGGAAGCCGATCCGGCGGTGACCCGCGTCGAGCAGGTGCTCGACCGCGTCGCGCGCTCCGCCGGCGTTGTCGGCGACGACCGCGTCGGCGTCGAGGAAGCGCGGCGGCCGGTCGGCGAATACGAGCGGCGTGCCCGTCTCGCGCTCGCGCACGAGGTAGCCCTGGTCGCTGCCGCACGGCACGATGATCAGGCCGTCGACGCCGCGCGCCGCGAAGGCATCGGCGAGCTCGCGCTCGCGGACCGGCTCCTCGTCGGACGAGGCCGCGAACGTCAGCACGCCGTTGGCGCGGGCGACTTCCTCGACGCCGCGGTGCACCGCGGAGAAGAACGGGTTCGAGACGTCCTCGATGATCAGCCCGATCGTGGACGATGTCCGGTCCGTCCGGCGCAGGGTGCTCGCAGTGAGGTCGCGCCGGTAGCCGAGGACCGCGACCGCGTCGCGAACGCGCGCGACGAGATCGGGGCGCACGTCGTCGTTGCCGTTGACGACGCGCGACACCGTCGCAAGGCTCACGCCGGCGAGCGTCGCCACGTCCTTCATCGTGGGCCGCCGTCCGCTCATGCGGGGCCAAAGAACGATTTCACGAAACGTACGTTACACGGTGACTGAGGGCTTGTCCAGCGAGTTGAAACGTTTTCACGACGCCTTGACATAGAGCCAGCCACCGTGCTACCACGCTGGTGCTGAAAACGTTGTCTCAGCTACCGGGACAAGAATCTACGGCCTCGGAAGCTGCCGAGGCGCAGTGAGGAGCGGAGAGCGATGAGGGCATTCGGACTCGGGGCAAGACATCCCGGATCGCGGCGCTTGGCTCGGTGCTGACACTCGCGGCGGGCGTCGCCGCCTGCGGCGACGACGAGGAGAGCGGTGGCAGCGCCGCCAGCGGCGGTGGCGGCGGCGGGAAGGTCGGCCTGATCACGAAGACCGAGACGAACCCGTTCTTCGTGAAGATGAAGGAGGGCGCCCAGAGTAAGGCGTCCGAGCTCGGCCTCGACGTGCAGTCGTTCGCCGGCAAGAAGGACGGCGACAACGAGAGCCAGGTGGCCGCGATCGAGAGCCTGATCGGCGCCGGCGCGAAGGGCATCCTGCTCACGCCCAACAACTCGAGCGCGATCGTGCCGTCGGTCGACAAGGCGCGCCAGGCCGGCCTGCTGGTCATCGCCCTCGACACGCAGCTCGAGCCGGCCGACGCGGCCGACGCCACGTTCACGACCGACAACTACAAGGCGGGGCTGCTGATCGGCCAGTGGGCGAAGGCGAAGTTCGAGAAGGACGGCAAGGAGGCCAAGATCGCCATGCTGGATCTCAACCCCGAGGGGGTGTCGGTGGACGTCCAGCGCGACCAGGGCTTCCTGGAGGGCTTCGGGATCGACGTCGGCGACAAGACTCAGATCGGCGACGAGGAGGACTCGCGGATCGTCGGCCACGACGTGACCGACGGCGCCGAGGAGGGCGGCCGCACGGCGATGGAGAACCTGCTCCAGAAGGACTCGGGCGTCAACCTCGTATACACGATCAACGAGCCGGCCGCGGCGGGCGCGTACGAGGCGCTGAAGGCGGCGGGTGTAGACAAGGACGTCACGATCGTGTCGGTCGACGGCGGCTGCCCCGGCGTCGAGAACGTCAAGAAGGGCGTCATCGGCGCGACGTCGCAGCAGTACCCGCTGAAGATGGCCGAGATGGGCGTGCAGGCGGTCAGCAACTTCGCCAAGGACGGGAAGAAGCCGCAGGCGCCGGCCGGCGAGGAGTTCATCGACACCGGCGTCACGCTCATCACGGACAATCCGATGGAGGGCGTGGACTCCAAGGACACCAAGTTCGGCCTCGACAACTGCTGGGGCTAGAGCATCATGGGCAAGCTCTTCCGCAAGCTCGTCCCGGCGCCGCAGGGCGCCGGGACGGCCGGAGCGGTCGTCGGGGCGGAGCGCCCCGGCGGCCTCTCGACCCGCATTCACGACGTCCTGCACTCGAACGCCACGCTGGGGCCGCTGTTCGTGCTCGTCCTGGCGGTCGTGATCTTCAGCGTCGCGGCGGACGGCTTCCTCGAGCCGGCCAACCTGTCGCTGATCGTCCAGCAGGTGATGGTCGTGGGGACGCTCGGCATCGCGCAGACGCTGATCATCCTCACCGCCGGCATCGACCTGTCGGTCGGCGCGATCATGGTGCTGTCCTCGATCGTGATGGCGAAGCTGTCCGCCGACTCGGGCGTGCCGGGCCTGCTGGCGCTGCTGATCGGCTTCGGCGTGGGAACCGCCTGCGGCCTCGTGAACGGCGCGCTCGTCACGCGCCTGCGGCTGCCGCCGTTCATCGTCACGCTGGGCACGCTGAACGTGTTCTTCGCGCTCAACCTCTACTACTCGAAGAGCGAGACGGTGCGCGGCGTCGACATGCCGGACCTGCTGCTGTGGACCGGCAACACGATCAGCCTCGGCGACACGAAGATCACCTACGGATCGCTGATCATGCTCGGCCTGTTCGCGGCGTTCTGGTGGGTGCTCAAGAACACGGCCTGGGGGCGGCACGTGTACGCCACGGGTGACGACGCCGAGGCCGCCCGCCTGGCCGGCGTGCGGACCGACCGCGTGCTGCTGAGCGTCTACATCGTCGCCGGGCTGATCTGCGCCGTCGCCGCCTGGATGCTGATCGGCCGCATCGCCTCCGCGAGCCCGCAGGCCGGCATCAATGCGAATCTCGACTCGATCACGGCGGTCGTGATCGGCGGCACGAGCCTCTTCGGCGGTCGCGGCCTCGTGGTCGGCACGCTCTTCGGCGCGCTTATCGTCGGCGTCCTGCGCAACGGCCTTACGCTTGCCGGAACCGACGTGTTGTGGCAGGACTTCGCCGTCGGCGTGCTCATCATCGCCGCCGTGGCGATCGACCAGTGGATCCGGAAGGTGAAGGCATGACGGCGACGAATGGGGGGACCCCGATCCTCGAGGCGCGCGGGTTGGTGAAGCGCTACGGGCACGTGACGGCTCTCGCCGGCTCCGACTTCGACCTGCGTCCGGGCGAGATCCTGGCCGTGATCGGAGACAACGGCGCCGGCAAGTCGTCGCTGATCAAGTGCCTATCGGGCGCGGTCGTGCCCGACGAGGGCGAGATCCTGCTCGACGGCAAGCCGATCCACATGCGCACGCCGATCGACGCGCGGTCGTACGGCATCGAGACCGTCTATCAGACGCTCGCCGTCTCGCCGTCGCTCGACATCGCGGACAACCTGTTCCTCGGCCGTGAGCCGCGCGCGCCCGGCGTCCTCGGCAAGGTCTTCCGCAAGCTCGACCGCGGCAAGATGCGCGCGGAGGCCAAGCAGCAGATGACCGAGCTCGGGATCATGACGATCCAGGACATCTCCCAGATGGTGGAGTCGCTCTCCGGCGGCCAGCGTCAGGGAGTGGCGGTCGCAAGGGCGGCTGCGTTCGGCAGCAAGGTGATCATCCTCGACGAGCCGACGGCGGCGCTGGGCGTGAAGGAATCCGCCCACGTGCTGGAGCTGATCCTCAAGGTTCGCGACAGCGGAATCCCCGTGATCCTCATCAGCCATAACATGCCGCACGTGTTCGACGTCGCCGATCGCATCCACATCCACCGTCTCGGCAAGCGGATCGCGGTCGTCACCCCCAAGACGCACACGATGAACGAGGTCGTGGCGATCATGACCGGCGCTGCAGAGCCCGGCGCCGTCGGGTACGAGCAGGTGGTCAAGGACGCCGCGCGCGTGGATCCGCAGCACGCGGCCGCGGCGCTGAAGACGACGAAGGACAACTGACCGGGTGGCGAACGGATGACCCTCGACCCACGCGCCGGTCATTTGCCGGAGGAGGGCGACCTCGTCGACCTGGAGCGGCTGGTCGCCGCCTACCACGACGAGGAGCCCTCCGAGCCGGTCGCGTTCGGCACGTCGGGGCACCGCGGGACCTCGCTCGACGGAAGCTTCACCGAGGCGCACGTGGTCGCAATCAGCGCCGCGGTCTGCCGCTACCGCGCCGGGCAGGGCACCAGCGGGCCGCTCTACCTCGGGCGTGACACGCACGCGCTCTCGGAGCCGGCGTTCCGCACGATCGTCGAGGTGCTCACCGGGCATGGCGTCGAGGTCGTCGTCGACGCGGCCGGCGGCTTCACGCCGACGCCGGTGATCTCGCACGCGATCCTCACCCACAACCGCGGCGGCAGCCGCGCGCATCCCCCGGCGGCGGACGGCATCGTCGTCACGCCGTCGCACAACCCGCCCGGCGACGGCGGCTTCAAGTACAACCCCCCGCACGGCGGGCCGGCCGACACCGACGTGACCGGCTGGATCGAGCGCGAGGCCAACGCGCTGCTGGAGCGCGGCCTCGGCGATGTGCCGCGCGCGCCGTTCGAGGACGCGGCGGTGACGGGGCGCGACTACGTGGCGGCGTACGTCGACGAACTGGGCGCCGTGATCGACCTCGACGCAATCCGCAACGCCGGCGTCCGGATCGGTGTCGATCCGCTGGGCGGCGCGAGCGTGGCCTACTGGCACGCGATCAAGGAGCGTCACGGGCTCGACCTGACGATCGTCGACGACACGATCGACCCGACGTTCCGCTTCGTCCCGCTCGACCACGACGGCAGGATCCGGATGGACTGCTCCTCCCCCTACGCGATGGGCCGGCTGCGGGAGCTGGCGGACCGCTTCGACGTCGCGTTCGGCAATGACCCCGACGCCGACCGCCACGGCGTCGTCACGCCCGGAGCCGGTCTTATCGCACCCAACCACCACCTCGCCGCGTGCATCGCGTACCTGTTCGGGGGGCATCGCGACTGGGGGGCGGACGTAGGCATCGGCAAGACCCTCGTCAGCTCCTCGATCATCGACCGCGTCGCCGCCGACCTCGGCAGGCGGCTCGTCGAGGTGCCGGTCGGCTTCAAGTGGTTCGTCTCCGGGATGCTCGACGGCACGCTCGGGTTCGGCGGCGAGGAGAGCGCCGGCGCATCGTTCCTGCGCCGCGACGGCGCGGCCTGGAGCACCGACAAGGACGGGCTGATCCCGTGCCTGCTCGCGGCCGAGATGAAGGCGACGACCGGCAAGGACCCGGGCCAGATCTACGCGGAGCTGGCCGAGCGCTTCGGCGAGTCGGCGTACAAGCGCACCGACGTCGCCGCGACGGCCGAGCAGCGCGATGTGCTCAAGCGGCTCTCGCCCGACCAGGTGGAGGGCGACAAGCTCGCGGGCGAGCCGATCGAGGCCGTGCTGACCGACGCGCCCGGCAACGGAGCGCCGATCGGCGGGCTCAAGGTCGTCGCGGAGCACGGCTGGTTCGCCGCGCGGCCGTCGGGCACCGAGGACGTCTACAAGGTCTACGCCGAGAGCCTCGACGGCCAGGAGCGGCTCGAGCGGATCCTCGGCGAGGCGGAGCAGATCGTCGGCCGGGCGCTGGGAGCCTGACGCGTGGCGCGCGTCCTCGCCATGGTGCTCGCGGGCGGGGAGGGGAAGCGGCTGGCGCCGCTCACGCTCGACCGCGCGAAGCCCGCCGTGCCGTTCGGCGGCAACTACCGGCTGATCGACTTCGCGCTCTCGAACCTCGTCAACGCGGGCTACCGGCGGATCGTCGTGCTCACGCAGTACAAGAGCCACTCGCTCGACCGCCATATCGCGACGACCTGGGCGCTCTCGCCGCTGCTCGGCAACTATGTGACGCCGGTGCCGGCGCAGATGCGCCGCGGGCCACGCTGGTTCGCCGGCTCGGCCGACGCGATCTACCAGAACTTCAACCTCCTCAACGACGAGCGCCCGGCCTACGTGATCGTCTTCGGAGCCGACCACATCTACCGCATGGACCCGCGCCAGATGGTCGAGCAGCACATCGAGAGCGGCGCCGGGGTGACGGTCGCGGCGCTGCGCGCGCCGATCGAGCAGGCGGACCAGTTCGGCGTGATCGAGACCGCGCCCGACGGGCGCCGGATCGCTGCGTTCAGGGAGAAGCCGAAGGACGCCAAGGGGCTGCCGGACGCGCCCGACCAGATCTTCGCCTCGATGGGCAACTACGTCTTCACGGCCGACGTGCTGCGCCGGATCGTCACCGAGGACGCGCGCGACGAGACGTCCAAGCACGACGTCGGCGGCGACCTGATCCCGATGCTCGTCGAGCGCGGCGAGGCGCAGGTCTACGACTTCGCGGACAACGAGGTGCCGGGCGCGACGGATCGCGATCGCGGCTACTGGCGCGACGTCGGAACGCTCGACGCGTTCTGGGAGGCGCACATGGACCTGATCTCCGTCGACCCCGTGTTCAACCTCTACAACGGCGAGTGGCCGATCCTCACCTGGCAGGAGCCGCTGCCGCCGGCCAAGTTCGTGTTCGCCGACGAGGACCGCATGGGCCACGCGCTGGACTCGATGGTCTGCGCCGGCGTCGTCGTCTCCGGCGGCCTCGTGCGCCGCTCCGTGCTCGCCCCGAGCGTGCACATCCACTCGCACGCGCTGGTCGAGGACTCGGTCCTGATGCCCGGCGTCGAGGTCGGGCGCGGCGCCGTGCTCAAGCGGGCGATCGTCGACAAGAACGTCTACGTGCACCCGGCAGCCAAGCTCGGCGTCGACGTGGACGCCGACACCGAGCGCTACACGGTGTCGCACGGCGGCGTCGTCGTGGTCGGCAAGGGTGACGTGGTCGAGGCCTCGTGACGACGCTCGCGCGGCGACGCCTTGCGACGTTGGCTCGGGCTTGCGAGTGGCGCGCCGGCCGGCTCGACGGGCGGTGCTAGATCGTGCGCGTCGCGCTGCTCACGCGCGAGTACCCGCCCGAGGTCTACGGCGGCGCCGGCGTGCACGTCGAGTACCTCGCGCGCGAGCTGGGACGGCTGGAGGAGCTCAGCGTGCACTGCTGGGGCTCGCCGCGCGAGGAGCCGGGGGTGTTCGCGCACCGCGCGTGGGACGCGCTCGTCGGCGCCGAGCCGCACCTCGCCGCGCTCCAGGCGATGTCGGTCGACCTCGTCATGGCGGCGCGCGTGCAGGGCGCCGAGCTCGTGCACAGCCACACGTGGTACGCGAACCTCGCGGGCCACCTCGCGCGGATGGTCTACGACGTCCCGCACGTCGCGACGGTGCACTCGCTCGAACCGCTGCGGCCGTGGAAGGCCGAGCAGCTCGGCGGCGGCTACGCGCTGTCGAGCTTCTGCGAGCGGGTCGCGCTCGAGAGCGCCGACGCCGTGATCGCGGTCTCCGAGGGCATGCGCCGCGACATCATCGCGAGCTACCCGGCGGTCGAGCCCGAGCGCGTGCGGGTGATCTACAACGGGATAGACGCGGAGGAGTACCGCCCCGATCCCGGCACGGACGTGCTCGCGCGCCACGGCGTCGACCCGGGGCGGCCGTCGGTCGTGTTCGTGGGGCGCATCACGCGCCAGAAGGGCGTGCCGTACCTGCTCGACGCCGCGCTGGAGTTCGACCCCGCGGCCCAGCTCGTGCTCTGCGCCGGCGCGCCCGACACGCCCGAGATCGGCGCCGAGGTCGAGCAGCGCGTCGAGCGACTGCGCCAGGAGCGCGGCAACGTCATCTGGCTCGACCAGATGCTGCCCAAGTCCGACGTGATCCAGCTGCTCAGCCACGCGACCGTGTTCGCCTGCCCGTCGATCTACGAGCCGCTCGGCATCGTCAACCTCGAGGCGATGGCGTGCGAGGCGGCCGTCGTCGCGACCGCGACCGGCGGCATCGTCGAGGTCGTGGACGACGGCGTCACCGGATTGCTCGTGCCGTTCGAGCACGCCGACGGCGACATCGAGCCGCGCGACCCCGCCGCGTTCGCGCACGCGATCGCCGAACGCGTCAACGCGCTGCTCGCCGACCCCGACCGGGCGGCCGCGATGGGCCGCGCGGGGCGCGAGCGGGCCCTGCGCGACTTCGAGTGGTCGGCGATCGCGGCGCAGACATCGCAGCTCTACCGCACACTGGTGGCATGACGGATCCTGTGCTGGCGGGCGGCTGCGTCTGCGGCGGCGTCCGCTTCGAGCTGACCCAGCCGCCGCGGGCGGCCGGGTACTGCCACTGCACGCGCTGCCAGCGCCGCACCGGCGCGGCGGCGTCGGCGAACGCGAGCATCGACGGCCGCACGTTCCGGATCGTGCGCGGCGAGGAGCTCGTCAAGGTGTGGCGGCACCCCGACGGCGGCTGGGAGAAGGCCTTCTGCCGCGAGTGCGGCGGGCACCTCTTCAGCCGCGACCCCGACGATCGCGCTCGAATGGGCGTGCGCCTCGGTGCGTTCGACGGCGACCCGGGCGTGCGGCCGAGCTGGCGCGCCTTCGTCGCCTACGCCGCGCCGTGGGAGCCGATCCCGGACGACGGGCTCGAGCGCGTCGCCGAGGGCTGACGCGGCCTGGACGGCTTGGAGGCCGGAGGATCGCGTGCCATCATGCCCGCGGGCCGGACCCGTCGGGCCGGCACCTGCGATCCAGGGAGATGTGGTGAACGCGACGGTGCTGCTGCAGGACCGGACGGACGCTGACTACGAGCAGCTCGAGGCCATGCTGATGGCCTTCGTCGACGACGTGCGCTCG
>Ga0126312_10001211_pt1 | contig 16713 bp, 19 predicted proteins | sample Plot104A_FD_92537 | JGI IMG/M metagenome (GOLD analysis project Ga0126312, IMG submission 92537) | Serpentine soil microbial communities from UC McLaughlin Reserve, CA, USA - Plot104A | ecosystem: Environmental > Terrestrial > Soil > Grasslands | place: USA: UC McLaughlin Reserve, Lake County... | reverse complement strand
TTAGGTGGCCGCGTGCGGCAAGGGCTTGCCGGCGAGGCCGGCGAGCAGGTTGTCGACCGCGCGGTCGGCCATGCGCTCGCGGGCGGTGTGCGTGGCCGAGCCGATGTGCGGCAGCACGAGCAGGTTGGGCGCGGCGAGCAGGGGATGGTCCGGGGGCAGCGGCTCGGGGTCGGTGACGTCGAGCGCGGCGCCGGCGATCCCCCCGCGGTGCAGGGCGCGAGCGAGCGCCTGCTGGTCCACGACGCCCCCACGGGCGGTGTTGACAAGGATCGCGGTGGGCTTCATGCGCGCCAACGCGTCCGCGTCGATGAGATGCCGGGTCTCGGATGTCAGGGGGACATGGAGGGTGACCGCGTCGGACTGGGCGAGGAGCTCGTCGAGCGGCACGCGCGGCGTCGCGAGGATCCGCATCGAAAAGCCCTCGGCACGCCGCGCCACCGCCTGCCCGATCCGTCCGTAGCCGACGATCCCGAGCGTGGCGCCGTAGACGTCGTGCCCGAGCAGCCAGTCGGGCTCCCAGGTCAGCCAGGCGCCCGAGCGCACGGCGGCCAGGGCCTCGGGCAGCCGCCGCGCGGCCGCGAGCAGGCCGGCGAAGGCCAGGTCGGCCGTGGCCTCGGTGAGCACGTCCGGCGTGATGCCGACGGGGATCCCGCGCGCGGCGGCCGCCTCGAGGTCGACGTTGTCCGACCCGACCGCGTAGTTGGAGATCACGCGCAGGTCGGGGCACGCCTCGAGGAGGGCCGCGTCGACGCGATCGGTCAACAGGGCGAGCAGGCCGTCCACGCGCGCCGCCCGCTCGCGCAGGACGTCCTGCAGGGGCGGCATGCGCTCGGGCCACACGTCCACCTCGTGCTCGGCCGCCAACCGCTTCAGCGCGGTGCCGGGGAGGCGGCGGGTCACGAAGACGCGGGCCATCGGGCGGCGTAGGGTATGCGTTGCGCATGGGGATCATCCGGGGCGAACGAACCGTCGACATCGAGGCGCCGATCGAACGCTGCTTCGACATCGCCGCCGACATCGAGGCCGCGCCCGAGTGGCAGGGGTCGCTCGTCGACGTGGAGGTGCTCGAGCGCGACGACGACCGCCGGGCAACCGTGGTGGAAACCGAGTCCGACGCGAAGGTCAAGAAGGTCCGGGCCCGACTGCGCTTCCACTACGACCCGCCCAACCGCATCGGCTGGGTCCAGGAGAAGGGCGAGACCAAGTCGCTCGAGGGCTGGTGGGAATTCGCAGAGCGCGACGGCGTTACCCGCGCGACGTACGCGCTCGTCGTCGACCCGGGGCGGATGCTCGGGCTGCTGCTCCGCGGTCCAGCCGAGGCCAAGGTGCGCGACTTCCTCCTCGGCGGCGCCGCGGAGGGGCTCAAGCGTCAGGCCGAGGGCGTGAAGGCGTAGCGGTCGGCGACGCTTCACCGCACGACGATACTTGCGGGGTGGCCGATCGCTCGCTCGATGCGGCGCTGCAGCGCATCTGGGAACGCGCCCAGCCGAGGCTCCTGGCGCGCGTCGATGCCATCGACCACGCGATCGCGGCGCTCGACGATTCCGAGCGCGTCGCGAGCGGGCGCGCGGAGGCGCACAAGATCGCGGGCCTCGCCGGCACCTTCGGTCTCGGCGAGGCGTCGCGGCTCGCGCGCAGCATCGAGGAGCAGCTCGAGGGCGGCGAGCAGCCAGACCCGGAGCGCCTGCGCCGCGAGGCGGTGCAGCTGCGCGCCCACCTGACCGCCTAATCCGTGCGCCCCCAGCCGCGGCCCCCCGAGTGAGATCGAGGGCCGGGTTCACCAGTGCTCAGCCGAGCTCGGTGGCGATCGCCGCCCCTGCGCGCGGTCGCGATCGCCACGCCTCGAACGCGAGCACCAGAGCGACCGCCGCGAGCACGGCGGCAAAGAGCTCGAACGTGGACTGCAGCCCGAGGGGCGTCACGAGCACGCCGGCGAGGATCGCGGGCACCGACAGCGACAGGTAGGCCACGATGTAGAAGGCCGACATCACGGCCGCCCGCTGCTCGTTCGGGATTGCCGCCGACAGATTGCGCAGCGCGCCGAGGAAGGCGACCCCGAAGCCGAGGCCCCCAATCGTCGCGCCGGCCACGAGCCAGGCGCCCGAGTCGGCCGACGCGGCCACCGAGATCATCAGCAACCCCACCGCCAGCGCCACCGAGCCGCCGGCCGTGCCCGCCCACGGCGCGGTCCGGCCGAAGGCCAGCTGCGCGAGCGACCCGGCGCCCGCGAGCAGGAAGATGCCGATGCCGTCGACCAGGTGATTGGTGCTGTCAAAGACGCCGGCCGACAGCGCCGGGCCGAGGGCAAGGAACAGGCCGCCGAGCGACCAGGAGGAGATGACGCCGAGGGCGGCGTGGAGGAACGGGCGGCGCACCGAGGGCGGCACGCTCGGGCGCTGGGGCCTGAGGCGCAGGCGCGATCGCGCTGCGACCGGCTCGGGCATCCGCAGCGCGCCGGCGAAGGCGATCGCGAACAGGACGAGCAGTAACGCGTAGGGCAGCACGCGAGGCGCCGGCGCCAGCTGGACGAGGGCGGACGCAACCAGCGCTCCGAGGCCGATGCCGGCGGAGCTCGCGACGCCGTTGGTCAGGCCAACCCCGGCGGTGTCGCGGCGGGGATGGAGGTCGAGCAGCGCGGCCGCCGCGGCGGCCAGCGCCAGACCGGTGGCCAGCCCCTGCAGGCCGCGCGCGACGAACAGCCACGCGACCGAGTCGGCCAGCATGAACAGCACGGTGGTGACCATCAGCGCGCCGAGCGCGAGGAGCAGCACCGGCCGCCGCCCGATCGCGTCGGAGGCGCTGCCGGCGAGCAGGAGCGCGGTCAGGACCCCGAACGCATAGGTCGCGTAGACGAGCGTCAGTACGACCGGCGAGAAGCCCCACAGCTCGCGGTAGGTCTCGTACAGCGGGGACGGGGTCGCCGACGCGAACAGCCCGAGGCCGATGACCGACCCGACGAGCACGTAGGCGAGCCGTGGCGAGAGCGTGCGCATCGATGACTGTTCCCTTCCTTCCAAAACTATGGAAGTACGGTAGCATGGCGCCCATGGCCGCCTCGACGACCCCCCGCGCCGACCGGATCCCTCACCCGCCGGCGAGCGCGGTCGACCTCGCGACGATCATGCGAGCGCTCGGCGACCCGGTCCGGCTGGACTTGGTCCGGATGCTCGCCGACGGCCGGGAGCACAACTGCGGCCAGCTCGCCGGCGCGCTCGGGCTCCCCGCTTCCACCGCGTCGTACCACATGCGCCTGCTGCGGGAATCGGGAGTGACCAGGACCCGCGCGGAGGGCACGCATCGGGTGATCTCGCTCCGCCGCCACGACCTCGACGAGCGCTTTCCCGGGCTGGTCGAGGTGCTGACGTCCGGCTAGAATCGTCTGTCCACGCCGCGGGGTGGAGCAGTCAGGTAGCTCGCCGGGCTCATAACCCGGAGGTCGCGGGTTCGAATCCCGCCCCCGCTATCCGCGAAGGCCCCGCAATGCGGGGTCTTTTTCTCAGGATCGCAGCGTCGGCGACTAGCGTGGGGTGGCATGCTCGCCGCCCGCGAGGACGTCCGCAACGTCGCCATCGTCGCCCACGTCGACCACGGCAAGACGACGCTGGTCGACGCCATGCTGTGGCAGTCGGGCGCCTTCCGGGCCAACCAGGACGTCGCCGATCGCGTGCTCGACTCGACCGACCTCGAGCGCGAGAAGGGCATCACGATCCTGGCCAAGAACACCGCCGTGTCCTACCGCGGGGTCAAGCTCAACATCGTCGACACGCCGGGCCATGCCGACTTCGGCGGTGAGGTCGAGCGCGGGCTGACGATGGTCGACGGCGTGCTGCTGCTCGTCGACGCCAGTGAGGGCCCACTACCGCAGACCCGGTTCGTCTTGCGCAAGGCGCTCGAGGCCCGGCTGCCGGTGATCCTGGTCGTCAACAAGGTCGACCGGCCCGACGCGCGCATACCGGATGTCGTCGACGCGATCTACGAGCTCTTCCTCGACCTCGACGCCGACGAGTCGCAGATCGAGTTCCCGATCGTCTACTGCAACGCTCGCGCGGGCCGCGCGTCGCTGGTCGCCGGGCAGAGCGGCGAGTCCCTGGATCCGCTGCTCGACCTCCTGCTCGCGCACGTGCCGGCGCCCGAGTACGACCCCGACCACCCGCTCCAGGCCCACGTCACCAACCTGGACGCCTCGCCCTATGTCGGCCGCCTCGCCGTGTGCCGTGTGCGCCACGGCGTCATCCGGCGCGGCCAGGCGGTGGCGTGGTGTCGCACCGACGGGACGGTCGAGCGCGCCACGGTCAGCGAGCTGTACGTCACCGAGGCGCTTGACCGCGTGGCGACATCCGAGGCCGGCCCGGGCGAGATCATCGCGGTGGCGGGCATTCCCGAGGTGACGATCGGCGAGACGCTCGCTGACGCGGCCGACCCACGGCCGCTTCCAGTGATCACCGTCGACGAGCCTTCGATGAGCGTGACCATCGGGATCAACACGTCGCCGCTGGCCGGCAGCGACGGCTCGCGCTTGACCGCCCGGCAGGTCCTCGCCCGGCTCGAGCAGGAGCTCGTCGGCAACGTGTCGCTGCGGCTGCGCGACACCGAGCGACCCGACGTGTGGGAAGTGCAGGGCCGCGGCGAGCTGCAGCTGGCGGTGCTGGTGGAGCTGATGCGCCGCGAGGGGTTCGAGCTCACCGTCGGCCAGCCGCAGGTGGTCCGCCGCGAGATCGACGGCCGCGAGCACGAGCCGGTCGAGCGCCTGGCGATCGACGTGCCCGAGGAGTACGTCGGGGTCGTGACGCAGTTGCTCGCCCTGCGCAAGGCGCGCCTCGAGCAGATGGTCAACCACGGCACCGGATGGGTGCGCATGGAGTACCTGGTGCCCGCCCGGGGCCTGATCGGCTTTCGCACCGAGTTCCTCACCGAGACGCGCGGGACCGGCCTCATGCACCACGTGTTCGATCGCTGGGAGCCGTGGGCGGGCCACATGCGCACGCGCCCCACCGGCTCCCTGGTCGCCGACCGCCGCGGTCGCGCAGCGCAGTTCGCGCTCATGAACCTGCAAGAGCGCGGGACGTTGTTCGTGGGCCCGGGCGACGAGGTCTACGAGGGGATGATCGTTGGTGAGAACGCGCGCGCCGATGACCTCGACGTCAACGCGTGCAAGGAGAAGCACCTCACCAACATGCGCTCGTCCACCGCGGATGTCCTTGTGCGGCTCGTGCCCCATCGCCAGCTCTCGCTCGATCAGGCCCTCGAGTTCCTGCGCGAGGACGAGTGCGTCGAGGTCACGCCCGCCCGGGTACGGCTGCGCAAGGCGGTGCTGGACGCGACTCAGCGCGCCAAGCACGCCCGGCGGGCGCGCGCTCGCGCGTAGGCCCCGGGGTCCGATTAGGGTCGCACGTACGCCCGGCAAATCGCTATGCGAGAGGATCCACGTGGACAAGCGCACCGACGACTTCATCGGCGAGGTGGACGTCCGGTCCGACGACAGCTCCGAGACCAAGAGCTTCGAGCTGCACGCAAACCACTTCAACGTCAACGACGACACCGGCGAAGTGGAGTTCGCCGAGGGCGTCTGGGAGGACATCCAGGAGCACGTGCGCTCGGCGGTCATGCTGGTCGCCCACCACGAGCTGAGGGCGCAACCGGACGCCGCTTCCTGACGCGCGCCCACGCGCACCGAACGCCGGTGCCGAACGGCGCTCAGCCGCCGAGGGCCGGGCTGGCGCGCGGCGCCACGGGCCGAGCTCAGGCTGAGTCGCGCGACCCATCCGCGAGCAGTGCGTCGATGAGCGCCCCGAGATCCTCGCGGTAGGTGTCCCGGTCGTGTGCCGCCGTCCACACCGCGGCGGCCGCCGCCAGGGTCGGGTAGCGCTCCGGATCGGGGGCACCGCGAAGCTCTCGCTGCTGACTCGGCCCGCTGGAGCTCGCGCCGGCGCGCACGAGCAGCGAGCCGAGGGTGAAGTTCCACATCAGACGGTACGCGCGCACCACCGCCTCGATCGATAGATCCGCCTCGCGCAGCGCCGCATGGATCTCCTCGATCGCGCCGAGAACCGACGGCGCCATCATCCGGCGGCGCGCCAGCACCTCGGGGACCCAGGGGTGCTCCGCGAGGCTGTCGTAGATCGTCGACCACAGCACCAGCATCGCGCTCTTCGGGTCCCGCGGGCGCGACGGGTACACGAGCCGGGCGGCGAGGCGGTCGACCAGCACCATCAGCAGCTCGTCCTTGCTTCCCACGTGCCGGTAGGACGCCATCGCGGAGACGCCGAGCTCGCTCGCGAGCCGGCGCATCGTCAGCGCCTCGACGCCCTCGGCGTCGAGCAGCCGGATCGCCGCGTCGAGCACGGCTTCGCGGTCGATCGTCGGCGGGCGACCCCGCGGCCGGGCCGCCACGTCCGACGCCGATTCGCGTTCGGCCGTCGGCCGGCGACCGGTGCGGCGCTCGGCGGACCCGTCGCCGCGGGACCGCTTCGACGAGAGGTCTCTGGAGGGCCTTGCCGACATTTGATGTACGTGTATATTATTCTCCGGATGGCACACGGAATCCCCACACTCGCAACCGGCAAGGTCTGTTACCTCGAGATCCCCGCAGCGGATGTCGAACGCTCGTCGTGCTTTTACCACGACGCGTTCGGCTGGGAGTTGCGCACCCGCGGCGACGGTGCGATCGCATTCGACGACACGGTCAAGGAGGTGAGCGGCTCGTGGGTCACCGGGCGGCCGCCGTCGGCTGAGCCCGGGATCATGGTCCACATCATGGTTGCCGACCTCGATCCAGCGCTCGCGGCCGTCCGCGCCGCCGGGGGCGAGGTGCTGAATGAAGACGCGGCCCCCGGCGAGCGCGTGGGGCACGTTCGCGACCCGGCCGGCAACGTGATCGGGATCTACGAGCAGCCCGGCCTGGCTGAACGCGAACGGACGGTCAGTCCGGTGCCCGAGCACCTCCACACGGTCACGCCCCGGCTCGCGTTGAGCGATGGCGCAGCCGGGATCGACTTCTACAAGGCCGCGTTCGACGCCAAGGAGCTGGGCGAGCGCTACCACCTGTCCGACGGGACGCTCGTCCACGCGGAGCTGCTGATCGGCGACTCGGTGGTGATGGTCAAGGACGCCCAGGACGATGAGTTCAACGCGCTGCTCTGCACCTACTGGCCCGACGTCGACGCCGCCTGGGATCGTGCCGTACGCGCCGGCGCCGAGGTCGTCTACCCCCTCGCCGACCAGTTCTACGGCGAGCGCGGCGGCCGCCTCGGCGATCCGTTCGGCAACCAATGGATGCTGGCCGCCCGAATCGAGACCGTTTCGCCGGCCCAGCTCGCCGAGCGCGAGCCGGCGTAGAGCCGGACCCGTCGTCCCGGAGGGCGCTGGGCACGTGGACACCAGCGACTGGCCAGTCGACTGGCGCCGTCCGATGCCGCTCGATCCGCTGAGCCCAGGCACACGCTAGCGCTGATCCCGGACGCCGGCGCAGCGGCGTTCTGGTCGCCGACTCGTCTCGTGCCTAACCTCGATCCGTGCAGCGCCTTCTCGTCGCCGCGATGAGCGTCCGTGACCCCGACACGGCGCGGGCGATCCGCTCGGTCGTCTTCCTGCTCCTGCTCGCCGAAGCGCTCGCCGCCGCCCAGCGCGACCGGCGCGGCCCGAGGGCGGTCAGCCCCCGCCAGGGTCCCGCTCGGCCTCACCGGCCGCCGCTGCCCCATCGCGGGGCACTCGCGGGCCGCCGCCCGCGCGGGTGAATCGATCGTCTACTCGGACTCGAGTCCGGCGGACCGCAGCTCGAACGCCGCCAGCACTGCCATCGCCGCGCCCACGCCGGCACCGACGAGGACGGCGACCTCCAGCCCATCGGTGAAGGCGACGCGCGCCGCGCCGAGCAGCTCACCGGCGACATGGGCGGGAAGGTGAGCCGCGGCCGTGACGGCGCCGCCCAGCGTGTCGCGGGCCGCATCGGCCAGGCGTGACGGCACGCCGCTCGGCAGCCGGTCGGCGACGGCGTCGCGATAGACCGCCGTCCCGACACTGCCCAGGACCGCGATGCCCAAGGCGCCTCCGAGCTCGGTTGCGGTCTCCGACAGAGCCGACGCCGCGCCGGCCCGCTCGACCGGAGCGGCCGCCACCACGATGTCGGTGCCCAACGCTCCCACCGGGGCGACACCGAATCCGACGAGCACGGTCCCGATCACCAATACCGCCAGCCTGGAGTCCGGGCCGAGCTGGGCGAGCACGATCAACCCGATCGCCGCCAGGCCAAGTCCTGCCGCCACCACCAGCCCCGGTCGAGTCAGGCGGGAGAGCCACGGCGCGAGCATCGCCCCGACGATCAGCGCGATCACCTCCGGTAACAGCCAAAGCCCGGTGACGAAGGGCCCGATGTCGTGCACGAGCTGGAGGTACTGCGCGACGAACAGATCCGAACCCGAGACTACGAAGACCGAGACCAAAAGCGCCGCAAAGGCGGCGACGAACATCGACGACCGGAACAGCGCGAGGTCGACGAGCGGATAGGCGAGTCGCGTTTGGCGGCGCAGGAACACGTATCCGCTCAGGACTCCGACCAACACCGCCAGCGCCGCGAGGAGGCTTGGCCCGTGCTCGGCCGTTCGTGTGACGCCGTAGATCACCGCCAGCAGCGCGACCAGCGAGATGGCGGCGCTCAACAGGTCGAGCCGGCCGGGATTCGGGTCGCGGGACTCGGGCAGCAGAACCGGGCCCAGCACGAGCAGCAGCGCCATGACGGGCACGTTCATGAGGAAGACGGAACCCCACCAGAACTGCTGGAGGAGGGCGCCGCCGATCAACGGGCCGATCGCCGCTCCCGCGGCAAAGCAGCTCACCCAGATGGCGATCGCCGTCTGGCGCTGCGCGGCGTCGGTGAACAGGCCGCGGATCAGGGCAAGCGAGGATGGCGCGAGCGTCGCACCGGCGATGCCCAGCCCGGCTCGGGCGGCGATCAACATGCCCGCGCTGGCGGAAAACGCCGCCGCCAGCGACGCCACGGCGAAGCCTGCGGCACCGATCAGCAGCAGGCGCCGCCTGCCGATGCGGTCGCCGAGGGTCCCCATGACGATCAGACACGCGGCGATCAGGAACCCGTAGATGTCGGTGATCCAGATCAGCTCTCCGCTGGTGGGCTCCAGGTCGCGCGTGAGCTTGGGAACGGCGAGGAACAGCACCGAGAGGTCCATCGTCACCAGCAGGGTCGGGAGCGCCAGCACGGCGAGGCCGACCCATTCGCGTCGCCCCGCTTTCACCGCTGCAGGGCGGCCTCGAGGTTGGCGAAGGCATTCGTCCAGCCGTCGCGGTAGTCGCCCTCGGTGTCCTCGGGCAGGCCGCGGTTCGTCAGTACGACGGTGGTCCGGCCGCCGGCCGGGATGAAGTCGACCTCGATCAGCTGCGGCGAAGCCGTCGGAGCGTCGTCCCAGGTCCAGCTGAACGCCAGACGCCGAGGCCGGTCGATGACGGTGTACCGGCCGCCGCCGCCGTACTCGGTGCCGTCCGCGGGATTTCGCATCGTCACGCGGACCGTTCCGCCGATACGCAGATCCACTTCCGCGGTCGGGGTCTCCCAACCCTGCGCTGCCTGCCACCAGCGCTTCATCACCTCGACGCTCGTCCAGGCATCGAACAGCTCCTCCGCCGAGGCCTGAAAGGCCCACTCGATGCGCACGGTCTCGGTCATCTCCCCTCCCGCTTCTCCGCCACGAACTCGTCGACCACCTCGAACATCTGCCTCCAGCGCGAGCGCTGTACATCCAGCCACGCGGTGGCCTCGTCCAACGGCCGGACGTCGAGGCGCAGGCGATGCGTCCGGCCGTCGACGACCCTGACCACGACGCCGGCCTCCTCGAGCACCTTGAGATGCCGCGACAGCGTGGGCTTGGAGACACCGAACTGCCGCGTCGCCTCGCCGACCGTCGCCGGGCCCTCGGCGAGTCGCTCGATGATCCCGCGCCGGATCGGATGCGCCAACGCACGGTATGTATTGTTAGCCATGCAGCTAACAGATTACAGACGCGACTCGGCGTACAACGGAAGGGAGGCGCAGGGTGCTGCTCGAGGGCAAGGCCGCGCTGGTCTATGGAGGGGCCGGCTCGATCGGGCGGGCGATGGCCACGGCCTTTGCCCGTGAGGGAGCCAAGGTCCACCTCGCCGGTCGCACGGCGAGCCCGCTTGAGGCCGCCGCAGCGGAGATTCGCCGAGCGGGAGGGGCGGTCGAGACCGCGCAGCTCGACGCGCTGGACGCCGAAGCCGTGGATGCGCATGTCGATGCGGTGGCGGAACGCTCGGGCAGCGTCGACATCTCTGCAACGGCGATCTCGCTGGGCGAGGCGTTCGGCACGCCCCTCGTCGAGACCACGCCGGCGGATTTCGAGCGACCGGTGGTTACCGCGCTCAGGAGCACGCTGCTGACCAGCCGGGCCGCCGCCAGACACATGATCGAACAGCGGTCGGGGGTCATCCTCACGTTCGGCGGCTATGGACGACCGCCGACGGACTTCTACCTGGGCGGCTTTCAGGTGGCCCTCAGCGCAGTTGACGCGCTGCGGCGGCAGCTTGCGGCCGAGCTCGGATCACACGGCATCCGGGTCCTCACGCTTCAGTCCACCGGCGTATCCGAGGCGTTCGGAGACGATCCCGACGCGCTGCTCGGCCGGCGCGCGACGCTCGCGGAGGTCGGCACCACCGCGGCCTTCGCCGCGTCCGATCAGGCGGGCGCAATGACCGCCACGGCGCTCAACATCACCTGCGGTGCCGAAGTCGACTGAGGCAGCTTCACGTTCCGCGCTACGCCGCGGCGGTGTGCTCGAGGATCGCCTGCGCCATCGGCTCCCAGTCGGCCCGGGCCACGCCGTGGCCCGCTCCTTCCAGCGGTATCAGGCGGGCGCCGGGGATCGCTTCCGCCAGCGCCTGCCCGTGCTCGAACGGCAGCATCGGATCGGCGGTGCCATGGATCACGAGGGTGGGCGCCGCGATCGAGGCGAGCGGTCCATGCTGCCGGCCGTCGTCCGCGATCGCATCGTGGTTCGGCAGCGCGGCCGGGTCGCGGGCGCGCGCGATGTCGCGGCGCACGAAGTCGCGAGCCGCCGCTTCGTCAAAGGGTCGCTGCGTCCCCGCCAGTACGCGCGAGTACGCAACGAGGTAGTCGGCGACCGAGTCGGCGTTCGACCAGTCCACCCGCGCGCTCGACACGAACGCCCCGAACTCGTCGGTCGGGGGCGGGAGCTCCCGCTGTACCGGCACGGCCACCGAGGTGCTGATGAGGACGAGCGAGCGGACGCGCTCAGGGTGATCGACCGCGACGATCTGGGCAAACGCCCCACCTGCCGAGGCGCCCACGAGGTGCGCTGCGTCGATGCCGTACGCATCGAGCACGCCGACGGCGTCCGCGACCAGGTCGCCACCGGTGTATCCCGGGTGGCCCGGCGCGTAGGTCACCGAGCGGCCGGTGTCACGGTGGTCGTAGCGGACGACGAGGCGCCCACCCTCCGCGAGCATGCGGCAGAAGCCGTCCTCCCACCACAGCATCGACGCGCCGGTGCCCATGATCAGGAGGATGGGCGGGTCTGCGGGATCGCCGAAGGGCTCCGTACAGAGCTCGACGCCGTTTACCTCGATGATTCGCTCGCCCATGGTTCAGTACGCCGGGACGGGCGAGAACGCCCAGGCCCGACCGCCCGGCGGCGCCGTGTCGGCGGCGATCGCCAGCACGGTGGATACATCATCGCGGGCAAAGGCCGCGACGAGCCTGGCGACGAGCTCGCCCGCCGCGTCTCGGTTTGCCCGTGGCCGCGGCTCCGCATCTGCGGACGCGGCCCGTTCCAGCTCTGCCCGGGCGCGCTGCAGCGCGCTGTTGACGGACGCCGGCGTGGTCGCGAGCGCCTCGGCGCTCTCGCGCGCGGAGAATCCGAGCACGTCCTTGAGGATCACGGCGGCGCGCTGGTTCGGCGGCAAATCGACCAGGGACCGCAACGCGGCCTCGAATCGGTCACGGCGCTCGGCCTCGCCGTCCGCTTCGTGGGACGGGCAGTCAAACGGCCCGTCGTCGACCGGAAGCGCGGTGCGTCGCCGCTTCCCGACCGCGTTGAGGCAGGCGTTCGTGGCGATCCGGTACAGCCAGGCGCGCAAGGATGCCCGCCCCTCGAACCGCTCGAGCGCCACGCGCGCAGGAGTACGTCCTGCATGACGTCCTCGGCCTCGTCGACCGAGCCGAGCATCCGCGCACAGTGCGCCCGAAGCTCGCCGCGATAGGGGTCGATCAGACGGCGGAACGCCTCGTCGTTCCCGCCACGAGCGGCGGCGAGCAAGCGCGTCACGCGGCGTTCTCCCCGAGCGCCCGGCGCAGCGCCCGCCACACCGACTCGAGCTCCTCGAGCGGGTGTTCGTCCACGTCGATCCCGCGGGCGCGCAGCCGCTCCGCGGCCGGGCGGCAGCGGCCCTCCGAAGCGGCGACGATCGCGGGGGCGGCGGCGGCGCGCGTCGGCAGCTCGTCGATCGCCGAACGGGCGGCTGCGCAGGTGTCATCGGGGCACGCACCGCCGCCGCGCAGCACGAGGAGCTGGCGGGCGATGCGTGGCCAACCACGGTCGCGTGCCCGGAGCGCGAGCACCACCGCGGCCGCTGCGCCGGCGCCGCTGCCGGCCAGCAGCAGGCGGTTCGGGTCGGCGCCGATCTCCGCCGCGTGCTCGGCCGACCACTCGAGCACGCTTGCGGCACGCTCGAGCGGCGAGTCGGCCGACCCGAGCCGCGCCGAGCGCAACGGCGCGCATAGGACGACCGCGCCCACGCCCGCGCAAAGCCGCCGGCACAGCTCGTCGTCGGCGCGATCGACGCCGTTCCGCGGGTCGGGGTCGGGAAGGAAGACCGCGAGCGGGCCAACCGTCCGGGCGCGGGTCGGCCAGCGGACGCGCACCGGCATCGCGCTCGCGCCCCGCAGCCGCAGGTCCGCCACCCGTTGCAACGCATCGATCTCCGGCACGGCGCGGATCCTGCCGTGACGTGGCGACGAGCGAAATACGGATCGTGCATCGCGGTGGTGCGCATCGCGCATCGCGGCGGACGGCCCGACCACCGATAATCGCGTCATGGCAGATGAGGGTCGCGGTCATGTGCTGGCCTTTCCGCAGGCGCCGGAGGCGATCGAGCTCAAGCAGCTGCGCGCGTTCGTCGCCGTCGCCGACGAGCTGAACTTCGGCCGCGCCGCCGACCGCCTCCACATCAGCCAGCCCGCGCTCAGCCGCCAGGTGCGCGCCCTTGAGCAGCTGCTCGGCCTGGAGCTCCTGCGACGGACGAAGCACCGGGTCGAGCTGACGGTCGCCGGTGAGGCGCTGCTCGACCGTGCCCGACGGCTCCTCGACGACGTCGACCAAGCGGTCACCGCGACGCTCGCCATCGGCGGCGAGCTCGCCGGGCGGCTGGCGCAGCTGTGGGCGCCGGTGCTCGACCTCGCCAACGACGATGCCGACCTCGAGGAGCTCCGTCAGGCCTACGAGCGGTTCCACGCGCAGTTCTCGCCGCCCGAGGGAGTGGCGATCCTGCACGTCAACGCGGGCGGCGTTCCTGCGCTCGAGTTCGCGCCGCACGGCCGGGGCCCTGGGCGGATCCTCTACCTGCACGGAGGCGGCCACGCGATGGGGTCGGCCTTCGGCTACCGCCCCCTGATCGGCGCCACCGCGGTCGCGGCCGGCACCGGCGCGGTCGCCCCGGAGTATCGTCTCGCGCCGGAGCATCCGTTCCCGGCCGCGCTCGACGACATCACGCGCGCTTACGAATGGGTGATCTCGAGCGGCACCCCAGCCGAGCAGGTCGTGGTGGTGGGCGACTCATCCGGCGCCGGGCTGGTGATGTCGCTGCTGCTCCGGTTGCGCGAGGAGAAGTCGCCGCTACCAGGCGGAGCGGTCCTCTTGTGCCCATGGCTCGATCTCACCGGGAGCACCATGCGGGCACTCGTCGACCCACCCGAGGAGGTGGCGGTACTGAGTCGGCAGGCGGCCGGCCTCGCTGCGTCCTACCTGGGCGACCACCCCATCGACGATCCGGTGGTCAGCCCGCTGAGGGCCGACCTCTCGGGACTCCCTCCACTGCTCGTCCAGGCGGCGACGGGCGATGCCCAGCGCGAAGACGCCCACCAGGTCACCGCGCGCGCACGCGCGCATGGGGTGGAGGCACGGCTCGAGCTCTATCCGGTCGAGACGCACACCTTCCAGACCTTCTGGTCCTTCCTCCCGGAGGCCAAGGAGGCGCTCGAGCGCGCCGGCGAGTTCATCCGCGCCACCGTCGGCGGCGAGCAGCCGGCGGTGGGCCGCCGCCCCTCGGCGCGAGCCTAGAGCCTGGCGTTGCACCGCAGGATGTCGATCGCGCGGACCGTCGCGTAGCCGCGCCAGTCGAGGGCCCCTGCCGGCGAGATCTTCCGGTAGTCGACGGTCCACCCACCGTCGTCGCGCTGCTCGCCGGCCAGGCGATCGAGGTCGTCGGAGATGACGTCGGGGCTGAACAGCGTTCGCGCCGGACGGTTGGGGTAGGAGGCGACGTCGAGCGGCCGCAGCGCCTCGTCCTCGGTGCCCGCGCGAACGCGGATCCTTCCGTCCGACGGGACGTAGGCGCCGACGCGGCGGAGCAGTCCGGCCGCCTCGGGCCGGCGATCGTGGACGGCATCGAGGAACCGCACCGAGAACGCCAGGACGTAGGCAAACGGCGCCTCCTCGATCGCGGCGATGGCATGAAGGCAATACGCCGTTGCGCGCTCGAGCCACGGATGACTGGCGACAGCCCGGTCGTGCGTCGCGACCCGGTGCGCCGCCGCCGCGGTCACCGAGGTGATCTGGAGCGACGACGTCGAAGGATCGGCGGCCTGCCACCAGGGCGCGGAGCCGGCCGTCGTCCCGATCGACAGCGCCATCGGAAGGCCTCCGTCGGGCCGGGTCACCGAGTGCAGCCAGTCGCACAGCGCCGCGGCCTGCGGCGCGGCGGCGGGAGCGGTCTCCTCGAAGACCTCGAACGCGTGGCCCGCGGCGCCCGGCTGGCTCTCGGGCGAGCGCAGGTCGGGCTCGAGGCCCCAGCCGTAGCCGCCGTCAGGGTTGCGGTAGCTGTCGAGGGCGGCCAGGGCGCCCTCCGCATCCGTGCCGCCCTGGAGGAGCCCGAACCGGCGACGGTCAAGGACGCGCGCATGCGTAGCCATGAAGTCGGCCGCTGCTGGGAGGTCGACCGTCACCAGTTCATCCCTCGCACCTCGGCGGCCAGCAGGGCGACCTGCTCGAGATCGCCGGCACAGGGAAACAGGACGATGTCGGTGCAGCCGGCCTCGGCCAGCCGGCGCAACTCCGCCTCGATTTGCTCCCCTGTGGTGAGCGTCTCGGAGCGCGCGGCGTCGTAGTACGCGTCACCGTAGTAGTGGTGGATGTAGGCGTCCGCGGTGGGGTCCGCGTCGGGACCGAGGCTGAAGTAGCGCCCGGTCACGACGCGCGGGCGGCCGGGGCGCCCGGCCTCGTCCCACGCCCGCCTGACCGCCGCCGCGCCGCCGCGCAGCGTGGCCAGGTCGAACAGCGGCGACACCCAGCCTGCGCTCATCGGCCGCGCCGCCCGCTCGAACGACGCCTGCACCGTGCCGCCGATCAGGATCCGCGGCACGGCACCGGCCTCGCGCCATGCCTGCTCCATCGCGTCCAGCGAGGCGTCGAACAGCTTCCCGCGACCGTTCAGCGACACGCCGCTGGCCTTGTAGTCCGCGGGCCAGCCGCCCATCCCCAGGCCCGCCGTCAGCCGCCCGCCCGAGAGCCGGTCGACCGAGGCGAGCTGCTTGGCCAGCAGGACCGCGTTGCCGCGCCAGCAGACGTTGATGAGCGTGCTCGTCAGCTCGATCCGGCGCGTGCGCGCCGCGGCGGCGGCGAGCGCGGTCAGCGGATCGAGGTTGTCGTAGATCAGCCGGTCGATCACCCCGACGGAGGCGAACCCGGCACCCTCGGCCGCAGCCGCCCAGTCTCCGATCGAGGCCATGTCCGCCTCGGGGACCGCCGCCGGCAATCCGATTCCCACTCGCATGCGGCGCATGGTCGACGAGCCGTCGCGCCATGTCTTGAGCGAAACGGACATCGTGGCGGCTGGAACTACTCTGCCCCCGTTCTACGTCGAGGGGGACGACATCGAGCGACGGACATTGCTGCGATTGCAGGAGGCGGCGAGGAGCGGGTTGAACGCCACGCGACCTGGACCGAGCTGTTCTTCGACCTGGTGTTCGTCGTCGCGGTGGCGCAGCTGGCCACGGGGCTGCACTCCGACGCCTCGCTCGACGGCGCCATCGCGTTCGTCGGACTGTTCGCCCCGGTGTTGTGGACGTGGACCAACTACGCGTACCTCGCCGACCTCTTCGATGCCGACGGGGGGCGGTTCCGGATGGTCCTGCTGGGGGCGATGCTGCTCGTCGGCGGCCTGGCCGCCACCATCCCCGACGCCTTCGCGGGGAAGACCGCGCGCTTCGTGATTGCGTACGCCCTGCTGCGAGGCGATGGTGGCTGTACTTCGGGCGCTTCGACGCCGGCGTCTTCGACTGGGCCTTGCGCGGCGGGATGCGCGAGCGCCGCCAGTCGTCCGTGTTCGGCTACGGCCACCTGCCGCTGCTCGCCGCGCTTGCCGCGGTCGGCGTGGGAGTGCGGCTGGCCATCGAGGAGGCCCTCGGAGGTGGAGAGGCGGCGGACGCCGCGCCGATCCACGCCGCCGCCACCG
>Ga0126312_10001210_pt1 | contig 16724 bp, 20 predicted proteins | sample Plot104A_FD_92537 | JGI IMG/M metagenome (GOLD analysis project Ga0126312, IMG submission 92537) | Serpentine soil microbial communities from UC McLaughlin Reserve, CA, USA - Plot104A | ecosystem: Environmental > Terrestrial > Soil > Grasslands | place: USA: UC McLaughlin Reserve, Lake County... | reverse complement strand
TACTCATTATGTAACCAACCAAAGACTAACTTTGGAAGCACTTAAAGAAATATCTGATTCAGAAGATGTTATAGAAGTTACTGGTGACTATACTGGTAGTATTGGAGGTTGGGGGGCATCTCACGAGGTTACAACCCACTCGCGCTAACTAGCGATTTGCAATATAATTTTTACATATTTTGCCATAAAGTTTTATACAATAGATATACTTCTTGAAAAATAATATAGGAGAAAAAAAGCCCAAGCATTATCAGGGATTTTTTATTTCTTGAGCATATCGAGCACTTTATCTATTATCTTTCCATGGTCGGCGTTTACCTCTGTTGTTATTAACAACAAGTGATAATCTTCTAGGGGAAAAGTTATACGTTTAATCTTTTCGTATTCCGCCATAGCGTATTTTCCCTTGCCAATTTTAGGAGAAAGAGAGTTGCGTAAACTCCACCTAGCCAAAGCTTGTAGATTTGATCTTTTTGTTTCATCGGAAGAAAGAAGATTACCGACGCCTTGGCGTTGGCCCCCGTGTCGAATTTCGCCTGTATCATCACATACACCAGCGAATCGGATATTTTGGTCGAGCTCCAAGATATCCTTGCAAAGGTTATCATAATCCATGTTTTGGAATGGCAAGAAGAATCTAATAAGGATTGTTGAGTTTGGTTCGATAGCGAATCCTTGCACGATGTGCAACGTTTTTTATGCCTGGTAGCTGAACTAATGAATACAGTATGTTCTTTGTAAAACAAGAGGAGCCTCGGGATCTTCAAAAACCAATAATCATTGCTGCCATGCAGGACATGGGAAACGTCGGTAGTATAGCCATTAATACTATAAACAAGATTCTAAGAACAAGCCTTTTCAGGCAGGTATTTCCACCTTCTCCCAATTATGTGATAGATAACGGAGGGTATATCGACTTTCAGCAGGAAAGCTGGGACTACCGTTATACTAAAGACATCATAGTATTTGGTGGAGGTATAGGTCAACCTCAGACTAATCAGGAATTATATGAACTGTGTCAGGATATAATAGATATTGCCAAAGTATATTCTGCTCGGCTAATATACACGTTGGGCGCTTTTCACACGACGAGAATTATAGGCAAAAGCCCAGAGACCTTCGTAACAACAACCTCTCAGGAATTAACAGAACAAATCAGAAAACTAGGGATACAGACTACTCCTCAATCATCGCTCATTACAGGGTTCAATGGCCTTATGTTAGGGTTTGCAAAGATAAACAATATACAAGGAATTGGCTTATATGGTGAGCTCAATGATCCTAGAATACAACAGTACCGTACCGCCAAAAGTGTTTTGCAGTTGCTGGAAAGACTTACGTACCAAAAATTGGGGGACCTAAAAGAACTGGATGTGATGGCTGATGCAGTTGATAAAGAAATAGAAAGGATGAAAAAACAAGGAGACTTCTTGTAGACTAGCAAACGAGAATAAAATTGAGAAAGATGCTTTCAAAAATATATTAATATTCTCGAGAGTAATTCACAATTAACGCATGACTGGCTCAGAACCCCAGCAGCAAAGGTGCTAGTAGACAATGCCAGCAAGATTTGGAATATTGATTACCGCTAGACTAAAATGCTGAGATATACCAAACGGCTAATTACTAATAGTAAGGAGCATCGTTAGACGGTTGAGGTACCAAAAAACGGTGAGAAGGACTGACATCAAGGCCTAATAGTCTCTTTCTGGGAATTAATAATTTTTATCTAACTTCAATTGAATCTTCGTTAAATCCTCGTCTGACTAACATATTCTTAACCGCTTCTCGATGGTCTCCTTGCAGGACGATTTGCCCATCTTTATAGGTACCTCCGGTCCCTATATTTGTCTTTAACGCTCTTGTTATTCCTATTGCGTCCTCTGTCTCCTGCAATCCTGTTACTACAGTCACAGATTTTCTAAATTTTCGGATATCCTTGAAAATAACTATGCGCGTTTTTTCCTTATCTAGTTCCCTTAGTATGTCGTCCATTGAATTCGTGAAGCCGTAATGATCTTCTGGCACTGATATTATGATATTGACTTAGTATACTTATCCTTATTGGTTAGTTAGTTAATTAAACCAAATCAAATTAAAGTTGGGGCCCTTAGGGGGCGACATAAGTCTCCAGACTTAGACTATTTTATCATCTGAAAATAACCGTAACAGCCTCCCTGTTCTGAGAGCAATGAGGGCATCACAACTTCAACGCTGGATAAGACATGAGGTAGTCGCGGCAGCTACCCCCTAGCCAAAGAGCCGAACCAATTAGTGGAGAGTCAATTTATGTCTTGAAGATAGGATAAGAGGAAAGATTGGCAAAGTATTATAATAATGATTCCATGCAACTATGGTATATTGACATTAGGCTCGGCTACCTCTTTAAGTGAGCAACTTCAAACCTGCATCGGCAAGATAGTTATCGTTAAACTGAGAGGAGGTAAGTCTGTGCGAGGAAAGTTACTTGATTTTGATCAATATATGAACTTAGTTATCCAAGACGCGGTCGAGCTTTTAAACAATAATGATCACGGCTCTACAATGGGAGATAGTAGACTGGGGACTATTCTTCTTCGAGCAGATAATATACTTATTATTGCTATCGAATCTCCAATTTGAGGATAACTAATAGATATCCTAAATGGTACAGTCGATGATGACAGTTGTGCAAAACTTGTCATCCTATCGATAAGACATAGTAGATGTATAGACAAAACAATGGTCGTTTACTCTAATTGTCCTGATATATGGCATGGTTAGTATTGGTCTCGCAATTTTTACTTGCTATCTCTTACCTTTTTTAGTAAGTGGTCTTGTTCTCAACTGTCTCCCACAGCAAGGATAGAATATTCCATCATAAAATAAGTAAACTTCACATTTACTGCAATACTTTATGCCTAATGCATAGCTAGCCATACCTACTTTGATTTTAGTACAGATGTTAGTACATACCAATAATGGGAAACAGGGGAATGAAGATGGCGGCTCTTATAATGATTGCAATACCACTAAGAGGGCGAGGGTACGGAGATGCAAAGAGGCAGTTCTATGAGTCGGTCATCAGAATTATATTGATTTATGAGAAAAATTGGTACCGTGGCCTATGTCTACTACCTATAAGGGAACTAAACTGTGACAGAGAATGGGCAGATTAAGGAATTCTGACAAGCAGACATACAATCTGAATTAGACGGGTTAATCTAATCTTCAACTTGATTATTGATTATATGCAGGCTGTCAAAAGCATAGTCTAGAGATACTCTGGCTGCTAAAAAACATAGCTAATGCTAGCGGCATTAGCCCTTGCTTGCAAGCTGTGTACAAGGAAAGGATTCTGACTCATTCTTCATCTGCCGTTGGTTTTACTATTAGTATAAATCATGGTTAATGGCATCAAAACTGTCCTATGGCAAAAAGGTGTTATTAGAAGTGTCAAATTAAATCAATCTTGTAGCTTAGATAAGCTACATGGAATAGATACTGAAAACCGGACATGGTTATGCTCATAATACTAAAGGAGAGGCTAATCTATAAACCTCAAGTGTTAGCAATTACATTATCCTTGGTAATAGCTCTAGGATTGTTTTTACAAAGTTTAGATTTGGATTTTTTCCTGCACAATATTTCACTATTATCATCCATTCCTAATGCGTTTGCAGATCATGGCGAGGAAATTGTTCTTTCACTAAATGATACATCATTTGCACAGAAATCGCCAGAAGAGGGAAATCAGGTTAAGGCGATTGTAAACTATGCCACGCAGGATCCAATGGCTGTTCGCGATCTAGTCAAGGGGGTTATGAAGGTATATTCTCCTAATGGAACTTTGCTGAAGACGTCCTCCTCTCCGACCCCATTTCCAGCCAGTACCTCGGGTATTGCACAACTCGCAACCACTCTGACAGACAACTCTCAGGACAGTGTAACAGCAAAAATAATGTTTACTAACCCTATAAGGACAGAGGCCGTTTCTAATGAGCTATTAGTGAAAATCGATCTTGTTAAAGGAATTACACCGGCCTCACCAGACGAAAACCAAATCAAAACAGAAGCCGTGCAAGATGAGAAACCGGTTGTGACTTCACCAATCCCAGCAGAAGACGCGGAGGTAACAGAACAGCCCCCGGTAGTACCACCACAAGAAGAACAACAACCAATTACACCAACAGGACCCTTTTTTCCGGGAGCGCCACAGACATTTACATCTGAGACTGCAACTCCCTCTGTTAGAGAGATCTGTGGCGATGGCCTTGACAATGATGCTGACGCACTAACTGATTTCAAAGATCGCGATTGTCTTGCAATAACTTCTCCTTCTACTCAACTATCACAAGAAGAGCAGCTTACGGCAGCAGCAAGTGTAGAAGTATGTGATGACGCTTTGGATAATGATCTCGATGCTAAAATAGATTCAGAAGATGAGGAGTGTATCTCAACAGCCCCTTTGAACCAGCAACTAGAATCTAAATCGCAAGAAGGACAAGAAAGCGAAAATAGTAACAATGAAGAACAACCGCAGTCAGATGAAGACGATAACAATGAAGACGAAGACGATAACAATGAAGACGAAGACGATAACAATGAAGACGAAGACGATAACAATGAAGACTGAGATTAGAATGAGAAAAAGGACACCATAAAGTGCATCCTATCTTTTCAAGAAATTTAGTACAATATTGTTAAATTCGGTTGGCTTTTCAACAAATGGAGTATGTCCACAGTTATCAATAATTGTAAGCTGACTGTTAGGTATCTCTGTATACTCTTTGGAATAAGCTAAAGGTATCATTCTGTCATTTGCTCCCCAGATTAGCAACGTCGGTGTACTAATCCTTGATAGCCTTCCGGAAAGATCTTTAGAATCCCTTATTGCCAATAGTGTTGACATAAAAGCATATTTTGCGTTGGGTAGCCTCATTCTATTCATAAAGTCTCTAATGGTATCTTCTGACACAACACTTGGCTCGTAGGCCATATCTCTAAAGGCTCTATTTGTGTTTTCATAGGTAGGATAGAGTGCAGCCATGATGTATTGGTCTAATATACGGGTTGAGGTTCGCATTGCTCCTGCAGGAGCGGCCAAAATTAACTTGTCAACCTTTTCCGAGTCTCTTATTGTAAATTCTGTTGCCAAATATCCACCAAATGAGGCTCCAATTATGCTTAACCTCGCAACTTCTAGTTTACGTAGAAAATCTTCAAAAAATCTAACAAAAAAGTCCATCGTATATTCTATAGTGGGTTTATCGCTATACCCAAAGCCAACAATATCGGGTATAATTAGCTGGTAATATTCGGATAAAGTAGGTGAGACGTCAGACCACCTATCAGCCGAAGCTCCAATACCATGTAGCAGAACAAGTGTACTCTTTTTGTGCGAGGCCTTCATATTGATATAGTGAAGATATCTTATATTGTAGCCGTTAACATCTATTATCTTCATTGGCGTATTGTAACCCAGCAAGTGTGTCTATGTCCATAGTAAGTGACTCAACAGGTTTAATAATATTTTATCATCAATTACTTTGCTATCATCAATTACTTGGCTACGACTAATGGCGATGTGATGGTTAAAGGTTATACCAATACACATTGGCTGTGGTTCATATAGCTACCTAGATGCCTAAATACACATTCATATTTACTAAATAGTAATTCATTTAGGCATATTGAAATGACTAATAATGGGGTTAGTATCAAGCTGGCAGAGAATGAAATCATGCCAGGCCAGGAGATACATGGGATGATTAATATTAACTACACAAACAGGTTTGATAGCGTTGTGATTAATTCACAAATCGAAAATTCAAGCGATATTTTTAATTTTACAAGTCTAAATGGGAAAAAGATCAATTATCAATATGCTAGACTATCAATATTTAAAGCAGACCTACAGGACACAAAGAAACTAGAATTTACAGCAGTTACTGCACACAAGCCCAGAGACGGCTATACTAATGCCAAATTTCGTGTATCTATTGTCCAAGAACATAAGGAAGTCGTTTCTGCAATGGCATTTGTTAAGATATTGGGTTGACTTTCTAGTTTATAATTCAACCTTTAGCAGTCGCTAAATTCTTACCTCAAGCAGTATTTAGAATCTTCCTCTTTCCACAGTTACTTTTCCCGTCATCCATGGGTGTGGTTCACAATGGTAAGGAAATTCTCCTGCCTCCGTAAAAATGAACTCATATGTCTGCTTCGGTAGAAGCAAACCAATTGTTGCCAGTGAATCGAATTCACCGCTTGTAGGGTCGCTGTATCCTGTATCGGTTGTAACCGTATGAGCAGTAGTATCATCGTTTGTCCAAACTATTTTATTTGTTTCGCCCAAGTTAGCAGTAACTTCTTTTGGTTCAAAGTTTTGAGTCTGTGATTGTAAGGCAGAGCCTTCTAAAATGCTAACACTTGTTATTCCAGTAGGGTTTAGCACTTCTTCAGAAACAACAGGTCTTTCATTAACTTGTGGCAAGTAAAGAAACTGATAGTATGCCATGCTCACAATAACTGCAGTTATAAATGCAATAGCACTAATGCCACCAGCATGATTACTTGTAACTTGCATAGCCCCTGCTAATTTAGACTCAAAATAATTGATATATAAAGCTTATTTGTACGTCATTTGTGGAAAACAGCCTTTATTATTGTGTTCTATTTTCGGCTTTCGATGTCAGTGATTTGATACGCTGGTAGTTTGAAGTAACAATTTTAGGTTCAGTGTATTTTATTTCTGATATTTATTATTTTCACTTGCTCTTGGCTCAGACAAGTTACTACCGGTAGAAGGTGAAGTAGAGATTCTAGCATCATTACTTTTTGTTATGGCTGGTGCACTCTTGGTACCCTGCGAAGATGCCTGTCTCTGAGCTGCACTGGTGCCTGATGATTTCTCTGCAGCAGGAGTCGCTAATGGCTTTTCATCTTTGGATGGTGCAGTTAGTGGGGGAGCAGCACTAGGAGGAGAAATAGCAGGCTGTGTTATTTTCGGTGGTGCAGTTATAATCCTGGGTGGAGCAGATTTTGCCATAGCTCTTCCATACCTGAATAGGTGGAACATTCCAGCAAATACTAGCATTATTATTCCAATAATAAACAGGGAATAATTTTTCATTCCGGCCAGTACGGCATAGTATGCGGCAATATTCAGGTAAACCTGAAATGCAAGAAGGGCAATAAACACTATATATATCCATTTCTCTGGCAGGTTGATTGAGGTTTTGCCCACAGGTTTTCTGGGCTGTAACTTAGCATTGGCTTCAGCATTTTTGGCAAGCTTTATCATCATATATGTGAAGCCAAAAGAAAGGGGTACCAACAAAACCATGACTAGGTAGAAGAAAATAGGATCTATGACTAATCTTTCTAAAAGAGATTTTGTTGTATCTGGGTCAATATAAAATCCCCAATACGTAGTAACAATGATTTGTGCGAGACTAGTTATACCTATTGCAGTAATTATAGGTCTATCCTTCCAGGAGAATTTCTTGTAACGGTCAATGAAAGGAATTATTAGTAGAGTAAATATGAATAATCCTGGCCATGCAACACCTGTCACAAACTTGTCGTATTGGGTTCGCAAGAATGCATAGAGACCAGTTAGGTACCATTCTGGAACCGTAATGCCAGGTGGTACGTTTGGATCGAATTTGAGCCCCATTTCCACGGGAAATACTCCGCCTGTAAGCATAATCGCACCAGTGATTGCCATAACCATAGGAACGTCAAAGACAAGAAATCTTGGGAAATGCACTACCATCAGTCCTAGCATTGCTATGGGAAGCAAAAATACATGAAATGCATAGAAACGCAAGACAAAGTCATGGAAGCCAGCTCCAAAAAATGCATCTCGCATCTGTGGACCCAATATGGGTATTGAATTAGTCAAAGAAGCTGCTATAGATATTGCAAGCTCTGCCCTCTCACTAAATATAATATCGTAGCCTGTAAATGCTTCTAGGATGGTAAGAACACCTAAAATAATTCCAGTGACCCAGAGTATTTCATTTCTAATCTTGTATCGTCCACTAAAGTACTGGTAATACATATGAAGAAGAGCAAGCATTACCATAGCATTCGAAGCGTGGTAGTGTACGTTTCGCATATGAAATCCGTAGGGAATTACATCGTTTATATGCTCAACACTATCCCATGCTCTATCCAAGATTGGCTCGTACCAGAGCATTAACAGGGCTCCTGTTATCCCAAGAATAATAAATGTGATAAATGTAAGCATCCCCAGGAAACCTAGTGGGCTTACAAATCGGGTAGGTAATGTAAATTTCATACCCATCCACATAGTGCGCTCTACGCCTGCGTAGACCCATAGCAGGAATAGTACTAGACTGTTTTCACGCTTTAAGGAAACGACCAAATCCCACTATCCCGTTCCCATCAACACTCCAGTTTGGAGGCTTTATCCATATATTTCCGTTATTATCAACTTCAAGATCTAAACTAGGAAGAACATTTGAAGGCGGAGACTGCAAGGCTGCCGGTCCAGCAAATGCCTTTCCTGTGAGCGGATCGTACATACTTCCATGGCAAGGACATTCTCCTCTCTTTCTTCCAGGTTCCGGCCAGTACTTCCACAGACACCAAAGATGTAAACATACCTGGCTATACATCCTGAATGCTGTTGCATCATTTTTGGCTCCACCCAGTTCCTCAGGTAGTCGGATGAATTGCCATATTCTGAACGCCTCTTCATTTAAAGTAGGGTCATCAGATTTTGGATAAACGACTGCTTCTGAGTGATTAACTTGAAAAGTCTTAACATTGGCCTGCGAACCATTTGGCAGCTCTACCTTTGATCTTTCTGATACAGAGCCTTGAGGATTTGGTAGAAATTTTCCCCAGTCAATAAACGGAGTAAATGTTATTACAGTCCCTGCAGCAGCCATAAGTTTCAAAAAGTCACGCCGCGAGATCCTTCTTCCTGCACGCGAAGGGCGTTGCTGCGCTGCCATGATATGAAGAAAAGGGCCTTAAGACGTCTATAAACTTTTGTCTTTCAGCCCGGAGTTAGTAAATGCATTTAAAGGAACTACCAAACCCCCCTCACTTCGTTAGATACATCGTATATTGCAGATTTTCCTATTGGCATTATTGTTTGCAAAAACTATTTTGATAAGAGTATCCTAGCAATGCCATTCAAGTAGTGCACATGTTCTACTTTGGGGTTAACGGCACCTTTAGGTAGTTTTGCGATAATTTCGTATTTTCTTACCCCGTTTGCAACTATGCGGACATTTCCGCTATCGGCTTCATATCTGGCATCGATATCAGAAGCATCCGAAACGCCGCGAACCTCAGCTATTACTTCATAGAAATCAGGACCCTCAATTACCTCAGGCGCGGTTTGAGGAGCAGCGTCTTCTATTCTTGGTCTTTCTCTTCTAATCACCTGAGTCCTATCCGTAGCAGGCAATTGAACAGGGCTTTGTCCAATAAATAGCCTCCATACATATCCAGTTCCAAGGCCTACGATAAATCCACCAATATGTGCAAGGTAAGCAACACCACCCGGTACTCCAATAAGAGCATAGATGACTTGCAAGATAAACCAGAATGGGATAAATGCTATGGCTGGAATTCTCACGGTAGTTATAAAAAAAGCAAATATCAGCGTCAACACCTTTGCACGTGGAAACATCACAAGATATGCTCCCATGACGCCGGAAATAGCACCAGAAGCCCCAACTGCAGGGGTTTCTCCGCCGCCAGCACTTACCGCATACAAGCTGTGCATAAGAGCGGCAGCAAATCCCCATCCGATATACATTAAAAGATACTTAATACGTCCAAATCTATCCTCAAGATTGTCTCCGAATACGAATAAAAACAACATATTCCCAATAATGTGTAATAAGCCTCCATGCATAAACATGGAAGTAATAACAGAAGCAATATTGCCACTTAGTACAGATTCTGGAACCGCACCATAATTTTGAAACAATGTCTCAGTCGCAACAGGATTTCTGAAAAATCCAGTCACACTTATTTCCCATATAAACACTATAGCGTTGATTGCAATAAGACTATAGTTTAGATAGGGCCTACCATGTAGCCTCTCAGTATCATCATGATAAGGAAACATTGTTTTTTTTGTCTCTATGTCTCGAATTATTATCCGGAACTACGTTTGTCTTTATATTTTTGCCTCATTACATTTTTCATATCTACGAACCGCCGAATGGATTAACATTAGGCATATCACTCCCCTTTTCACTATGGGCTTTTCGGACATGTCTTTTCATCCTTTCTTTGTCGCCTAATTTCATATCGCAATATTTACATTTAATCAACCCTTTTTCGTCTTTTTTCTTTCTTTTGAAAAGGTCTAACTTAAACATACTTTAACAAAGAATTTCCACCTTCATTAAAGTTTGCTATCTATTGCTAGAATAACAAGAACAATAATTGGGTAAGTAAAAATCGGTCATTGATGCTCATGACATTACTATCATTGTCAAGGTAGACTTGACTCCATTTAACTTTCTAAGCTTCCACGTAATTGTCTCTTTAACTTTCTCCATTGTGTCAGCCTCAAGCTGTGCAACTATATCGTAAACCCCATAAACTTGAAAAACTTCCTTCACACCCTCGAGTTTTTTCAATTCCTGTACAATTGAATCTTCGCTCCCTAGCTCGGCATTCATCAATACGAAAGCCTGCGGCATCGTTGTTTTATAAATTCCTATACTATAAAAAGATAATGAGGTCTAGGAGTTGGACTTCAGTAAGGTCGGTTTAGAGTATTATATCACATTATATTATATTAGTAGTAGAAGATACTTTCTGACTAATAATTGGACTAACGACCTATATTAGATATTAAACGAATTATACCTCACGACTTAGCTTGCTTTCTTCAAATGGTCCTGCATTTTCCCATTGATATGAAAAAAAATCCTCGCACCAGTCGTGAAATTGATGGCTATTACCATAAAACATCACATTCAGGTCAGGTTCACCTTTCAAATTAGGAAAAATGACACAGGAGTTTTTTTCATTAAATATGGTCATAACACCTACAGATTCGACCATCCGTCTTTCTACAAGGCCCTTTGCAAGCAATTTGTGCCATCCAATTTTTTGCAATATTTTTCTTCTCCCTCTTGGAATTATTGCATTACGGGGGAAGATATATGAGAATTTAACTCCAGCTTCGACCTTCGTACCAAGTGTTTCTATAAGATCCAAAGGCACTTGCGCCATTATTTCCTTTATATAACTGCTAGATTCATGGTAGAGGTTTTTCCATCTCTGGATAATAGCCATCACTCCGTATACGACTTCACATCCCTGAAATGAACTTATTTGCTGAACAAATTTTGCAGGCAAGCCACCAAGACTATGTTCGAGAAAATACTCCTGCTGTGATGACAAGAAGGCGTAGCCGGGAATAAGAGAGACGACGGCTTTTCCGTAAGGTGTTAATGCAAATTCACCTGCTTCATATTTGCAGACTAGTCCGGAATCGACCAGCCGTGATATATTTCTGTGTGCCTCTTGCATCGTGGCATCAATTTCCGACGCGAGTTTAGAAAGGCGATAGTTATTATGAGTTAGTCGAATTAGAATTGATAGACGCAACTCGCCTGCAAGTTCAAAAAATAGTGACTCAGCTCCAAACTTGGGCTGTTCAGACATTTGATTTACGATTCCAATCCCCTCAATTTAAACCTGATAAGATTATCCTGTGCCTCTTTCATAAGTAGAAAGAGAAACCTAATCATAGCTTTGAAGAAATAGAAGCCTGATAACCTTTATACGTTTAATATCCTAAACATAATTCCAACTTAAATCCCATGCGAACACGTGTCATCATTGTCTTAGTTTTCTCTCTCCGTTAATTAGTAGCAAAAGTGATTTCGCTGTACACAATGAAAATATTTTCATGTACTACGGACTGACTCTTGACATTGTCCTAGGAAATAAGATAGTATCTTTAATATCATCGATTCTTGTTATCCATCTCATTAGCCGCTCTATTCCAAGACCAAATCCCCCATGTGGAACTGATCCATACCTTCTTAGGTCCAAGTACCATTGATAGCTGGTGATATCTAGTCCTTCTTTCTCCATTTTCTTAGTAATAGATAAACTGTCGTCTTCTCTAATTCCACCACTCGTAATCTCTCCAAAACCATCAGGGGCTAGCATATCTGCTGCCAGACCATATCCCTTATTTTGTGGGTCCTCTTTAACATAGAAAGGTTTCACTGCAATAGGATAACCGACTACAAATAGTGGTTTTGAAAGATTTTTAGACAATTCACGTTCCGAATCTATATTGAGATCATCGCCCAGCTCTATTCTTCTACTTCTTCCGGTCTCATCTACAATAGTAAAATCTTTCAAGCGTAGAGTCTCTATAGCTTTTTCATATGCAATTCTTTGAAACGGAGGTCTTAGACTTTTAAAAACTGATATATCTCTTTTAAGTAGGGCAAATTCATCTTTTCTTTCTGCGATAACATTTTCGACAATATATGAGACTAGTTGCTCTTGTACTTTCAATATTTCCTCGAGATCTACCCACGGTGCCTCAGCTTCCAAATGTGTGAACTCTGATAGATGTCTAACTGTTCTTGAACTCTCGGCCCTGAATGATGGGGTCAAGCTCCACACGGAACCTAAGCAAAAGACCATTGCTTCAAGGTAAAGCTGCGCGCTTTGTGATAGATACGCATAGTCATTATTAAAATATTTCACTTTGAATAACGTAGAGCCTCCCTCTACTGCGCCTCTCACGATTATGGGAGCAGTGACTTCTATCCAATCATTCGTAATAAACCAATTACGAGCGAATTTTAGAATGGAAGCCCGTATTTTTGCAACTGCAATCATTCTTCTTGTTCTTAAAGCTAAATGCCGATTATCCAACAGTAGCTCTATGCTTTGAAATTCGCCTATTGGATAGTTTGCGTCTGCTATGTTGAATATTTTCAGACCAGTTCCCCTAATCTCATAGCCTCCTTCAGGTGCCCTTGGGTCTTTATTTAGAACTCCAGTCACCTCTATAGAAGACTCAACGGTTAAATTAACTGGGATGCTGCTAGAAGGAAAAACGCTTTGAATAATGCCTCCTCTGTCGTCTCGTAGGATCACAAAAGTTTTTTCTTTCTGTTTGCGCAGTCTATACACCCAACCTCTTATTGTAACATTTTTTCCAATATGATCGATAGATTTTAGTTCATTAGCCCTGTGCATTAATCCTATAGAGTTATTGTCCTGTTTTTCTACATATAAATTGGTCCTTATAGGTCATAACAACGCGTTAGCAGGGCAGATATCAAAGGTACTACCTTGAATCTGTCTTCGTCCTTACCTGATATAATTTATAAATCCTGTTCTTTCTTTTTCCCTTTGTTTATAGCATATGCTATTTAGAATTTGCAAAAGTTCTGATATCCAGGAGAATTCAATGAGGGCCTTTTCTACTTATAAAACAGATATCTTAGTAGGAAGACATAGAGGTATATTGTTTGCATGTAATAATTCATGTCCACACCGAGGAGCATCGCTTTCTAAAGGCGAGATCAAAGACGACAATATTGTCTGCTACATGCATGGCTATGAATTCAATATTTTCACAGGAAAGCTAGTGAACATGAAATCCTGGAAGAAAGAGTCGCACTGGATGGAGCAAACGGATGCATGGCGAAAATCAGGTGACTTGACTTTGTATCCTGTTGAAGAAAAGGGCAACGAAATCTATGTGGATATTCCTCACGATGATCTAAAACAAGTTACTTCTTAATCCATTGAACAGGCCTTGGCTTTGACTTTCCTTTTCTAGTAAGTGTATGCTGTTAAAAAAAGAAGGTCTCGTGAAATTATTCAGGTATAGATTCAGTGACTAGATTGCCATTTTCAATCTTTACAAATAGAAACCGATTGTCTTTGAAAATCAGCGTTATTTCGGTAGGATCTTCTTCTACATCTAACAATTCCTGTCCCTTAATTCCGTCAAATTTGGTCATTATTTTATCATTATAGTAACAATTTGTAGCTGTATTTAGATTATATTGTTTTGGCTGCTTCACGGTCTTCGGCTGATTAATCTGACATAGGAAAATATTCAGTACAAAAAACTGAATATAGAAAAAAACAAGGGTATACTATCTATTAATTTATCTATTAATTTATCTATTAATTTATCTATTTATTCGTTCCAGTAGAGTCCTGCTCAAATTCACTTCCAGTCTCGGACGCGCCTGCGAGCCCCTTAGCCATACCTTTCTTTCTTGCTAATTCGGCTGCTTCATTTGTGTCTGTCCCTTGTTTGCCTGGCTCTACTATTTTTTCACTCATTTCTCTTTTAACTGCTGTGGGTTCGTGTTCCTTTATTTTTGCCGGAGTCATTGGTTCTTTTTCTCTATATTCTGTCAAGGAATCATCTTTTCTTCCAGTTTCAGTTCCAGGAGCACCCTCTTCAAATGTAGATGTAATGCCTTGTCCCTCAGCTGACGAGGATACATCAGCGCCAGGGGCTTCTCTTGATAATGTTCGAATCTCTTCAGGAGTTGGCTCTGTGTCTCTCTCAAATTTGGCACTTACCAAACCACTCGGTACACTGATGTACAGATAGCTGCCATCATAATTGTTGATATATGGCTTGGGAATATAGTAAAGATGCACCTTCGCGACCCCTTCTCTGACAACAACAAACTCATTTCCTACTTTTTCAACATCCCCTATATCCACGTTATCAGTTGTTCTGACGTGTTTATGAACTACTTCCTCCCAAGGAATATTCAGGGCTTCACCAGATTGTACATTTTTCAGTGTAACTCCAGGCTCTCGAGCCATAAATGGTATGCCATGGAGAAACTGAGGATAAACAGCATCTACTTTCCTCTTTTGTTCTTCATACTCTTGGGTACGGAACTCTGATTCAGACGGTGGTGCATCACGTTGGTAACGATCTTTAATTTCGTCTTTTGTCAGAGATGCGTGGAGATTATCCCCATCATAGCCTTGTATATAGTATTTTGGGATGTAATAGCGTTTCTTACCCACCAATCCCTCGGTTGCTTCAACATAGTCGCTAGACACGCTTTGCACTTTGCCCAAATCCTGATCGTCGCTTGACTTTACTTTCTTATCAAGAATCTTTTCCCACGGCATTCCAACACTATCCTGTGTTGCTGCAGGAGAAGATGGTTCGCCTGAAGATTGTGAACCGATGTAGGGTGGTACGTTGCTCTCAAAGTCAGGGTGTTGCTTGGTAACTTCTGACCGTCTCTGGTTGTATTCCGGAGTCTCAAACTCTGTAGGATGTGGTTCTTTATCTTTTTCGAATCTGGATTTGATTTCGTCTTTTGTGAGAGAAACCCATAAATGGTCACCATCGTAGCCTTGTATATAGTATTTTGGAATAAAATAATAATTCTTAGAAACTAGTCCTTCCTTTGTTTGGATATAATCTTTGGTTATACTCTGGATTTTACCAAGGCCCTTGTCGTCACTTGACTTCACTTTCTTATCTATAGCTTTATCCCATGAAATAATATCAGCCAATATACTATCAATAGCTATTTTTACACATGCAATTTAATAGTTTCACACTATTCTTATATGATTTTACAGACATTTGTATCTAGAAAAATAATAATTACTAGATATACTGACTGGAATAAGAAGGAAGAGGTTGTTGAGTAGGGACAATTTTGAAGCATTTATGCTATGAACTATTTGGGACTTATTTTTTCCTTGATAAAACAACTCCTGCTTCAATTTTGTCAAGGTTTGGCCCCTACGACCCTGGCACTAAATTTAACAGATTCGGGAGACTGGGAGCTATCTTTACCGTTAACGCTTCCTGCGGAAGGACTTGTAACATTGCTGGATGTTTCTGATAGAGGTTCTGATATTGTCCCTGATACCCCTCCAACGCTTCTAATATTGTAAATACTAACTGTGATGTTACCAGTATACGGTTTTTCTAGCGTAACTCGCTCATACGCTCTTCCGCCTTGTACCGCCTGATTTTCCTTCTTCCAGAGCTCCCGTCCATCTTCAGAGTAGATGGCTATGTCGTAGCTTCGTATAGGAACCATCCTTTCAATCAATGAAGGATCCGTATAGCCCGTTGCTCCCATTGTAGTTGGACCTCCTGTCTCGTTTGTTTCTGTTGTGGGGAATGTTTGAGGTGATGCTGGCGGAGCAGAGGCATTTAGAAATACGAGTTCCATATCAAAGCCATTTTCAGGGAGAAGAGATGGAGGTTGACCCCATCTAAGCTGTACATTATAGGTTCCTTTATCAGAAAGCTTTTCAACTACGGGAATATCTCGAGCCGTTGTATTCAGAACTATATCTTGTTGGTTAGATGAAACGCTAACATTCCCGGGGGGTTCTAGTTGTTTCTCTTCATTTTCTCTGCCAGGGGAATCTTGGGCATACACGGGGGGGGATAATATCATTAATAATCCTAGTAAAGACAGTAAAGCAATAGCGTTTAATTGCACCACGGGATAGTTGCATAAATAAGAATAGTAATCACTACTTAACAGATTATTATTCTTAATACAGTATTTGGTACTGCTTGTGTTATTGTAAAAATGGCTTTTTTTCTCCATAGACTGTGGAGCTGAGTCCTTGGAATTGCGAAGAATTGAAATTCTCATAAACTTCATTGGTTAAAATGAAATATAAAGAGGCCCATATCTTTTTTCTATGTATGTATGTATGTATGTATGTATGTATGTATG
>Ga0126312_10001208_pt1 | contig 16733 bp, 14 predicted proteins | sample Plot104A_FD_92537 | JGI IMG/M metagenome (GOLD analysis project Ga0126312, IMG submission 92537) | Serpentine soil microbial communities from UC McLaughlin Reserve, CA, USA - Plot104A | ecosystem: Environmental > Terrestrial > Soil > Grasslands | place: USA: UC McLaughlin Reserve, Lake County... | reverse complement strand
GAGCCGACGGTTACCTCAGCGATAGGTCACGGTCAACCCGATCACGCCCGCCCCCAGAAGCTCCGGATCGCTTCCTTAGGGACCGCAGCGTGCCGGTGAGATTCTCAGTCGACGATGGGCCGCGGACGGGATTTCTCACTAATCGCGGGATTGAGTTGCGGCTCGGGCCATGCGGGATCGCTCGTGGTGTGATCGGCCCGCATCTCAACGTTCAGGTTGACCGGAACGTCGGTTGGTTCCTCCCGGCCGAACAACTTGCGCAGGAAGCTCACGGCTTCCTCGTCGAGCCGTTTAGTTAGGAGCGCCGCGCGACGGCCGTGGCGGTATCCGTCAGGATGAGGATCTGACAGACGCCCTCGGAGGCTTGGTGTGAGTATTCAACTGCAACAGCAGGAACGCGGGACATATCTAACGCGGGTCGCGTGCAAGGGGGGTTTGGCTGCTGCCTGCTCTTGGTCTACTCCTGGCCTAGCACGATTAGGCAGCAGCCGCGGGTCCAGACCGACTTCGAGGGCTACGCGCGCTTTGTCACTACCGGTGAGTTCCTTGTCAGTCACCTTGTCGCCAGCATCGGCGGGGCCGCGCTGGCGATTCTTGGCGTGTGATCGGTGTTTGTTTTGTTGGCCGGTGGTCGTTTTCGCCGTGCCGCGCTGATCGGGACGATCATCACGGTCATAGCGCAGGTGTATCGGGCGTCGGTTTTTGGTAGCGCCGCTTTCGTTCAGCCGGGCATCGGACGTGCCTACTTGCGGGGTGAGACAGCGGCGGCCCCGGCCTTGAACGCCGATACCGCGTATGGTCCCGCCTTCATGGCTACCGCCGGTTTCGCGGTCTTGTTGTGGCTCATCGGCACGGTGTTTTGGTCGTTGCCCTGGTTCGGACATCACCTCGATTGCGGGTGCCGGGCATCCTTTACGCCCTGAGTGCTCCGCTCTTCATCTGGATTGGTCAGGTTGATCTCATTCCGCTGCAACAAGCACTCTCCGGTTTGCTCCTCACCCTTGCCGCTCTGATGATCGCCGTTCGACTTCCGAGGGAAGCCCCATGACGGGTGAGATCGCCCCGAGTGGACCGTCGGGACGCTTGCCGGTTTGGATCCCCTATGTCGTTTGTCGAGCTGAGCGCACCATTTGCCGTCGACGCCATGCCGGCGGATCGTTCCGTAAGTCGCCGTCGGCCTGCGGACTCTGCCGGTACCACTGCTGGCTGCATTGCCACCCGCCGGGGTTCGGCTTGCGAAAGCGGTGGTCTAGTAGCTCCGTCGGATTGCTGCGGCGGTGGACGACTGGACCCCCGCCTTTGGGCTATGGCATCTGTTAGGGCTGGTCAGCGGCGCGCGGCTGAACGCCAAGCACACGGCCATCTACATCAGTCACATAACGTCCCGCAGACAAATCGAGCAAGACGAGCGCGTTGCCAAAGGGATCATTGACCAAGGCGAGTCGACCAACTGGGATCTGAGTCGGCTCGAGGATCAACTTTCCACCGCCTCGACGATGGTCTCAACGGCCTCCGATACCGACGTCACCAGCCAGTTCACCGCGTATTCGAGGTTGGTGCTGAGGACTAGCTCTGCCTGGCTTTCGGGCAGGCGCAGTCCCACCTGGTCCTCAGCATCGTTGCGCCACACCAGCTCATGGCCCAACTGGTCTCGATAGAACTGAAGCCCCTGGTCAAGATCAGGAACTGGAACCGTGACTGCATCACCCCGCGGAGTACGGCCAGACTGCTCATGGTTCACTCTGTCCGATTGCGCGCCCTTCGTCGCCAACTTCTCTATGCGACGTGTCCCGCAGGCGGTTTCTCGTCAGGACCGGCCGACCCCCACCGCCTCAGCGATGGCGTGCGCCGCGTGCGGCGCTTGAAGGACGGGCAGCCGGGCGTAGTTGATCACGAGGCCGGCACGGGCACGCTCGCGCTGGTAGCGCTGTAGCGGGATGACATGGATGCCCGACCTCTGAAGTCTCGAGACGGCGGTGACCTCGTCTTGATCGCTACCGAGGTCGATCAACAGGTGAAGGCCAGCTGCGATTCCGTGGAGGACGAGGCCGGGCGCTGCCAACTGCAGGGCACGGACCAGTGCGTCGCGGCGTTCTCGGTAGTGCCGGCGCATCCGCCGCAGGTGGCGGTCATAACCACCGCGGGTGATGAACTCGGCGAGGGTGAGCTGATCTAGAACGTTGGGGCCGGTGCCCTCGGGCATCTCGTCGAGGACCGCCGCCACGAGCCACCGCGGCAGCAGCATCCAGCCCAGCCGCAGCCCGGGCGCGAGCGTCTTGCTGACCGAGCCGAGATAGGCGACGCGCTCTGGATCCAGGCCAGCGAGAGCGCTGAGGGGGCGGCGGTCGTACCGGAACTCGGCGTCATAGTCGTCCTCGATGACGAGTCCATCATGTCGGTGCGCCCACTCCAAGACCGCGGTCCGGCGTGCCGCCGACAACGCAACACCGGTCGGGAACTGGTGCGCAGGCGTCACCAGAATTGCGGCGGCGGTCGCCGGAAGATCCTCTACGCAGAAACCGGCGTCGTCGACACCAACGCCGGTGACCTGCAGTCCCTGCTCGGCGGCGACTTCCGGCAGCCGCGGCCAGCAGGGGTCCTCGGTCGCGATCTTCCTGATGCCGCGAGCGGCCAGAGCGCGGCTGAGCAACATCATGCTCTGGGTGGTGCCGCCCGTGATCACCAGCCGATCGGGGGTCGCGTCGATTCCGCGCACCCGCGCGAGATAGGCCGCCAAGGTTTGGCGCAGCCCGGCCGTTCCTCCCGCAGCTGGGTAGCCGAGGTCGTACGCACTGACCTGGCGAAGCACCTGGGTGTAGGCCTTGGTCCACGCCACGCGTGGAAACTCGGCAAGGTCCGGACTTCCCGGCCGCAGGTCGAGCTGCCTGCCGTCTTGGTGTCGTGCCGCGTCGGATCCCCGCTCCAGAACCCCGCCGGTTGCGACCCGTGATGAGGCGGTAGTGGCCCGCGCGGCCACGCGAGTGGCTGAACCCGGCCGGGCCGTCAAGTATCCCTCGGCGATGAGCTGCGCATAGGCCTCGGTCACCACCCACCGCGACGTGCCGAGGTCGGACGCCATGATCCGGCTGGACGGCAGCGCCTCATTCGTTTGCAGCCGGCTCTCCTGGATGGCGGTTCGCAGGGCGTCGCTGAGTCGGCGATGCGCCGGTCCGGCGCCCGCCAGGCTGAGAAGCACCTCCGCCGGCGAAGTGGACTGGTATCTAGCCATGCAATTGGACTCTAGCACCAGACCAGTTCTTCGTAGGGTGGATTCGATGCACAGCAGACGACAACGCCGACCATCGGGTGAAAGGACAGGTATGCAGTACCAGCGACTGGGCCACTGCACGCCTGAAGGTGCTCGGCGCCCGGACGCTGCCGCAGGGGCCGACAACCTCGGCGCCGACGTAACCCCGACCGCATCCACAACGACATCGGCCGACAGACGCCCACGGCTAGCCCACGAACGCCCTGTCTCGCAAAGATCACAACCACTCACAAGGAGAGTCTCGACCATGACCGCGACTACGCTCGCCAAGCACACTCTGGGACCCGACGGTCCACCGGTCTCCGCCCTCGGCATCGGCACCTGGGCCCTCGGCGGCCCATTCACCTTCGACGGCCGCGACGCCGGTTGGGGTGAGGTGGACGACGAGGAGAGCATTCGCGCCGTGCACGCCGCCCTCGACCGCGGCGTGACGCTCATCGACACCGCACCCACCTACGGCACCGGCCACTCCGAGCGAATCGTCGGCCGCGCCCTCGCCGCGCTCCCCGACGCCGCACGCGCCAGGGTTCGAATCGCCACCAAGTTCGGCCTCCGCATCGACGAGGAGTCGCGCACCGGCGGTGGAACCGACGTCCGCCCGGCGACGATCCGCGCGGAGTGCGATGCCAGTCTGCGGCGACTGGGAGTGGACGCCATCGACCTCTACCAACTCCACGGAGGCGCTGAGTCGCCGACGCTGGCCGAAGATGCCGTCGCGACCTGCGAGGACCTCGTCGCCGCCGGCAAGATCAACTACTTCGGCACCGGCCAAGACGACGACGAGACCCTCGAGATCTTCGCCAGGTCGCCGCATTGCGTCGCCGTGCAGACCCAAGCCAACGTGTTCGGCTGGTCGTCTCGAGTGCTGGAGACGGCCCATCGCTACCGCCTGGCCGTACTCGCCCGCTCGCCGCTGGCCATGGGCCTCCTGAGCGGCAAGTACAACGCTCTCAACCGGCCCGCCACCGGCGACGTCCGTCTAGACACGCCCTGGTGGACCTACTTCGACGAGGGTTCAATGCAGGACTGGCTGCGCCGTCTCCAGTCCGTACGCGAACTGCTGACCACCGGCGGCCGGACGCTCGTACAAGGATCCCTGGGTTACCTGTGGGCGCTGGACTCCGCGATCATTCCGCTGCCCGGCGTCCGCACCACCCAGCAGGCGGTCGAGAACACCGAGGCTCTGGCCTTTGGGCTACTGCCGGCGGACATCGCCGAGCAGATCACCACCCTGCTCGCCGACTCCCCAGAGCGGAGCTGAGCCGCGAACGTCGTCGGTCCCGGCGGTGTACGGCGTCGCCCCGCCGCTCGCCCGTCAGCGCAGGTTCGATCCCGACCGCCCCGTCCCCTCTCGGCGACGGCTCGGCCAGCATGCCTGCAACCCCTGGTGAGGCTCAACCCCATGGAGCTGACGGGCCGGGCGCAGCCCATGCGACTCCTGGCACCCGTGCTGGGCCCAGCTGGTGGTCTGCTGGGCGCCGGGTTCGCCGCACTCGCCGCCGCGCACGAGTTGATGAGACGCGACTACGAGGTGAGCGTGCTCGAAGCTCAGGACTGCCCGGGCGGCCGTGGGCAGAACTGTTCGCGACGGACCTTGGCACAGCGGTCATACCGAGATGGGCGCCGCGCGGATCTCGACTCCCACCGGCGAGGTATTGGGTGGTGGGTGGACGCCAGCGCTTGGCCTTTTGGCAAAGTCGTACAGGTCAAAATCCAATTCGCCGCCGACGCGGTGTGGGAGTCGGCTGCAACCTTGATGCCCTGCGATGGCGACCTGCGATCCTTGCAACCATCAAACGCCAGGAGGCGAACAGATGAGGAAGATCGTCGTACATATGCAGTCCACCGTGAACAACCGTATTGCCAACGAGGAGGGGGCGTTTTGGGATCCATTCCCGTGGGGAGACCCGGAGCAGGCCTACATCAACGACGTGTTCCGGGCCGCGGACACGATCGTGCTGAGCAGAGTGATGTATGAGGCAATCGTGCCGTGGTGGGAGATCGTCGCTGCCGGTCAGGTGCCCGACGACGTACCCGAGGTCAGTTCCACGTTCCGTGAGTTCGCCGACGTCTTGGCCGGAATGCGCAAGGTGGTGATTTCTCGCACCTGGCCGGCCACCGACCAGCGACCGGTGATTGGTGGTGACCTGGGGGAGGCGCTGACTGCGTTGAAGAACGAGGACGGGGACGCCGACATCTTGTTGGCGTGCGGACCGACAACGTTGGGTCCGTTGGCCAGCGCACCTGGCCTGGTTGATGAGTATGTGATCGCCGTGCATCCTGCCGTCCTCGCGGCCGGCCCGCAGCTGTTCGACCATCTCACGGCCAACCTGGCCCTCGAACTCATCGAGGCCAAGTCGTTTGAGGCCGGCGTCGTCCTCCTCCGCTACCAGACGGTGCAACCGTGAACTGTCGCTGACCTCGGCCGGGCTGTTGGTTGATCGCCGCCTGCATGTGGCGCGGCAGGGGTCCCGCACCGAAAGGCCCGCCGAATAACGTCGACATCGTCGAAGGGACGGAGATGGCTGGGCTTCGGCAGCACCCCGGGGAACCTAGGCGCCCCGCTGCTCACTCGGGATCTGGGCGCCGGCCGCACCGGAATCATCACCCTCAGCTGGTGGCCGGACGTCAACCACATCCGGGCTTTCACCGGCGAACACATTGAGCTCGCCCACTATGACCCCGAAGACGACGAATACCTCGAACCACGGTCGCCCAATTACAAAGTCGCCTCGCCACCTGATGATGAGGCCCCTCCGCATACCTTTCAGAGAGGACCACTTATGACAACCCCACAGCAGATCGCTGAAGCCTTCTCCGGACACCGGTTCAGCGACACGTATGACCACCTTGCCGCCGACATCCAATGGGTACTCATCGGAGGCGAAACCATCCAAGGCCGCGATCAAGTCATCCAGACTTGCGAGCAGACCGCGGCTGAACTCACCGACACCACGACCGAGTTCCTGCGGTTCCTCACCATCGCCGGCACCGGCGCAGTGGCCGTCGATACCGTAGCCCGGTATGCAGGAGCGGACGGAACGACCAGCGTCGTCTCCTCCTGCGACATTTACGAGTTCAACAAGGGTGCTGTGGCTGCCATCACCTCGTAGTCGGCCGAGCTCGACCCCACCGAACACACGACGCCCACGCCCTCGGACCCTCGCTTGCACCGCTAACCGTTCCCCTGCGGCACTGGCAAGCGTGCCGATTGCCGGTCGGCGTGTGACACACGATCCGCGCCAAAAGCGGCAGACTTGCCAGATAGAGGTTGAGATCAAGCGGTTGCTCGAGGATTCGCCGGCCGATCCTGACGGCGCCTCGATAAAGATCGCGTGCGCCGTTATGCCGAAGTGCTCGACAGGTATCGCCAGTGGCCGCCTTCAAACTGCCGGACGCTGCGGCGGCGGTCAGCGAACGACGCGCGGCCGGGCCGTCCGGCCTGCCGGCCCGCCCAGAAGCTCGCCCTCGAGTACCCAACCAGGCTCGTCGAAGAGGGCTGTGACGAGGGGGTGGCCAAGATCAAAGACTTCACCAACGGGCTCGGCACGACACTCGGTCATCGAGGCCGTCGGCGCCCAGCAGTCGATGATGCAGGCCATCCACTCCTCCCGCTCCGGCGGGCACATCGGCTATCTCGGCGCCGCTCACGACATCGCGCTGCCCGGGGAGGAGCTGCTCTTCAGCCATGTCCACCTGCCGCGGCTCCACCACGGTGCGCCGCTTTCTGGCTCAGCTGATTGACCTGATCCGGAACCCGCGGATTGACCCCCGCCAAGGTCTTCGACCTCGAACTGTCTGTCAAGCAGGCCTCCGAGGTGACCAGGGCGTTGGATAAGCGACGAGCGATCAAGGTCCCTCCGTCGATAACCATTCATGGAATACATCGACGCCCGCCTGAGTATGCGCCCCGCACAGCGGCAAGCTACCGCCGCCAAGAAAGCGGCGGATGCCAAACGGTGACTGGTTAGCTACGCGGCTGAGCGCTGTCAAGCAGGTCGGGGGGAGGAGCGTTTTCGAGGAACGCGAGCACGGCGACGACCCGGCGATGGACCGGCGCAGCCGACAGGCCCAGCTTTGCGAAGATCGCGTTGACGTGCTTCTCTACCGTCGACTCGGAAAGAAACAGGGCTTGCTCGATGCCTGCATTGGTCCTTCCCTGAGCCATCTCTCGAAGGACGTCCAGCTCCCGCCGAGTCAGGGAGCTGAGAGGGCTCGCTGCGCGCGTCTGCTGGCGAGCGACGAGGGTGTCGATGATCAGCGGATCGACGACCGATCCGCCGGACGCCACCTCCTGGAGCGCGCGCACGAGGTCCTCGAGATCACCGACCCGATCCTTGAGCAGGTACGCCAAACCCGACGAGCCGTCATGGAAGAGCGCTCGGGCGTAGCTCTCATCTGTGTGCTGCGACAACACCACGACGCCGATCTCGGGGTGCTCCGTACGGATGGCACGAGCGGCCTCGATGCCTTCCATATGGTGACCGGGGGGCATCCGGATATCGGTGAGGACCGCCTTCGGAGAGAGTCGCCGCACTGCATCGAGCAGCTCGCGCGCATCACCGACGCAGGCCACCACCTCAACTTGCCCGGAGTCTTCCAGCAGACGGCGTACGCCTTCGCGGACCAGGTAGTTGTCCTCGGCGATAACGACCCTGAGCGTCTCAGACATCCTGACCTGCTATAGCGCCTGTGGCCAGCGGGAGTTCAGCACGGACGCTCGTTCCGACACCTAGCCGGCTGTCGATGGTGAGCTGACCGTGCAGCGCCTCGACGCGGTCGCGAATGTTGGCCAACCCGCCGGAACGGGCCCCGTTCGGCTCGAACCCCTGACCGTCGTCCTCCACAACCAGGCGGAGCCGGCTGCCCGAATGCGATAGCCGGATGCGGGCACCGGCGGTGCCGGCGTGCTTGGCCACGTTGGTCAGAGACTCGCAGGCTACGAAGTAGGCCGTGCCCTCGACATCCTCCGAAAAGCGCTCAGCGCGTAACCCGTCGTCGGCAAGGATTTGCACCGCGATGGGGTATCTCGTAACGCGGGACTCCAGCGCCGCGACGAGCCCGTTGTCGCTGAGGACAGGCGGGTGAATGCCGTGGGCGAGCTCCCTGAGGTCCCGGAGCATCTCTCGGGCTTGCTGCTGCAGATCGGTGAGCTCGGCGGCGGTGAGCTGGTCACGGCTGAGCCGGTTGCGGGCGAGCCGAAGACCCGCGATGAGGGCCACAACCTCCTGCTGGATCCCGTCGTGCAGATCACGCTCGATCCGACGACGCTCCGCGTCCTGCGCGGCAATGAGGCGGACCCGAGAGGTGGACAGCTCATCGAGTCCCTCCTTGAGCTGAGACGTGAGCCGAACGTTGGCGACTGCTGTCGTAGCCTGCGCGGCCACGGTGGCCAAGAGCTCAAGATCAGCTGCGGCATAACCGCCCGGCCTGGGACCAAGATCGACTCGCCCGACTAGCTCGCCGGCGCGGACCAGGTCGACGCCGGCGGCGCTCTCTCCAGTTACCTCGCCGGCGACGCCTAGCGGCTCGTGCAGCCAGCTACCATCCGCATCGCGCAGCCGGACCCGCACCCAGCTCGCACCGATTCCGTCCCGGACCGCCTGCGCCAGTCGAGGCAGCAGCTCGTCGAGTTCGGCCGTCTGCTCCATTGTCATGCCGAGGTTCTTTAGCAGTTGGTACTGCCGTACGCGATCGCCGAACAGTCTTCTGCTGACGGCAGATTCGAGTCGCCGGCGGAGGGGCTGGAAGGCGAGGGCTGCAGCGATGGTGATCACCACGGCCAAGGTGACGGGGACACGATTGCCGAGCATGAGGCCGGGTGTGATGGCGACCAGCGCGTAGGCGAGCGCGATGAGCAGCGACGCCGTGCCGTACGCGACCGAGCCGCGGACCACCGTGTCGAGGTCGAACAGCCGGTGGCGCAGAATCCCGTGGATGATGGTGATCGGAATGAGTATTCCCGTCGCGCCTCCCAGCGCGAGAAAAAGGTTGACCACAGCTGAGTCTGCGGAGGCCCCGAGAGCCTGGGCCAGGAGAGCGGCCCCATACAACCCCAGTCCGAGAACGATGACAATGAGCAGAAAGCGCATCCGAACTCGCCCTGCGGCATCGGCAGAGAGGAATCGTGCGAAGAAGATAACGACGCCGACGTTTATCGCCAACCAGGAGGAGTTGTGGGCCAGCCATAGGGCCGGCTCTGCCGCCCAGGACAGCCATGGGAGGGCGTACGGGTTGGAAACAACCAATTCGGCGGCTGCCCACTGGGAGACGGGTACCACCGGCGATGCCAGCAGGCCGAGTGGCGGCCCAAGGAGCCCGACCCATGCGCAGCGCAAGGCGATCCGCTGCCACCTGCGCTCGACCAACCCGTCGGGGTAACCGGCGATGAGGTAGGCCAAGGCCAGGATCGCGACCGCCTCCGCCTCCAAGGACAGCGTGCTGAGCACTGGAAACCACGGCGAGTTGATGATCCACGGCTGGCTGTGGAGGAGTGTCTCGAACGCCGAACCCGCCAACCACCCGGTCCCAGCGATGAGCAGCCGGAGCGCTTGTGGATGGCGCAGTCGCCAGGTGAGCCACACCCCGAGGACGTACATGGGAACGTACGCGGTCAGCATCCAGATCATGCCGCGCAGGCCGTCCGACAGTGTCACGCCCGTGTAGAGCGAGTAGCACAGAAACATCCCGCCCAGGCCTGTGAGCACAAAGAACGGGAGACGCGCGCTCGTCACATCCCTATGATCCGCCGACTGGCCACTCGCTGACACGGGGTTGGCCTACCCTCTACGACCCGAGGTTAGCCTCCATCTCTTTTGCGGCTTCCCTCATTCCGCCCGACGAGGTATCAGGAAACCGTTGAGACGAGGTTCGCCCGGCGGGTGATGAGGAGGCAAACGTTATGAGAACCGCGTACAAGGTGCTCGCATACCTGGTGGCCGCTGAGGTGGCCGTCCAGGCAATGGTCATGGTCTGGGGCATTGCCGGCCTCGGCAAGTGGGTTGATAGCGGCGGTGTGTTAGACAATGCCGTCTTTGAGGAGGCCATTGGGAACGGCGGGATGCCATTCCCCGAGATTGCCGGCCTCGTCGTGCACGGCATCAACGGGACCTTCGTGATTCCGTTGATCGCGCTGCTGCTGTTGATCGTGTCGTTTTTCACCAAGGTGCGCGGGGCGATCAAGTGGGCCGCCATTGTGTTCGCGCTCGTGGTGGCGCAGGGCCAGATCGGCTTCCTGGGCCATGAATTCCCTCTGGCGGGTGCGCTGCACGGGCTCAACGCCCTGGTGCTGTTCGGCATGGCAATCTATGCGGGTCGCCGGCTGCGCGCTGAGGCGGCACCGGCAGCTGTCGAGCACGAACAAGCGAGTACGGCGACGCCGGCGTGATGATCGGTCATTCCCGTCGCCCAACCCATGGTGGCACCGGGGCTGGCAGCTCGCGCGTGCTGCGGGTCGCGCTGCCGGTCTTGGCAACCGTTGCCATCGTCGCCCCTTTGGGTTGGCTTTGGCAGACCAGCCGGGTGCCCGCCGTGTACTCGGTGATGGAAATGGGTTACCTGGACTACGGCGGCGGAGCTGTGTCTGATCCGGGCGGCGGTGGGCACGGCGGCCATATGGAGGGCCGTATGCCCGGCCACCAGGTGGCGCCGTCACGCCGGGTCACCGACATGGTCGCCGACCCGGCCCGACCAGCCGATGTACGAGTCGAGCTGGTGACCCAACAACAGTCACTGACCGTCGGTGGCCGGTCCGTGTCCGGATTCACAGTCAACGGCACCTCACCGGGCCCGCAGATCCGCGCCATGGAGGGTCAGCTGATCGAGGTGCATCTTCGCAATGAGTCGGTCGCCGATGGGGTGACGCTGCACTGGCACGGAGTCGATGTTCCCAACGCGATGGACGGTGCTGCGGGCGTGACCCAGGACGCGGTGCCCGTCGGAGGCGAGTTCACCTACCGTTTCGTCGCTGACCAGGCCGGCTCGTACTGGTATCACTCCCACCAGGTCTCCAACCCCCAGGTCGCGGGCGGGCTGCTCGGCTCATTTGTGGTGACGCCAAAATCGGGCATCGCCCAGCAGGTCGACGTCTCCGCGGTCGCGCACACCTACGGCGGTCTTCGGACCATCAACGGCAAGGCAGAGGATCTGCGCGTGCCGGCCCGACCCGGCCAGCGAGTCCGCGTAAGGGTCACCAACACCGACAACGGGCCGATGCAGGTGTGGACCAGCGGCCCCTACCGGCTGCTCGCCACCGACGGCACCGACGTGCACCAACCCAGCCAGGTTTCCGGCCGCTCGGTGACGCTAACAGCCGGCGGCCGCGCCGATCTTGAGGTGAGCGTGCCCAGCGACGGCAGTGCGGTCAGGATGCAGCTGTCCAAGGCCACCGCGGTCATCATCGGGCCGCCTGGCGCCGACGTGCCGGTGCCGCCGCAACCCGCCGAGGAGCTCGACTTGTTGACGTACGGCACACCAGCCCCCGTCGACTTCGACCCAACCCACCCCACCCGCCGATTCGACTACCGGATCGGCCGCCGACCCGGCTTCGTCAAGGGCCGCCCGGGCATGTGGTGGTCCATCAACGGCCGCCTGTTTCCCCACGTACCGATGTATGTGGTACGCGAGGGCGATGTCGTGGTGATCCACATCGACAACCACAGCGGCGAGATCCATCCGATGCACCTCCACGGCCATCACGCGGTCGTGCTAGCTCGCAACGGCGTGGCCGCCACCGGAAGTCCCTGGTGGATCGACTCCCTCAACGTCTCGCCCAACGAGAGCTACGACATCGCCTTCGTGGCCAACAACCCTGGCATCTGGATGGACCACTGCCACAACCTCAAACACGCTGCCCAAGGAATGATCGCCCACCTTATCTACGAGGGATTCGACACTCCGTACCGGATCGCCGGACCAGCCGACAACCAGCCAGAATGAGCCAAGCTGGCCATCCAAGTTCGATTCTCCTCAGCCCGGCTCCATAACGCCGCCTCTTGTCGCAGCGGTGTTGACGGGCTCACATGGTGACGGAACGACGAGGCCGGGGACTGCCGACACAGAACCGGCACCCACCTGCGACCTGCCTAAACCTCACCGACAGAACGTCCTCGGCTAGCCGTCAGTATGCAGTGAACTCCCCCGTCGGGCGAGGGACGAGTGCGGTGGAGCTGGAGTGCTTGAACTGACGGGCCCGACGCTGGCCAAAGTACAAGCTTCCGACTGACGCGGCGGAACGCCCGCTCACCAGTCCACTTGTGGACATGTGTCAATGGACGCGAGGCAGCAGCGTCGGCAGCGCGTCCCCATCGGTTGGGCGAGCAGCAGTCCGAGGGGAGATGTGAAAGCCGACGGTTGTGAGCCTCCTCGGGAAGCAGCCATGAGATCCGAGCGCCCCCGCCAGTTGTGAGCCTGACACCCCCGATCGAGAACGTCTTGAGTGTGGCTGAACAACCGGGGTCGCATTGGTCGTTCGTTCACTTTCCGGTGACAGCAGGACGTTTGTCTGGGGTGCCGACCCTTCTGTCGACGGTGCGGACCCGTGCGTACGGGCGTGGGCTTCGGCCCCGGTTCGCTGTGGCAGGGTTTGCTCGATACTGCGGACTAGGCAGCGGCCAGGACAGCAACCCAGCCGGAGCCCGGTGCCGGCTGTCCGCGAAAAGCACCTCGGCTCGCAACGCGGTGGTGCCGGTCGATAATGCGCCCAGCAACTTCAAGGGGCCAATGCAAGCCCGCAGCCGCGATCAACCACGCGATCCACGACATGACAGCGGCCTTCCGCCCAAACGGTTACCTCGAAAGTACCTCCCCGGAGCCGGGCTCTACACGACCAACGATCTCAAGACGTGGGAGGGCGTTCGAAATCTACGCCGAACACGTCTGCGCCGCTCGAGGGGGCCCACACTACTGATCCAGCCAGCCCGCAAGTACGACTGCTGGCCTGTCGGGGAAGCGGTATCTATGCGGTTCACTCCACGAACAGCTGCCGCAAGCGCGGCGGACGCTGGCTGCGGGATTAGTCACGCCGTCGCAGGCCGGATATAGGCCGGACGATCAGTAAGTAAGTGGAGGATGGACCAGTGGCAACACTGTGGTCCTGCCCTAAGTCGGACTGCCCACCGACCGACATCGCTCCGGTAGACGTGCCGGAGTCCGGCGAAGCGGCCGGGGCTGAGCCGGAACGTCCCTTCACGGCTGATGAGGTTGCGGCGCTGCTCAATGTTCCGCTTGACACCATATACGAATGGCACAAGGAAGGCACAGGGCCTCCGGGTTATCAAATTCACAAGGAGAGCCATTACCGAAGGAGCGACGTGGTCCGGTGGTTGGCCAAGCAAGGGGTAACGCTGGCGGTTTGCCAGAGCGAGTGCGGTAGGACCTACACGAGAAGCGCGTTCGAGACGATGCTCGGCTCATAACCCGTTCGGCGGATTCTGGCGGCTAGCGCAACAGTAGGGGTCCGATCTGTTCGATCGGTTTCTTGAAGCCTAGGCGTTTGCGTGGTCGGTCGTTGAGTTCGGCAGCGACCCAGTCGAGGTCGTCGGCGCTGTGAGCGGAGAGGTCGCTGCTCTTCGGCAGCCGCCCAACTCGATCTCAGCGATGTCACGCGATCAATCCGATCCGGTCATGGAAAGCCTTGCGGACGTTCAACCCAACCTTCTCAGATCACGCAACCAAACAATCCGGCCGCGGAAGGACCTCGCCGATGAACCCCGTGGCCTTGTGCTCGCCCTGCTCCGCCAGGCGGCTTCCCGAGTGGGAGGCTCCGTTCGAATCCAGATTTCCCGCTGGTCCGCCTGCGACTCATGTCCGATGCTGCTGTGACTCCATTAGTCCCCGGGGATTGTGCGCCCGAAGTTTCCAACATGATCGACTCGGGCTCCGGGTCGCCGCGCTGGGACGGTGTTAAGGGCGCCGATCGCCCAGCAGGAATCGCAGCGTGAACAGGTAGGTAAGCCTGCTGGGCGTACACGCGGCCCTGACCGCGGCCGCACTGGTGCGGAGCGGCCACGGTCAGGGGAGACGGCATCTGGCGTGGTGCCTACCGCTCCGCGATGCCAGCCGCCCCCTGCGCGATGAGCGTGGCAACCGCCTCCGGCTGTGACAGGTAGACGGAGTGGCTGGCTGCGACCTGGGACACGCTGGCGCCGGCCCTCTCGGCCATGGCGTACTGCGCCGCTGGCGGAATCATCCGATCCTCGGTAGCGACCAAGTACCAGCTGGGCTTGCTCCGCCAGGCAGGGTCGGTCACTGCGCCGTCCAGCGCGCCGACGCCCCAGGGAACCTGGGAGTCGGCCATGAAGGCGGCCAACCGAGCCGGCAGGTCAGCGGCGAAGGAGGCGTGAAACTTCTCTCGGTCGAGGAAGAGGAACCCGTTCTGGGGCGGCAGAATGGGCGGCACTGGCGCCCCGGGCGGTGGTTCGGCGATGAGTGTGCTGACCGATTCCTCCTTGTCCGGCGCGAACGCCGCGAGGTAGACCAGCGCGGCCACGTTCGGGTGAGTGCCGGACTCTGTGATGACTGCGCCGCCGTAGGAGTGGCCGACCAGCACGACCGGTCCGTCCTGGGCGTCGATGATCTGCTTGGTGGCTTCGACGTCGTCCGCTAGTGACTGGGTCGGGTTCTGCACGATGCTGACTCGGAAGCCGTCACGGCTGAGCGAGTCATAGACGCCCTGCCAACCAGAGCCGTCGACGAATCCTCCGTGTACGAGAACGACATTCCGCAGTGTGTATGTGCCCATGGTGATCCTTCTTTCTGGTGCGGGGATGGGCGAATACCGTGACGGTAGGCCGGCGTGCCCGGGCGCCGCGTACGTCATTTGACTCAGTTCGTGACGCATCTTTTCCCGCAGCACAGCTCATGACGGACAGCTAAAGCCAGCGGTGGCCGCGCGCAGCGATTGTCTGGGGCAGGCGTCTTAGCGCCGCCGCTTTGCCCGGCGGCCGCTTTTGCAGGTGCATCGGCGCTGAGAAAATGGTTCTCTGATGCCCATTGCTGCAAGCAACCTTGGGCCGCTGCTTGGTCGGGTCGCCGAGATCGAGCTGCTGGCTTCGCTGTTTGATGGAGTCCAGGGTGGCGGCGGCGCGTTGGTGCTTCACGGCGAGCCCGGAATCGGCAAGTCGCGGCTTCTTGCCGTGGCGGCGGGGCTTGCGCGCGAACGCGGGTTCAGGGTGCTCAGCGCGACCGGCGTGCAGTCCGAGGCGCATCTGGCGTTTGCGGGTCTTCATCAGCTGCTGCGTCCCCTGCGATTCCGCGTGGCGGATCTGCCTGCGACGCAGCGCGCAGCGCTCGACGCGGCCTTCGGACTGGGCAAGGATCCGGCGCCGGAGCGATTCCGGATTGCGATGGCCGTCCTTGATCTGTTCTCTGAGGCCGCGGCCAACACACCGGTGCTTGTGCTGGCCGAGGACGCGCAGTGGCTGGACCGCTCGACGACGGAAGTGCTCGCGTTCGTCGCCCGTCGCCTGGAATCCGATCCGGTTGTGCTGCTGGCCGCCGCGCGCGAGGGCTACCCATCACCACTGATGGATGCCGGCCTGTCGGAGCATCGCCTAGGCGGGCTCGCGCCCTCCGAGGCGGCGACACTGCTGGACTCGTCGGCGCAGCAGCTCTCCCCGGTGATTCGTGACAGGCTGCTGAGCGCGGCGGCCGGCAATCCTCTGGCGCTGATCGAGCTGCCGACAACCGCGGCACGCCTGGAGTCGATCGCGCCCGACTCGCTGCCACTCACGGAGCGGCTCGAGCAGGCCTTCGCTGCGCGCGTGTCCGATCTGCCGGAGGATACTCGGCTGCTTCTGCTGGTCGCAGCGCACAGCGACGACGAGCGCATCAGCGGGGTCCTCGAGGCTGCGAGCGCGATTGCCGGGAGCACGTTGGGGCTTGATCGGTTCGAACCGGCGGCCGAGGCGGCGATCGTCGACCTTGACTTGCAGAGTGTGCGCTTCCGCCACCCGCTGATGCGCTCGGCGGTGCGCCAGAGCGCGAGCTTGCTGCGGCGCCGCCGTGTGCACGAGGCGCTCGCCGAGGTACTGGGCGACGAGCCCGACCGGCGCGTCTGGCATCGCGCGGCATTGATCAGCGGTGCGCATGAAGAGATCGCCAATGAGCTTGAGGAGGCAGCTGGACGCGCGAGGCGGCGCGGCGCAATCGCTGTCGCGGCCACGGCGCTGCAGCGGGCAGCGGAGCTGAGCCCGCCTAAGCAGCGCGCCCGGCGCCTGCTCGCTGCAGCGGAGCTCATCTTCGAGCTCGGCCAACGCGACCTCGTTATGCCAATGTTGCGTGAGGTGAAGCAGCTCGATCCGGATCCGATTGAGCAAGCTCGCGCCACCTGGATAGAAGAAGTCGTCCACACGCGGCCACTTGGCGACGCCGCACGTGCCGCATCACTGATCGCCACCTCGGAGCGTGCCGGCGAGGCCGGCGATCGCGACTTACAACTTGATATGGCCTGGCTGGTCGCCTCGCG
>Ga0126312_10001207_pt1 | contig 16737 bp, 22 predicted proteins | sample Plot104A_FD_92537 | JGI IMG/M metagenome (GOLD analysis project Ga0126312, IMG submission 92537) | Serpentine soil microbial communities from UC McLaughlin Reserve, CA, USA - Plot104A | ecosystem: Environmental > Terrestrial > Soil > Grasslands | place: USA: UC McLaughlin Reserve, Lake County... | reverse complement strand
GTGAGCTATTAAATCAAAAAATGTTTCAATAATTAAAAGTAGATCAAGATTTATTTATATGAAATATATAATATAGTTATTGAATAATAAAAATTTTATTTTACAACAATTAAAATGGATATCAATATATTTTGCAATTAGTATTGTAATTTCTTTTATAATTCCCTTTCCCTATTCAATAATTGTAATAATTCCAATAGTATTATTTTTAAGCTTTTATATAAGAAGAAGAGAAATGAGGAAATTTGGAGGAGGAGTAGAGAATTTTTCCATGTTTAATTCTAACAAGATTAACTATTATTGTATGGTATGTGGAACTAAGCATGATAATTTAATGTGTCCAAAATGTGGTTCGAAAATGAAAAAAATAGGATAGCAAATTATAACAAACAATCTAATGATAGTTTCATATAGAAATTACTTCTATTAAATATACCAGTATTATTATCTAGTAATACGTTACTTAAAGCTAATATAATTTAGAATAACATGAGTAATAGTACTATAATTGTTTAGAAAAGAAATTTATCTTTCATTTTTACTAAGTATTTCATTATTTTTAATTATTGATATTTCCTCGTATAATTATAATGTCCTAGGACAGGAGGATGATAATAGAGATAGTAATGATAATAATGTAAGGGAAGATAAGGATGAAGAAGAAGAGGATGATAATAGAGATAGTAATGATAATAATGTAAGGGAAGATAAGGATGAAGAAGAAGAGGATTTTGAGGATGCTTCTCTAAATGAGTTGTTTGACGATAACAATGATGATGATAATAATAATGTAAGGGAAGATAAGGATGAAGAAGAAGAGGAGGAGGATGAAAAGGAAGAGAAAGACGAAGTGCCATTTATACTTCCTTTTAAGGCAGTACCCTTCCCATAAATTGTCAAATTAAAATTTTAGCTATTAACGATAACAAAGAAATATGTATAAAAATCACCTTTCACCTTGTAAAGTTTAATATCAGGGTTATCAAACTTGCATTATAAGCGGGGGTCGTAGAGCCCGGCCAAATAACCAAAAAATTTGGAGACGCGGGACTTAAGATCTAAAAATGGGTGATCCCGTCCTTTAGAGGTTCGTGGGTTCAAATCCCACCCCCCGCATGTCAGATAAATTAATCTTTTCTAAATTCTAAAATATCTTTAATAAATAATTCATGTAACCTTCTATCTGCTGAAAGTTCAGGATGAAATGAAGTTCCAATAATGTTATTTTGTTTTACAGCCACAATTTTATCATTGAGTTTAGTTAGGATAATTACATTCTCTCCAATATTATTTACTATAGGTGACCTTATGAAAATTCCTCTAAAAGGTTCCTTACCTAAAACTGGAATTTCAAGATCTACTTCGAAAGATTCATGTTGTCTTCCGAATGCATTTCTTTCGATTACAACATCTAATATTCCAAATAATTTTTGTTTTGTCTCCCCAACAATTTTATCATATGCTCGTTTTGATAACATTATCAAACCAGCACACGTACCAAATACAGGCATACCTTCTTTGATTTTCTTCTCTATAGTTTGAAAGACTTTACCTTGAATAGAGAGCAAACTTCCAATTACAGTACTTTCACCACCTGGTAATATTAAACCATCTAATTCTGCTATGGATTCAGAATAACGAACTGACTCTACGGTTCCTCGTAAGTTTAGCTTCTTTAATGTTTCAGCTGTTGATAATATATTTTCTTCTATATCTCCTTGAATTCCTAGTACTCCTACCTTAATATTGCTCAAATCATAGGACCTCTTTCTTGCATACGTAATTCAAGACTTTTAGTATCTAGACCTAATAATGATTTTTTCTCATCTACTAATTTTTGAGCTTCCATAACTATCTTAGGATTATCATAATATGTTGTAGCTAACACTATTGATTTAGCTCTTTGTTCTGGATCTTCAGCTTTAAAAATACCAGAGCCAACAAAAACACCATCGCATCCTAAATTCATAACTAATGCCGCATCGGCAGGTGTTGATATCCCACCTGCAGCAAAATTTACTACTGGTAATCTAGCTAATTTAGCAGTTTCCTTAATTAATGAATAAGAAATTTTCAATTCACGGGAAAATTTAATTAATTCTTGTTCGTCTTTGTCAAAATAAAAAGATCGAAGTTTTCTGATATCATTATTCACATGTTTAATATGTCGTACAGCTTCTGCAATATTTCCAGTTCCTGGCTCACCTTTAGTTCTAATCATAGAACTTCCTTCTTCTATTCTTCGTAGTGCTTCACCTAGATTCTTTGCACCATTTACAAAAGGAGTAGTATAGTCCCATTTCCATATATGATTCTCCTCATCTGCAGGTGTAAGAACTTCACTCTCATCAATCATATCAACACCTATTACTTCAAGTATTTTTGCCTCTGATATATGCCCAATTCTACATTTTGCCATAAGTGGTATTGTAATTTCATCCATTATTTCTTCAATAACTTTAATACTTGCAGTCCTAGCCACTCCTCCAGCCTTTCTAACATCATAAGGTAATTTATCTAAAACCATGACTGCGACAGCACCTGCATCTTCTGCGATTTGTGCCTGTTCTACAGTAGTAACATCCATAATAACACCATGTTTTTGCATATGAGCAAAACCTCTCTTTACTAATGTAGTTCCTTGAACTAATTGTTCATCATGTAAATTCTTAAACTTGATGCCGTTACTCTCTTCCTCTGTTGCAACAAGAGAAATTGTCATTATTTAAATTATTAAAAAGCATCTATTATAGGTTTGGTTAGTATGAAATAATATGTAAGTTAAACAGTAACCATATTGGACAAATAATTGGTGGTTAAATATACTAATTTTTCATATAATTAGTTAATCCATAAATAGGTTGTCCATTATAGTCATTTCCTAATATTTTTGGATCTAAAATAATACTTATTGAATTTTCTTGCAAAATTAAATAAAGACCGATATTTTTAATATTATCAGGAGTTATAATGTCTGCTCTACCTTCTATAATAGTACTATCATTTTTAGATAATTTAATAGGCATATTACTATTTAGAACTATTAGATTGAGAATTTCATAGATATGTGGAGACATTCCATCTTTATTTATTGTAGATATTTTAGCATCAAATGATACAATATTCCCATTTCTTACATCTAAATTCCAACTGCCATTAAAAAGGAGTAGTTTTTTTAAATTATTAGGATTATTATTAGATGTTGTAATATTTGAATTCGAAAGTACTTGTTCTAAAGAAAAATTTGAATCGTCTTCATTAGAGATAATATCAATTAAACTATTTGTTAGAAAATCTACAAAATTTACATCTTCTTCTTTTTCTTTGCCTAAATTTAAAAAATCTAAAAAATTATTATTATCCTTCACATGAATTTCGTCTCCAATGAACATTAAAGAAAATATAGAACCATTTAGAGAAAAGGAAGTAGGAGAATTATCTCCTAAATTATTAGACAAATTTAAAATTGGAAGGGATTCTCCAAAATAGAGAAATTTGAATATTACTAAAAAAACTAAAGTAATTACAAATAAAATTATAAGCCATTTCATTAAACGACTCTTTATATTTTTTAATATTATTAAATTTATATGATTATTACTACCAATAACAAACTAAAAGATGAATCTTATTTTTCTAGTCTATTTAGAGTATTTTTAATTTCATCATTTCTCCAAAGCATTTCTTGTATCTGGTCAAGACTAAAATTTTCATTCCAAGTATCTAATGTGGTTTTTGCTATTTCGGAAGTATTATATATTATATTCCAATAAGGATGATGCTCTGCTGTAGAGTATGATAACTCTAATATTTCGTTTAAACCATTTTTAGCTTTCTTTAAAATCGAGGTATTAGATGTATATATTCCAATAAATCCAGATTCCTTATCAAATTTAGTATTTATATCTATTCCTTCTTCTTTTAGATTCGCTATAACAGAACAAATAGCATTGCAAATTTTATTATATTCTGAACCTTCAGAAATCATATTTTATATTATCTTGTGTTACTTTATTTATAGATTTTAGAAATTATGTGAAATAGCTAAATATTATAGATTTTTATATCAAATAATAGTATATTTAATCTATTATTCCTCATCCAAATTATCTATAATTTCAAATTCATCGTAACTTTCTTTCAAGTCCTCTTCAAATTCAGTTTCAAGTTCTTCATTAGACATAATATTTACTTATTAAATAATAAAAATAAATCTTTTCATAATTATCAAATAATGAAATTAAATTCTTATATAAATAATTATTTATAAGAAGGTATATGATTATATTAAAAAATGAATACCACAGCAGTCAAAAAACCTATTGGGGATAATGAACCTTCATGTGATTATTGTGGAAATCCCATAGAAATATGTATGTGTGTATGTCCATATTGTGGAGAAACTAATTCTTGTGAATGTTGTTTATATGACGCTGTTACTGGTGGTGGATAAAGTCTATTTTTAAGATATTTATTAGATAAAAGCACCTTCTAAATTATAGAATGAAAGATAAATTTGTAAATGAGATTACTTGGTTGATTGGTGGAGCTCAAGGAAGTGGTGTTGATTCTGCTGCTAATATCTTTTCTAAAACTTGTGCAGAAGATGGATTTTATATTTTTGGAAAAAGAGAATACTATTCAAATATAAAAGGAGAGCATAGCTATTTTACTGTTAGAGTATCAAATAAACCAATACGATCACATAAAGAATCTATAGATATTCTAGTATCTTTTGATGCCGAGACTTTATTTAGACATGCAAAAGATGTGTCTACTGATGGAATCATTATATTTAATTCTGAATTGATTGAAACATCAATAAATGAAATTCCGACGTTAGACTCAGACGTTCAAAGCAAGATAATAGAATATTGTAATTATAGTGGTGGTGGTAGTGGTGATCCACTTACAATCCAAAAATTAATAGAAAAAATACAACAAAACTCTATAAAATGTTACGGAATTCCATATCATCAATTATTAAAAAACTTTTCAGAATATAGTAATAATCCTGCATTGAGTAAACTTGCAAGAATGATAAATGTCTTGGCATTATCTATCTCTTTATCATTTATTAATATTAATCGTGAAGCATTATCTAGGGCAATAAAATATATATTTAGAACGAAGCCAAAAATCGCAGAAATCAACGTAGCAGCTGCAGAATATGCTTATAATTATGCTAAACAGATATTTCAGAATAATAAATTTACTTTTTATGAAAATAAAAAGGATTTTTCTGATATTATTTTGGTACAAGGAAGTCAATCATCTGCATTAGGTAAAATAGTTGCCGGATGTCGATTCCAGACATATTATCCTATAACACCTGCAAGTGAAGATAGTGAATTTTTAGAGACAAATCAAGTAATAGAACAAATAGATGGCAATAAGGGATCCGTCTTGGTAATACAGACAGAAGATGAAATTTCTGCAATAACTATGGCTATTGGTGGTGCTTTGACTGGAACTAGAACTGCAACTGCAACATCTGGGCCTGGTTTTTCACTAATGGCAGAAGCCTTAGGATGGGCGGGTATCAATGAAGTCCCACTGGTAGTGTCACTATATCAAAGAGCAGGTCCATCAACGGGTCTTCCTACTAGACATGAACAAGGAGATTTATTATTTGCAATTAACGCAGGTCATGGAGAATTCCCTAGAATAGTTTTCGCATCAGGAGATATTGAAGAAAGCTTTTATGATACATTAAAGGTATTTAATTTTGCAGAGATTTTTCAATTACCGGTAATTCATTTACTAGATAAAGCAATAGCAAGTAGTGTAATGACTTGTAAAAATTTTGATCCAAATAAAATCAGTATTGATAGAGGTTATTTTCTTAAGGAAATTAATAATAAAGCACAACATTCGGAAAAATTAAAACATTTTAAAAGATTTGAATTGAAAGAAAATACAACAATTTCTCCTCGACCACCGCTGGGTACTGAGAATGGGATTTTTTGGAATACTGGGGATGAGCATGATGAACAAGGACACATTTCAGAAGATCCTACAGTTAGAATAAAAATGATGGATAAACGTATGGGTAAATTAAATTTGATTTTACAGGAAATACAAGACGAAGACAAAGCTTTATCATATAATGGAAGTTCTGATATTGTAATTACTAGCTGGGGATCCACAAAGGGAGCGATTCTGGATACCTTAGATGAGTTAAACAAAGAAGGAATAAAAATAAAATTTGTCCAGGTTAAATTATTAAATCCTTTTCCTCAACAATTATTAGAAAAGATGTTAAATTCAGCTAAAACAATTATTAATATAGAGATGAATTATTCCTCTCAATTAGCAAAACTTATAAAACAAAATTTGCACCGAGATATAGATTATGAAATAGTAAAATATAATGGTAGGCCTATTTCATGTGATGAATTATATAGAATAATAAAGGAGATAGTGAATAATAATACTGAGAAGAGGAGAATTGTTTTAGATTATGGCACTTAAACCGGCAGATTATAAAACAGAAGTACATAATGATTGGTGTCCAGGCTGTGGGGATTTTGGAATATTAAATGCCATACAAATGGCATTAGCTGAACTGGCAGTCCCCACACATAAGGCTGCTATTTTTTCAGGTATTGGATGTTCAGGAAAAACACCTCATTTTATTCACACTTATGGAATCCATACATTACATGGTAGAGTACTTCCGTTTGCTCAAGGAGCTAAACTGTGTAATCCTGAACTTGAAGTAATTGCAGTTGGTGGAGATGGAGATGGACTAGGAATAGGTGTAGGACACTTTGTTAATTCTGGAAGAAGAAACATAGATTTGACATATATTATTTATAATAACGGGGTATATGGATTAACAAAGGGTCAAGCTTCCCCCACACTGAAATTAGGTATGAAAACAAAATCATTGACTCAACCTAACGTTAATGATTCTATTAATCCGATAGCACTTGCTTTTATTTCTGGTTTTACATTTATCGCAAGAGGTTATGCATATGATATAAGACATCTTAAAGATCTGATAGTAAAGGCTGTACAACATAAAGGGTTAGCCTTTTTAGATATTCTACAACCTTGTCCAACTTATAATGATATAAATACTAAGGAGTGGTTCCAAGGGATGGACAATATTGATCAAGAAAATAAAAAAGCCACACCACGTATATATAAATTAGACAATTCTGGTTATAATGGAGAATTAAAAGATCCAGATCAATATTATGAAATTGCTTCAAGAGTTATAGAAAAGTCAAATGAATGGGGAGATAGAATACCAATTGGAATATTTTATCAAAATGAAAATGTTGCATCGTATGACGAAAGAATTGGGATGAAAATAGAAAACTATTCAAATTATCCTCCTGCAAAACAAGAAATTATTTTAGATAAAAATAAAACAAATTCTAATATAAATGAATTATTAAAATCATTTAAAGTTAATGCATAAATCAATACATATAATATAATCTAAAATACATAAATCACATTATTTTATATTAAATAAATATTAATTAATTAATTTTCTAATCAAACAACATTAAAATTATAAAATTTTTTTATTGGAACGGTTAAAATTTTTCAAAAAAATGAAATGAAAAATGAGGGATTTTTAATCCCATTTACTCCAGGCTGCCATCCACCTGTAAGTCCAAGTATTCAGCTTCGCGCCTAGTGCTGCTATTGGCACACAAAGCACTGCACCTGCACCTGCTCCTAAGGCTACAGGACTATTGTAGAACTTACCTACCTGAGGTTCTATAGGCGTCATATACGGGGGCAATGTAGGTCTAGGATATTTGAATGCCATTTCTAGCGGATCCCTAACTAGCAACAGGTTTATCATATTGAACACAGGCAATGACATTCCAACCAGTGTTCCACCTATTAGAATGGCTGCATGTTTGTTTCGTCGTGTAGCCCAATACGATAGGTCTAATAACATTGCAGAAGGTATCCAAACGGGTACTACTACAAAGTCATATGGATATCCTAAGGCAAACCATGCACCTTTTGCAACCCAAGTATATATTGTCATAATTGTTGCGTAATATGTCGCCGTACCTGGAACTCCTGTGAAGAGCATATAATAAATTGCTCCTACCACAAGCATAGTAGATTGTGAAATAGAAAATACTACAAACGAAGTCCAAGCCCAATCAGTATAGAAGATATAGTCACCAGCGTTGATAGTCAATAATGTACTGTTAACAGCAACGACCACTATGAATAGATAGTGCGTTGTACGTCGTAGCCAGACCATTAACTTCCTACGATTGAAAGTTGTATATAAAATTTTATTTTTTTAGTGAAATAATTTGTATCCTTATCTTGTAATTATATTGTAGTTATTAAAACAAAAAAAATTTTTAAAAGTTTAATAGAATAAAAAAAGATTATGGACGCATAGGTCTTTCGTTTGCTATTTTTAAGATAAATATTAATCCTAAGACTTCTATAACGGTGAGTACAGACAATGCATACATGCCACTAGGCAATGGATAAGCCCACGGATATACAGTTATTCCAACATATATGCCACCAGCAGTTGCGATCCAGCATAAGATAAATCCAAGAACGTAAACTCCATTCATGTTTTCTACTCTGCGACCTATCATACGTTCTATTTCATCACGATTTCCACCGTCAGCTCTCTTTCCACTGCTACTATATCCTTTTGGTAAAGTCATATAATAATAGTGTCTGAATATACCCTTTTAAATTTTGCTATTCATTTGTATAATAATGATATATTTAAGAAAGATTAATTGGGGTAGTTAGTAAATACAGGTTTTATTATTTTAAAAAAGGGCTTATAACATACATAAAGACAGAAAACAGCAAAACATATATCCATGTTATTCATTTTCCCTACTATACGAATATGATAAAAAGTGCATTAGCGATAACTATAGCTATAGTTATTGTGATGTCTACTGCAGTAACTCTTATTCCAGTTAAGGATGCAGAGGGTCATGGTGTTCAAGCACAGCTTCAAAGTCGATTCGTAAGAATTCAAGATGAAGCTTTTTCAGCACAAAATTTGCAAACTGGAGAGGAAATAACAGTGACTGGTACCTTACAAAGTCTTGTAAATAGGCCATTAAGAGCATGGATTTCGCTCTTTAGTGAATCTACTAACGCAGGTAACAGATGGGAATTTACTTATAGAGACCCACCAGGTAACGTATTTGAGCTTCAACCCCAAGCTACAATTCCTTACACAGTAACTGCAAAAGCCCTAGAACCAGGAGTATATCACGTACATACACAGCTTAATGTTGCAACTGTAGGTCCAGGTTTAGGTCCAGGTCAAACCGTTCAAGTAACTGGTCCTGCAATCTTAAAACCCGTACCATGGGAAAATGTATGGTATCAAGTCATACTTATTGGCGCTGGACTTGGAGTAACTTTTGCAACTAGACCTTGGCAAGTTATTTAAATAACCTACTCTTTTTTTATTTTTAAAAGTCAAATCGAAGACTCATATCCTACAAATACTATTATTAAGTAACGTTTATGGTTAGACTACTTAGTATAATTTATAAGTGATTTCTATTTTGTATTGTAGAATACATCAATAAATGGTATTGTTTAAGAATTAAAATAAAAATAATTGAATTTTAAAAACTATATTATATGTTATAAACCCAATTAATATGACATAAAATAAAAAAAGATAAACTTGGTTTGTTTATTGTTAAACAAACCATCATTTAGAATGATGGTTTACCAGTGATGTTTCTCATCTGGAATTAAACCAATCTGTTCTCTTTCAAAGTATTTTTCCAACTCTTGTGTCCAACGTTCTTTTGCAGAAGCTCCGCCTAGTCCTTTCCTTCTTAGCCAAAATGAAATTACTCCAAGCAGGAAGACCGCAAATAATATTGTACCGAAAATATACACCATAACATCGTAGAACAATGGATCATAGTTTGGACCTACCTGTTGAATTAGACTACTAAATCCATTACTAATCATTGCACTGAGATTGGTTATAGCACCTACTACCATATCATATAGCAATCAAAGGCTATGATATATACATTTTGGTATTTATATTTTCATTTAACTTTTAAATATGATTATATACCTTTGTTAAAAGGTTATTAGAACTTGGATAATATTATTCTCATTAAAATACTATTAACTCAAAATATATAAATGACTAATTTTTAAAATAAAAAAAAAGGATTAGTATTTAGCTGGTTCTCTATGTCTACTTCTACTCATAGCAAAGAATGCAGCTGCAACACCACCGAATATTGCTACTAGTATTACTATAAAAATAGCGGTTTGACTAGAATCTGCACTTAACATAGATGTACCTGAACCATAAGCTCCTTGTTGTCCAGCATTAGAAACCTTTTCTTGTGCTAATTTTAATTCTTCTTCTAAATTCGAACCTCCGGTATATTGTGCTACCGCTGATTGAAGTCCAAACAAAGTAGTTCCTATCACCATTACTATTGCTGTAGCTATCCAGATATTTGGTTTATTCATCCTAATCTTCACTTTTAAATTCAATTATTTAACTTTTATCATACAAAATAAAATAATTAAGTAACATTTAAGATATACAATAAAAAATTAATATTAATATGGCTCGTACTCATGCTCATACTCATGGAAAATCTCATTCAATTAGGCCCGCTACTAAGGATGCCCCTAGTTGGATTAATCAAAAACCGAAGGAAATAGTAGAACTTATTGTGAAATTATCTAATGAAGGATTATCGCCAACTGAAATTGGATTAAAACTTAGAGATGAATATGCAATTCCTATTGTTAAACCAATATTAGGAAAATCAATCACAACGATTCTAAAGGATAATAACATTAGCTCTACAATGCCTGAAGATTTAAATAGACTATTACAGAAAGCATTAGGACTTCAAAAACATTTAAAAACTCATAATAGCGATCGTAGAAACGTTCGCTCATTAGAATTAATAGAATCAAAGATTCATAGGATTTCTAAATATTACAAATACAATGGAAAAATCCCTTCAAATTGGAAATATTCTGCAGTAATAGCACAATTAGAATAAATAATAATGGTTAAAAAAGAGCTTGAAACTGCTCTTAAATTCAATGGCGAAAGAATATATTCAAATATTGATAAAGATATTTTTTTAATTTCAAGAAGAACTTGTGATGGATTAGTTGCTGGAACAATTATATCTACAGCATTATTAAAATTAGATACAAGATTTACTTTTAGAACAATTGATTATCTAGATCCTGATACTGTAACAAGGATAATTTCTGAAGATCATGATTTTAATATTTTTATTGATTTAAATATAGAAGACATTGGAAAAATTAAGAATCTAAAAGACAAGTTATTAATTATGGATCATAATATCATATCTCAAAATTTAAAGAATTATGAAGAATATTTACTAAACCCCTACATATATGGAATAGATGGAAAAAATGAGATATCATCAGGAGGATTAGCCTATTTATTAGCGGAAAAATTAAGTAAAGGAAATAAAAAATTGTCACTTTTAGCTATAGTTTCTGCATTAGCAGAAAAACAAGATACGGGAATTAAAAAATCATTGATTGGATTAAATTCCGAAATTGCATCTGTTGCATCATCAACTGGAATTGTCAACATTAAGACAGATTTAGTTTTTAATACTCTTGGATATAAGCCTATACATGAAGCATTAGCTTATAACATTTCACCATTTATAGAAGGTATTACATGGAACAAGGAAAATTGCTATAAAATTTTGAAAAATTCCGGGATTAATACTCATAAGAATGGAAAATTGAGAACTTTTGAAGAAATATCTGAAGAAGAAAAAAATATCATTTTAGATGCAATAACTAAATTCATTTTTCTATCAAGTAGAAATAATAGTAACAAAGAGATTATTGAGAATATTTCCAATGACCTAGTAAATCAATTATACGAATTTGTAAAAGAAGATAATAATAGTATACTACATGATGGAAGAGAATTTGCGTTTGTAATCAATGCTTGTATAAGAAACATGAAGTCTGAATTAGCAATAGGAATATGCTTAGGAGAAAGAAACAATACATTGAGAGAAACTGAACAATTAACTAATAATTATAAAGCTAATATTGTTAACTCATTAGGGAAAATATTTAAAGAGAAATGGCGCTTTATTGATAATGGTTCATTTGTATTTATTAATGGAGAGGGTCTTTTAGTAGATGACAATATAAAAGAAATTGTTGAAATTTTAAGTGAATCAATAACTTTTAGAAAAAAATGGTTTTTTTTAAGAACTTTATCAAATGATAATAATTATAAATTTTATAGTATAAAGGGTAATAATTGTGATTTAAAATTTGATATTGATTCCATATTAAAACAATTCCCAGATATTATATCTCATGTTGATAGGAATATTCCTAATATATATACACTAAAAATATCTTATTCAAAAATTGAAGAATTCATATCTATCGTAAGAAAAGGAGTTTCAACATATGAAAGAGAATCATCATCATAATTGTAGAATATTAGTTAATATTGAAATAGAGTTTGCAGAAGTAAAGGAAAGAGATGCAATCCTGAATACTTTATTGCCTGATAATATCAATTTTCCAAAAGAATTTTCTATGGAAATGTCAATAAATAATAAATCATTGATGATTAACACATCTTCTACTAAAATTGATACTATGATAAATACGATCAATGAGATACTCTATCATATTTCTCTTGCTACACAAGTGATAAAGTATGATTGATCCAAAAGATCTAAGAGATAATTTAGACAAAATTATAGATATGTTAGATAAAAGAAATTTAAAATTTCCTTTAAACGATTTAATAAACCTAGATAAAAAACGTCGAGAACTAATAGCAAGTCTACAATTAGAGAGACACAAAAAAAATAATATTGCTAATATAATAGCTGCGAAAAAAAGGAAAAATGAAGATATTTCGACTTATATTAAACAAATGGAAGATACTGGAAAGAGAATTAAATTACTTGAAGAAAATATCTCTTGTAATAATTCAAAATTTTATAGTTTGATAATGTTGCTTCCAAATTATGTACATGATTCTGTTCCAGTTGGAAAAGACCCAACAAATAATGTCATAATTAGAACTCTTGGAACAATCAAAAAATTTGATTATACAATAAGGAACCATATTGACATTGGAGAAAACCTGAACTTAATTGATACTGAAAAAGCTGCAAAGATATCAGGATCACGATTTTATTTTTTAAAAAATGATTTAGTAAAACTAAATCATGCAATAATAAGTTTCGCTCTTGATTTTATTTCTGAGAAAGGATATACGTTGTTACAACCACCATATATGATCACAAAAAATGCAATGGAAGGAACAGTAATTTTAGAAGATTTTAAAGATGTAATATATAAAATTCAAGATGAAGATCTCTTTCTAATTGGAACTTCCGAACATGCTATGGCTGCAATGCACATGGATCAAATATTAGAAGGTTCCCAATTACCTATAAGATATGCAGGATTTAGTCCATGTTTTAGAAAAGAAGCAGGGGCTCATGGAAAAGATATGAAAGGGATTTTCAGGGTTCACCATTTTGATAAGGTAGAACAATTTGTCTATTCTAGACCAGAAAATTCTTGGCAAGAACATGAAAGCATGCTAAACATTGCAGAAGAATTTTATAAAAAACTCGGAATACCATATAGAGTAGTTCTATTATGTTCTGCTGATTTAGGCAAAATATCATCAAAGACATACGATATTGAAGCATGGATACCAGCACAGAAAAATTATCGAGAGATAGTTTCATGTTCAAATTGTATTGATTATCAGGCTAGAAGATTAAGAATAAGGTTTAGAGATAAATCAAATGAAGAGACTAAATTAGTCTATACATTAAATAGCACACTTGTAGCAGTTCAAAGAACGATAGTAGCAATTTTAGAAAACTATCAGACAACTAATGGGGTAATGATTCCAGAGATTTTGCAAAGCTATATGGGAGGAATTCAAGAAATTAAATCAAAATAGACTAATTTTTATGTATATATTTATCTGATAAAGATAATTACAATAATAAAGACAATTAAATTATCTTATGAAGATAAATAAAAACCAAAAATAATAAGTTATACTTAACTAATCTAGAATAGACAATACATTTAATTGGTTTTTTATCTTTTTAGAGAACTCATATAATTCGTCTTCTTTTGCAATATATCTTGTAGGCCATTTTCCATAAGAATTATCATTTTTAAATCTAGGAATAATATGAACATGTACATGAGGAATAATCTGATTTGCTGATTTTCCATTATTTTGTCCTATATTAAATCCGTCTGCAGAAACTGCTGAAACTACTGCTTTAGCTATAATACTAACAAGAGAATATAATTTCCCTACCTCTTCCTGAGGCATTAAAAGTAAATTATCATAATGCTTCTTTGGAATCACAAGTGTATGTCCATTACTAATTGGATATTTATCCATCAATACTAAAAAATGGTTATTATAATAAACCGTTATTCCTTCGCTAGTTCCATTAATTATTGAACAGAAAATACAACGATAATTATCCGTATTGTTGATCATAATGGCTTTTTTCTATCATTGCTAATATTACTTTTATTTCTTGGTATTCTGAATACAAATTTCAGTAAGTATGAAAAATTATAGCCAATTTTAAATATAACTATTTCTTCCTATCTCTTACATAATGGCAGAAACTATTGAGATAGAAAATTTTAATGTACTTTTTTCATTTGACTGTCCTAAATGCGAATACCACAATGAGGAAATATCTGTTGCTGATTTGACTAATGGAAGTGCGGAGTGTGGAATGTGTGAGACTATCTTTAAGTTTGAAGGAATTGATACGTTAAAAATTACAGCTACTATAGAATAAATGATATTTAATCTCTTATATAATTTAAGGAAAGACTATTAAAATAATGCTTTTGTATTCTTATTAAATGGAATTACCTAGTAGAAAAACTGTTGAAGGACCATCTAGGGCACCTCACAGAGCGATGTATAAAGCAATGGGATTAAAAGACAAGGATTTGGGTAACCCTATTATTGGTATATCTTCTACTTGCAATGAAGCCACACCATGTAATATACATTTAGGTAAACTTGCACAATTTGCAAAGAAGGGGGTATCTGATGTGAATTGTACTCCAAGAGAGTTTACTGCGATAGCAGTATCTGATGGTATAGCTATGGGACACGAGGGTATGAAAGCATCTTTAGTTAGTAGAGAAATAATAGCAGATTCGATAGAAATTATGATGAGGGCACATCAATATGATGGTTGAGTAGGAATTTCAGGATGTGACAAAAGCTTGCCAGGTACATTAATTGGTATGGCTAGATTAAATTTACCTTCAATTTTTGTTTATGGAGGGACAATAATGCCTGGAAATTGGCACAATAAGAATGTAACAATACAAGATGTTTATGAGGCTGTTGGTTTGTTTGACACAGGCAAAATCAGTATAGAAGAACTAATTCAACTAGAAAATGTTGCTTGTCCATCTGCTGGTTCTTGTGGTGGAATGTATACTGCAAATACTATGGCATCTATTAGTGAAGCTTTAGGTATGTCGTTGCCTGGTAGTGCTTCTCCTCCAGCAGAGAGCGAAAGGAGAAATGAAATGTGTTATGAAACAGGAAAGACTATTGCAACTCTTATAGAAAATGATATTAGCCCAAAAGACATAATGACTTTCGAAGCATTTGAAAACGCAATAACTATTGCAAATGCATTAGGAGGATCTACAAATGCAGTATTACATCTAATAGCAATAGCTAAAGAAATGGGAGTAAAATTAATTTTAAAGGATTTCGAGCGAATACGAAAACGTACTCCTCATATTGTGAATATGAGACCGGGAGGATTATATGTTATGTTAGATTTGGACAAAATCGGTGGAGTGCCAATTGTATTAAAAACACTATTAAAAAATGGGCTGATAAATGGAAATACATTAACAGTTACCGGCAAAACAATGGAACAAAACTTGGAGTCATTTAACCTAAATTCAAATATTGATGAAAATATTTTGAGTCCTTATGAAAAACCTATTGAGAAAGAAGGAACAATAAAGATTTTAAAGGGATCTCTAGCACCACAGGGTGCTGTAGTAAAGATTGCCGGAATAAAGTTAACCAAGTTTGTAGGTAAAGCAAAAGTATTTGAAACTGAAGAGAATGCATTTAGGGCAATATCAAAAAATAGAATTGTTGAAGGAGATGTAGTAGTAATAAGATATGAAGGTCCTAAGGGTGGTCCTGGTATGAGAGAAATGCTAGCTGTTACTGCAGCATTAGTAGGACAGGGTCTTGGCGAAAAGGTGTCTATGGTAACTGATGGAAGATTCTCCGGTGCAACGCGAGGATTTATGATAGGACATGTATCTCCTGAGGCGATGGTTGGAGGTCCTATTAGTTTGGTAAAAGATGGTGATCTCATTGATATTGATCTCAAAAAAGGACTTATTGATCTTTTGATATCGAAAGCTGAATTCAAAAGAAGAGAAAAAAAATGGAAGCCTATAAAACCACATTATAAAACTGGTGTATTGGCAAAATACGCATCTTTAGTAAATTCCGCATCGGAAGGAGCTATAACAAGACCAATAATAGTTAATGATAAAAAAGGTCATTAATTAACTTACTTTAACTACTGATATATTAAATGAAATAATAATAATATCAGTTTTCTTTCTTTTTGAATATTAGATTAGATAAAATTAATACTTATGCAAATAGTATTACTCATC
>Ga0126312_10001206_pt1 | contig 16737 bp, 18 predicted proteins | sample Plot104A_FD_92537 | JGI IMG/M metagenome (GOLD analysis project Ga0126312, IMG submission 92537) | Serpentine soil microbial communities from UC McLaughlin Reserve, CA, USA - Plot104A | ecosystem: Environmental > Terrestrial > Soil > Grasslands | place: USA: UC McLaughlin Reserve, Lake County... | reverse complement strand
ACGGCCAGCGGGTCGTAGACGTTGGGGCCGCCCTGGAAGTCGCCGCGGCCCCACGCGTCGTAGACCGCCCGCACCGCGTCGAGATGCTCCTGCGACATCGCGCGGAGTATCCCGCCCTGGCGTTCGGCTACGCGACCGCGAGGGTCGCCGCCGACTCGAAGAGCCGCAGCCCGTCGGCGGAGCCGGTGAGGGGGTCGACCGCGTGTTCGGGATGCGGCATGAGCCCGACGACGTTGCCGGCCGCGTTGGCGACCCCGGCGATGCCGCGATCGGAGCCGTTCGGGTTGTCGCCGGGCGCATACCGGAAGGCGACGCGGCCGGAGGACTCCAGCTCGTCGAGCTGAGCGGGCGGGGCGAAGTAGCGCCCGCTCGTGTGCTTGACGGGGATCGAGAGCCGGTCGCCCTCGCCCGCGCCGCGGGTGAATGCGGTGTCGGCGTTCTCGACCAGGACATTCACCTGCCGGCAGACGAACCGCAGCCCCTCGTTCGGGAGCAACGCCCCCGGCAGCATTCCCGCCTCGCACAGCACCTGGAAGCCGTTACAGATGCCGAGCACGGCCCCACCTGCCTCGGCGAACTCCCGCACCGCGCCCATCGAGGGTGAGAACCGGGCGATCGCGCCCGCGCGGAGGTAGTCGCCGTAGGAGAAGCCACCGGGCACGACGATCGCATCGAAGCCTGCGAGGTCCGTTTCCTCGTGCCAGACGAGCCGGGCCTCCCCAATCCGCTCGCAGGCGCTCAGCGCGTCACGCTCGTCGCAAGACCCGGGGAACTGGAGAACACCGAACCTCATCCCGGCGGTGGTTCCTCGATCTCGTAGTCCTCTATGAGCGGATTGGCGAGCAGCTTCTCGCACAGCTCGGGGAGCTGGTCGGCGTCCTCGACGTCCAACTCGACCATCCGGCCGACGCGGACGTTGTCGATGCCCTTGAAGCCCAGCGCGGGCAGCGCCCGCTCGACCGCCTTTCCCTGCGGATCGAGGATGCCCCCCTTCGGGCGAATGAGCACCCTTGCCTTCACCGGCCCAGCGTACCCGCGTGCACCACGGAAAACCCCGCCGCCACCGGCGAGCTAGTCGAGGGAGCGGCCCGAGATCCGCTCGTACGCCTCGACGTACTTGGCGCGCGTGTTCGCGACCACGTCCTCCGGAAGGTCGGGGCCAGGCGGCGAGTGGTCCCAGCCGGACTCATCGAGCCAGTCGCGCACATACTGCTTGTCGAACGACTGCTGCCCGCGCCCGGGCTCGTAGTCGCCGGCGGGCCAGAACCGCGAGGAATCGGGCGTCAGGACCTCGTCAGCCAGCACGATCTCGGCACCGGGGCCGGCACCGAACTCGAACTTCGTGTCGGCGATGATGATCCCGCGCTCGGCGGCGTGCTCGGCCGCGTGGGAGTACAGCGCGATCGACGTCTCCCGCAGGTGCTCCATCAGTGCGCGGTCGCCGACGATCTCGGCCGCGCGATCGAAGTCGATGTTCTCGTCGTGGTCTCCGACCTCCGCCTTCGTGGCGGGGGTGAAGATCGGCTCGGGGAGCTTGTCCGACTCCCGCAGCCCCTCGGGCAGCTCGATGCCGCACACGGCTCCGCTCTCGCGATACTCCCGCCAGCCCGACCCCGAGAGGTAGCCGCGTACGACGCACTCGACCGGGTACATGTCGAGGCGCTTGACCCGCAGGCCCCGCCCCTCGGCCTCCGGAGGAACCTCCTGGGAGACGAAATGGTTGGGGCAGATGTGGCCGGTCGCCTCGAACCAGAACACCGACATCTGAGTGAGCACTCGCCCCTTGTCGGGGATCGGGGTCGGCAGCACGACGTCGTACGCGGAGATGCGGTCGGAGGCGACCATCACGAGGTCGCCCTCGAGCTCGTACATCTCCCGGACCTTGCCCCGGGCGATCAGGTTGAGGTCTGCCAGCGCGGTCGTCACGGCGCGCGATGCTAATCGGCATATACCCCGGCGGGGTATACTTCCCGCATGGCTACCGCGACCAAGGCCCAACCCGCCGGATACATCGAGGACAAGCAGGCGCTGACCAAGCGCCTGGTGCGCGTGGAGGGCCAGGTGCGCGGCCTACAGCGGATGGTCGACGACGAGGCCTACTGCATCGACGTGCTCACCCAGCTCGCGGCGGTGCAGAGGGCGCTCGACGGGGTCGCGCGCAAGGTGCTCGCCGATCACACCACCCACTGCGTTCGCGATGCGCTCGCGCAAGGAGGCAAGGAGGCCGACAAGAAGGCCGCCGAGCTTCTCGAGGCCGTCGAGCGGTTCGCCAGCACGCGCTAGGTGCCCTGCGGCTAGCGTCCTGCGCATGAGCGCAACCGCCGAGGCCGCCGCGCCGCTGCCGAGCCCCACGCTCGACCAGCTCCCGCCCGGCCCACGGCTCCCCCGCACTGGCGGGTTATTACAGACATGCCGAGGTTTCCCGCCACCAGCCGGCGTTTGGCGCCTCGTACCCTGGGTGGGACGACCCAAGGAGGCACGATGAGCGAGGCGACCCAGACGGCAAGCGAGCGGATCACCGAGGAGGTCACGTCCTGGCCGGGAGTGGAGGCCGGGATGGGCGAGCGCGGTGAGTTCGGGTTCAGCGTGAAGGGCAAGCAGATTGGCCACCTGCACGGGGATCGCATGGCGCATTTCGGCTTCCCCCGCGACGTCGGCACCCGCCTGCGCGACGAGGGCCGGGTCGGCCCCCATCCAGTGAACCGCCACTCGCCGAAGATGGCGGCCCGCGCGATCGAGAGCGACGAGGACATTCAGGACGTGATCGAGCTGATGCGCCTCAACTACGACCGCGTGACAGCCGAGGGCGGCTAACCCCGAAGCGCCTCGAGGCGCGCCATCACCTCGGGCACGTGCTCGAGGTAGGCGCCGTAGTCGAAGACGGCATCCCAATCAACACGCGACACCTCCTCCGCTTCGCGTCCGGGGGTGTCACGGTCTGCGAGCGCGGCGGCGATCAGCTCGCGGAAGCTCGTGCCCTCGTCCCAGGCCCGCTGGGCGTTCTCCTGGACCACCCGGTAGGCGTCGTCGCGGCTCATGCCCGATTCGACCAGTGCCGTCAGCGCCCGCTGGCTGAAGAGCGCGCCGTGGGTGAGCTCGAGGTTCTCTCGCATCCGATCCGAGCGGACCGTCATCTCGGACGCGACGCGGGCGCCGAGGCTCTGCATGTAGTCGATGAGGATCGTCGCGTCGGGGAGCACGACGCGCTCGGCGCCGGAATGGGAGATGTCGCGCTCGTGCCAGAGGGCGACGTTCTCTAGGCCCGTCTGGGCGTAGCCCCGCAGGACCCGGGCGAGCCCAGTGATCCGCTCGCAGAGGATGGGGTTGCGCTTGTGCGGCATCGCCGAGGAGCCCTTCTGTCCCGCGCCAAACGGCTCCTCGACCTCGCGCACCTCGGTGCGCTGGAGGTTTCGCACCTCCGTCCCGAAGCGCTCGAGCCCTGCCCCCGCCAGGGCGACCGCGCTGAGCACAGCCGCGTGGCGGTCGCGTGGCACCACCTGCGTCGAGGCGTCCTCGGCACGCAGGCCGAGGTTCTCCAGCACCCGGTGCTCGATCGCGGGCGGCACCGACGCGTAGGTGCCGACGGCGCCCGACAGCTTGCCCACCGCAGCCCACGCGAACGCCTCGGTGAGACGCGCCAGGTTCCGCTCGGCCTCGAAGGCGAAGCCGGCCAGCCGCAGGCCGAAGGTCGTGGGCTCCGCGTGCACCCCGTGCGTGCGACCCACGCAGAGTGTCTCGCGATGCTCGAGCGCGCGTGCGACGAGCGCGTCGCGATAGGCGGCGGCGCCGGCAATCACGAGCTCGCCTGCCTCGTGAAGTTGAAGCGCCAGCGCCGTGTCGAGGACGTCCGAGGAAGTCAGTCCGTAGTGGATCCATCTCCCGTCGGGGCCGATCGAGGCCGCGACCACGTCGACGAAGGCCGCAACGTCATGACCCGTCGTCCGCTCGCGCTCACGTACCGCGTCGACGGTGAAGGAAGCCCGCTCCCGGCAGACGGCCGCGGCCTCGCTGGGCACGACGCCCTCAACGGCCCAGGCGTCGGTCGCCGCGAGCTCGACCTCGAGCCAGGCGGACATCCGCCGCTCGTCCGTCCAGACCGCCCCGATCTCGGGACGGGTATACCGCTCGATCACGCGTTGATTATGCGCGCCGCGAGGATGCCGGCGTTCTTCGCGCCATCCACCGCCACACAGGCGACCGGGACGCCGGGGGGCATCTGCACGGCCGAGAGCAACGCGTCCAGACCGCCGAGGTTCTTGCCCGCGATCGGCACGCCGATCACCGGCAGGTCGGTGTGGGCCGCGGCGACGCCTGGAAGTGCCGCCGACATGCCCGCGCCGGCGATCACGACCTTGAGGCCGCGCATCCGCGCGCTGTGGCAGTACTCGCGCACCTTCTCGGGATCGCGGTGCGCGCTCATCACCCGCACCTCGTAGCGGATACCCGCGTCCTCCAGAGCCTGGCCCGCTGGCTGCATCTTCGGCTTGTCGTTCTTGGAGCCCATGATGATCCCGACCAGCGGGGCATCCACCTCGATCTCCTCGAACGCGGTCTCCACCGCCGGCATCGGCTCGGCGGTGGCGGTCTGCGTGGACGGCTCGTCGCGGGAGTTATCTGGCTCAACGGTTTCCATCAGCGTTTCATTCTCCCTAGTTTGCAGCGGTTTCTTGCACGGCCCGCGCCGCGATGTCGCTGCGCATCTGCATGCCGTCGAACGAGACCTTCGCTGCCGCGCCGTAGGCCCGCTCACGCGCGGCGGCCGCGTCGGCGCCGAGCGCGGTCACGTTGAGCACCCGCCCGCCGGCGGTGACGATGTCGCCATCGCGTACGGCGGTGCCGGCATGCAGCACCTCGACATCGGCCGCGGCGCCGGCCTCCTCCAGCCCGGAGATGAGGTCGTCCTTCGAGGAGCTCGCCGGGTATCCGGCCGAGGCGAGCACCACGGTCACCGCCCACCGCTCGTCGAAGTCGGCGCCCGCCCCGGTGAGGCCGCCCGGCTCGCGGGCCGCCGTGCAGAGCTCGGCGAGGTCGGACCGCAGGCGGGGGAGGACGGCCTGGGTCTCGGGGTCGCCGAACCGACAGTTGAACTCCAGGACCCTGGGCCCATCGGAGGTCATCATCAGGCCGGCGTAGAGGACGCCGTGGAACGGCGTGCCACGGCGGCGGAGGAGGTCGACCACGGGCCGGTGGACGGCGTCGGCGATCTCCTCGGTGCGCTCGGAGTTGATGCCCGGCACCGGCGAGTAGCTCCCCATCCCCCCGGTGTTCGGTCCCTCGTCGCCGTCGAAGATGCGCTTGTAGTCCTGAGCGGGAGCCAGGGGCAGGACGTTCTCCCCGTCGCAGAGGGCCAGCAGCGAGACCTCCTCGCCCTCGAGGTGCTCCTCGAGCACGACCTCCGTCTCGCCGAACCGTCGCTCCACGAAGAAGGCATCCACCGCCTCGCGAGCCTCGTCCTCCGAAGCGGCGATGATCACGCCCTTGCCCGCGGCGAGCCCGTCGGCCTTCAGCACCGCCGGGTATGAGGCACCGGCCAGCGCTTGCAGCGCCGCCTCGCGGTCGCCCACCACTAGGTGAGAGGCCGTCGGGACGCCCGCCTCAGCCATGACCTCCTTGGCGTGGACCTTCGATCCCTCCAGTCGCGCTGCCTCGGCGCTCGGCCCGAAGGCGGGGATCCCGACCGCCTCGAGCGCATCCACGAGCCCGGCGACGAGCGGCGCCTCAGGGCCGACGACCACGAGGTCGACGGACTCGGCGACGGCGGCATCCACCATGCCGGCCACGTCCTCGGCGCCCGCGTCCAGGAGGCGGGCGTCGGCGGCGATTCCGGCGTTGCCCGGCGCGCACAGAAGCTCGTGATCGTTGGCCGAGCGGCCCAGCGCGCGGACGATCGCGTGCTCGCGACCCCCGCCCCCGACAACGAGAATCCTCATCGTGTTACGGCCGGCGGGACGTTGTGGGCACGTCCACTAGAGCGACTTGGTGAACGCCTCCGCGTCGATCGCGGTCAGCGTCTCGTTCATCACCGAGCCCCTGGAGCCCATCTCGATCGAGAGCTTCGCCATCGTCTGCTCGTCGGGAGCCTCGACGACGGTCACGAAGTCGTACTCGCCCAGCGTGGCCCACTGGTTGATGACCTTGACGCCGAGCTGCTCAACCTCCTTGTTCACCTCGTGCACCCGGCCGGGATTGTCCTTCAGCGTCTTCACCCCATCGGAGGTGAGGCGCGTGAGCATGATGTAGGTGGCCATGGTCTCCTCTCTGCGTTTCTCCGGCCCGGCGCGGCAACGCGCCGGAGCATCCCACAACTCTATGCGGCCGCAATAGGATGCGACCATGCGGGGTCACCGCTTCTTCGCCGCGATCTACGACTGGATGCTCGCCGGCACCGAGGACGCGGGCCTGCGGGACATGCGGGCCGAGCTGGTCGGACAGGCCGAGGGCCGCACCCTGGAGTTGGGAGCCGGCACCGGCCTCAACCTCGCTCACTACACCGACGCGGTGACGGAGCTGGTCCTCACCGAGCCCGACCCGCATATGGCGAAGAGGCTGCGCGACCGCCTCGGCGCCGACCCTCCCGCGGCGGGATCGGTGAAGGTTGTGGAGGCGACCGCGGAGGACCTCCCGGCCGAGGACGCGAGCTTCGACACGGTGGTCTCCACGCTGGTGCTCTGCACGGTTGAGGATCCCGCACGCGCCACCGCCGAGCTGAAACGGGTGCTCCGCCCGGGCGGGCGGCTCCTGTATCTGGAGCACGTCCGCTCCGAGGACGAGCGCCTGGAGAGCTGGCAGGACCGCCTCGAGCGGCCGTGGGGCTGGTTAGCCGCCGGCTGCCACCCGAATCGGCCGACGGCGACGACGCTCGCTGCAGCTGGGTTTTCAGTCGAGCCCGAGGAGGGCAGTATGCCCAAGGCGCCGCCGCTGGTGCGCCCGCTCATCCGCGGGAGGGCGACGCTCTCGGCTTGAGTGTGCGCTCAGGCCGCCTATAGGCGGTTCGAGCGCACAGCGAGCGCGTCGTCGGCGCCCGGAGCGCTCGCCGCGGTGAATGTGAGCTGGGCCCCCTCGGCATCGACGCGGACGCGGTCGCCCTCGCTGAAGTCGCCCTCGAGCATCCTCAGCGCGAGCTTGTCGACCAGCTGGCGCTGGATCACGCGCTTTAGCGGGCGAGCGCCGTAGGTCGGGTCGTATCCCAGGTTCCCGAGGAGGGTGCGGGCGTCGTCGGTGAGCTCGATCTCGATCCCCTTCTCCTCGACCCGCCTCATGAGCTGGGTGACCTGGAGGTCGACGATCCGCGCGATGTCCTCGCGGCTCAGGCGATGGAAGATCACCGTGTCGTCGATGCGGTTGAGGAACTCCGGCTTGAACGTGGTCTGCAGCACCTCCTCCACCCGCTCGCGGATTCGCTCGTCTACCGCCTCCGCCGCGATCCGGTCGGAGCCCACGTTCGAGGTCATGATCAGGATGGTGTGTGTGAAGTCGACGCTTCGGCCATGGCCATCGGTGAGCCGGCCGTCGTCCATCAGCTGGAGCAGGACGTTGAAGACGTCCGGATGGGCCTTCTCGATCTCGTCGAGGAGCAGCACCGCGTAGGGCCGGCGCCGCACGGCCTCGGTGAGCTGCCCGCCCTCCTCGTAGCCGACGTAGCCGGGCGGCGCCCCGATCAGGCGCGCGACGGAGTGCTTCTCCATGTACTCGGACATGTCGATGCGCACCATCGCCTGCTCGGAGTCGAACATGAACTCCGCGAGCGCTCGCGCGAGCTCGGTCTTTCCCACGCCGGTGGGCCCGAGGAAGAGGAACGAGCCGATCGGCCGGTTCGGGTCGGCGAGCCCGGCGCGCGAGCGGCGGAGTGCATTGGAGACGGCCTCGACCGCCTCGTCCTGGCCGATGACCCGCTCGTGCAGGCGCTCCTCCATGTGGACGAGCTTCTCGACCTCGCCCTCCATGAGCCTCGCCACGGGGATCCCCGTCCAGCGTGAGACCACCTGGGCGACGTCCTCCTCGGTGACCTCCTCGGCGAGCATGGAGCCGCCCTCGGCGTGCAGAGACCGCAATCGCGCCTCCTGTTCGGAGAGCGTCTTCTCAAGCGCCGGGATCTGCCCGTATCGCAGCTCGGCGGCGCGCTCCAGGTCCTGGTCGCGCTCGGCGCGCTCGGCCTCGCGGTTGGCCTCCTCGAGCTCCGCGTTGGCGGCCTTGATCGCCTCGATCGCGCCCTTCTCGGCCTGCCACCGAGCCTTCATCTCCGCGGCGCTCTCGTTGAGCTCTGCGAGCTCGCCCTCGATCGTCTCGCGGCGCGCCTTCGATGCCTCGTCCTTCTCCTTCTGCAGCGCCTGCTTCTCGATCTCGAGCTGCTGGATGCGCCGATCGACCTCGTCGATCTCCACGGGGGAGGACTCGATCTCCATCTTCAGGCGCGACGCCGCCTCGTCGATCAGGTCGATGGCCTTGTCGGGAAGGAAGCGGTCGGCGATGTAGCGCTCCGAGAGGGTCGCGGCGGCGACGATCGCGGGATCAGAGATGCGCACGCCGTGGTGAACCTCGTAGCGCTCCTTCAGGCCGCGCAGGATCGCAATCGTGTCGCTGATGTCGGGCTCGCCGACCAGCACGGGCTGGAAGCGGCGCTCGAGCGCGGCGTCCTTCTCGATGTGCTTGCGGAACTCGTCGAGCGTCGTGGCCCCCACCGCGCGCAGCTCGCCGCGGGCGAGCATCGGCTTCAGCAGATTCGCCGCGTCGACCGCGCCCTCGGCGGCGCCGGCGCCGACGATCGTGTGCAGCTCGTCCAGGAACAGGACGATCCCACCCTCCGCCTGCTGGATCTCCGCCAGCACCGCCTTGAGGCGCTCCTCGAACTCGCCCCGGTACTTGGAGCCGGCGAGCAGAGCCCCGATGTCGAGCGCGATCACTCGCCGGTCCCGGAGCGACTCCGGGATGTCGCCGTCGGTGATCCGCTGGGCGAGCCCCTCGACGATGGCGGTCTTGCCGACGCCGGGGTCCCCGATCAGGACGGGGTTGTTCTTGGTGCGCCGCGAGAGCACCTGGATGACACGGCGGATCTCCTCGTCGCGGCCGATCACCGGGTCGAGCCGGCCGGCGCGGGCCTCCGCTGTCAGGTCGCGGCCGAAGCGCTCCAGCGCCTCGGCCATCTCCTCGGCGTTGGGCGAGGTCACGCGGCTGGGCCCCTGGGTCTCGGCGACCGCCTTCGCGAGCGAATCGCGGTCGGGGAGCAGGTCGGCCGTGGGAGCGGACTTATCGGCGAGCGCGAGCAGCAGATGGCCGGCGGTGATGTACTCGTCGGCGGCCGCCGCCATCTCCTTCTCGGCGCGCTGCAGCAGCGAGATGAAGCTCTGCGCGGGGCGGGCATCGACCTCGCCCTCTCCGGTCTGGGTCGGGAGCTCCGCGAGCGCCGCATGCGCGCGCTGGGCGATGCCGGCGACGTCAGCGGAGAGCTTGCGCAGCGCGGCGGGGACGAAGCCGTCCTCCTGCTCGAGAAGCGCCACCAGGAGGTGGATCGGGGCAACCTCGGGATTGCGCCGTGCGGCCGCCAGGCGCTGGGCGCCGGCGACCGCCTCCTGCGACTTGATGGTGAACCTGTCGGCCTGCATGTGCAGGCATGATTCTAGCGCAAATCTAAGTCACTTTGGCTTAGATTTCTCGCATGCTAGCCGCCGCCGCGCTTGGTTCGCTCGATGGGGATCTTGACGGTGTCCTCGCCGGCCGGGGCGATGCCCTCGGCCTCGTAGGCGCCGTACGGGACGATCTCCGCGCGCTGGGCGCGGCGCACGCGCTCGACTTCGTCCGCCATGCGCTGCTCGAGCTCGGCGGCGCGCTCGCGCATCCTCCCGAGCTCGGCGCGGGCGCGCTGAAGCTGGCGCTCCAGCTCCAGCACGGTTTCGACGCCCGCGAGGTTGAGCCCCTCCTCGGCGGTCATGCGCTGGATCCGGCGCAGCCGGTCGACGTCCTCCTGCGAGTAGAGCCGGGTGTTCTTCGGCGAGCGCTGCGGCGTGATCAGGCCGCGCGCCTCGTACATCCGCAGCGTTTGGGGGTGCATCTCCGCGAGCTCGGCCGCGACCGAGATCATGAAGACGCCGCGGCGGCGATCGAAGCTCGCCGTGGTCGTCATCCGCCGTGTGGTCCGACGTGGGTTCCGGCTTCCGTCCTGCTCGCTGGGGCTCATGACAGATCCTCTGCGGCGGCTTCGCCGCCTGACATGCTGCTTTCGGTGCTAAAGCACCTCATGTCGCACCGTCTACTTTCGCCGCCTTGGCGGACGCATCGCGCAGCAGGGCCTCGCGGGGGTTGTGGTCGTTCATGGCGTTTGTGAAACCCTCCAGCGCCCGCTTCTGCTCGGGGGTCAGCTCGCTTGGAACCTCGATCTCCAGGCGGTAGCGGATGTCCCCGCGCCCTCGTGCGCCCGGACGCGGCGGTCCCTCGCCCCGCAGTCGCTGGACGGTGCCGTGCTGGGTGCCGGCGGGCACGCGGATCCGCTTCGTCCCGTTCAGCGTCGGGACCTCCACGGCGGCGCCCTGGATCGCCTCGGCGACCGTGATCGGAACGTTCACCTCCAGGTTCCCGTCGGGGCGCTGGCGGAAGACCGGGGAGGGAGTGACGCGGGTCACGACGTACAGATCGCCCGAGGGACCGCCGAGCGGCCCATCCTCGCCCTTCCCGGTGACGCGGACCCGGCTGCCCTCGCGCACGCCGGGCGGCACCTTCACGCGGTAGCGCTTGCGCTGTAGGGAGCGGCCTGAGCCCGCGCACGTCTCGCAGGGCGACTCGATCACCTCGCCCCGGCCGCCGCACTGCGGACATGGCTGGCTGATCGAGAAGAATCCCTGGCTCTGGGCGTCGATGCCCCGACCCCCGCAGCGGGGGCACACCTCCGGAGAGGTGCCGGGGCGAGCGCCGCTACCGCCGCAGGTCGCGCAGATTGCCTGCTTGGGGACCGTCACGGCGACCTCCGTCCCGCTCATCGCCTGGTCGAAGCTCAGGTGTACCTCCGTCTCGAGGTCGCGCCCGCGGATGGAGTCCTGGCCGGGCCCGCCGCGGCGCCCGAACAGGCTGGAGAAGATGTCCCCGATGTCCGAGGTGAAGCCGCCACCGGGAGCGCCCCCCCGCCCGCCGAAGCCCGCGAACATCCCGCCGGCGTCGTACTGCTTGCGCTTCTCGGGATCGGAGAGGGTGTCGTAGGCCTCCTGGACCTCCTTGAAGCGCTCCTCGGCCTTGGGGTCGTCCGGGTTGCGGTCGGGGTGATAGTCCCGGGCGAGCTTGCGGTACGACCGCTTGATCTCATCGGCCGGCGCCTTCTTTGGGACGCCGAGCACCTCGTAGAAGTCCCGGGCCATCGCTTACCTCTACGTCTACTCGCTGACCACGACCCTGGCTGCGCGCAGGACCTGCCCGTCGAGGCGGTAGCCCTTGGCCACCGTCTCGAGGACGGTGCCGGACTCGGCGGCATCGGAGGGTGTCGTGGAGACGGCCTCGTGGATACTCGGGTCGAAGCGCTCGCCGGCTGGGTCGTAGGCCTCGACTCCGGCTCGCGTCAGCGCATCGCTCAGCTCGCGGTAGACCAGCGCGACCCCTCGCGCCAGCGCCTGTCGCGCCGAGACCTCCTCGGTGGGGGAGTCGGCGGCCTCCTGCGCGGCGGGGTCGATCCCCGCTGAAAGCAGCGCGCGCTCGAGGTTGTCGATGCTCGGGATCAGGCTCTTCGCGAGCTCCGAGCGGCCGCGGCGCTCGGCATCGGAGGCCTCGCGCACGGCTCGCTTGCGGAAGTTCTCGAAGTCCGCCCGGGCACGCTGCGCGAGCTCCAGGTACTCGTCGCGCTCGCGCTTAGTGTCCTCGAGCAGCGCATCGAGATCGGCGTCGACTGCTTCAGCCGACTCGTCGGCGGCCGAGGCCTCGACTGCCTCGGCCTGCTCCGGCTGATCGCTCATCACGAGCCCTCTTCGTCCACGACCTCGGCGTCCACGACCTCCTCCTCGGCCTCGCCGGCGCCGTTCGCGCCGGCGCCGTCACCGGAGGGGGCCTGCTGCGCGGCCTGCTGGTAGATCTGCTCGGACACCTTGTGGAAGGCGGCCTGCAGGGCGTCCGACTTCGCCTTGATCTCCTCAGCGTCGCTGGACTCGAGCACTCCCCTCACCTCGCCGATCGCCTTCTCGATCTCCTCCTTCGCGGAGGCGTCGACCTGATCGCCCATCTCGGAGAGCTGCTTCTCCGCCTGATAGGCGGCGTTCTCCGCGACGTTGCGGGCCTCGGCGAGCTCGCGGGCCTTGCGGTCCTCGTCGGCGTGGGACTCGGCGTCCTTGATCATCTGATCGACCTCCGACTCGTCGAGGCCGGAGCCACCCTTGATCTCGATCGTCTGCTCCTTGCCGGTGCCCAGGTCCTTGGCGGAAACGTTGAGGATCCCGTTCGCGTCGATGTCGAAGCCGACCTCGATCTGCGGGATGCCTCGCGGCGCGGGGGGGATGCCGGTCAGCTGGAACTTGCCCAGCGACTTGTTGTATGCGGCCATCTCGCGCTCGCCCTGCAGGACGTGGATCTCCACCGACGGCTGGTTGTCGTCGGCCGTCGAGAAGATCTCGGACTTGCGAGTCGGGATCGTCGTGTTGCGCTCGATGAGCTTCGTCATCACGCCGCCCTTGGTCTCGATGCCGAGGGTGAGCGGGGTGACGTCGAGGAGCAGCACGTCCTTCACGTCGCCCGCCAGCACGCCGGCCTGAATGGCGGCACCCACGGCAACGACCTCATCGGGGTTCACGCCCTGGTGCGGGTCCTTGCCGACGAGCTCCTTGACCTTCTCCTGCACGGCGGGCATGCGGGTCATGCCGCCAACCAGCACGACGTGGTTGATGTCCGGCGCGCCGGCGTCGGAGAGCGCCTGCTTGACCGGCGAGACGACGCGCTCGAGCAGATCGGCCGTCAGCTCAGCGAGCTTCGCCCGCGTGAGCTTGACGTCGAGGTGCTTGGGCTCGTTCTCGATCGCGGTCAGGAACGGGACGCTGATCTGCGTCTCCTGCGCGGAGGAGAGCTCGATCTTCGCCTTCTCGGCCTGCTCGTAGAGGCGCTGCAGCGAGCGCTTGTCGTTGGAGACGTCGACGCCCTGGTCCTTCTTGAACTCCTCCACGAGCCATCCGACGATCGCCTTGTCCCAGTTGTCGCCGCCCAGGTGGTTGTCGCCCGAGGTGGACTTGACCTCGAATACGCCGTCCCCGATCTCGAGGATCGAGACGTCGAAGGTGCCGCCGCCGAGATCGAAGACGAGGATCGTCTGGTCGGACTCCTCCTTGTCGAGCCCGTAGGCGAGCGCGGCGGCCGTCGGCTCGTTGATGATGCGCTTGACGTCGAGCCCGGCGATCTTCCCGGCGTCCTTGGTCGCCTGGCGCTGGTCGTCGTTGAAGTACGCGGGGACGGTGATGACCGCGGAGTCGACCGACTCGCCGAGCTTCGCCTCGGCGTCGGTCTTGAGCTTCTGCAGGATCATCGCCGAGATCTCCGGCGGCGAGTACTGCTTGTCCCGAACCTTCACGCGCACGTCGCCGTTCGGCCCGGCCTCGACGGAGTAGGGGACGATCGTCTCCTCCTCCTTGACCTCGGCCTCCTTACGGCCCATGAACCGCTTGATCGAGAAGATCGTGTTCTCCGGGTTCATCACGGCCTGGCGCTTCGCGGCGGTCCCAACGAGGCGCTCGCCGGAGTCCGTGAACGCGACCACCGATGGGGTGGTGCGATTGCCCTCGGCGTTCTCGAGCACGGTCGGCTCGCCGCCCTCGAGGATCGCCACGCACGAGTTCGTCGTGCCCAGGTCGATCCCAATCGTCTTTGCCATCTGAAAGCTCCTGTCTCCTTCGGAAGAAATCTAAGTGTGAGACTAGCAGATATTCAGCCGGCGAACGGGCGGCGAAGCTCGGTGATGGCCCCTCTGCGGGGGGCCGATGGGCAGTGCGGCGGCTCGCGCTTAGCCGCTCTCGCAGCTGTCCGTGAACTCCGGCGTCGGCCGGTCGTCCGCCGGGACGAGCGGGCCCTCGTCCTCGCCGAGCTGTCCCGCGTAAGCCGCCACGAAGCCGGCGACCTCCTCCGCATCGGAGCCCTGGAGGATGCCTGCCGGCATGCGGCCCTCCCGGCCGCAAACCACGGCGGCGAGGACCCGGCCGTAGCTCGACTCATATGTCGTCAGCTTATCCTCGGCGCTCGGCTCCTCGCTCGCGGGCGTGCCGCCGATGAGCTCGTCCAGGTTGGGCCCGACCACGCCGTCGGTGCCGCCCGCCGCGAGCGTGTGACAGGTGCCGCAATTGGTCGCGAAGATCTCCTTCGCTGCCTCGTCGGCCTGTTCAACCGGCACCGGTACGGACTCCTCGCTGCCCTCCTTCGCGAACGCGGCGTACGCGATCACCGCGACGACGGCGATCAGCACTCCGAAGACGATGAAGGGGCCTCTGCTCATAGGTCTGCCACGCGGAGTGACCCGCGGGCGCCGAGATACTAAGTGACCAGGCAGCGATCACGGGCCGCCGACCCGCGTAAGCGAAAGCGCCCCCGAGGCTTCCATGCCGCGGGGGCGCACGCTTCGCTACGAGGCAGTATTTAGTCGGTCGGGAACTGCAGCACGCTGACCACGCCGAGGTGGTCGGATGCCCAGCGACCGAATCGAGCGAACTCGGCGGGGTTATCCCCCGTGTTGAACGAGTTCACCAGCTCGACGTCGTTGTTGTTCGGGTCAACGCCTGCGCCGTGATCGTCATCGGAGACCATGATGTGGTCCACGGTGTGGTCGATGTCGTCGAGCGCGGTTGAGGGGTCCTCTCCGATCAGCTCGTCGTCGAAGCAACAGCTGTAGACCGCATCGTCGATCGCGTCCTCCTCGACGCCGTCGAAGCTGCGCTCCTCGAGGCCGGCATCGACGATCGCCGCGTACGGCAGCTCGTCCGCCTGGTGCTGCGGCGTGTCGCCCTCGTCCTCGACGATCTCGTTGTCGGTGTTGAGGTCGCCGACCAGGACCACGGGCAGGCTCGTGCCGCCCGGGTTCGCGGGGCCGATCTCGTCCTGCTCGCCGGCTCCGACCTCGGCGATGCCCGCCACCAGCTCCTGGGCTTGGGCCAGCTTGGCGTCGTTGTCGAACGCCTCGAGGTGGGTGTTGACGAAGCGGAACTTCGTACCCCGGACGTTCGCGTCCATGGCGACGAAGCCGCGCCAGACGGTGATGTCGAGGGGCGTTCCGCCGATGTTCTCGATCGACAGGCTGTGGTCCTTGCGGAACCGCTGGCTGTAGTCGAAGGAGACGTTGACGTCGCCCTTGTCCTTGCGCTTGAGCACCACGTCACGCATCGTCAGGCGCCCGTCGCCGGGGTCACCGCCCGCGAGCGGGGCCTCGATGTCGGCCTCCTTCTGCTGGCGGACGACGCTGTACTTCGGGCCCTTCTTGCCCTTGTTCAGCTGCTTCATGAGCAGGGCGAGGAAGTCGTATTCGACATCCTCCGCCGGAGTCACGGGCCCGTCCTGAGACGGCGGAGTGAAGTCACCTCGCCACAGGGCGACCTCCTGGAGGCCGACGAGGTCCGGCTTCGCGGTGTCGATCTCCTTGGCCAGGAGCTTGGCGCGATGCGGGAAGTCCGTGGTGGCCACGTCGTTCCAGATCCCCTGGGCCTCGAACGCAAGCTCGGTGGGGGTCGTAGCCTCGATCGCCGGGGTCAGATCGGCGCCGAGGTAGAGGTTGCGGCTCATCACCTTGACCTTGCCCTCCTGGGCGGCCTCTGCGTGCGGCACGGCCAGCATCGCGAGCAGCCCGGCGGCGAGGCCGAGCAGCGCGATGCCGCGAGGGCGAATGAAAGACATGGGGTTGCTCAACGGAGCTCCTTTCAAGACAGAAGTTTGTGCGGGGCTGCTCCCTGTAACAGCCGAGAGGGACATTCTGTGTCGCGCGAGGCCTCGGCACAAGGCGGGTAGGCCGCCGAGCTGCTGCGGGAAACTACGGACTGGCCGGTATCCGACCGGCCCGCAAATCGCGCCCGTGGGGGCACATCCGCAGCAGGGCGCACGCGTCGCATCGCGGCCGAGGGCGGCAGATCAGCCGCCCGTGGCGGATCAGGTTGATGTGGAACTCGTACGCGTCCTCGGGGTCGACGAGCCGGTTGATCTCATCGTGCGCCTCATCGAACGACGCCCCGGGGCGGAAGAGCCCGAGACGCGTCCCAGCTCGCTTCACGTGTGTGTCCACCGGGATCTCGGGCCGGCCCCAGGCGAAGATCATGACGCAGGCGGCCGTCTTGCGACCCACCCCAGGGAGGCTCGTCAGGAACTCCATCGCCTCGTCCCGAGGGGCATTCTTGGTCCAGTCGAGGTCGGGGTGGTCCGGCAGCTCGCGAAGGACCGCCTGGATCCGCGGCGCCTTGGTCGGGGCCAGCCCGCCGGGCCGGATCGCCTCCTCCACCTCCTCGGTCGGCGCGTCTCGCACCTCCTCCCAGGTCGCGAAGCGCTCTCGTAGGCGCTCGTAGGCACGATCCCGATTCCCGTCGTTCGTGTTCTGGGAGAGAATCGTCCGCACCAGCTCGGCGATCGGGTGGCCGTGGGGGTGATTGACCGGACGCCCGTAGAGCTCGCGGAGGCGATCACGGATCGCCCGGACGCGAGCGCGCCGAGGCCGCCGCCAAGCGACCCTCGCCACCGCGCTCACGAGAGCGCTCCCCAGCCCAGGCAGGCGCGGCTGCCCGCGTCGACCGCCTCGCGCATCGCGCCGGCCACCGCGTT
>Ga0126312_10001205_pt1 | contig 16739 bp, 18 predicted proteins | sample Plot104A_FD_92537 | JGI IMG/M metagenome (GOLD analysis project Ga0126312, IMG submission 92537) | Serpentine soil microbial communities from UC McLaughlin Reserve, CA, USA - Plot104A | ecosystem: Environmental > Terrestrial > Soil > Grasslands | place: USA: UC McLaughlin Reserve, Lake County... | reverse complement strand
GCGCGGCCGAGGCGGCGCTGCCGGGCCGGGTCGCCGTGGTGCGCGCGGGGCTGATCGTCGGCCCGCACGACGGCGTCTTCCGGCTGCCGTGGTGGGTGCGGCGGATCGCGCTCGGCGGCGACGTGCCGGCGCCGGGCGACCCCGCCCGCGAGCTGCAGATCATCGACGCTCGCGACCTCGCGGCCTGGATGCTCGACCTCGCGGAGCAGCGCGCCGCCGGCGTGTTCAACGGCACCGGCCCGGCCGGGATGACGACGATGGGCGAGCTGCTCGGCGCGGCGGTCGAGGCGACCGGCTCGGACGCGCGGCTGCGCTGGATCGCGGACGAGCGGCTGCGCGCGCTCGGCGTCGAGCCGTGGACGGAGCTGCCGCTATGGGCGCCCGAGGACGAGATGGCCGGCACCTGGAAGATCGGCACGGAGCGCGCCCGGGCGGGCGGCCTGCGCTGCCGGCCGGCGGCCGAGACGGTCGCCGACGTCGCCGCCTGGCTGCGCGACGGCGGGGAGCAGGAGCTGAGCGACTGGGGCTCGCACGCGCGCCCGGCGCCGATGGGCGCCGAGCGCGAGGCGCAGCTCCTCGCTCAGGCCGACTGACCCGTGGCGAGCGCCGGGTCGTCGCGGACGGACTCGAGGTCCTCGTCGCCGGCGGCCCACTCGCGCGTGGCCGGGTTGTTCGCGTACGCGATCGTCAGATGCTCGATCGCGGCCGCGCGGTTGCCTTGGAGCGCCTCGTAGCAGGCGAGCTGGTAGCGCAGGCTCGGGTGGTCGGGCCAGTCGGTCAGGCCCGCCGAGGCGACCTCGAGCGCGCGCGCGTAGTCGCCGGAGCGGTAGTGCGGCTCGGCCTCGTACCAGTACTCGAACGGGGTCCGCGGGCCGGCCGAGCCGGGCACGCCGCCGATCACGAGCACGGTCGTGCCGTCCTCGGTCGCGGTCGCGCCGCGCCGGGTGCCGGGCGGAACGACGAGCAACGTGCCCGCCGGCGCCGCGACCTCGTCGCCGTCGACGGTGAACGCCGCGGCGCCGGCGACCACGACGTACATCTCCTCGTGGCCGGCCGCGCCGGCGCTGCGCTCGTCGTGGGTCTCGATCACCTCGCCGCCGGCGTCGGCGGTGTAGCCGTTGACGCCGAACCCGGTCGTCCCGAGCTGCTTGCGCAGCGGGCGCCAGACGAAGCCGTGGCCCGGGATGCGCTCGGCGTCGTCGATGTGCAACACGGAATAGCTCACGTGCGGGAGGATGCCGTAGATGCAGCCCGGGCCGCACGTCGAGGAGATGGAGGCCGCGATCCGCTTGGACGGCGAGGGCCTGCGGGCGCTGCTCTCAGGCGACACCGCCGGCGGCCGCGAGAGGCTCCTGGAGGCCGCGGAACGCTACCGCGCCTCGTGGGAGCTCGCGCCGCCGCGCTCGTACGGCCGGCTCGTGGGGATGCTCAAGGCCGCGGTGATCGCCGGGGATGCCGCCGGCTCGGCCGCGTACGCACGAGAGGCCGTGCCGGAGGCCGATTCCCCGCCGTCGTCCTACGTGCGCGCGATCGCCGCGCTCGTCGAGGGCGACGACGCCGCCGCGGGGTTCGCCGAGGGGATGCGCGAGGGCTCGCCCGCGTTCGTCCGTGCCGCCGACGCGATCACCGCGCTCGCCGCCCGCGACGGCGAGGCCTACACGGCCGCCGTGCGCGCGATCGTCTCCGATTTCGAGGGCCGCGACGAGCACCTCACGGGCGTGCCGGTCGCCGACACCGCGCTGATGCTCGAGACGCTCGCCGAGCCGCGCGGGCTCGCCGCGCACCCGGCCAGCGCGCTCCTCCCGTAGCCGAGCCGGAGATCCGTCCCGCCTGGCGGGAACGATCCTCGGTCTCGTTCAGCTGCGGACCTGCTGGATCAGCTCGGCGACCTTCGTCTTGGCGTTGAACGCGGCCTTCAGCGCGCGGTCCGGCGGCGAGCCGTCGGGCGGCAGCAGCCCGAGCTGCCGGCCGACCTCCATCTGGTCGAAGACCACGAAGTTGGAGGCCATCTTGCCGTCGCGGAAGGTCATCTCGTCCATGCCGTCGAGCGCGATCGCCTTGCCGGTCGGGTCGATCCCGTTGAACTGCCCGCCCGTGTGCGTGGCCGTCATACGCCAGCGCACGAACACCGTGTCGCCCTCCTCCACGGCAGAGACCTTCTCCATCCGGAAGTCCGGCAGCGCCGAAAACGTGCCCGCGAAGTACGCGGCCAGCTCCTCCTTGCCGTTGCAGGTCCTGTCGGGGAAGCGCTCCCACACGTCGTCCGCCCAGATCCCGCGGAGCGTCTCGAGGTCGTGCGCGGTCAGCGCATCGAGAATCTGCTGGGCCCGTTCCGTATTCGTCGGCATGCGCTGACCCTATCCTCGCCAACGGAGCGGCACGGGGCTGGTGCCCCACCCGGTCTTCAAAACCGGTTGCCCGTCGTAGCCCGGCGGGGGGTAGGTTCGATTCCTGCGCCGCTCCGCTCCGGTCACGATCGACGCGTAGGCGCGCCGGCTCTAGTCGTGCTCGATCGTCGCCTCGGCGCGGTCGAAGCGGCCGGCGACCAGGTCTGCGGTGGGCAACATCACGTACAGCTCGGCGTCGAGGGCGTCGGTCTGAAGCAGCAACGCCCACTCGAGTGCCTGTCCGTTCCGGAGCGAGGCTAGGTGCTCCGTCCCGTCGTCGTTCTGCCACGTCGGCCAGCCGAGCAGCTGGCCGGCCCGATGGTGCCACCCCTGCTCGGCATGCAGACGCGCCTTGAGCTTCCACAGGTGGTCGAGGTCGAACTGGCGCTCGCCGCCGAAGCCGAGGCCGAGCGGGAGCATGGGCGGGGCGTCCTCGTCGGGCAGGGTGAGCCCGATGCGCGGCTTGACGAACCGCTGCCGGATGCGTAGGTCCTCGTGGAGGTCGCCCGCGTGCACGTTCAGCTCGACGCCCGCTGGGGTGTGCAGGATGACGCAGGCGCCGGCTCCCTCGATCGAGCGGGAGTCCGGCTCGATGTCGCAGAAGACGTGCAGATGCCCCGAAACGGGCCCGCTCCAGACCGAAGGGTCGAGGTCGGCGAGCGAGAGCTGCGCCACGAAGGTCGTGGGCCCATGCTCGCCGTCCGGCCAATCCGCGCCGGCAGGCAGGGCCGGCTCCCCGCCGATCCAGCTCGCCTCCGGATGCTCGCTCACCAGCAGGGCCAGCCCAGGTCGGGCGAGCCCGGCCAGCGTCGCGCCGAGGTCTGCCAGCGGCGTCGCGTCCGCAAGCTCCACGATCCGCCGCGGATCGAGCACGTCGTGCTCCTGCCCGCTCGGGCGGTACTCGGGGATCCCGCCGGCGAGCAGCCGACCCGGGTCCACCACGGCGCGGAGCTCCAGAGCCTTGATGTCCATCCCTTCTGCCTGCACGGTGATGGTCACGTCGCCGGCTGCGCCGATCGCGACCCAGCGCTCGCCTGATGACGCGAACGCGAACGGCACCGCGATTCCGTCGACCCGCAGCCCCCTCGGCTCGGACGCCGTCTCGACCGGGGCTTGACCCGAGCTTCGGAGCCGCGCGGCCGCGTCGCTCCTGGCGTCCGGCAGATGGAAGTCGTCCTCGGCCAGCTCGGACTCGATCTCGATCCAGCGGCCGTCTCCGAGGTCGTGAAGGATCGACACCATGTCGACGGGGTCGCCGTCACCCCCACCCCAGCCGCTGACCTCCAACTGGAGCCCTTGGACGGCGAAGACGGAAAAGGACACGCTGAGCGTCATCGCGCGAGTGTGACTGCTCGCGGTGGGGGCCAGACCTCGTGGTGAGACCTGGCCCCCGCTCAGCTCAGAGACCCCGGGTCGGAGCCTCGACGTGCGAGTGGCCGCCCGTCGGGCCGGCGCCCGAGCCGGTCTCGACCGCGGTCGCCGTCGACGGGAACAGGCGCTTGGTCTGCCCCAGCACGATCGTCGCGTGCGCCGCCGCGTCGCTCATCTGGTCGAGGACGGTGTTGTCGAGGTTGCCGGTGTCGTCGCAACCCATGTGGTAACAGGGGTCATACGGCTCCCCGGCCGTGCCGCCGTAGATCGCGGCCTCCTCGGCGGTCTTGATCCCCTCGGCGCCGGTGAACAGGCCGCCCGCCGGGATGCCGGCGAAGATGAACGGCCCGTAGTCCGACCGGCCGTCGAACGCCGTCGGCTCCGTCGCGAGGCCCTGGCTCTCGAAGTAGTCCGGGAACAGCCGCTCGATGTCCGCCGATGCGGCGGGCGCGCCGCCCTCGGGCGGCTCGGAGTCCGACAGGTCGCCGTCGTACACGAAGCGCACGAAGTTCGGCGAGCCGACCATGTCGAAGTTCAGCATCGCCGCGATCTTGTCCCGCTCCGACTCCGGCAGGCTGTCGAGGCCTCGGAGCCCAGCAGGCCGTGCTCCTCCGCGCCGAACCAGATGAAGCGGATCTTGTTGCGCGGCTTCACCTTGCGGATCTGCTCCGCGATCTCGAGGATCGTCGCCGAGCCGGACCCGTTGTCGTTGATGCCCGGGCCCGGGCCGACGCTGTCGAGATGCGCGCCCACGACGATGACGTTGTTCGGATCGCCGTCGGGCGTCTCCGCGATCACGTTCGACGTCTCGTAGGTCCCCGGTCGCCAGTTGACCTTCAGACGGGCGGTGAGGCCGGTGAGGCCCTGCTCCTTGCCGTTGGCCAGTGCCGTCGCGGAGTCCAGCCGGCCCGCCACGGACGGGATCGAGATGCCGTCCACGTTGATCCACGTGCCGCCGGCCGCGTCGAAGAAGAAGATCGCCCCGGCGCCGAGCTGCTGCGCGCCGAAGAACTTCGTTATCGGCGTCAAGCTCGCGACGCCGGGAGGGGCACCGCTCAGCGCTTCACGGCGACCCTGCGGGAGCCGGCGGCCCGGTTGCCGGCGACGTCCGTGGCACGAACGGAGAGCACGACCTTGGCGTTTCCGCGCTTGGTGGCTTTGCGCAGCTTGACCAGCGCCTTCCTCGAGAGCTTGACCTTGAGCTTGGCCTGCTTGCCGCTGAGCAGGGTCGCCTTCGCGCGACCCAGGCCGACAGTGCGCTTGCCGATACGGAGCTTCGCGACGACGGCGAGCTTGCAGCGCTCGTCGCAGCGGGCCGACAGCGCGAGGCGCTTGGCCTTCAGCGCGCGCTGGATCCTCTTCGCGGCGAGGGTCAGCTTCGGCGCGGTCCTGTCGGACAGGGCGGGGACCGGGGTCGCCGCCGACGGATCGGACGCGCCGGGCGCGACGGCCAGGGCGGGCGCGGCGTCGTCGTCGGTGATCGTCACGGTGGCGCCCGCGGGCGACCCGAGGCTCGCGCCGCCGGCGGCGTTGGAGAGCTTCACCTGGAACGCCTCGTCACCTTCATGCACGGCATCGCTCGTCCCCTGGACGGTGAAGCTCTTGCTCGCCTCACCCGGGCCGAAGGTGAGCGTGCCAGCGGCGGCCGCGTAGTCGGAGCCCGCGGTCGCGGTGCCGTCGGCCGTCGCGTAGTCGACGGAGACCGGACCACCGAGGCTGCCGCCCGAGCGCGTCGCGGTGATCGTCACCAAGCCGCCCGCCTCACCGATCTGGTAGGCGCCGGAGCTCAGCGCCAGCGGGCCGCTCGCCCCGTCGTCGCCGATGCGGATGACCGCCGCCGAGTTCGGTCCCTGGTCGGCTCCCCCGCCGGGGTTCGTCAGCGCCAGGCTGATCGACTCCGTGCCCTCGGCGCGGCCGTCCCAGGTGACCGGGACCGTGAAGGTCTTGTCGCCGCTGTCGCCGGCCGCCCAGTTGAGGGTGCCGCTCGTCTCCGCGTAGTCGGCGCCCGCGGTGGCCGAGCCGTCCGTGGTGCGGTATTCGACCGAGACCGCGCCACCGATACCGCCGACCCGCTCGACCGTCACGACCGCCTGGCCGCCGGTCTCGGCGACGTCGTAGCGCAGCGACCTGAAGTCGATCACGCCGGGCGGGTCGTCGTCGGCGATCGTGACCGCCGCGGTCGCCGGCGCGCCCAGTACCGCGGACGGGCCCGGGAGCGCGTTCGAGAGCACCAGCGTCAGCGCCTCCGGATCCTCGGCGTCGGCGTCCTGGAGGATCGGGATCTGGATCGCCTTCGAGGTCTGGCCGGTGCCGCCGTTGTTCAGATTGCCGATGAAGGTCAGCGTGCCGTGCGTGTCGGTGTAGTCCGAGCCGGCGACCGCGTCGGAATCGACGGTCGCGTAGGCGACCGTCACGTCCGCATCGACGGCATGGCTGAGCGTCACGGTGACCGTCGCCGTCCCGTCGGCCTCGCCGACGTCGTAGACCGGGCTCGACAGCTGGACGCTGGCCTTCGGATTGTCGTTGTCGACGATGCTGAGCAGTGAGGTGCCGACGGTGGTGCCACCGCTCGTGAGCGTCAGGTTCACGGTCTCGTTCGGCTCGGCGTTGCCGTCGTTCGCGACCGTGACGTCGAACGTCTTGCTCGTCTCGCCGGCTGCGAAGCTGAGCGTCCCGCTCGCGGCCGTGTAGTCCGAGCCCGCGGTCGCGGTGCCGTTGCTTGTCGCGTAGTCGACGGACGCGGGGATGTTGGTCGCGCCGGAGCGGTTGACGGTGATCGTGGCGTGCGCGGCGGATGCCTCCAGGACGGAGTAGCCGTGCGCGCTGAACGCGAAGGTGGACACGTCGTCGTCGTTGATGGTGAGCTGGGCCGGGCCGTTCGGGCCGATCTGCGGCGCGGCGCCCGCCGTCAGGTTCCTCGGATTCGCGAGCAGGAGGGCCACGTTCTCGGGGCCCTCCGCATCCGAGTCGTCGGCGATCGCGACCTGGAACGTCTTCGTGACCTCGCCCGGGTTGAACGTGAGCGTCCGAGCCGGGCTGATCGGCGTGTAGTCCGTCGCCGCCGTCGCCGGGTCGGTTGCCGCCGGCTGGGTCGCGTAATCGACGCTGAGCTTCAGGTTCGTCGCGCCGATGCGGTTCACCGTGACCGTGCCGACCCCCGCGCTCTCGACGACGGCGTAGGAGCCCGCGCTGAAGTCGAGCGTGCCGGGCCCCTCGTCGTCGATGATCGTGAGCGTGGCCGTCGCCGTCTTGATCTGCGAGCCGGCCGGCGTCGCGTTGGCGAGCTTGAACCCGATCGTCTTGTTGGGAGCGTTCGCGGTGCCGTTGTCCGTGATCGTGACCGGGAAGGTCTTCTTCGTCTGGCCCGCCGCGAAGTTCAGGGTGCCGTCGGTGAACGAGTAGTCCGCACCCGTCGCGGTGCCCCCGTTGTGCGAGTACGCGACCGACGCCGCGGCGCTCGTGTTGCCCGAGCGCACGACGGTGACGTTGAACGTTCCGGCGTTCTCGGTGACCGAGTACGTGGTCGCGCTGAACTTGAGGGCGACCTTCTTCGGGGCCGCGGAAGCGCCCGCGGGGAAGATGGCGAAGACGATGAGCGCGGTGAGCAGCGCGAGAACCCGAGGCGGCATGCAGCGGCTATCGACAAGGTTGTTCTCGAGATGAACATCATCTGGACGGATGTCGTCGAGGCGGGCCCGCGGCCGGCGCCGGCCGTGGGGGCCGATGCCATGATCAGGCTCGATGCGGTACCGGGCCCTGATCGTGGCGCTCGCCGCGGTCGCCCTCGGCGGCTGCGGTGATGCGGAGCCGACGCTGAGCAAGAGCTCGGCCGACGAGCTGCACGCCCAGGTCGCCGCAGCGCGGACCGCGGCCGGCGACGGGGATCGGGCCGCGGCGCTGGAGGCGCTGGACGGACTCTCCGGCCAGGTCCGGGACCTGCAGGCCGGAGGCTCGCTCGCGGACGCCGATGCGGCGGCGCTGCGGCGCGGGATCGGCCGTGCGCGGCGCAAAGTCCGGGAGGAGGTGGCCGCGCCGGCCGCGACCGCGACCGCCACGGCGACGCCGGAGCCGACGGCGACTGCGACAGCGACAGCGACCCCGGAGCCGGAGAAGCCGGGCAAGGGCCATGGCAAGGCGAAGGGCAAGGCCAAGAAGGGCAAGGGCGGCTGATGCGGCCCGCGGAGGGCGCCGCGCTGGCCGGCGGCCGCTACGTCTTCGAGCGCCACCTCGGCTCGGGCGGGATGGCCTCCGTGTGGCTCGCCCGCGACCAATCGCTCGACCGGCCCGTGGCGATCAAGGTGATGGCGGACACGCTCGCCGACGACCAGCGCTGGCTCGAGCGCTTCAAGCGCGAGGCCCGCGCCGCCGCCGCGCTCTCGCACGCGCACATCGTCAAGGTCTTCGACTTCGGCATCGAGGAGCACCGGCCGTACCTGGTGATGGCGCACGTCCCAGGCGGGAGCCTGCGCGACCGCCTCCGCGACGGCGGCGCGCTGCCCGAGCCGGCTGGGCTCGCGCGTGAGCTGCTCGGTGCGCTCGGGCACGTGCACGCAGCCGGGATCGTCCACCGCGACGTCAAGCCCGGGAACATCCTGCTCGACGAGCACGACCGCTCGCAGCTGACCGACTTCGGCATCGCGCGCCCGCAGGACGCCGAGACGATGACCCAGACCGGCATGGTCCTCGGGACGATGCGCTACCTCGCCCCGGAGGTGGCCGAGGGCGCGCCCGCGACGGAGCGCAGCGACCTCTACTCGGCCGGCGGCGTGCTCGCGGAGGTTGCGGGCGAGGCCCCGTCGGCGCCGCTGAAAGAGCTGATCGAGGCGCTCACGGAGCACGACCCCGAGCGCCGGCCGTCATCGGCCGAGGACGCGCTGGCGCTGCTCGACGGTGCCGAGCCGACGCGCGCGATGGCGGCGACGAGAGAGCGGCGGGCGCCGGCGGCCGGCACGAGCGGGCGCAGCGGCGACGCGCTGCAGCGGCTCGACGAGCTGATCCGCCGGCCGTGGTTCCCGGCGGCGGCGGGGATCCTCGGCGTCCTCGCGCTGGCCGTGATCGTGATCGCCCTCGCGGGCGGAGGAGACGGCGGCGGCCCCGATGCGGGCGCCGCCGCGACGCCGGCTCCGGCCTCGGCGCCGCTGGATCAGCAGCTCCGAGGCCTGGACCGGACGATCGACGCGGCTGCGTCTAGATGACGGTGACGTTGGTGGCGTTCGGGCCCTTGGGGCCCGACTCGGCCTCGTAGGAGACCTTGGCACCTTCGGCGAGGGTCTTGAATCCCTGGCCGTTGATGCCGGAGTGATGGACGAACAGGTCCTTGCCGCCGTCCTCGGGCGTGATGAACCCGTAGCCCTTCTCGTCGCTGAACCACTTCACGGTTCCGGTCGCCACTGCGATGTTCCTCCGCGGGTCATGTGAACTGCATCGCGGAGTACTGCCAATGGCGACACCTGCGGCGCTGATCACTGCGGTCACGGTGCTCCCGTGAGCACCGCCTTTTACGCGGCGGAATGTACCAGCGGGCGCAAGCCTTGTAGCAGGGCTTACAGATCTCCTTAAGAAGTTCCACTCGCTCCGGACGGGCGGCGCTGCCACAGTCACCGCCGACCATGGACCCCGCCGCCCACCGCCTCGGCAGCGCCCTCTGCATCGCCTCCGCGATCGCGTTCGGCGCGATGGCCATCTTCGGCAAGCTCGCCTACGACGCCGGGGTCGGCCTGCTCACGCTCCTGTTCGTGCGCTTCAGCATCGCCGCGCCGGTGCTCTGGATCGCGGCGCTGCGGCGCCCAGGAGCGCTTTCGGGCACCTCGCGCCGGACGATGCTCGCGGCGTTCACGCTCGGCGCGGTCGGCTACTCGATGCAGGCGGCGCTGTACTTCGCGGCGCTCACGCGGATGGACGCGTCGCTGCTCTCGATGCTGCTCTACACGTTCCCCGCGATGGTCGTGGCGGCCGCGATCGCGCTCGGGCGGGAGACCGCCAACCGCCGCCGCACGGGCGCGCTGCTGGTGTCATCCGGCGGACTCGCGCTCGTGCTGCTCGGCGCCGGCTCGGGCACGTTCGACTGGCTCGGCGCGCTGCTCGGGCTCGGCGCGGCGCTGACCTACACGGCCTACATCCTGGTCTCCGACCGCGTCGGCGGCGACCTCGCCGCGCTCCCGCTGTCGGCGCTGATCACGACCGGTGCGGCGATGACGTTCGGCCTCGCCGGCACCGCCACCGGCTCGATCGACACCGGCTTCGCGAGCGAGGGCTGGCTGTGGCTGGGCTCGATCGCGATCGTCTCGACCGTCACCCCGATCACGCTGTTCTTCGCCGGCCTGCGGCGGGTCGGCCCGTCGACGGCGGCGATCCTCTCGACGCTCGAGCCGCCGACCACCGTCGCGCTGGCCTTCCTCGTCTTCGGCGAGTCGCTGACGGCGCTGCAGCTGGCGGGCGCCGCGCTCGTGCTCGGCGCCGCCGTCTCGTTGAACCTGCGCCCGCGCGCCGGCCGCGCGCGGGTGGACCCGGTCCCCGCTTAGACCGTCTTCGCCTTGTCCTTGCGCTTCGGCGCGGTGCGCGGCGGCAGCTGGATCTCCTCGTGCGCCGGCTCACCGGCCTCGAGCTCGCGGCTGCGCTCGAGCTCCGCGTTGAGCTCGGCGCCGAACAGGACGGCGAGGTTCGTGATCCACATCCAGACCAGGAACGTGATCACGCCGCCGAGCGTGCCGTAGGTCTTGTCGTAGGAGCCGAACTTGGAGACGTAGAACGCGAACGCCGCCGAGGCGAGGATCCAGACCACGACGGCCAGCACGCTGCCGGGCGAGATCCACTTGAACCCGGGCAGCTTCGCGTTCGGGGCCGCGTAGTAGAGGATCGCCAGCATCAGCGAGACGATCACCAGCAGCACGGGCCACTTGACGATGTTGAAGACCGTCAGCGCGGTGTCGCCGAGGCCCACGGCCTCGCCGATCGCCGTGGCCAGCGGGCCGCTCACGATCAGCGCCACGACTACGATCGCGAGCATCAGCTCGAGGATCAGCGTCACGAGGATCTGCAGCGGCCGCAGCTTGTAGAACGGCCGGCCCTCCTCGATCTCGTAGATCGAGTTGGAGGCGCGCATGAAGGCGCCGACGTAGCCCGACGCGGTCCACAGTGCGCCCGCCAAGCCGATGATCAGGCCGAGCCCCGCCCGGCTCTGGTTGGAGGTGATGCTCTCGATCGGCCCCTTGAACGTGTCGATCGCGGACGCGGGACCGAGCGCGCTGACCGTGTCGGTGAGCACGCGCGTGATCGTCGCGGGGTCGGCGATCAGCCCGACCATCGAGACCAGGGCGATCAGCGCGGGGAAGATCGAGAGGACGGCGTAGTAGGTCAGCGCCGCCGCCCAGTCCGTGAGGTTGTCCTCCTTGAACTCGCGGAACGTGCGCTTGAGCGTTGCGAACCAGGACCGCTTGGGCAGGTCGGTCGGGTCGTCAGGGGCCTTCGTGGTCATGTCCCGAGGGGTCCCCGCCACGCGCGGGGCGGGAAACCACCCCTCAGGCGGCGACCCGTGCGTTCGCCGACCAGCCGCCCTCGTACGCCCGCACCGTGCCGTCCGCGACGTGGACGATGCGATCGGCGATGCGATCGAGGAAGTAGCGGTCGTGCGAGACGGCGATCACCGTGCCGTCGTAGCGCTCCAGCGCGTCCTCGAGCACCTCGATCGAGTCGACGTCGAGGTGGTTGGTCGGCTCGTCGAGCACGAGGCAGTTGGGGCCGTCGAGCATCAGCGCGAGGAAGGCCAGGCGCGTGCGCTCGCCGCCGCTGAGCGTCGCCACCGGCCGCCGGACCTGCTCGTAGTCGAAGTGGAACGCCATCAGGCGCCGCACGGCGTCGTCCTCGGCAAGCGAGCGCCCGGCGCGCAGCGCGTCGATGACCGTCGCGTCCGGGTCCATGCCGGCGGCGGCCTGGGCGAGGTAGCCGACCTCGATCCCGTCGCCCGCCCAGCGACGGCCGGCGCCCGGCTCGAGGTCGCCGACCAGCACGCGCGCGAGGACGGTCTTGCCCGCGCCGTTGGGGCCGACGACGCCGACCCGCTCGCCGCGCATGACGACGAGGTCGACGTCGAGCAGCACGGGGTCCTCGCCGAAGGCCACGTCGACTCCCTCGAGCGCCAGCACGCGCTGGCCGCCGCGCACGCCGGAGCGCAGCGCGAGCGCCATCTTGCGCCGCTCGAGCACCGGCCGCTCGACCTTCTCCATCTTGTCGATCTGCATCTGCTTGACGCGCGCCTGCCTGATCATGCGCTCGTTGACGCGGATGTGCGCCCAGTGGCGGAAGCGGCGGATCGCCTCCTCCAGGCGCGCGATCTCCTTCTGCTGGCTCACGTAGCGCTGCTGCTGACGCTCGAGCTCGAGCTGGCGCGCGACCGTGTAGGCGGAATAGGCGCCGGGCCAGATGCGCACGCGCCCGTTGTCGAGCTCGGCGATCGCGGAGACGCACTCGTCGAGCAGGTGGCGGTCGTGGGAGACCATCAGCACCGCGCCGTCGAAGCCGGCCACGAGCCGCTCGAGCTGGTCGCGGCGGCGCATGTCCAGGTGCGCCTCGGGCTCGTCGAGCAGCAGCACGTCGGGGCGGCGCGCGAGGCAGGCCGCGAGCGCGACGAGCTTGCGCTGGCCGCCGCTGAGCTCGCGCGTCGGGCGCTCGAGCGCCGTGTCGGCGATGCCGAGGTCGCGCAGGTGCATGCGCGCCTCGCCCTCGGCGCGGTCGCCGCCGTGCTCGTGCCAGCTGGCGAGCAGCCGCTCCTGGTTGGCGAGCGCGCGCGCCATCGCGTCCAGGTCGGCGGCGAGCGCCGGATCGGCGAGGCGCTGCTCGGCGGCGTGCAGCTCGTCCTCGAGCTCGGCGAGCTCGGGGCGGGCCGCGAGCACCGTCGCCAGCGGCGTGCGCTCGTCGCCGGCCACCTCCTGGGGGAGGAAGGCGTGCACGAGGCCGCGGCGGCGTACGACCCCGCCCGCGTCGGGGTGCTCGAGCCCCGCGAGGATCCGCAGCAGGGTCGACTTGCCGCCGCCGTTGGGGCCGAGCACGCCGATCCGCGCGCCGTCGGCGAGCTCGAGGTCGAGCCCATCGAGCACTTGGCGGCCGCCGAAGGTCTTCGCGAGCCCGCGCGCGGACAGGAGAGGGACGCTCGCCATGGTCGCCCCAGCATCGGGCGGGGCGAGGAACGCGACAAGGCGGGTAGCACCAGATTCCATGGCCGAGCCACCCCGCATCCACATCGCCGGCGACCGCCCCGACCTCGAGCAGGCGGTGCGCGACGGCGGCGGCGAGCCGGCCCCGCTCGACGGTGCCGACGGCATCGTGAGCCTCACCGGCGCTCCCGCCGAGCTGCCGCCGCTCCCGGAATCCGTGCGCTGGGTCCAGCTCCCCTCGGCCGGCGTGGAGCAGTGGATCCGCGCCGGCGTCGTGCGCGACGGCCGCGCCTGGACGTCGGCGACCGGCTCCTTCGGGCTCGCCGTGGCCGAGCACGCGCTCGCCCTGATGCTCGCCGCCGACAAGTCGCTGCACTCGTTCGCCCGCCAACGGTCGTGGACGGAGGACGGCCGTCATCAGGTCCGCTCGCTGGCCGGCGCCACCGTCCTGATCGTCGGCGCGGGCGGGATCGGGCGCGCGCTGATCGGCCTGCTGGAGCCGTTCGGCGCCGAGGTGATCGCGGTCACGCGCCGCGGCCGCGACGTGCCCGGGGCGGTACGCACCCTGCCGGCCGATCGCGTCTCAGAGGCGTGGGGCGAGGCACGCCACGTCGTGATCGCGGCTCCCGCGACCGACGGCACCCGCCATCTCGTCGGCACCGCCGAGCTGGCCGCGATGCGCGAGGACGGCTGGCTGGTCAACGTCGCACGCGGCTCGCTCGTGGACACGGAGGCGCTCGTGGACGCACTGCGCTCCGGCTCGATCGCCGGCGCCGCGCTCGACGTGACCGACCCCGAGCCGCTGCCCGACGGGCACCCGCTGTGGGAGCTGCCGAACGTGCTGATCACGCCGCACGTGGCGACGCCGCCGGAGACGGAGCGGATCGCGTTCGCCGCGCGCGTGCGCGAGAACGTCCGCCGGCTCGCGGCCGGCGAGGAGCTCGAGGGCGTGATCGATCCCGACGGCGGCTACTAGTCCCTGCGTGCCTCGGCGGCGCGCCGGCGGCCCTGCTCGATCACGTCGAGCGCGCAGGCCCGGTCCTCCCAGCCCTGGATCTCCACCGGCTTGCCCTCGGGCTCCTTGTAGATCGACCAGAAGTGCTCGATCTCGGTCCGCAGCGTCTGCGGCAGGTCGTCGAGCTCGTCCATGTGGTTCCAGTTCGGGTCCTCGTGCGGGACGCAGAGCACCTTGTCGTCCTGGCCGGCCTCGTCGCGCGTGCGGAACACCGCGATCGCCTTGACCGGGATCACGATGCCGGGGAACGTCGGCGCTCCGACGCAGACCATCGCGTCCAGCCCCGAGCCTTTCTCGGTCAGCGTGCCCTGGATGAAGCCGTAGTCGGTCGGATAGACGACGCTGGAGAAGAGGAAGCGGGCGAGCTTGATCGCCTGCAGGCGCTCGTCCCACTCGTACTTGTTCCGCGACCCCTTCGGGACCTCGACGAGGCAATGGAGGGAGTCGGCCCCGGCCATAGAACCCCGCGAGCATAGCCACGAGTGGAGGGATGGGTCGTGCTCAGAGAGTTCCGTGACTTCGTCATGCGCGGGAACGTCGTCGAACTGGCCGTCGCGGTCATCATCGGCGCGGCGTTCGGGGCGGTCATCACGGCGTTCACTGCGGCCTTCATCACCCCGCTGATCGCGCTGATCGTCGGCAAGCCCGACTTCGGCGACCTACGGTTCACGATCAGCGGGACGGTGTTCCCGTACGGGCAGTTCCTCAACGCCCTGATCTCGTTCCTGATCATCGCGGCGGTCGTGTTCTTCTTCGTCGTCCGGCCGATGAACGCGCTGATGGCGCGGCTCAAGCGCCCGGACGAGGAGCCCGAGGCCCCGTCCGCGGAGGTCGCGACGCTGCTCGAGATCCGCGATCTGCTGGCCGTGCAGCGTGGCGGCGGCGCCGCCTGAGGGGCTCGCCATACTAGGCGGGTGCCCGAGCCCACCGCCACCCTCGAGGAGCTGCTCAAGCCGCTCCGGGAGGACCCCTCGCGCGCGGCCGTGCTGCTCGACGTGGACGGCGTCCTGGCGCCGATCGTCGCCCATCCGGACGACGCCCACATGCCCGAGACGACGCGCCGCCCGCTGATCGAGGTGGCCAAGCGCTTCGGGGTCGTGGCCTGCGTGTCGGGGCGGCGGGCGTCGGACGCGCGGCGGATCGTCTCGCTCGGCTCGATCGCCTACCTCGGCTCGCACGGCTCCGAGGTGCTGCGGCCCGGCTCGATCAAGCCCGAGATGGACCGCGAGCTGCAGGCGTGGACCCGCCGCGTGCAGGACTTCGCGCACGACGCGTTCGGCGACGAGCTGCGCCAGCTGCGGGTCCGCCTCGAGGATAAGGAGGCGATCGCCGCCCTGCACTGGCGCGGCGTGCCCGACGAGGACGACGCCGAGCAGGCCATCCGCGAGGTCGCCGAACGGGCCGAGAAGGCCGGCTTCACGACCCACTGGGGCCGCAAGGTGCTCGAGATCCGGCCGCCGGTGCGGATCGACAAGGGCGCCGGGATCATCTCGCTGCTGCGCGACTCGGACCTCGCGGCGGCGCTCTACGTCGGCGACGACGTGACCGACCTCGACGCCTTCCACGGCCTGGACGAGCTCGTCGAGAAGGGCCGGCTGGGCCGGGCGGTCAAGATCGGCGTGCGCTCCGACGAGGGCCCGGCCCAGCTCGCCGAGGAGGCGGACTGGATGGTCGAGGGCACCGACGGCGTCCGCGAGCTGCTCCGGGCGCTGCTCGGCTGACCGCGCCGGCGCGTGCGCTTCGGCGACTTCCTCAAGGCCACGGTGCTGCTGAGCGCCGGGTCCGCCACCCTGCTGGCGACGCTCGCCGTGCTCGGCATCACGCGCGAGGACGACCGCGTCGTGATCTACGTCACCGCAGGCTGGTGGGTGGCCGCGACGGCGATCGGGGTGGCGATGGGCGCGCGTTCGACCGCCTCGCCGGCGATCGCCCGGCTGCTCGCCGACGCGCGGGCGCAGGCCTCGCTGCCCGAGCTGCACCCGGGCTCGACGATGGTCAACCGCCTGTGGCCGCTGCTGCTGGCGACCGTCGGCTCGGGGGCCGCGGCGTTCGTGGAGCCGCAGGTGGCCTCGGTGGCGGCTGGCTTCACGATCATCTGGGCGCTGGCGTGGCGGCGGCAGGAGCGCGCGGTGCTGGCGATCGAGGAGCGCGACGGCGTGCGCTTCTACGTCGACAAGACCTCGCCCTTCTCGCCGATCCGGCTGATCCGCACGCCCGGCTTCGGCGGCGAGTACCTCGCGCGCGGTGCGTGACGTCCTGCTCGTCTCGCTCGGCGGCACCGCCGGCCTGCGCCAGGCCGACGCGGAGCTGGGCGCGTCGCTGCGGCGGGCCGGCGCCGACGTCGCCGCGGTGGCGGCCGCGCCCGTGCGGGAGTGGCGCACCTACGCGCTGATCGAGCTGGCCTGGGCGCGCGGCGCGCGCGCCGCTGCCCGCGCGGGGATCGCCGAGCACCGGCCGCGGGCGGTGCTGTACTCCTCCACCACCGCCGCCCTGCTGGCGCCCCGGGCCGGTGCGATCCGCTTCGACGCGCCCGCGGCCGGCAACCGCCCCGGGCGCCACGGGGTCTGGCAGCGCCCGGTCGAGCGGCGCCGCTTCGCGGCCGCCGGGCTGCTCGTCCCGTGGAGCGAGGGCGGCCTCGCCGAGGCGCCGAGCCCGCACGCCGAGGCGGTCGTCGTGCCCGTCCCGGTCGCGCCCAGCGGCGACCCCGGCGGGCGGCGCGACATCGCCGCGATCACCTATGGCGCCAACCCCCAGAAGAAGGGGCTCGACCGCGTGCTGGCGGCGTGGGCGGCCGCGCGGCGGCCGGGCGAGGAGCTG
>Ga0126312_10001203_pt1 | contig 16744 bp, 15 predicted proteins | sample Plot104A_FD_92537 | JGI IMG/M metagenome (GOLD analysis project Ga0126312, IMG submission 92537) | Serpentine soil microbial communities from UC McLaughlin Reserve, CA, USA - Plot104A | ecosystem: Environmental > Terrestrial > Soil > Grasslands | place: USA: UC McLaughlin Reserve, Lake County... | reverse complement strand
GGGGTGATGGTCATCGCCGCAGGGCTGGTCGCGCGACGGCGCCGCACGCACATGGTCTCCTTGGCGTCCTCGCCCGCGACCGCGAGCGCCTCGTCGCGGTCGTCGGTCGTCGAGCGAACCGGATCCTCGCCGCCCTCTCCCGCGACCGCGAGCGCCTCGTCGCCGTCATCGGCCGTCGACCCCACCGGTTCGTCGCCGTCCTCTCCCGCGACCGCGACCCCCTCCTCACGGGCGTCGCTCGTCGTCCTCCTCGTCGCGCTCGCGGCCTCCGGGCCGGTGCTGGCGGCGCTGTGGTCGCTGTTCGAGCCGAGCGTGTTCGTGCCGCGCTCCTTCGTCGCCTCGCTGCCCGCGCTCGCGCTGTTGGTCGGGGCAGGTGTCGTGGCGGTCCCGCGGGTCGCGGCGATCGCGGCCGCGGCGTGCCTCGTCGTGGGACTCGGGCTGGGGACGGCGCGGACGTTCGACGACTTCCGCCGCCCGCCGTTCCGCGCGGCGGCCGACTACATCGACGCGCACGCCACGGCGGACCAGCCGGTGCTCGAGAGCGGGTTCTTCGACCCCGGCGCACTCGAGGCGCACCTCGATCCGCCGCGCCCGGTGTTCCGCGTCGACTGCTCGAACGCCTCGACCGGGCCGGGCCAGATCCTGACCGCGCGCGTGCACTGCAGGCGAATGGGATCCGGCGTCGCCCCGGCGAGGGCGGCGGGGCGCCGCGCGGGCCGGCTGTGGCGCGTGTCCTGGGGCGGCCCCCCGGCCGCCGAGCCCGGCTTCACGCGCGTGAGCCTGCGGCGGTTCGAAGGCGGGCTCGGTGTGTGGGTGGTGGAGGAGAAGCCGGCTTAAGTCGCGCACACCGGCTCGTCGGGCCTGCGCCCGGCCGAGGCGCGCTGGTCAGCGGCCGTGGTCGACGGCCACGCTGGAACGCGGACGACCCGCTCAGCAGCCGTGGTCGACGGCGAGGGTCACAGGCGTGTCGGTCGGCAGGGTGGTGCCGGGACCGGGGTCGGTCGAGCAGACGGTCCAGTTCTGGGGGAGCACGACGCCGAGCAGGCCGCCGCCGTCGGTGTCGTAGGGGATGCCGGACCGGTCGAGCATCCGCTCGGCGAGATCGAGCCGCGCGCCTGCGAGATCGGGCACGCGCGGGTGGACGGCTGCCAGCGGCGGGTCGGTGGCGTCGAGCACGCACGCAAGCATCGGGTCGTGTCCGTCGGCGTCGATCCGGGTCCACGTCCCCGGCCGCCCGCCGCGGGCGCAGGTCGAGCCATGCGCGGGCGCGCGCACGACCGCGGCGCCCTGGTGGCAGCGGCCGCCGGCGCAGCGGACGGTGGAGCCGGAGCCATCGGCGGGAGGGATGATCGCGTCCGCCTGGCCCGGGCGGGCGAGCGACGGCAGGTGCAGCACGCCCACGGCGACGGCGACCACCGCGCCCGACGCGCCAAGGAGCAGGAGTGCGGCCAGCGCGCCAAGCGCACGCCGGCCGCGGCGCCGCGGAGGCCGTCCGACCGGGCCGCGCGAGCGTCCCGGCCCCCGCGGCGGCATCGCAGCACCGGCATCGTCCGCGGCAAGCCGACGGGCGGCGAGCGGGTCAGCGGCCGCTTTGCGGTCGGGGGGAAGCGGGTGCGTGGCGAGAGGGTCGACCGGGTCGGCCGCGTTGCGGTCGGGGGGTTGTTCGGCCACCTCGCGATCGGCGGGGAGTGGGTGGGTCGCCAACGGGCCCTCGGGCGCTTTGCGGTCCTGGCCAAGCCGGGGGGCGACGAGGGCGTCGTCGCCCGCCTTGCCCTCGTCGCGCAGCGGGTGCGTGACGAGGGGGTTCTCGGGCGCTTCGCGCTCGTTGGGCAAGCGAACGGTCGCGCCCCGGGTCGGCGGCAGCGTCCACGTTCGCGCCGCTGGGCTCTCGCCCGCCGCGAGCGCCGCCGTCGCCGCGGCCGACAGCTCGCCCGCCGACGCGAACCGGTCGGCGGGCCGCTTGGCCAGCGCCCGCGCCGCCACCGCGTCCATCGCCGGAGACACGCCCGCCGCCGGAGCCGGATCGTGGACCTGCGCGTACGCCACCGCCACCGCGCTCTCGCGTGGGAACGGCGGTCCGCCGGTCAGCGCCGCGAACAGCACGCAGCCCAGGGCGTACACGTCGGCGGCCGGGCCGACCTCGCCGCCCTCGATCTGCTCCGGGGCGGCGTAGTCGGCGGTGCCCAGCCAGCGGCCGGTCTCGGTCAAGCCGGCGGTGTCCTCGCGCTTGGCCAGGCCGAAGTCCGCGAGGTAGCCGTGACCGGAGTCGGCGCCCAGCACGTTCGCCGGCTTGACATCCCGGTGCACGAGCCCGCGGGAATGGGCGGAGTCGAGCGCCCCGGCCACCTGTGCCACCAATCGCACCGCGCGCCCGAGGGGCAGAGCGCCGTCCTGCTCCAACAGCCGCCCAAGGTCGATCCCGTCGACCCACCGCATGGCGATGAACAGCACGCCGTCGCTTTCGCCCGCCTCGTAGATCGGCAACACGTGCGGATGGTCGAGCGCCGCCGCCAGCCGCGACTCGCGCCGGAACCGGGCGCGGAATTCATCCTGCGACGCCAATCCGGGCGAGATGACCTTCAATGCCACCGGCCGCTCGAGGCCCAGGTGCCAGGCGCGATAGACGACGCCCATGCCGCCGCGCCCCGCGACGGCCTCGATGCGGTAGCCGGCCAGTTCTGCCCCGGTGAGCGTCGTGCTCGCCACGAGGCCATCAGTGTATAGTTCACCTTTAGGTGAACAGTCAGATCCCGCTCCGGCAGGGCGCTTCGGCACCGGAATGAGCACCGACCTGACCGTGGACATCGCGATCGATGCGCCGCGCGACCGTGTCGCGGGGTACGCGCTCGACTACACCAACGACCCCGAGTGGATCGGCGCCATCCGCGAGGCCCGGCTCGTCACGGAGGCGCCGTTCGGCGTCGGCGCGCAGGTGGAGCGCGTCGGCACCTTCCTGGGAAAGCGCATCGAGTACGTCAACGAGGTCGTCGAGCTCGACCCCGACCGGCGCCTGGTGATGCGATCGGTCAAGGCGCCCTTTCCGATGACCGTGACCTACGAGTTCGACGACGAGCCCGGCGGCGGGACCCGGATGCGCATCCGCACCGAGGGCGATGCCTCCGGCTTCTACCGGCTGGCCGGCCCGCTGCTCGACCGGGCGGTCAAGCGCGGGGTCGGCCAGGATCTCAAGCGGCTGAAGCAGCGGGTCGAGGGCGGGGCCGGCTAGACCCGGGCGCCCTTGAGCGCCGGCAGCACCTGCTCTCCGTAGGCCCGGATCGCGCCCAGCGGGTCCGCGCCCGAGTTGTTCGCCAGGCACACGATCGTCGCGCCGAGCTGCTCGATCTCGCGGATGCGCTCGGCGTGCACCTCGGGATCGGACGAGATCAGCAACGACTCGCGCAGGTCGTCGTCAGAGACCTGGCGCGATCCCTCCTCGTACATCGCCCGCGGGTCGTGCCAGTCGTCGGAGTAGAACTCGTCCGGCTGGGCGCCCTTCCACGGCCGCGCGCCCTCCAGCGCGTCCTCCTCGGACGGCGCCCACGAGAAGCCGGCCTGCAGCACCACTTCGCCTGCCGAGCGCCCGGCGTCGTCGGCGGCCGAGCGGTAGGCGTCAAGGATCTCCGGCACCGACTCGGGATCGGCCAGCGTCCACAGCCCGTCGCCCCACCGTCCCGCGACAGCGGCTGCCTGCGGCCCGAACGCCGACACGTAGATCGGTGGCCGGCGCTGCGGCCGCGTGTGGAGGGTCGCGTCCTTGGTCGAGAAGTGCTTGCCCGCATGCGTCACGCGCTCGCCGTCAAACAGGCGGTGGATGAGCTCGAGCGCCTCCTCCATGCGCTCGATCTGGTCGCCCACCGGCGGCCAGTCGGCGCCGAGGGGCGACTCGTTGAGCGACTCGCCGGACCCGATGCCGAGGTAGGCGCGACCGGGGAACAGACGCTCGAGGGTCGCCCACGCCTGGGCGATGAGCACGGGGTGGTAGCGCGGCCCGGGCGGCGTCACGCCGGTGCCGATCGGCACGCGCGACGTGGCGTGGCCTGCGGCGCCGAGCCACACCCACGCATGGCCGGACTCGCCCGGCTCCCACCACGGCTGCAGGTGGTCGGAGCACCCGATGCCGTCGAAGCCGGCGCGCTCGGCGGCGACCGCCTGCTCGAGCAGCGCCTCGGGCGGGAATTGCTCGTGGGAGCAGAAGTGGAAGTACCTGGTCCGCGACATACGCTGCGGCTACCCCGCCGCAGCGCGACCTACCGCTGTTCGACCTTCTCGCCCGGCGCCGGCTCGGCCTTCTCGCCCGTCGCCGGCTCGGCCTTCTCGCCGCTGGCCTCGAGCTCCTTGTTGCGGGCCTCGAGCTCCTCGGTCGGGGTGCCCCCGATGAAGTCCTGGAACTTCCGCCGCCGTCGCTCCCAGCGGTCACCCCGCACCTGGGACTTGTTTAGCTTCTTCGCCTTGTTCTCATAGCGCCGCCGGGCCCAGCGCGAGTTGGGCCGTGCGAGCCGAATCGCGCCCACCCACCCGACCATCGGGATGAACAGGCTGATCAGCGCCATGAAGTACTTCCCCTTGTAGAGCAGCACGATGATGACGAACAACTCGAGCAGCACGAGCGGGATCACGATCTCTACGGACCCCTCCGGGAACGGCACCGAACCGATGACGATGAACCCGGCGAAGGTCGCGGCGATCATCACCGCCTGCACCGAGTCGCGCCCCTGCTCGGCCCAGTAGACGTCCTCGAGCCGCAGCCACAGGGCGAACTCGTCGAGCGTGAATCCGGCGCCGATGCCGAACAGCACGCCAAGGATCTGCGTCCACGGCGAAACGTGCTCGGTGCCGAAGCCGAGGAAGCCGCAGAGCAGGAGCAGGATGATTCCCCACACCAGGTGATGGATGTGCAGGTCGCCCGACTTCACGCTGCCCGGCCACCACGTCACCTTGGGGCTGCGCATGAGCCGTGCGCTCGTGCGGATGAAGAAGAAGGAACCGAGGAAGCCGGCGAGCACCCAGAGTGCGAGGGTGCGGGCCGAGGGGTGGGAGCTGGCGAGGGCGAGGGTGGACATTGGCGAGGCGCCGATGCTAACCGCACCAGTTCCCGCAAAGTCCGGGATGACCCCGATTCGGGTCGCCATCCACCGCTACCTGGTCGCGCGCGCGGGGTACCGCCTTCGGCCAGTAGACGATCCCAAAGGAGGGGGAGATGCTGGGGCTGGCCGAGATCGAGACCACCGTCGAGCGGATGTGCCGAACGGGGCGGCCGTTCCGCCAGATCGAGGACGTCATCGATGGCGCGCCGGCATCGGACGTCCAGAAGGCCGCGTTGTGGCTGCTCGCGTGGACCTATCAGGAGCCGCGCTTCCAGCGCCGGGTGGCCAAGGAAGCGCTCGCAGCAACGGGTTGACCCTGAACCCCCCGGCAGCCTCGCACGGCATCTCCGGCGCGCGGGCATCGCGCCGTAGGATCCGCCGCGTGAGGGTGCGCCTGTCCCTCGTCGCCGCCGCGCTGCTTCTCGTCGTCGCACCGTCAGCCGACGCGCAACGCTGGCGCGACGCCGGGCGCAGCGTGATCCCGATCGACTACTACCAGGGCGTCACCTCCGACCCGGCCGGCGACCTGTGGTTCGACGGCATCTCGTTCGGCCTGTACAGCACCAAGCCGCAGCTCGTCGAGACCGGCCGCGTGCCCAACGTGATCCCCACCGACGTCAGCGCCTCCGAGGGCTACAACCACATCGGCGACCTGTCGTACTCGCCGCGCGGCGTCCTGCTTCCGCTCGAGTGCTACGACCCACGCGCGAACCCGACGAACACGTGCGGCACGGGCTCGATCGCGGTGGCCGACCCGGCCACGCTCGCCTGGCGCTACTACGTCAAGCTCGACCCGGCCGACATCCCCAAGGCGATGTGGTGCGAGGTGTCGCCCGACGGGAAGCTCGTGTGGACCTCGAGCGGCAACGACCTGCTCGCGTACTCGACGGCCGATCTCTCGATCGCCCACGCCGCCCCCACCGCGGCGCCCATCCGGTCTGTCCGGCGTCTGGCCGGCGCCGTCCCGCCGAGCGGCATTACCGGCGCCACGTTCTACGCGGGTCGCCTCTTCCTGGCCGGCGCCGTCGGGACGACGTTCCAGGTCTGGTCGGTCGACACCTCCACCGGCCGCCGACGGCTGGAGATCGAGCGCCAGTACTCCGGCGAGTCGGAGGGCCTCGACAGCCTGCGCGGACTCGGCGGCACCCTGCACTGGCAGGTCCAGCCGATCACGGACACGCCGCCGCCGACCTTCGCCGAGCCCTCGCTCTTGCACTTCCTGCCGACGCCGGTCCCGAGGTTGACGGTGTCGGCGTCGCCGCGCACGCTCACTGCGGGCGATCGCGCCCGCGTCCGCATCACCGTCCGCGGCGCGTGGCGGGCGCCCGATGAGCCGCTACCCGGCGCGCGCTTGAGCTTCCGCGGGACGACGCGGACCACCGATGGGAGGGGACGGGCGAGCTTCACCATCCGCCCGAAGCGCGCCGGAAAGCTGAATGCGGTCGCCCGCGCGTTCGGCGAAGCGCCGGGCAGAACGACGCTGATCGTGCGCTAGGCGCAGGGGTGCGCCAAAAGGTAGAACGTTCGACCTGCGCAAGGTGATCGGCGCGGTACTGATGGTCTACGGGCTCGTGCTCACCGCGATGGGGATCTTCGGCTCGACGGCCGAGAAGCACAAGGCGGCGGGGATCAACATCAACCTCTGGACGGGCCTGGCCCTGGTGCTCGTGGCCCTGCTCATGCTCGTCTGGGCGTACACCAAGCCGTTGATCCCCGACGAGGAGCAGGCCACGGACGCGGCTCCGGCCGCCTGCGTAAGGCCGCGTAGCCCCCGTTCACGGGCGCTTTGCGCTCGCGTTGCGGGCGGCGGGGATCGTGGTCGCCATGCCCGCCATCCTCGACCCGCTGCGCGAGCGCGATCTCGCGCTGCTGTTCGCCGGCAAGGCCGTCTCGCTCGCCGGCGATGGCATCTACGTGGTCGCGCTGGCCTGGCAGGTCTACGCGCTGTCCAACGTGCCCGCCGCGCTGTCGCTCGTCGGCCTGGCGCTGAGCCTGCCGCAGGTCGCGCTGTTCCTGGTGGGGGGCGTCCTGTCGGACCGCTTCGAGCGGCGCCGGGTCATGCTCGTCGCCGACGCGATCCGTGCGGCGGCGCTGCTGGCCATGGGCGTGCTCGCAGTCACCGGCGCGCTCGAGCTGTGGCACGTGGTCGCGCTGGTGGCCTTCGTCGGCGCGGGCGACGCGCTCTTTTACCCGGCCTTCTCGGCGATCCTGCCCGAGCTTGCCAGCGGCGAGCGCCTGGCGCGCGCCAACGCGCTCGACCAGCTCTCGCGCACGGTCGCGCTGCGGCTGGTCGGGCCGGTGCTGGGCGGGGCGCTCGTGGCCGGCGTGGGTGCCGGCCCGGCGTTCCTGCTCGACGGCGCGAGCTTCGGCGCTTCGCTGGCCGCCCTGGCGCTGATCCGCCGCCGCGGCGCCGCGAGCGCCGGCCGTCCGCGGCGCTCGGTGCGCCTCGAGCTCGCCGAGGGCATCCGCTACGTGCGCGGCCAGGCGTGGATCGCGTCGACGCTCGTGCTGGCGGCGATCTCGCTCCTGCTGTTCTGGGGGCCGTTCGAGGTGCTGCTGCCGTTCGTGATCCGCAACGACTTCGGCGGCGGTGCGGGCGACTTCGGCGCCGTGCTCGCGGCCGGCGGGGCCGGTGCGGTGGTCGCAACGCTGTGGCTGGGCCAGCGCGGCCAGCCGCGCCGGCGCATGCGTGCGGCCTACGTCGCCTGGGGCCTGATGCTCTCGTCGCTGATCGGGTATGGGCTGGCGACGGCGACGTGGCAGGCGGCGGCGGTCTACACGGTCGCGTACGGCCTCAACGCGGTGGCGGTCGTGGTCTTCGCGACGATGCTGCAGGAGACCGTGCCGCGCGAGCTGCTCGGCCGCGTCTCGAGCTTGGACTGGATGACCTCCTACGCGCTGATTCCGCTGTCGTTCGCGCTGACCGGCCCGGTGGCCGCGCTCATCGGCGCCCGTGCGACGCTCGTCGGTGCCGGTGTCCTCGGTGCCTGTGCGACCGTCGCGATGTGGATCGCCGTCCCCGCTTTGCGCGCGCGTGATGCCGCGGTGCCGGCGCCGCGGCCGACGCCGGTGCCGGCGGGTCCGGCGTCCTGACCGTCACCGCGACGAGGAGCTCGGCGTCGAAGGTCACCGCATCGTAGGGGCGGGCGCTCGCGTCGGCGGCGAGCGGGTGTACCCACCATGCGGCAAAGAAAGACTTGACCCCTTTAGGCGAGGAGGCGCGCCGGCAATCCCGGCTCCACCGGCACGGCCTCGGCCGGCGGCTCGGCCTCGGGCGGGAACAGCGCCAGCACGCCGCCTCCGAACCCGCCGCCCATCATCCGCGCCCCCAGCGCCCCCGCCTCCAGCAGCCGCTCGCGCGTGGCCTCGACTTCGGGCACCGACGCGTCGTAGAGGTCGCGCAGGCTGACGTGGGAGGCGTCGAGCAGCGCGCCCACCGCTGCCAGATCGCCGTGCTCGAGCGCCGCGATCGCCTCGTCGACGCGGCCGTCCTCGGTGAGCACGTGCTCGGCCCGGCGGTCGAGCGGGTCGGGCAGGCGCTCCGCGGCCGCCGGGTCGCCCTCGGCGAGGAAGCGCACGCCCAGCTCGGCCGCGGCGCGGTCGCACTCGGCGCGGCGCTCGTTGTAGCCCTCGCCGGCCGAGAGATCGTGCGTCGCGCCCGAGTCCAGCACCACCAGGCGATGGCCGCGCAGGTCGAGCGGGATGGGCCGCAGGTCGAGCGTCGCGAAGTCGATGCGCAGCGCGGACCCGGGCTCGCCCACGAGCGCCGCGAGCTGGTCGAGCAGGCCGGTCTGCGCGCCCACCCAGGCGTTCTCCACACGCGAGCACAGCTTTGCCAGCGCGACACGGTCGACCCCGGCGGCCTCGCCCGACAGGGCCAGCAGCGCGAGCGCCAGCGCGACCTCGAGCGCCGCGCTCGACGACAGCCCGCCGCCGCGCGGCGCGTCGCCGGCGATCTCGAGGCGCGCCGGGCGCACGGCGAACCCGGCCGCCCCCAGCTCGGCCACCGTGCCGCGCACGAACGCCCGCCAGCCCGGCGCCCCCCGCACGTCGCGCAGCGGGAACCGGTCCTCCTCGCCGAGGTCCGCCGCCACGGCCACGACCTCGTCGCCGGAGATCGCCTCCGCGCGCACGGTCACGCCCGCATCGATCGGGAAGGGCAGCGCGAGGCCGCCGTTGTAGTCGGTGTGCTCGCCGATCAGGTTGACGCGTGCCGGCCCGCGGGCGGTGGCCCGGTCGATCACGCGTCAGTCGAGGATCCGCACGCGGGCGCGCAGGGCGGACTGTCCGCTCGGCAGCGTCACCACGAGCGCGTAGCTGCCGCCCGTGAGCTCGTCGGTCGCGATGCGCAGGCGCCCGGACCCGGCCGGCAGGCCCACCCGGCGCGTCGAGGTGGCCGTCCCTCCGCCGGTGGGCGAGAGGCTCACGAACACCGCGCCGGATCGCCGCGCCGAGTAGCGCAGGACGAACGGCTCGCCCGCGGCCACCTGGCGCGCGACGATGTCGATCGCGGGAGCCGACGGCCCACCGGGGCGCGACAGCGCGGACTCGGATTGCGGCGCCGCCGCGCCGCCCATGGCCTTCGGCCCCGGCTGCGACTGGACCGCGACCGGCAGCTTGTCCGGCCCCGACGAGTCACCCGAGCCCGCGATCAGCACCAGCGCGACGACAGCGGCCGCGGCCGCGGGCACGGCGATCCCCAGGGCCGGCAGCAGGCCCAGCCGCCGCCGCGAGCGCTGCGCGGCGAGCTCCTCGTCCGCGCGTCCGCGAGCGAAGTCGGGCTGCATGCGCCGGTCCAGGTCGGCGAGGAACTCGGGCCGCGGCTCGGCGCGCAGGGCGACGAGCTCGGGACCCCACTCGCCGAGCTCGACCAGGTCGGCCCCGACGCCGGGATCGTCGGGCTGGCGCTCACGCCATCTCATCGCACGCCTTTCGCAGCTTGATCACGGCACGATGGAGCATGGTCGAGGCGTTGGTCGTGGTGACGTCGAGGATCTCGCCGATCTCGGCGTGGCTGAGCCCGCCGTCGAAGCGCAGGGTCACGAGCTCGCGCTCGTGCGGCTCGAGCGCGTCCAGCGCGCGGAGCACGACCGCGCGGCGGGCGTCGGCCTCGGCCAGCTCCGGCGGCCCGGGGCTGGTGCGGTCCTCGGGATCCGGCGGCAGCTCGGCGGTCCGTCCGCGCCGGCGGAGCTCGTCGAGCGCGGCGTTGCGCGCGATGCCGAACATCCACGCGCGCGGCGCGCCGCGCCTGGGGTCGAAGGTGGCGCGGGCGCGGAAGCCACGCTCGAAGGCGATCGCGGTCACCTCCTCGGCCGCGGATCGGTCGCGAAGCATGCCCGCGACGAACGAGAAGATCGCGCCGGCGCAGTCGCGGTAGAGCGCCTCGAACTCCGCGGTCTGCACGCACGGGATTCAAGACGACGCGGAGGCGGAGTGCGGCCCATCTACGAGCTACGGGCACATGCCCGGAGCGTCACAACCTGGCTGCGGACTCCAGCGCGGCGCGGACCCGCGTGGCCAGGTCGGCGGGGGAGAACGGCTTGCGCAGGAAGTCGTTGGCCCCCGCATCGAACGCCCGCTCGAGCTCGGTGTCGCGCACGGAAGCGGTGAGGATGATGATCGCCATTGCGCGCGTGGCCTCGTCCGCGCGCAGCCGGCGCGTGACCTCGTAGCCGTCGACCTTCGGCATCTGGACGTCCAGGAGCGCGAGGGCGGGTCGGCGCTCGGCGGCCGCGCGCAGCGCCTCCTCGCCGTTGCGCGTACACAGAACGTCGTAGCCCTCCTGCTGCAGGCGGATCTCGACCAAACGGAGGATGTCCTCGTCGTCCTCGGCGACCAGCACGACCGGAGCGGTCACAGCGGCACCCCTCCGCGCTCGTGGTCGCCGACCGGTGCGCGGGTCACCGGCGGACGGCGCGGCAGGCGCACGCGAAACGTCGTGCCGCGCCCCTCGACGCTGTCGAACCCCAGCTCGCCGCCGTGGGCCTCGACGATCGCCTTGGCGATGGTCAGCCCGAGCCCGACGCCGGGGATCGCCCGCGCGGTGGCGGTGCTCGCCCGGTAGAAGCGCTCGTACAGCCGGCTCTGCTCGGAAGCGGGAATGCCGACGCCGGTGTCTTCGACCTCGATCAGGGCCTCGCCGTCCCGGGCGTCCAGGCGCACGCTGACGCTGCCGCCATCGGGCGTGAACTTCACGGCGTTCGATACGAGGTTGTCGAGCACTTGCGCCAAGCGGTCGCGGTCGCCCGCCATGGGCGGAATTTCCTGCGTCGTTGCCTCGAGGGCGAGGTGCTTGGCCTCAGCGCGCGGCCGTGCTGCCTCCACTGCCTCACGCGTCAGGGTAGGAAGATCGACTTCGCCCATCTCGAGTGCGAGCCTCCCGGCCTCCACGTGGGCGACAAACAGCAGGTCGCCGACCAGGCGCAGCAGGCGGCGTGCGTTGCGGTCGACCACGCTCAGGAACCGGCGCTGGTTGGGGCTGAGCACCTCGCCGTCCTCGAGCACGAGCTCGAGGTAGCCGATGATCGACGTCAGCGGCGTGCGCAGCTCGTGCGAGACCAGGGCGAAGAACTGGTCCTTGAGGAGCTCGGCCTCGCGCTCGGACGCCTTGCGGTCCAGGTACTGGCCGATCTGCTGCCCGAGGTAGACCATGAGGGCGATGAGCTGCTCGTCACGGTTGCGGGGCTCGGTCGCCAGCAGCTCGAGCACGCCGAGCGTGGTGGTGCCGCTGCGGACCGGCACCGCCACGAGGGCGTGAAGGTCGAGCTCGCGGGCCGCGTCCTTGCGGACCAGGTGCTCCTCCGCGGCGATGTCCTCGATCCACATGACCTCGCCGGTCCGCCAGGCCCTCGCCGGCATGCTGTCGCTGCCGGGAACGACCCGCTCCTGGGCCGCGGCCTCCCAGCGGACGCGGTCGACCGCCGGCGTCGACCAGCCCGCCTCGAGCCACAGGCGGCCGCCGTCCTCGTCCACGCTCCAGTAGGTGCCGAGTTCCCACCCCAGGCCCTCCGCGAGCGCGCCGAGCAGCCGCGGGAGCGCCTGCTCGGCGGTGGCGGCCTCGGCCAGCACGCGCACGACCGCGTTCTGGACCTGCAGGTGCAGCTGGCTGCGGCGCTGCGCGGTGATGTCGCGCACGAAGACGTTGAAGACCCACCGCCCGTCGAGGTTCAGCGGCGAGATGGTGGCCGCAACCTGCACCTCGCTTGCGTCGCGGCGCTGCGTGACCACCTCGAGCGGGCGGCCCGAAAGGCGCGGCTCGTGCGTGCGCAGGAAGCGCTCGAACGCCTTGCGCAGCGGGACGCGGTCCTCGGGGCGGATGATGAGCTCGGTCACCGGCTGGCCGATGGCCTCCTCGCCGTGCCAGCCGAACAGCCGCTCGGCGGCCGGGTTCCAGGCGGTCACCCGGCCCTGCTCGTCGGTGGCCAGGAAGGCCTCGTCGGAGGTCTCGAGCACCGCGCGGTGGATGCGCGCCTGGTGACGGGCAACCTGGAGCGCCCGCGCGTTGGACAGGGCGATCGCCGCCTGGCTGGCGAGGTACTGCATCGTCGCCGTCTCGTCCACGTCGAAGGGCTCGCCGCGTTGCAGGCTGAGGACGCCGACGTGGCGCTCGGACTGGATGAGGGGCAGATGGAGCTCGCGACCGGCGGCGATCGGCCGGCGCTCGGCCATCGCGCGGCCCGCCGGCCCGTTGCCGGGCTCGAGGCGCGGCGGGAGCCGGTCGCGTTGCACGCCGTGGGTGGCGAGCAGGGTGGCGCCGTCGCGCGTGCGCTCGTCGCGGCCGCGCGCGTACAGCGCTCCGACCTCGCAGCCGGCCACCGCGCACAGCCCTTCCAGAGCGGCGACGGCCAGCGGCTCGAGCTCCGAGTGCTCCTGCAGGCGGGCGCCGAAGCGGTGCAGGACCTCGACCTGGCGCTTCTCCTCGGCGAGCTGGTCGACGGCGTGCTCGAGCTCGGCCTGCTGGGCTTCGAGCTCGGCGTTCTGGCTCTCCAGCTCGTCGCGATTGTCCTCGAGCGACGATGCCATGACGTTGAAGGTGCGCGCCAGCTCGCCCATCTCGGCGGCGCCACGCTCGTCGATGCGTGCGGACAGGTCGCCGCCGGCCAGGCGGCGGGCGCCGGCGGCCACGCGGCCGATCGGGCGCAGGAGCGCACCCGAGAGGTACCCGCCGAAGGCGAGGACGAGGAGCACCGACACCACCAGCCCCAGCACCCCGATGAGCACGGCGGTGCGGGCCTGGTCGTCCGCCGAGTCCCGCCGCATGTCGGCGAGCGCGCTCTCGGCGGCGATGAACTCGCTGAACTGCTCGCGCAGGTCGTCGATTCGCCGCTTGCCCTCGCCGGTCACGGCGCGGGCCTGCCCGCTGCCCGGCCGCACGCGCTCGCGCAGCACCTGCGGCACGACGTAGCCCTTCAGGTAGCGGTCGATGTCCTGCGTCAGCCTCTTGGCCCGCGCCATCTGCTCGGGGGTGGACGCGACGAGAGACTGCAGGCGCCTCGCCTCGGGCGGCACGGCGGCCTGGGCGGAGCGGAAGGGCGCGAGGAAGCGCTCGTCGCGCGTCAGCAGGAGCCCCCGCAAGCCCGTCTCGAGGTCGATCACCCGACGCTCGAGCCGGTTGGCGGCTGCGAGCACCTGCTCGGAGTGGCGGGCGGCGTCGGACGAGTCGCGCAGCTCGCCGATCGCGACGAGCAAGATCGCGAAGATCCCGCCGACGATCGCGGCGAGCACGACGCTCGCGATGATCACGCGTCCCCGCAGGCCCATCAGCACATCCTCCGGAACGCGCCCGGCGACGCCGCGCCCATCCCGCCCTCTTCGCGCACTGCGCCATTATCCTCGCCCGCCGGTGCAGCTGGCGACCTTCCTCCCACCTCGAGCGCAGCGGCCCCTGGCCGGAGAGGTTCGGGGCGAGCACGTCGTCGCCTTCGGAGACGGCGCCTCAGTGCGCCATCTGCTCGCGCTGGACGCCCTCGAGCCGGCCGGCGGGCGCTCGTGGCCGCTGGCCGAGGTGCGCCTGCTGGCGCCGGTTCCCGATCCGGTCGCGGTCTATGGCATCGGGCTCAACTACGCTGCCCACGCCGCCGAGACGGGCGCCGAGCTCCCGGAGGTGCCGATCGTCTTCGCCAAGGTGGCCGGCAGCGTCGCGCCGCCCGACGGCCCGGTTCGCTGCCCCGAGGTGGTGCGGCGACTCGACTACGAGGGCGAGCTGTGCGTCGTGATGGGCGCGGCGGGGCGGATCGCCGGCTACGCCGTCGCCGACGACGTGTCGGGCCGCGACCTCCAGGGCCGCGAGCCGCACTGGGTGCGTGCCAAGGGCGCCGACACCTTCTGCCCGTACGGCCCGTGGATCACGACCGCCGACGAAGTCCCCGACCCGCAGGCGCTGCGCCTGCGCACGTGGGTCAACGGCGACCTGCGCCAGGACTCGAGCACGTCAGACCTGGTCTTCGGCCCGGAGGAGCTGGCGGAGTTCATCGGCCAGACGTGCACGCTCCACCCGGGCGACTTGATCCTGACGGGGACGCCGAGTGGGGTGGGGATGGCCTCAGGGCGCTTCTTGGCCGACGGGGATGTGGTCCGGATTGAGATCGAGAAGCTCGGCGTAATCGAGCACCGAGTCGTTGGGCGTTGGGCGTTGGGAGGCGCTGAGCCCTAGCCCCAACGCCCAACGCCCAACGCCCAACGCCCTTCTTCAGTGCTCCGCGATAACGCGGTCGATGAGCCCGTACTCCATTGCCTCATCCGCCTTGAAGAACCGATCCCTCTCCATGTCGTCGTGCACCCGATCCAGCGGCTGGCCGGTGTGATGCGCGTAGAGCTCGTCGATCCGGCGGCGCGTGTTCAGGATCTCGCGGGCGTGGATCTCGATGTCCGAGGACTGGCCCTCGAAGCCGGCTGAGGGCTGGTGGATGAGCATGCGGGCGTTGGGCAGGGACAGGCGCTTGCCGTGCGCCCCGCCGGTGAGCAGGAGCGAACCCATCGACATCGCCATCCCGAAGCAGATCGTCTGCACGTCGGGCTTGATGAACTGCATCGTGTCGTAGATCGCCAGGCCGGCGTAGATCGAGCCGCCGGGAGAGTTGATGTACAGCGAGATGTCCTTGTCGGGGTCGACCGACTCGAGATGGAGCATCTGGGCGACGATGAGGTTGGCGATCTGGTCGTCGACCGGCGTGCCCAGGAAGACGATGCGCTCGTTGAGCAGGCGCGAGTAGATGTCGTACTCGCGCTCGCCGCGCGAGTCGCGCTCCACGACCATGGGGACCAGCGGCATGGCGGCTAGCGTAGAAGGTCGTGTCCGCACTCGTGCTGAAGGGTCTGACCAAGCGCTACGACGACGGCCTGCTGGCGCTTGACGATCTCTCTCTCTCCATCGACGAGGGCAGCTTCTTCGGCCTCCTCGGGCCCAACGGGGCGGGCAAGACAACGCTGATCTCGGCGGTCTGCAACCTCATCCGGATCACCGCCGGCGAGATCTTCGTCTTCGGCCACCCCCACCAGGCGTTGGAGGCCCGGCGCCTGATCGGGCTGGCCGAGCAGGACGTCAACCTCGACCGGTTCCTCGATGTCGAGGAGACGCTCATGTACCACGGCGGCTACTACGGGCTTGCGCGCCGGGCGGCGCGGGAGCGGGCGCGCGAGATGATGGACGTCTTCGATCTCCACGGGAAGGCGAGGACGCGGGCGCCGAAGCTGTCGGGCGGCATGCGCCGCCGGCTGCTGCTGGCGCGGGCGCTCATGCACGAGCCGCGGCTGGTGATCCTCGACGAGCCCACCGCCGGCGTCGACTTCGAGCTGCGGATGGAGCTGTGGCGCTACATCCGCCGGCTGCACTCGTCGGGCACGACGATCCTCCTCACCACGCACTACCTCGAGGAGGCCGAGGAGCTCTGCGAGGAGATCGCGCTCATCCGCGGCGGCGAGCTCGTCGCGCGCGACACCGCCGAGGCGCTGCGGGACGCCTACGACGCGACGTCGCTGACCGACGTGTACTTGAAGGTGATGGCGGGATGAGCGAGCTCATCGGCAGTTACGCGCGCCGCCTCAGCCGGCCATTGGCCGGCTGGCCGGCGCGCGCACTCGTCCGCCACCGCCCCCTGTTCTGGCTCACCGGCCGCGAGGTCCTGCGCGTCCTGAAGCTCTGGACCCAGACGATCGCCGCTCCGGTGATCGCCTCGTTCCTGTTCATCCTGGTCTTCGGACTGTCGCTGGGCGGGCGGATCAAACGGATCGACGGCTTCTCGTACGACGTCTTCATCGTCCCCGGCCTGATCACGATGGCGATGGTCCAGGCCGCCTACTCGAACAACTCCTCATCCGTCTTCCAGGCGCGCTTCGACCGCTACCTCCACGACGTCCTGGCCGCGCCGATGCGCAACTGGGAGGTGAACCTCGGGCTGTCACTGGGCGGCGCGGTGCGCGCGCTGGCCATCGGGCTGTCGCTGCTCGGGCTTTCGCTGCTCGCCGTGGACGTGCCGATCGCGCAGCCGGGCGTGCTCGTGCTCGCGGTGTTCCTCGCGCTGGCGCTGTTCAGCGCGCTCGGCGTCGTCGTCGGCATCTACGCCGTGAACTTCGACCACCACACCTTCGTCAACAACATCATCATCCTGCCGCTGACGTTCCTGGGCGGGGTCTTCTACTCGGTGAGCCGTCTGCCGTCGCCG
>Ga0126312_10001202_pt1 | contig 16745 bp, 19 predicted proteins | sample Plot104A_FD_92537 | JGI IMG/M metagenome (GOLD analysis project Ga0126312, IMG submission 92537) | Serpentine soil microbial communities from UC McLaughlin Reserve, CA, USA - Plot104A | ecosystem: Environmental > Terrestrial > Soil > Grasslands | place: USA: UC McLaughlin Reserve, Lake County... | reverse complement strand
TCGGGGATCTCCACGTCCTTGATCTCGACGATCGTCACCTTGATGCCCCAGGGCTCGGTCTGCTCGTCGATGATCTGCTGGAGACTGTCGTTCAGCCGCTCGCGCTCGGCGAGCAGGGCGTCGAGCTCGGCCTTGCCGAGCACAGAGCGCAGCGTGGTCTGCGCGATCTGGAGCGTCGCCGCCATGAAGTCCTCCACGTCGAGCACCGCGCGGCGCGGGTCGATCACGCGGAAGTAGGCGACCGCGGCGACGCGCACCGGGACGTTGTCTCGCGTGATCACCTCCTGCGGCGGGATCCTCAGCGTGACGGTCCGCAGGCTCACGCGAACCAGCCGGTCGACCGCCGGGATGAGCAGAACCAGCCCGGGCCCCTTCTCGTCGATCACGCGACCGAGCCGGAACACCACGCCGCGCTCGTACTCGCGGAGCACCCTCACGGAGGCGCCCGCCAGCGCGGCGGCGGTGGCGCCCAGAACGGCCAGTACGATCAGCAGCGCGGTCAGCATCAGGGCTCCTCCCACTCCTCGGCTCTGCGCACGGCGAGCGTCAGCCCGTTCACGCGCTCTACGACGACCGCGTCGCCCGCGGAGAGCTGATCGTCGCTGTCTGGCCAGCTCGGGCGAGCGCGCCATAGCGCGCCGTCCACGAACACCTGGCCGTCCCCGTTCTGCCAGCGGCGCACGACGCCGCAGCGCCCGGTGAGCGCATCGCGGCCGGAGGCCAGGCGCAGCCGGCGCGTCTCGAGGGCCTTGCGCGTCGCGAAGGCGAGCCACAGAGCGGTGCCTGCGAGCACGCCCAGGATCACCCCGACGATCACGGCGGCACCGCCGCCGGCGCCCGCAAGGGCGACTGCTGCCCCGCTCGCCAGGACCACGCCGCCGGTCACCCCGAGGACCCCGCCGGGCACGTGTGCCTCTGCCACCAGAAGGGCGGCTCCGACCAGCACGAGCGCCACGCCAAACTCAACCATTTCGCTCCACAAGCAATGGTAGTCCCCAGCCACCGGCTGCGCTGGAATCTGGCGGCTCATCGCTACAGTGCCCACGCTTGCGCTCGACCGGACGACACGGCGTCACGCGGCGCGACCTCATTCGCTACTCCGGCGCCGGCGCCGCCGGCGCGGCGGCGCTCGCCGCGGCCGGGTGCGACCTGAGCGACTCGTCCGACGACGGGGGGAAACCCGGGGTCCAGAAGGTGGTGGCGCGCGAGGGCGAGCCCCTGAACGTCCTCCTGATCGTCACCGACAGCACCCGGCGCGACTTCGTGAGCGTCTACGACGGCGACGAGCTGGCCGACACGCCGAACCTCGACGCGCTCGCCAAGGAGGGCCTCCTCTTCAACCGAGCGGTGCCGGAGGCGATGCCGACCGTGGCGGTGCGGCGCGCCCTCCTCACCGGCACGCGCTCGTTCCCGTTCCGCGACTGGAAGGTCGCGCCGAAGCTCCCCCAGTTCCCCGGGTGGAGCCCGATCCCGGCGTACAAGCGGATCTTCACGGAGTTCATGGACGCGGCCGGGATCGAGACCGCCTACGTGACGGACAACCCGTTCCTGATCGGGCCGCGCTTCGAGCGCTTCAGGAGCACGCTCGACACCGTGAAGCCGATCTACGAGCAGGGCGAGTACCGAAGCTGGAACATCGGCATCGACAAAGGCCGGGTGGCCTCGCGGCAGCAGATCGAGGACTACCTGCTCCCCGCGCTCCAGGGCACCGAGGCCGAGAAGCGGATCCGGGAGAACGTCGGGTTCAACAAGGGCCGGAGCGGCGCGGAGCTGTCGGGCGCGCGCGTCCTGAAGGCGGGCATGGAGGTGCTGCGCGACCTGAAGGACAAGCAGCCGTTCTTCCTCGGAGTCGACGCGTTCGACCCGCACGAGGCCTGGAACGTGCCGACGGCGTTCAAGCTCCGCTTCAAGGACCGCACCGGCGGAGTCGAGCCGATCCTGCCGTTCAAGACGCCCTACTCGAAGGTCGAGGACCTCGACGTCACGGACGAGCAGGTCGAGCAGGTGCGCGAGCTCTACGCCGGCGAGCTCACCTACATCGACTCATGGATCGGCCGGCTGCTCGACCTGCTCGACGACCTGGGACTGGCGGACAGGACGGTCGTCTACTACCTCTCGGACCATGGCATCATGCTCGGCGAGCACGGCCTGCTCGGCAAGGCCAACTCGATGCTCGGCAAGGAGATCCACGCGGTGCCGTACATGATCCGCCACCCGGAGGGGAAGCGGGCGGGCGAGACGAGCGACTACTTCGTCTCGACGCACGACGTCGCGCCGACGCTCCTGTCGTTCCAGGGCCTGACGGTCCCCGGCCGGATGGAGGGCGAGGACCTCACCGTGATGTTCGAGGGCGCCGATCCGCCCGAGCGCGACTACTGGACCACCGCCTACGCGGACCACGTGGCCGCGGGCGACGGCCGCTGGCTCCTGATCGCCGACAACCAGGGCAAGGAGAAGGTCCTCTTCGACACCGAGGACGACCCGGACGAGGAGAACGACGTGGCCTCCGACAACCCGAACGTCGTCGCCCGGCTGTGGCGGAACGTGGTGAACGACGCGGGCGGAACGATGCCGGTGTTCGGCAAGACCGGCGTCGTCAGCGGCTGACGCCCAGCGAGTCGAGCCGGTCCAACAGGCCGATCAGCTCCGTGACGGCGTGGCGAAGCTCCGGGCGAGTGTCGCTGCCGCGCAGCATCTCGGTGCACAGGCGGCTCACGGTCTCGCCGCATTCGTCGATCTCGACGAGCGTGCTCTCGCGAAGCGGCTCGTGTTCGCGCGGGTGGTCCGTAGCCTGCAGACTAGGCCAATAGCTCAAGATCGGTGTAGCATTTTTTCAGCGAATGCCCGCCACGAGCTGCTCAGCCCCCACGCCCAATCCCTTGGCCAGACGCACGATCGTGCCGAGGCGCGGCTCGCGCACCGCGCGCTCCAGGCGCGAGATCTCGGTCGGGTGCAGCCCGGTCCTCTCGGCGAGCTGCTCCTGTGACAGCTTTGCCGCGGCGCGATACCGCCGCAGGTTCGCGGCGAATCGCTCCTCCGGGCTCACGCCCGGCATCCTCCGGCAGGTGGGCCAATGAGTACAGAGCCAATAGCTCAGGCACTCGAGCAGGTCGAGCTCGCGGGCGCCTACCACCGCGCCGCGCGGGCGCGGCGGATCGGCGTGCCGCAGGTCGAGCTGTCGGCCCTGGAGCACCTGGACGCCCTCGGCGGGCTCACGCCCGGCGCGCTCGGGCACCGGCTCGGGCTCACCTCCGGCGGCGTGACCGCGCTCACCGGGCGGCTGATCGACGCCGGCTACGTGACTCGCGAGCACCATCCGGAGGACGGGCGGATGCGCGTGCTCGCGGTCACGCCCGCCGGCGCCGAGCTGCTGCGCGAGTACATGGGGCCGGTGCTCGAGCCCGTGCACGAGACGCTCGGCGAGCTGACGCCGGCAGAGGCCGAGCTACTCGCACACATCCTCCGCGAGCTGGCCGCGCGGCGCGAGGAGGCCGCCGCGGCGACGCCTCCGCCGGAGCGGGTCTACCCGACCGACGGCTACTCGCGCGCGCTGTTGATGTAGCAGCCGCCGCTAGGCCGGAATGCGCTCCGGCACCCCGACGTAAGCGATCAGGGCCTCGACCGCGTCCGGGTCGAACTGCGTGCCAGCGTGCCGTTCCAGCTCGGCCAGCGCGTCCTCGAGCGCGAGCGGCGCCCGGTAGGGGCGCTCCTTCGTCATCGCGCCGTAGGCATCGCATACCGAGACGATGCGCGCGGCCGCCGGGATCTCGTCGCGACCGAGGCCGTACGGATAGCCGAGTCCATCCGGGCGCTCGTGGTGGAGCCGCACGATCACCGCGACGGCCTCGAGGCCCGGGATGCACGCGACCATGTCGGCGCCCCAGTCCGGGTGGCGCCTGACGAGCCGCAGCTCCGAGGCGGTCAGCCGGTCCGGCTTCGCCAGCAGTCGCGCCGGCAGGCACAGCTTGCCCACATCGTGGAGGAGCGCGCCGAGCTCGACGTCCAGGAGCTCGGCGGGGGTCAGCCCGAGCCGCCGGCCCACGGCCGTCGCCGTGGCCGCGACCGCGAGCGAGTGGCTGTAGGTCTCACCGTCCGAGTCGGCCAGCGACCTGACGAGCGCATGGATCTCCGCCTGCGCATCGCCGGCCGCGGGCTCCCGCAGCAGCTCCATCTCACCGAGTTCGAGCTTCGGTCCCAGGTCCCTGCCGGTAGAAGCTCAGTCTCGCGGTCGTTCCGCCGTCGACTTGGATTACCTGACCGGTCAAGAACGACGCGGTCGGCGACAGCAGAAAGGCGACGAGCGGTGCGACCTCGTCCGGCTGCCCGACCCGGCCTGCGGGGATCGAGCGCCCATATTCGGCCGGCTCGTAGCTCGGGCGGTCGAAGTACCGCGGCACCTCGATGACGCCGGGCGCCGCCGCGTTCACTCGGATGCCGCGCGGCGCGAGCTCGATGGCGAGCGCGCGGGTCCAGGCATCGACCCCTCCCTTGGTCGCCGCGTATGCGGAGTGCCCCGGCAGGCCCGCGGCGCCGTGGATAGAGCTCACGTTGACGATCGAGCCACCCTCGCCGAGGTGCGCCGCGACGGCGCGCTGCGCGCAGAAGAAGCATCCGCGCAGATTCAGGTTCACGAGCGAGTCGAAGTCCTCCGGCGTCGTGTCTTCGAATGCGCGCTCGAGCGTGATTCCAGCGTTCGCCACCAACCCCTCCAGGCCACCGAGGGCGGCCGCCGCCTCATCGACGACGCGGCGGCAGTCCTCGACCCGCGACAGGTCGCCGCGCACCGCCACGGCCGCGCCGTCCACGCGCGCGAGCGTCTCGTCCGGCGCGCTCGCGGAGGTGTGGATGCAGACGCGCGCCCCCTGGCGGACGAGCTCGACGGCGATCGCCTGGCCGATGCCCACGCCCGCGCCGGTCACGAGCACGCGCCGCCCCTCGAGCACCCTCATCGCTAGCCGGCGAACGGCGTGGCCGGGAGCCCGGTCACGCCCGGCCGGCAGGCGAACAGGGCGCCGGCGAGCGGCTCGTGCGCCGCGCGCCGGGCGGCAGTCGTGACGTACAGGGTCCCCAGGTCGGGATCGCCGAAGCAGCAGCTGGTGACATTGGTCACCGGGAGGTCGATCCGCTCGTCCAAGCCTCCGTCCGCCGAGTAGCGCTGCACGGCAGAGCCTCCCCAGAGCGCCACCCAGACGCCTCCCTCCGCATCCACGGTCAGGCCGTCGGGCGTGCCCAGCTCCGCGGCGACCGGGATCACCGCGCGCCGGCCGGCGATGCTGCCCGGGCCGGGGTCGAAGTCGTAGACGTCGATCCTGCGCCTCGGCGAGTCGACGTGGTAAAGCGTCGCCCGGTCCGGAGCCCAGCCGATCCCGTTCGACACCGAGATCCCGGGGAGGACGCGCGTCACGCGCAGGTCCGGGTCGAGCCGGTAGAGCGCGGCCGAGCGCGTGTCGCCGCGGAGCGACATGGTGCCGGCCCAGAGCCGGCCGCGGCTGTCGCACGCCCCGTCGTTCATCCTGGTGTCGGGACGCTCGCGCTCGACCGGGGCCACGAGCCGCGGCTCGCCTCCGCCCGGGGGCAGGAGCGCGAACCCGTCGCGCAGCGCGAGCGCCAGGCCGCCGCCCGCGCGCGGGACGGCGCAGCCGACGGGCTGGCCGGCGTCGAGCGTCAGGTCCGCTCGCCCGCGCGCCCGCCGGTGCACGAGCCCGCGGTCGACGTCGACCCAGAGGAGCTCGCGGCGCTCAGCGTCCCACACCGGCGCCTCGCCGAGCTCCGCCGGTGCGGCGGCCGCCCCGTAGCGGAGGGTGACCACGGGGCGCGCCACAGCCGCCACGTGCGGGGCGTCCGTCACTGCGCCGTCCAGCCTCCGTCGACGAGGAGGCTGGTTCCCGTGATGAGCGCGGCCGCGTCGGAGGCGAGGAACACGACGCCGGTGCTGACATCCTCCACGCGCCCCAGGCGCCCGAGCGGGATGCGGCTCTCGACCTCGGCCCGGAACGCGGCGTCGGCGAGGAAGGGCGCCGTCATGGGCGTCTCCACGAAGGTCGGCGCGACCGCGTTCACGCGGATGTTCCGCGGCGCGAGCTCCACGGCGGCGGACTTGGTCAGCCCCTCCACCGCGTGCTTCGTGGTGCAGTAGACCGTGCGCCCGGCCGCGCCGACGTGCCCCATCTGGGAGGAGAGGAGGACGATCGAGCCGCCGCCCGACTCAGCCATCCGGCGTGCCGCCGCCTGGACGGTCACGAACGCCGCGCGCACGTTCAGCGCGAGCAGCGCGTCGAGGTGCTCCTCGCTGACCTGCAGGAACGGCTCCGGAACGTTCGCGCCCGCGCTGACCACGGCGACGTCGAGCCCCGGCAGCTCCAGCACGAGGTGCCGGACGCTCTTCGCGTCGGTCACGTCGAGCGCCACGGGGCGCGCGCGGCGACCCAGCGCCCGGATCTCCCTCGCGACCTCCTCCAGCTCGTCGGGCGAGCGGCTCACCAGCACGACGTCCGCGCCGGCCTCGGCGAGCGCACGCGCGCAGCCTCGGCCGATGCCGCGCCCAGCGCCGGTCACGAGCGCCGTGCGCCCGGCGAGCGCCGTCACGCGCCGGCCCCGAGGCGCTCCAGCCGCATCCGCGCGGTGAGCGCGTGGCCGCCGAACGACTCGGCGTCCGAGATGGCCGCGGCGGCCGGCGCCACCCGGCGCGTGCCCTCCTCGGTGAGCTGCTGGAACGTGACGGTGCGCAGGAACTTCCCGACCCAGAGCCCGCCCGTGTAGCGCGCGGCGCGGCCGGTGGGCAGCACGTGATTGGTCCCCACGGCCTTGTCGCCGTAGACGACAGTCGCCTCCGAGCCGAGGAAGAGCGAGCCGTAGCTGCGCAGGCCGTCGAGGTAGGCCTCGAGCTCCTCCTCGGCGGCGTGCACCTCCACGTGCTCGTGGGCATAGCGGTTGGCCACCTCGATGGCCTCGGCGCGGTGGGCTGTCACGACGATCTCGCCCCGCGCGCGCCACGCTTCGCCGGCGACCTCGCGCGTCGGCCAGTCGCGCAGGAGGCGCTCGACCTCGCTGCCCACGCGCTCCGCGAGCGTCCGCGAATGCGTGACGAGCACCGCCGGCGAGGTCGGACCGTGCTCGGCCTGCCCGAGCAGGTCGGCGGCCACGAGCTCAGGATCGGCGCCGTCGTCGGCGAGCACGAGGATCTCGGTGGGCCCGGCGAGCAGGTCGATCCCGACCGTCCCGAACAGCTGCCGCTTCGCCTCGGCCACGTAGGCATTGCCCGCGCCCACGATCATGTCGACCGGCTCGATCCCGCCGAGCCCGAAGGCAAGCGCGGCGAGCGCCTGGACGCCGCCGAGGCAGACGATCTGGTCCGCGCCGGAGCTGGCGATCGCGTAGAGCGTCGCCGGGTGGATTCCGCGACGCTCACGCGGCGGCGCGCAGCCGACCACGCGCCCGACGCCCGCCACCTTCGGCACGACGATCGTCATGAAGGCCGATGCGACCATCGGATAGCGCCCGCCCGGCACGTACGCGCCGACCGCGTCGACCGGGATATGGCGATGACCGAGCCGGACGCCGGGGAGCGTCTCCACGTCGAGGTCGGCCAGCGTCGCCCGCTGCCGCTGTGCGAAGGCGCGGACCTGGTCCTGCGCGAAGGCGATGTGCTCCTTGAGGTCGTCGGGCACCGCCGCGCTCGCGGCGTCCAGCTCGGGCTCGCCGACGACGAAGGAGTCGGGCGCCCAGCCGTCGAGCCTGAGCGACCAGTCGCGCACGGCCACCTCCCCGCGCCCCTCGATGTCGCTCAGGATGAGGCCGACCGTCGCCCTGGCGTCATCGCTCGCGTGGGCGGGCGCCGAGCGCTTCAGGTAGTGCGCCACGCTCTACGCGGCCACGGCGGGGGCATGGCCCAGCTCCGCGGACAGCGAGGCCGCGGCGCGCATGACGGCGGCGCCGACCTCGCCGTAGCGGTCGGCGCCGAGCCGCTCGACCGGTGCGACGACGGCAAGCGCCGCGACCGCCTCGCCGTTGTCGGCGAACACGGGAGCCGCGAGGCCGCGCGTCGCGAGGTCGTATTCGCGGTCCTCGACCGAGTAGCCGCGCGCGACCGTTCGCGCCAGCTCGCGTCGCAACGACTCGGGCCCCACGTAGGTGCGATCCGTGAACGACGCCAGCGGCTGCTCTAGCACGGCGTCGCGCCACGCTTCGCGCCACGCGAGGAGCGCCTTGCCCGCCGCGGTGCAGTGGCAGGGCACGAGCTCGCGCAGGGTCGGGCGGCAGCCGCGGCCCGACTCGCCCTCGTCGTGCACCAGGCAGAGCGCGAACAGATGGCTCGGCACGCACAGATGGCAGCTTGCGCCCACCTCCTCGCGCAGCGCGGTCACGTACGGCAGCGCGGTCGCCGGAAGCTCGGCGCGCTCAACGACCTGGCCCGCGAGTGCGACGACGCGCATGGTCGGCCGGTAGCGGCGGCGGCGGTCGTCCGTCAACGTCACGTAGCCCTCGCTCTCGAGCCGCCTCAGGACGCGCCGTGCGGTGCGGACGTGGACGCCGAGCGCGTCCGCGAGCTCCGGCGCCGACCTCGGCCGGACCGCGAGCAGCTCCATCGCGCGCAGCGTCCGTGTCACGTGCCATGCCTCAGGTGCCGACATGAGCAGCCTCCTCCGGTAGGTGGTGAAAGGCGGCGCTGAGGGCGCCCGCGTAGATACGCACGTCCGCCCCGAGGACGAGCAGGGTCGACCGCGAGCCCGCCAGCCGCATGAGCAGCTCGGGGTCGCCGGGGCCGGCGATTCCCGATGCGATCCGGGCGTCCGCCGCGGCGCGCTGCACCTCCTCGACGGCCTCTCCGAAGCGCGCCGCCTCGAGGACCGGCTCGCCCATGTCGAGCGCGAGGTCCGCGCAGCCGACCACGAGCGCGTCCACGCCCTCGACGCATGCGATGGCAGCCGCGCGCCCGACGCCGTCCGCCGTCTCGATCTGAAGCAGGCAGACAGGGTCCGCGGGAAGCGCGCCGGCGACGCCGTACCCCGCTGCTCGCCGCGCCGCCGTGCCGCGCGAGCCCCGCGGCGGGTGGCGAAGGCGCTCGACGACCGCGGCCGCCTGCCCGGCCGTCTCCACGCGCGGCACCACCACGCCGTCGACGCCGGCGTCGAGCGCGGGGCCGAGGGCAGGGTCGTCCGCGGAGCGCAGGCGGACGAGGCTCGCGGCGCCGCCGGCGCGCGCGGCGATCGCGAGCGGCTGGACGTCGCGCGTCGAGAGCGCGCCGTGCTCCAGGTCGATCCAGACGAAGTCGACCGCGCTCGCGGTCAGCTCCGCGAGAGCGACGTCCGGGAGCGAGACGACCGTGCCGGTCCTTCGGGCGCCGTCCAGCAGCCGGCTTCGAGATGCCGTGCCGTCCACGACAAGTGATCCAATCACTGGTCCACGGGAGAGGCACCTCACCGTCCCGTCCCTTTCTTGGCGAGACATCGATCCGCTGCCGCTACGCGGCGTCGCTCGTGGTGGAGACGCGCTCGGCGTACTCGCGCAGGTAGCGCTCGACGGTCAGGAGGTGCGCGCGCATCGCCTCGCGCGCCTGGTCCGGGTTGCCGGCGCGGACCGCCGTGAGGATCTGCTCGTGCTCGGGGAGCCCCCGCTCGAAGCGCATCTGAGGCCGCGCGAGCGTGCCGAACGTCTCCGAGAGCGCGCGATGGATCGGCTCGGTCATCCGGCCGAGGACGGGGTTGCCCGCCGCGTGCACGACCGCGCGATGGAATGCCACGTCCGCCTCCCGGTAGAGGAGCTCGCCGGCGGGGTTGTCGCGCGCTCCCTCCGCCGTGAGCCGCATCCGCTCGAATGCCTTCGTCAGGCGCTCGAGCTCCTCCCCGCCGGCACGCTCGGCCGCGAGGCCGGCCGCCTCGACCTCGAGGATGCGCCTGCACTCGAGGTACTCGGCGATCACCCCGGCCGCCCGCGGGCCGCCCAGCAGCGCCGCGAGCACGTCCGAGTCGAAGCGGTCCCACTCGTGCTCCGGGCGGACACGTGCGCCGCGGCCGTGGCGGACGGACACCAGTCCGCGCTCCTCGAGCCCCCGCACGCACTCGCGCGCTACGTTGCGGCTGACGTCGAAGCGCTCCGCCAGATCGAGCTCGCGCGGAAGCAGCTCGCCCTCCGCGTACCGGCCGGAGGCGATCTCGCCGATCAGCACCCGCATGGCGCCGGTGTGCAGCCGAGACATGCAGTGAGTGAATCTCATGGGGCGGTCGAGGTCAAGTGACCGTTTTTGCTCTCGCTGGCCGCAGGCCTGCTTTCTAGCGTCGCCGCGAGTGAGGCTGAGCATCGCGAACGCGCCCACCTCGTGGGGAGTCGAGGATCCCGGCGACGCCGCGAACCCGCCCTGGCGGCGCGTGCTCGACGAGACCGCCGCCGCCGGCTACGACGGGACCGAGCTCGGTCCGCTCGGCTATCTGCCGGAGGACCCGGCCGAGCTTCGGCGGGAGCTCGTCGCGCGTGAGCTCGCGCTCGTGGCCGGATACCTCATGGTCCCCCTGCACACCGCAGAGGGCGTAACCGAAGCGCTGAGCACCGCGCGCCGGACCTGCGAGCTGCTCGCCGAGGCCGGCGCGAGCTACCTGGTGATCATCCAGGGCACCACGCCCGAGCGCGAGCGCGCCGCGGGCCGGCCGGGCGAGGCGGCCGCGCTCACCGAGGCCGAGTGGGCCACGCTCACCGCCGGTGTGCATGCCGTGGCCCGCCGGGCCCGCGACGACTACGGGCTGGTTCCCTGCTTCCACCCCCACGCCGGCACGCACGTCGAGTTCGAGCCCGAGATCGAGCGGCTGGTGGCGAGCACGGACCCCGAGCTCGTGTCGCTCTGCGTCGACACCGGTCACTGCGCGTACGCCGGTGTCGACCCCGTCGACCTGTACCGCCGCCATCACGAGCGCGTCGCCTACTTTCACCTCAAGGACCTGCGCCCCGCTCGCCTCGCGCCCCGATCGCTCTCCTTCGAGCAGGCGGTGGCCGCGGGCGCGTTCTGCCCGCTGGGCGAGGGGGTCGTGGACTTCGCGGCACTGCGGGACGCCCTCGAGGAGCAGGGCTTCGAGGGCTGGGGCGCCGTCGAGCAGGACCGGTTGCCCACGGATGCGGCATCGCCGCGGGAGCACGCGGCGGCAAGTCTCCGTCACCTGCAGGGCGTGGGGCTCGCCGCATGACGTCCGTGCGGCTCACGGCAGCCCAAGCGCTCGTCCGCTTCCTCGGCGCGCAGTGGAGCGAGCGCGACGGAGCGCGGCGCCGGGTCGTGTCCGGCATATTTGGGATCTTCGGCCACGGAAACGTCTGCGGGCTCGGCCCCGCGCTGGAGGAGGACGAGGGGCGCACGCTGAGCTTCCACCAGCCGAAGAACGAGCAGGCGATGGTCCACACGGCCATCGGCTACGCCCGCGAGCACAAGCTGCTCTCGACGCTGGCGTGCACGGCCTCGATCGGCCCGGGCTCCACCAACATGCTCACCGGCGCGGCCACCGCGACCGTCAACCGCATCCCGGTCCTGCTGTTGCCGTCGGACACGTTCGCGAACCGGCGCCAGGGACCGGTGATGCAGGCGCTCGAACACGACCTCGAGGGCGACCTCACCGTGAACGACGCGTTCCGGCCGCTGAGCGCCTTCTTCGACCGGATCATGCGCCCCGAGCAGCTGGTGGCCTCGCTGCCCGAGGCGATGAGGGTCCTGCTCGATCCGGCCCAGACCGGCGCGGTGACGCTGTCGCTCCACCAGGACGTGCAGGCCGAGGCGTACGACTACCCCGCGGAGCTCTTCGAGGAGCGCATCTGGCACGTGACGCGGCGGCCGCCGGCCGAAGCGGAGCTCGGCGCGGCGATCGAGGCCCTGCGCGCGGCCGAGCGGCCGCTCGTGATCGCGGGCGGCGGAGTCCACTACTCGGACGCGCTGGCCGAGCTGGCGCGGCTGTCCGATGCGTGCGGGCTGCCCGGCGCCGAGACGTCGGCGGGAAAGGGCGCATTCGACGGCGTCGAGCTCGCCGTGGGCGGCATCGGGGTCACGGGGACGCGCGCCGCGAACGCGCTCGCGCGCGAAGCGGACGTCGTCCTCCATGTCGGCACCCGGCTCATCGACCTGACGACGGGGTCGCACTCGCTCTTCCAGCACCCGGAGGTCCGCTTCGTCGGCGTCAACATCCGCTCGCGCGACGCCCACAAGCTCGGCGCCGCGACGGTCGTCGCCGACGCGCAGCTGGCGCTCCGCGCTCTCGCGGACGGACTGTCGGGTTGGTCGGCACCCGCCCCTTGGCGCGACCGGGCGCTCGACGAGGGGCGGAGATGGATGCAGGAGCTCGCCTCCGACCTGGCCCCGCGCGCGGGTGAGCGAATGACGCAGAGCCAGGTCCTGCGGACGCTGAACGAGCTGTCCACTCCGGGCGACCGGCTGGTGGTCGCGTCGGGCACTCCGCACGTGGACGTCCACAAGCTCTGGGACACGTCCGGGTCGGCGCCGTGCCTGATGGAGGTCGGCTTCTCGTGCATGGGCGGCGAGATCCCGTCCGCGCTGGGCGTGCGCATGGCGCGAGGGAGCGAGGGCGAGGTCTACGCCGTCATCGGCGACGGCACCTATCTGATGGGCAACGCGGCCGAGCTCGTGACGGCTCGTCAGGAGGGGCTCAAGCTCACGGTCGTCGTCGTGGAGAACGGCGGGTACCAGTCGATTCACGGGCTCCAACGTGCGCGAACCGGCCGGAGCTTCGGGCTGGAGTTCGGCGTGGACGTCGACTACGCGGCGAACGCCCGAAGCCTCGGCTGCGCCTCCTTCGTCGTCTCCACGCTCGACGAGCTTCGCGACGCGCTCGACGAGGCGCGCGGAGAGACCGTCCCGGCCGTGATCGTGGCGCGTGTCGAGCCGCGCCGGCTGATGCTCGACTCCGGCTGCTGGTGGGACGTCGGCGTCGCTCAGGTGTCGAAGCGGGCCGAGACGCGCGAGCTCGCGGCGGAGCACGCGCGCGGCCGGACGCTGCAGCGGCACTACGGGTAGCCGTGCGAATCGTGGCTACCGCCGACGTGCCGCCGGTGGCTCGCGAGGCCTTCGCCCCGCTTGGCGACATCCAGGTCGACGGGGAGACGGGCTGCGCGCTCAGGGACGCGGAGGTGCTGATCGTCCGCGGCACTCGCCTGGACGGCGCGCTCATCGAGGAGGCGGCGTCGCTCCGCGCGATCGCCCGCACGGGCGCCGGGTACGACAACCTGGACGTCGCGGCGGCCACCCGCCGGGGGATACCGATCGTGTACGCCCCGGATGTCGGCAGCCGCCCGGTCGCGGAGGGCACCCTCGCGCTGATGCTCGCCGCCGCCAAGCGGCTGAGGGAGTTGGGCGACGTGGTGCACACGGCCGCGTGGGCGTCGCGCTACGAGATCGTCGGCCTGGACCTCCAGGGCGCCTGCCTCGGCATCGTGGGCCTGGGCTCGATCGGGCGTCGTGTCGCGGCGCTCTGCGAAGCGCTGGGGATGCTGGTTATCGCCCACGACCCGGCCCCCGCACGCGGCGACGGCGCCTGGTTCGAGCTCGTCTCGCTCGCGGAACTCGTGGCGCGGGCGGACGTGATCAGCCTGCACTGCTCGCTGACCGAGCGCACCCGCGGGCTCGTGGACCGCGCGTTCCTCTCGCGCGTCAAGCCCGGCGCGGTGTTCGTGAACGTCGCCCGGGGCGAGCTGGTCGAGAGCGAGGACGCGCTCGCCGACGCGCTCGTAAGCGGCAGGCTGTCGGCGGTCGCCCTGGACGTCCATCCCTCCGAGCCGCCCCGGGCGGACCACCGCCTCTACAGCGACCCGCGCGTGATCTGCACCCCCCACTCGATCGGCCTGACGCGGCGCTGGAACCAGGACGTCTTCCACGCGCTCGCCCAGGGCGTCCAGAGCGTCCTGGCGGGCGAGCGACCACCGAACCTGCTGAACCCCGAGGCGATGGGAAGGGCTAGCCGCTCTCCGGCACTACCTCGACGTACTCCTCGTAGCCGCTGATCGTTACGCGGAAGTGGTGCAGGAAGCCCTCTACCCCGAGGAGCCCGAAGTCGTACGGCCACTCGCAGAACCAGACGGGCGCGTCCCAGCTGTGCTGATCCGCACCGTCCGAGATCGTGAGTGTGACCCGAGCGTAGGAGCAGACCGTTCGGACGCCGCCGACCGGCACGGTCTCGCTGATCGCGTCATCGACCTCGATGCCGGCCAGCTCGGCGAAGTCCCTGCTCAATCGGGTGCGAAGCGCTCCGGTGTCGAGGAGGCACGCGATCGGCGCCGCCTCGAGGCCCTCTAGCGTGAGATCCACAATCGGCCGCGGCGTGAGAAAGCCACCCCTCGCGGACGGGAACGTCCGGAACTCGAACCTCACAACGGCGCCGCGCCGCCGATGCTCTCTTCAGAGCCCGGCACGCGAAACACCCACTGCGCCTGCTGGCCGTGCTCGGCGAGCCACGCGATGACGTGGCGCGGCGCCGGCGCCGCCACCAGCACCTCGTCGCCCGGACGGCGACCCACTGGCCGATGAAGGGACGCAAGGCATCCGCGAGCGTGACCGGCTGCTCGGCAGCCTCGGGCCCGGCGAGTTGGGCCGAGCCCGCTGGCTGAGTTCGCATCGCCGCGGCGCTCTCCGACACGGCTGGCTGGGAACCCGAGCCGTGTCAGCACGCGCCTGGCCTGGTGCGTCGTGAAGTCCGCCCGGTCCAGCCCTGTCGCGAGCCCGAGTACCTGCTTCGGCGGCCATCTACGCCCGGAGACGACGACGAAGTGGTCCGGCACCGGCTCCGGGAGCGACCGGATATCCAGGATGCGGGTCTAGTCAATACCTGGGTCGATCTAGTCTCGCTCCGGGGGTACATCCAGCCAATCAACCGATCGGGGGATGTTGCCTCGACGCGCCGCGGCGCACACTCGCCGCCATGCCGGTCGAGCTTCTGAGTCGCGATCTGGTCCACACGACGGACGCGATCGCGCTTCCACCGACTGGCGTCGAGGTCATCGCGCGAGCCGAGCGGCGTGACGCCTATCCGATCGTGGTGACGCGCTCGCCCGAGGAGACGATCGAGCGCCTCCTCCACGTGGTGGGCGACGCGAAGCTCGCGCTGATCACCGACGAGACCGTCGGTGAGCTCTACGGACGGCTGGTGAGCGCGGCCCTCCAGAAGGCCGGCGTCGAGCCGGAGGTCGCGACCATTCCCGCCGGCGAGCATCACAAGACGCTGAGGCAGGCGTTCGAGCTGCTCGACTGGCTGACCGGAACGGAGATCGGCCGGCGCGACGTCATCGTCAACCTCGGCGGCGGCGTCGTGATCGACATGGGCGGCTGGGTGGCGAGCTCGTACATGCGCGGCGTGCCCTACGTCAACCTCCCGACCACCCTGATCGGCCAGGTCGACGCCGGGATCGGCGGCAAGCTCGCGGTGAACCACACCGTCGCGAAGAACCTGATCGGCGCCTTCTCGCAGCCACGGGCGGTTATCTCCGACATCTCGTTCCTGAGGACGATCGGCACGCGCCAGCTCCGCGCCGGCCTGGCCGAGTCGATCAAGAAGGCGATCATCGCGTCGCCCGCGTACTGGCGGCTGATCGACGAGAGCGCCGGCGCGATCCTCGCTGGAGATGACGCGGCGCTGGAAGCCCTGGTCCACGGCGCCGGCGCGATCAAGGCGGAGCTGATCGAGCGTGACCCGTACGAGGCGGACCCGCGCCGGACGCTCGGCTTCGGGCACGCAATCGCCCATCCGGTCGAGACGATCACCGGCTACAACGAGCTCCTTCACGGCGAGGCGGTCGCGTTCGGGATGGCGGTGGAGAGCCAGCTTGCGGCGGCGCGCGGACTCCTGAGCGCCGACCGCTTCGATCAGATCCTCGGGCTGCTGCGGCGCATCGGCCTGCCGACGACCGCCCTCGAGCTCCCGGCCGAGATCGACGGCGAGCGCCTGCTCCGAGCCACGGAGCGCATCCGGCTGATTCGCGGCGGCGGCTACCGCTTCGTGCTGCCACTCGACCTCGGCGAGACGGTGATCGCGGACGACGTCACTCCGGAGGAGCTGAGAGCGGCGCTCCGGACCTGCGGCGTCGACGCATGACGACGGTCACCCACGTCGGGATCGCCGTCCCGGATCTCGACCGCGCGGTGAGCTGGTACTCGGACGTCCTCGGACTCGACCCGCTCGGCCCGCCGGCCACCGTCTCGGCCGGCGAGGGCCACGCCGGCACCGTCGCCGCGGATGTGCTCGGCCCCGGGTCCTTTCGCCAGGCCCACCTGACGAGCGCGAACGGCGTAGCGCTCGAGCTGTTCGAGTTCGCCGACGGGCAGCGGCGGTGGAGCGGGATCTTCCACGTCTGCCTCGTGCCGCCGAGTCTCGACCGGACAGCCGCGAGGATCGCCGCGACCGGGGGCCGCCGGACGTCGCGGATCTGGCGCGTCTTCGCCGACGCGCCCTACCGCATGTGCTACTGCCGGGACCCCTTCGGAAACACGATCGAGCTGTACTCGCACAGCCACGAGCGCACCTATGCGAACCGCTAGCGCGCTCGCGATCGCCGGCGGCCGCCCCGCCGTGCCGGCGGGCAGCCACCGGCGCTGGCCCGAGATCGCCGCGGACGACCGCCGCGCGCTCAACCGGGTGCTCGACCGCGGCGAGCTGTGGGGGCCCAATGCGCCGGAGGTCACGGCCCTGCAGCGGGAGTGGGCGGACTACTGCGGGGCCCGGTTCTGCCTGATGACCAACAGCGGCACGGCCGCGCTCCACTGCGCCGTCGTC